>Ga0105046_10000491_pt1 | contig 55241 bp, 56 predicted proteins | sample MAT03_FD_78385 | JGI IMG/M metagenome (GOLD analysis project Ga0105046, IMG submission 78385) | Freshwater microbial communities from Lake Fryxell liftoff mats and glacier meltwater in Antarctica - MAT-03 (megahit assembly) | ecosystem: Environmental > Aquatic > Freshwater > Ice > Liftoff... | reverse complement strand
TTAGGAACGATGAAAAAATAAGGGTACAGAAAACACGGACATTTCCCGGAGAAATTTGTACCCTTATTTAAAACCTGTTCCTTAGTGACGCGTTCAGGGATTAACACATATATTTTTTTCTAAACACATAGGGCATATAGGACACATAGCCGTAGCATGCACAAAAAAGTATGAGTTTTTTGTGTATGCTACGACTATGTGTCCTATATGCCCTATGTGTTTAGAAAAAAGGAAGGACCTCAATTACACCTTCTTTTCGCCGCGCTTACAATTTTATACATCACCTCAATGTCCCGGCGAATGAGCGCGTTTTCCGGCTTTTCCATACTTTCTTTGATCGTGTTTTCGGCCTGAACAAATTGCCCCTGTCCGATGGCATATTCGATGTTGAACTGGTATTCGTGCTGAAAACGCTCCAGCGCTTCGGCGTGATCGTCTATGGGTTTAAAAAACAGGTAACAAAAGAGAAAGCCAGCGATAGCGCCGGCAAAGGCGGCAGCCGACAGGGCTTTAAACCCGAATCCGCCTTTTTGGACCCGCAGGGATTCATAATCATGCTGGAGCTGACGCAATTCTTCCTGGATGTCTTTATGATGGCCCTGCAACAATTCATTTTCCCTGGCGTACTTTTGCGCCCGGTGTTCGGCGCCGGCAAAAGCTTTTTCCAGCGCTTCGAGGCGTTGGACATTTTCGGCCAGCAGTTGTTCTAATTCCGCGCGGTCGGGTGGATTTGTTTCCATTTTTCAGTTGTTTAATTTGCAAATGTATTCCTTTCCATCATGATAAAAGTTGACATTCTGGCCATTGGCATCCATCCTGACGACGTAGAACTCAGCGCATCGGGTACCCTGTTGCGACAAGCAACGCAGGGCCGGAACTTCGGATTGCTCGATTTAAGCCAGGGAGAATTGGGCACGCGCGGCTCGGTGGAAACCCGCGCCCGTGAAGCAACAGACTCCGCCCGCATCCTGGGCGCTGCCTTCCGGGAAACGCTCGATATACCGGACGGGCTTTTCGTGTACCATCCGGACAATTTACTGAAAATCATTGCTGTTATACGCGCCTGCTGCCCCGACATCGTGCTTTGCAACGCACCCGACGACCGCCATCCCGACCACGGTCGCGCCGCCAAATTGATCGCGGATGCCTGTTTTTACACAGGTTTGGAGAAGATAGAAACGTTAGGGAAAGACGGAGCCGTACAGCAAAAATGGCGGCCAAAAGCGGTATACCATTATATACAGGACAAACAACTAACACCCGATTTTGTGGTGGATATCACGCCCTGGTTTGCAAAAAAAATGGAAGCCATCCTGGCATTCCGTACGCAGTTCTACGACCCTAAGGATACTGGGCCGGCCACGCCGATTTCGGGAAAGGATTTTCTCGATTTTATGGAAGCCAAGGCCCGGATTTTCGGTCGACCTATTATGGCAAAATACGCCGAGGGGTTTATTTGCGGGCGCACGCCTGGGGTGAGGGATTTGTTTGATTTGGAGTGAGAAAAATTATTTCTTTATCCAAATCGCCGGATTCATCCGCTCTTTCTGATGCCAAAGTTCGAAGTGCAGTTCGGAAGCCCCGGTGATAGGGTTGTTACTGACGCGGCCGATGAACTGTTTGGCGGCAACCCGTTCCCCCTTTGTCAGGCGGGTCTCGCTGAGGTTCGAATAGACCGTATAATAATCGCCGTGTTGCAGGATAACGGTGTAATCGTGTCCGGGGATAAATTGTACGCCGGAGACCAGCCCTTCGTAAATGGCCCGGACGTCGGCCGATTCATTGGTGCGGATATCGATCCCGTTGTTGGTGATTTCGATGTTCTTGATGGTGGGGTGCCGCTGGCGTCCGTACGGTTTGGCGATAAACCCATCTGCTACCGGCCAGGGCAATTTGCCGCGTTTTTGCCGAAATGCCAGGGAAAAATTATCTTCTGCAAGTTCGGGTGCTGCTATCGGATTACTTTTTGTGTTTGCGTCTGCTTGCGGTGACGCCGGCGAAACAACGGAAGGTGGTAGTTTTTCCGCAGATGCAGCAGGGGGCGGCGCTACAGGTTTGGCTTTGCGCGATTCCTCGATGCGTTTGCGGACTTCCTCCTGAATGACCTGCTCGATGGCCTGGTTCAGTGCTTCGTGGGCCTGTTGTTTTTTTTGCAAATCCTGTTTCAGTCGGGTTTCATCCTGCCCCAGGGTTTTCAACAACTCGTCTTTGTCGGCCAGCGAGGTGCTCAGTTTTTCTTTTTGGCCTTGCAGGGAAATCAGCAGGTTTTCTTTATCCGAGCGCGTTTTTGACAAATCTGCAATCCGCCTGGAAAGTATGTCGCGGGTAAACGCGATTGCATCGGCCTGTTGTTTTCTGAAGCGGTCGTATTTGCGCAAAAAAAGCCAGCGTCGGAAAGCCTGATTGAGGTTTTCCGCAGAAAGAATATATAAAAACGGATTGCTCAGGGTATTGCGCCGGAAGGCATTGCGCACCATGCGGCCGTATTCTGCCTGCATGCGTTCGATGTCGCTGGAGAGCGATTCCACAACGGCTGTGTTGCGCTGTATCGTTACGTCGGCTGCCGACAACTCGTACCCGAGGGTTTGAATCAGGGATTCCCTGCTTTCGATTTGATTTTGGAGTGCCAGGTAGCGATCGTAGGTTGCTTCTTTGGTTCTGGTCGTTTTTACCAACAATTTATCCGTCATCTCGATGTCGCGGATCAGTTTTTTGCGCTTTTCCTCTAATTCTTTTTTGGATTGCGCCATGCCGGTAAAAGGCAGCAACAACAGGCATATAAGCCCAAGGAAGGGCAAGGCCCCCGGTTTATTCCCTCCTTCAAACCTTTTCGAAGAATGAAATCTGTTCCAAAACCGATGAATAAACAGCAACAATGGGATCGCTTTTAATGACTTTTTACTTGGTCCGTTCGTACGAAGCGGGAACCTCAAACCGGTAGGCAGCCTGTTTATTGACCTCTATACTCGAAAAATCAATATCAATTTTCATTTTCCCGGTTTCAGGACTAAAAGCCTCTACCGTGCGAAGGTATGGAAACTGCCCTAAAACAGGCATATTTTTATATTGGTCGAACGCCATAGACACGACCCTGGCGTCTTTTATTTGAAAAAAAGATTCTTTACGGAGTAAAAACGAACCGCCGGCCAAGGAATATTCGGCCGAATACCGGCCATTGGAGCCTTTCATCTGGTGAAAACCGGATTCGATCCCGGATTGAAGCGTGATGTCGGGGAAAAACCAGGCCGAGCCAAGGAGTGTCGCTTGTAACAAGGCGAAGCCTTCCGGGAGATTGTATTGCCGGAGCATCGTTTCCAGGCCCTGGGCGGTGTACGTTCTCTCCAGGCGGTTGAGTATGAAAACCGAATCGCGGGTGATGAGCGCGCGCGCAGCCTCGATGCCGAACTTCTTTACATTGATCCAAACTACGCTATCTCGGATCCAGATGATATTGGCGCTTGCAGAAATGGTCTGACCTTCATTGTCTACAAATAACTGGGCCCTGGCAGTAAGGGTTCGTACGTCGGAATGCGTTTGTTTTGGCAGTTTTTTCACCAATACGCTGGCCGGGAGCACTTCAGTGGCCGGTTTTTCCACGCCGGTTTCTTCCGTTTTGCGACAGGCCGTTTGTTTTGCAGACAGCAGAAATACGGCGAGGCACAGGACAAAAAAAGGCGCGAAATTACGGACAAAAGAGGGGTTGCCGGGGAGCAATAAGCCGCCGAAAGCGGGCCGTCTGTGGGTATGTTGCATTGTTTGTGGTCTGATTCTTAATCTAATCCCAATTCCAGGTTCAGTTTTGCGCCTTTCAATTCGCTTAGCGCATGGAGGTCGCCGGCAATTTGCGCGATTGCGATTCCTTCGGCATAGACAGTCAGGGCATTATCGCGCACTTCCATCGTCTCGTACAATTTGCCCAAATGATAATAAAGACCGATATATGATGGATCAGAGGCTTTTAAACGCAGGTAAAAATGGAGCGCCTGGCTGGTATCTTGTAACCCTTCATACTCTTTGGCCAGTGCAAACAGCACGAACGCATCGTTCGGGGAAGATTCGGATAGCTCTTGTAAATATTGAAGTCGTTTGCTCATGGATTGCTTGCACACCTAAACGAAATGAACGCGGGATTGTTACGTAGCGTTGTAAACACACTACGAATTACATGCAAATATGCTACCTTTGCGCGCCCACAAAAGTAAGCCTAATTTCAATCATCTAACCACCAGATCCAGATAGCCCGCGCTGTGTATGAAACTTTTAGTTTGTATAAGTCAAACGCCGGATACGACGGCAAAAATCTCCTTCAACGCCGATGGCACGGCTTTTAATCCGGCTGGCGTACAGTTTATCATGAACCCATACGACGAGTGGTATGCCCTTGTTCGGGCCTGCGAATTACGCGAAGCACTCGGCGGTACGGTTGTTGCCCTGAATGTAGGCCCTGCATCCAACGAAACCACCATTCGCAAAGCCCTGGCCATCGGCGCCGACGAGGCTGTCCGCATTGACGCGAATCCGCAAAGCGCGGCTTTTATTGCCAAACAAATCGCCGAATACGCCCGAAACGAACAGTTCGACATCATTTTCTTCGGTAAAGAAACCATTGATTACAACGGTTCGGAAGTGGGCGCTATGGTAGCTGCCTACCTTGATCTGCCCTTCGTATCATATGCCAGTAAACTCGACCTGAATGGCACAACGGCTACGCTCGAACGCGACATCGAAGGTGGGGTGGAAGTGCTGGAAGTGGACCTGCCTTTTGCCGTGAGCGCTTCCAAAGGAATGGCTGCGCAACGGATTCCAAATATGCGTGGTATCATGACAGCCCGGACCAAATCGTTGAAGGAGATTCCGGCACTACCCTTCGAAGAGGCGGTTAATATCGTGGCTTTTACTATGCCGCCGGCAAAAGCCGGGGTTAAATTGATAGACCCTGCCAATATGGACGAACTAGTACGTCTCTTGCATGAAGAGGCTAAAGTCATTTAAAACAATAACCAATTAACATCCAATTATATGGTGCTCGTTTTTGCGGAAAGCCCGCGTGGACAAATAAAAAAAACGGCCTTGCAGGCGGTTACTTATGGCAAAAAAGTGGCGGATCTACTCGGCACGACATGTGCAGCGCTTACGGTAGGAACCGGCGCTGGCGCAGAAGAATTGGGACGCTACGGCGCGAGCCGGGTGTTGCAGGTTTCGGATGCCAAACTGGATCAATTCGATAGTCAGGCCTATGCTGCTGCGATTGCCGATGTAGTCAAACAAACCGGAGCAAAAGTCCTGATCCTGAGCCACAGTGCCACCGGCAAATCGATCGCCGGGCGCTTGGCCGTCTTGCTGAATGCCGGTTTGGTATCGGGCGTTAACAGCCTGCCTACCTTAAACGGTACGAATTTACAGGTAAAAAAATCGGTTTATTCCGGCAAAGCCATCGCAGAATACGATATCAGCAGCACGTATAAAATACTGTCGCTGATGGGAAATGCAGTCAAGCAGGAAGCGAGCGGCAACCCGGTTGTTGTCGAAAAAGTACAGGCTGACTTCAAGGGGCGTATTCGGGTGAAGGAAGTGAAAACCCAGGAAGGTCGCGTACCGCTCCCCGAGGCGGAAATCGTAGTTTCGGCGGGTCGGGGCATGAAAGATCCGGGCAACTGGGGCATTGTGGAAGAACTTGCCGAAACGCTCGGCGCCACCACGGCCTGTTCACGACCGGTAGCGGACAGCGACTGGCGGCCGCATCATGAGCACGTAGGACAAACCGGCATTGCGATCCGGCCGAATTTATACATTGCCATCGGGATCAGCGGCGCCATTCAGCACCTTGCAGGCGTCAACAATTCGAAGGTTATAGTAGTTATCAATAAAGACGGCGAGGCGCCTTTTTTCAAAGCGGCTGATTACGGTGTAGTAGGCGATCTTTTCGAGGTAGTGCCCCGTTTGAACGAAGCATTAAAAAAATACAAGGCGTCGAACCATTAACCTTTACAAGATGAAACGAATAGAACTGGATATCGTAGCCTTATCGCACAGCATGACCCAATCGCACAACTATGCCGTCGTGCTGGGTGAGCGACGCGGCCAACGCAGGCTGCCGATTGTGATCGGCAGTTTTGAAGCGCAGGCAATTGCAGTAGCGATGGAACGTATGGTACCCAATCGCCCGCTCACCCACGATCTTTTCAAAAGCACACTCGATACTTTTGACATAAAACTCAAGGAAGTGGTCATCAATAACCTGTTGGACGGCATTTTTTATGCCCGACTGATCTGTGTGAAAAATGGCGAAGTGTTTGAAATCGATTCCCGTACATCGGATGCCATCGCCATGGCGGTGCGCTTCGAATGCCCTATATACACCTACGATTTTATTCTCGAAGCCGCCGGCGTCGTGCTGGACGAACAGGAAGCCGCTGCTGGCCGTATATCGGATTCTCAGGTACAATTTGACAGCGATGCGCTGGAGCATTATTCGCTGGATGCATTACAAACCAAGCTTCATGAAGTACTGGAAGCCGAAGATTATGAAACGGCGGCCAAGATCCGGGATGAAATAAAACGACGGGAATCGAAAAGTTAGGGCGTTTCCTCCGAAACGATAAACGCTACCAATTCTTCCAACTCCATTTCTTCTTCTACCCGCAACACCGGACAAGTCAGCATATCAAGCCAGGCCAGTTCTTGTTCCCGGCTGCGTATGTTTTCCGATGGCTCGTCGTAGTTCGCTGCCCAGTGCAAAAATTTTTCAAATACGACTTGCAGATCGCCGCCGGGGCCGATGCGTTCGGCGCCGTAACGCATGGTTTCTCTGGCTTGGATACGGGCAAGCCGTATCTCTACGGGCAACCACAGGTACACGACCAAATTGAATGCCGGGATAAACACATCCCCCCAGCCGCAGAGCGCGCCGGATAAAACCCAGGAGTCAGTCGATGCCAAATCTTGCCCGAGCAATTGCCGGCGATGTTCCGGATTGCGTTTCCGCCGATATGGAAGGGCGTCGTCGGTAAACCAGTAATAATCGTCCGTATCAAAAACAGGGCAGCCAAGGTGCGTTGCCAGGGTCTTGCCAAGTGTACTCACGCCGGCTCCCGGCGCTCCAAGGATGTGGATGGTCATGGAAGAAATTTGGGACGTAAAAGTCATTGTTGTATTTTATCCCTAAATCGCTTGTATCAGGTCGTACTGAGTCACAACATGCAGTCCGCCGGAGCGATCGGTGGCGATCACGGCGGGAATTTCTTTACTGATGTAGCGGCTTAGCTGGCTAATCGGCAAATCGTCTTTAACCATCGGGAAGGGGTTGCCCATGACCTGGAGGATGGTTTTTTCCGAGTTTTGCAGCGGGTTTTCCAGCAGGAAATGCAGGACCTGGGTTTCGGTGATGGAGCCGACCACCTTTTCGTTTTCCAGTACCGGCATCTGGCTGATATCGTGCGATTTCATCAGATTAAATGCATTTCGAACAGTTTCGGAGGATTGAACGGCTATAAAATGGCGGTCTTTTTTACGGGAGATCAGGTCGCTGACCTTGAGTTCGTCTTCCAGGAAACCGCGCTCGCGCATCCAGTCGTCATTGTAGATTTTGCCCACGTAGCGGCTGCCGTGGTCATGAAAAATGACCACCACGACGTCGCTTTTTTTCAAAGATGCGCGTCGTTGCCATAAGGCGCCCAGTGCGCTGCCTGCGGAATAACCCAACAACAAACCTTCTTCCCGGGCCAGGCGCCGCGCCCAAAGCGCTGCTTCTTTGTCGCTTACTTTTTCAAACGCATCAATCAGGCTGAAATCCACATTAGCAGGCAGGATGTCTTCCCCGATGCCTTCGGTGATATAGGGATAGATCTCTTTGGGATCGAACACGCCCGTTTCGTGGTATTTTTTAAAAACAGACCCATAAGTATCTGCGCCCCAGATTTGAATGTTTGGGTTCTTTTCCTTCAAGTAACGCGCCACGCCGCTCACTGTGCCGCCGGTACCAACACCGACGACCAGGTGTGTGATCTGGCCATCTGTTTGGTCCCATATTTCGGGCCCTGTGGATTCGTAATGCGCCTGGCGGTTGCTCAGGTTATCGTACTGGTTGCACCAGAATGAATTAGGTATCTCCGTGCTCAGGCGGCGGGCCACGGAATAGTAGGAACGCGGATCATCGGGTTCCACGTTGGTAGGGCATACGATCACCTCGGCGCCCAGGGCTTTGAGCATGTCGGCCTTTTCCTTGCTCTGTTTATCGGTGGTTGTAAAAATACATCGATAGCCGCGTACGCAACCCACCAGGGCCAGGCCCATACCCGTATTCCCCGAGGTGCATTCGATGATGACGCCGCCCGGTTTCAAGTCGCCGCGGGCTTCGGCATCGTCGATCATTTTGACGGCCATCCGGTCTTTGATGCTATGACCAGGATTAAAGGTTTCCACCTTGCCCAAAACCAGGGCGGGAATGTCGGCGGCCACCTGGTTCAATTTGACGAGCGGGGTATGGCCGATGGTTTCGAGGATCGAATTTTTATAATCCATTTTATAAACTAAGTTTTTGATTGTCAAGTAGTTTCGTATTTGCTACTGCCCTGAAAGTGGGCCGTCATCATTTTTTCCACCCGTTCTTTCAGGGCCGGAATATCTGCGGCCGTCATGCCGGCCGTTTCGATCGGTTCATCCCATACGATATGCAACACGCCGGGACGCAGGTCAACGGATCGGGTAGGGGAGATCACATCCCGAACATTTATCAAGGTTTGAACGGCTAAGGGCGCGCCGGTCTGGATAGCGATCCGGAATGCGCCGTCGAAAAACGGCCCGAGGGCTGCCTCGCCTGTATTGCGGCTACCTTCCGGGTAAATAAAAATGCTCCAGCCGGCCGCCAGTTGCTGTTTTATAGCCACCACACTGCGCGCCCGGCTCATGGCGCTGCTGCGATCTACTGTGAGACACATTTTTTTTACCACCCAGCCAAAAACGGGGATTTTTTGCAATTCTTTTTTGGCTAAGTAGCGGTATACACCGGGAAAAGCAGATGCGTTTACGATAAAATCGAGCGAAGAGCGATGGTTGCCGACGATCACATAAGATCCGTGCATATCTAATTTTTCCTCCCCCCTAATTTTTAAACGAATGCCGATCAAGCCTAAAAAACTCGGGGTAAAGACGTGGTGCAGGTAATAAATGTTTCTTTTTAATGCCTTTGAACCGGACCAGAAGGCCATATTTACACCGATAACCGGCAGACTTATCGTCATGAGCAGGAGAAACAACACGACGGCATATACCGCCCAAAATTTTCTTAATAAAAACACGCGATACCAAATTTGCGGCGCAAAGGTACGCAGTGTTTGGCTGTGTTTGTGTGTGCTTATGATTGCGGGCAGAAAATGCTGTATGGTTATAAAAAATTTGGTTTGATATTGCGAATTACCCTTCTACATTTGCAATTATTTTGCATTTTGCATAATTGCTATTCAAATCCGCAAAAAAATTGGCAATCTTACGTTTTTTCCGCTTTTAAATCCAACTTTCTATCGTTACAAGCACTTAAACAAAACTTTTCTCTATGAGTGATAATCAAAATTCCCGGGTATACGGCATCGTCGTTACACTTTTACTGGCCCTGGCTGCAGGACTGGGTTTTTTCTTTTGGCAGAAATCAAAAAGCTATTTAGCCGAAAACGAAAAAATGGAAATTGAGCGTCAGGCGCTCGAAAAAGAAAAAGTCGGCATGGAGCGATCCCTGGATAGCTTGTCCACGGCATATTCCGACGCGCGCACCGAAAACGAAAATTTGCAAGGCAAAGTGAGCAGTACCGCCGCCTTAGTCCAGCAAAAAGAAATCGTGATCCGGCAAATAAAATCTTCGGGCGCCAAAGATCTGGCTGCACTACGAACCCAGGTTGCTGATTTACAAAGGGTTAAAATCGAATATGAAACCATTATCACCACCCTTAAAGGAGAAAACGATCAGCTAAAAGCCGAAAATAAACGGCTCACAGGCGAAAATTCGGAGTTAAAAGGCGCAAATACGGAATTGAGCGGCAAAGTTCAGGATATGGCCAAGCAACTGGAGGAGCAAATCAGAAAAACCCAATCGGCCACATTTAGGGCGAGCTCCTTCCGGGTGGAATTGGAAAAACGCAACGACAAGTTGACCACCCGCGCGCGCAAAGCCCGGGAGGTTTTCGTCAGTTTCGACCTGGTCGAAGTACCCGTACCGTTCCAGGGCCCGCAGAAACTTTATCTGGTGATTACAGATGACAAAGGCAATCCGGTTATTTCCCAAAACCCCACCAAAGCGACTGTGTATGCGCCTACCGGTCCGGTTGAAATTTCAGCCCAAATGATCAAACAGGTCGTTTTGGAAAATACCCAGCGCGAATCATTCAATTACAAATTTGACGAACGCCTGAAATCCGGCAATTATGTAATCGCAATTTATTGCGATAAAGGCCTGCTAGGCGCATCTACCTTCCGCCTCGTTTAGTTCCTTTGACAACGGAGCGTCTGAAAAATGAGTCATTCCCGGCATCGGAGTGGCTCATTTTTTTATCCGGGCCTAACTCTTAATATTTCCCCAAAATCTCCGTTCCGCATCTATTTGGAGCGGATTAGCCGTTTCTTTGCGGGTGAAATTAGAACCTCCGGCTTCTCCGTCTTGTTATAAGGAGTAATAGTCAATGGAACCATGCTAAACCGGAAATTTCAACAATGACCCAATTTCAACAATGACCGGACCCGGCACATCAGAAGGAGACGTTCCAACGCCGACGCTTTTTAAGCGTGCACTGTCGTTCCTGCGGCAGTTGTGGCGGCGTGTGGAAAATTTCGTCTTTGTGCTGGTTTCCCTGTTAATACTCCTGTATTTTCTGCTGCAATCTCCTGCAGTTCAAAATTGGGTCATTGGTAAAATTACGAACTATTTATCCACCGAGTGGAAAACGAAAGTCAGCATTCAACACATCGACATTGCGTTTTTCGATAACCTGGTGTTGGACGGTTTTTATATCGAAGACCAAAAAGGAGACACCTTATTGTATGCCGAAAAATTGGTTGCCGGCCTGAATTCGAATTTTTTCTCGCTTCTTCGCAATAGATTGGAATTCAATGAAATAACACTTACGCATGCGCGTCTGAACATCCGCAGAGTGACGGGCGAATACGACAACAACCTGCAATTTCTGCTCAATGTTTTCAAGTCGGAAAAGCCCCCGAACAAAGAAAGAAAAGCATTTACGATCCGGGTTCAAAACCTGCGTTTGAATGATGTGGCGGTTTTGAAAGACGATCAGGTGCGTGGCCAAAGTTTGTTTTTCAGGGTGCCATCTGCCGCTTTTCGCATCAAAATCTTTGATTTAAAAACGAATGTGATCGATGTGTTGAGCGCAAAGCTCGACGGCGTGGTGTTTGAGTCCAAAGAATACCCTTCCCAGCCGCTTCCGGCGCCGGAACGTCCGGTAGCGAAAGTTATCACCCAACAAATTGATAGCGTATTCGTTGCCGTCCCAAAGACGCCCCTTCGCTTAAATATTGCCGACTTCGAATTGCTGAATGGCCATTTTTCGCTTGACAAATTCCATGTTTCTCCGAAGAAAATGACGAGGCCGGAGGTGATGGATTACAACCATATTAAAGCGGATAATATTGATTTTCAGGCAACGGACGTCTCCTTTGATGAGCATTTGACGTTCAGTTGTATCCTGCGAAATCTTTCAGCCAGGGAGCAAAGCGGTTTCCAGCTTGATCATAGCCATGCGAATAAAGTTGTTATAAACGATACCATCGCAGCCTTGTACGACGCCAAGATCCGGACAGCAGGTGGCGCCTCTTTGGGGGATACCATTATGCTGCATTATAATACCTACAGCGATTTTCGAAAATTCAACAGCAAGGTGCGCATGGATTTTCGGCTCTCGCCAGGCTCCAAGATACGTCTGGGCGATGTCGCTTATTTTAGTGAAAAAATAGCCGACAACGCGTTTTTTATTAAAAATGCCGAAACGATGGCCGATATCACCGGGCTCGTGGAAGGCCGGGTGAATCGCCTGAACGGTCGAAAATTAGATATCCGCGTTGGCTCGGGCACCATTATCCAGGGCGATTTTGACGGAAACGACATGAACGAGGGCAATGACCGCCTGCAAATGTTATTTCGCTTTTCCCGTTTGCAGTCTGATATCGAGACCATCGGGCGTATTATTCCCGGTTTCAATCCGCCCAAGGCCTTTTACAAGTTGGGACATATCGGTTTTCGCGGCGAATACAGCATTCTTTTCGGGTACGACCACATCCTCAACGGCTACCTGATTACCGATATCGGTTCCGGAAAACTGGACATGAAACTCAACCTGGCCAACGGCCGGGAAAAGGCATCGTATTCGGGCAGGCTGGAGATGAACAATTTTGACTTAGCCAACTGGACGGGGAGTAAGGATTTCGGCAAAACCACCTTCAATATCTCCATTGCTGAGGGCTCCACGGGGCTTACATTGCCTACAATCAGGGCAAAATTGAGTGGCGTAGTGGACACATTTTATTACCGGGGTTATAATTACCGGAATGTGCAAATGAATGGTGTGTTCAAGGAGAATATTTTCGACGGCAAGTTGGAAATTAAAGATCCAAACATTGATTTTACGTTCGACGGGACCTTGAATATGAAGGATTCCATCCCGCAATTTCTATTCCAGGCCGATCTGCGCCGGCTGGATTTGGGTGCATTGAACCTCCTGGATCAGGATTGGGTGCTCTCTGGAAAAGTGGAGCGTATGAGTTTGCGGGCAAGGAGCATCAATGACCTGACCGGTTCGGTTATGCTCCGCGATTTTCGAATCCTGCAAGACGGTCAGTATGTACACCGGATTGATTCGTTCGGCCTTATTTCTTTGATCAATGAGCGAGGTGAAAACCGCCTCAACATCGTTTCTGATATCGCAAACGGCTATTTACAGGGGCGTTTTCAATTAGCCAAAGTGTTCCCGCACCTGGCGCAACTTTTCGGGCGATACCACCCTGAATTTGCCGAAAAATTAGGTTTAAAACCACCGGATTCCATGGTATTAACGGACCGGTACGAGATGGAACTTCAAATTGAAGATACACGCGCCCTGACGCGGCTCTTTACAAAAGACCTCGATACGCTTCGGCATGTGAGCGCCAGGGCGAGTGTAGATGGGCCGAATGGTATTATCAACGCAGCACTTTTTGCACCCCAGCTCAAATACAAGGGAATTACGACCCGCAATCTTTCCCTGAATTTATCGCTGGAAAAAGAAACCGGTCAATATTCGTTTATTCTGCCCTCTACCCAGATCAGCGCCAAAACCCGGCTCGATTCAATCAGCCTCAACGGGTGGCTCAGCCGGGATGAGCTGGGCATAAAACTCTTATCGAAAGATAACACAAACCGGAATGCCTATTTTGTAGAAGGGATTAACCTGGATGCCGTGCTGTCTATGGCCGATTCGCTTTGGCAATTGCGTTTCAATAGTTCAAAAGTCGCGCTTTTCAATGAAGAATGGCTGATCAACCAGGACAACTACGTTCGTTTCGGCGAAGGTTTTCTCGCTACCAAAGACTTTGAATTTTTCAGCGAAAACCGCCGGATATTACTGGATAGTTTCAATCAAGGACGCGGCATTTCATTTTCCCTCACCAATTTTGACCTCAATTACATTAACCGCTTTCTGAATCCAAAAAAGGCGGTTTGCCGGGGGAAAATATACGACCTGGATGTTCAAGTCAGGGACATCTTCAAATTCCAGGGTATCAGCGCGTTCGTAGCCACGGATACAGTTTTTATCAACCAAATTCCTTACGGCGAGGTAACGGGCAACCTGGACATGGAGCATGCCAATGCCCCGCTAGCCTGGAAAATGTTTTTGAACTACCAGCAACAAAAACTCCGGGTTGCAGGCGCCTGGTTGCCCGGCGGTCAGGTAGCCGTTACTGTTCCCGACGTAGATGTGACCGTTAAACCCGGCGAGTTTCAAACGAATGTAAATGCCGTCAACTTTCCGCTGAGTATCATCGAAACCTTTATTCCAGGCATTTCCAAAACGAGCGGGAAAATGGATGCTGATGCGCGTTTAGGCGGCACTTTTAGCCGGATCGGTATGAACGGCGCCGTAAATATCCGGGAAGGGCAATTGCAGATCGACTATCTGAAAGCCATGTACCACCTGCACAATCAAAAAATCACATTATCCGAATATAAGATTTGGGCGGATGGCGATACGATCTGGGATGCCAGTGAAAAGAATATGGCACTGGTGCAAGGCGGCATTCGTCACGACCATTTTAAAAGATGGCAAATTGATTGTACGATTGAATCTACGAATAATAACTTCATGATTCTCAATACGTTGCCAGAAGACAATGCTTTGTATTACGGTCAGGGGATAGGTTATTTTAAGGCAGCATTTTCCGGGTCGTTCAACCAAACGAATATTGTGATTGATGCCATTACCGGAAAGGAATCCAGGTTGTACATCCCTTTAAGTTCGACAACGGATCTTAAAGAGGTCACTTTCATCACCTTCCGGGATAAAAAGATGCCAAGAGACTCTGTACAAAGCAAAACAAAAAACTTCGTTTCCCGAGAGTTAAAAGGATTGAACTTAGAGATGAATCTCACGGTGACGGAGGCGGCGGAGGTGCAATTAATATTCGACGAGCAGACTGGCGATATCATCAAGGGTAGGGGAGAGGGCAATATCAAATTAGTCATCAACCGCGACGGGGAATTCAAGATGTACGGCGATTACAACATCCGGCGTGGCGAGTATCTGTTTACGCTACTCAATTTCGTGAACAAGCCTTTTACTGTGGCTGAAGGCGGTACGATCAACTGGTACGGAGACCCTTACGGCGCCCAGATCAGCCTTGACGCCACCTATTCGGAAAACGCGTCTTTATACAACCTGATCCGGGACGAAATTCAGCTGACGCAACAATCGGATCCGAATATGGAAGCCGATGCGCGAAAAGCCACAAAAGTTGTGGTGACGATGCACCTGAAGGGCGACCTGCTGAAACCGGCCATTTCCTTCGATCTGGAAATACCCAATGTGGCAGGTCAGATTAAAACTTTGACGGACAATAAATTAAGGCTGCTTCGTCAGGACCAGAACGAGCTCAATCGGCAGGTTTTCGGCCTGATTGTAGTGGGGACATTCCTGCCTTCGAACACCAATCAATTTCTGCAAAACTCCGATTACGTAGCCTCTGCTTTTAATACGCTGACCCAGGTGTTGAGCAACCAGTTCTCCGGTTATTTATCCGAATTAGCCACACAGTTGTTCGGCGGGGCCGTTTCCAGTATTGATTTTGACATTGCATACAATGAATACCAAAACTCTTTGTCGGACCCTGGGCAAAGCAGCATCGGCAGGGATCTACAGGTACGCCTTACCAGTGGTTTTGCCAACGACCGGTTAACGGTTCAGATTGGCTCTCAATTCGGTCTGGGGAAGCCCGGGGTAGCTACCCAGGACGGTTTTTTGGGCGAAGACGTAACCGTGGAAATTCAACTGACTGAAAACCGGCAGTGGCGCCTGAAAGTTTACCAGCGCACAGAACCGGATATCATTGTGGGCCAACGCCGGGCGCGGTATGGCCTGGGTATCAGTTTCCGCAAAGAATTCGATACGTTTGGGGAATTGATGGGTGGGCTGTCTGATTGGTTTAAGAAGAAGTAAGCCCTTATGCTTTTTTCAAAAAGCAGGCCTTCAGCACCATCACGGAACCGTCTACTTTGCCCTCCACTTCTTCCTCATTGTCGGTCAGGCGAATGCTTTTAACCTTTGTGCCGCGCTTGATAACGCCTGAAGAACCCCGTACTTTCAAATCTTTGATAACGGTTACAGCATCTCCCTCGCTGAGGAGGTTCCCGTTGGAATCTTTGACTTCCATGATAGTTGTTGTGTTTAAAACAAACGGCGAAGTAACATGACCGGCTCGTTCGGATGTTCCCGATTTGGAATGAGACGGGCACTATGTTGCCTACAAAAATACGTGAATTTCCAGAGAATCAATTCCGTGCAGACATAGAATACCGACTTTGTCACCGCACTAAATACGCATCCCCGTGATCCACCTCTGCTGCCAGCATACCCACTGTTTTTGTTGAAACCGCCTGTAACATCCCGTTGCGACAGGCCGCAAAATCGTGGTGCAAGGGGCAGGGGTACTCCGCATTGCAGCGTTTAATACCCAATGCGCACTGGGTAAAAACCAAATTCCCGTCCGTAATTTTCAGGATATCGACTAAAAGCGTTTCGTGCGTCGTCGCGTTGGCGAAAAAGCCGCCGCTCGGACCTTTCACAGAGTCCACTATACCGTGTCGCACAAGGTCCTGCATGATTTTTCCCAGAAAATGGCGTGGAATGTCGAGGCTTTGGGCGAGGTCCTGCAAGCCGACTTTATTGCCTTTATTTCCGTGCAAAGCGATGAATGTAGCAGCGCGCAGTGCGTATCCGAAGGTTTTGGAAAACATGCCGCAAAGGTAGTGGGATTGCCCAGGGGAAAACCATTGACCACAATCATATCGCGGATTGATGCCGCTCATCTGTCCACCCTTTTTGTCGTCGATACTTTTGCCAATAAAAAGAGTTGAACCTCTTTAATTATTTTCTAACGATCAACACATACTGTATATGTTCGGCAAAACGATTCTCCTTGCTTTCCTGTTGGCTTTCGTCGCTTGCACCACCAAACAAGATGCGGACAACGCGGCCAAAAAATCACCCACTCCTTCCGACCTCGCTGCCAACCAGCCCGAAACGCATGGCGCCGAGGTCAAGTCCATCGAACTTACCAATCCGCTCAACAAAGAATGGGTGGCTGTAGGCAGCGGCATTTATGATTCCAAATGTCTGGCCTGCCACAAACTCAGCGACGAAAAACTCGTCGGCCCTGGTTGGGCGGGCGTCACCAAACGCCGCGAACCGCTTTGGATCATGAATATGGTGATCAATGTGGAAATGATGCTCGATAAAGACCCCGAAGCGCAAAAACTCCTCGAACAGTGCCTCGTGCGGATGCCCAATCAAAACGTGACGCAGGAAGATTCCCGCAAGATCATCGAGTTCATGCGCTCCAATGATGGGGAGAAGTAGGTTTAGAAGTGGGTTTAGGTGGTTTAGATGATTAAGTTTCATCGCACTAATCTAAACCCCTCTTAACCCTTCTAAACCACCTAAACCTTCTAACCTTCTAAATCACCTAAACCACCTAAACAATTAAAAATCAACTTTTTAAATATGAAATACCGACATCTTTTTCTCTTCTTAGCCGCTGCCATCTCAATACCCGCAGCGCTATTCACATTCGGCTGTAAACCACACAACCCCGTCTCGATGGTAGAAGGGGATGCCGCTCAAAAAGTCTATGTTGCGCCAGGCAAGTACGACGAGTTTTACAACATCGTGTCCGGCGGCTTCAACGGCCAGATCATGGTATATGGCATTCCTTCGGGCCGTCTGTTGCGCATCATTCCTGTGTTTTCGCAGTTTCCCGAAAACGGATGGGGTTTCAGCGAAGAAACCAAACCCATGCTGAACACCTCGCACGGCTTCGTGCCCTGGGATGACGCGCACCATATCGCCCTGTCCACCACCAACGGCGAGCACGACGGTCGCTGGGCATTTGTAAACGGCAACAATACGCCACGCATCGCCCGCATCAACCTCAGCACCTTCCGTACCGAAGAAATCATCGAAATACCAAACAGTTCCGGCAACCACTCCTCGCCGTTCCTGACCGAGAACACGGAGTACGCTGTCGCAGGCACCCGGTTTAGTTATCCCATGGACGACGACGACTCGAATCCCGATGTCGGCATCAGCACCTACAAACAAAACTTCAAAGGCACGGTATCGTTCATAGGGATAAATCCTGAAACCGGCCGCATGGGCATCAGTTTTCAGGTAATGCTGCCCGGCGTCAATTTCGACCTCAGCCGCGGTGGCCGAGGCCCTTCGCACGACTGGTTTTTCTTCTCCTGCTACAACACAGAACAAGCCAACACCCTGCTCGAAGTGAACGCTTCGCAGAAAGACAAGGACTTTGTGATGGCGCTCAACTGGAAGAAATGTGAGGAATATGCAAAAGCCGGCAAGGGCCGCAAAACGAAAGTGCGTTATGCGCACAACGTGTACGACGATAAGGTTCATTCCGCTACTTCGACGATTGAAACGGAAACGATTATGCTCGATCCGAAGGAATTGAAGGACATCGTATACTTTATGCCCTGCCCCAAATCGCCGCACGGTTGCGACGTGGATCCGACGGGTGAATACATCTGCGGCTCCGGCAAATTAGCAGCCGTTATCCCGGTGTTTTCCTTCAGCAAAATCCAGAAAGCCATCGCGGATAAAAACTTTGAAGGCGACTTCGATGGTATTCCAGTGTTGAAATACGATGCCGTTCTGCACGGTGAAGTGAAAAAACCGGGCCTTGGTCCATTGCACACCGAATTTGACGGTAAAGGTTTCGCCTATACCTCGTTCTTTGTCTCGTCCGAGATCGTAAAATGGAACATTGAAAAACTGGAAGTAGTGGACCGCGTACCGACTTATTACTCCATCGGTCACCTTAGCATCCCCGGTGGCCCGACCAAAAAGCCGTGGGGCAAGTACGTTATCGCGTACAACAAAATCACCAAAGACCGCTACCTGCCCACCGGGCCGGAACTGACACAATCCGCACAGTTGTATGACATTAGCGGGGACAAAATGAAACTTTTGCTCGACTTCCCGACCACAGGCGAGCCGCACTATGCGGAGGCGATTCCAGCGGATTTAGTGAAGGGCAAGTCCGTCAAATTTTTCAAAATCGAAGATAACCATCACCCCTACGCTGCCAAAGGCGAGAAAGAGGCCAAAGTTTTCCGGGAAGGCAACAAAGTACACGTGAACATGACTTCCATTCGTTCGCACTTCATGCCAGACAACATTGAAGGCGTTAAACTGGGCGATGAGGTGTATTTCCACGTCACTAATTTGGAACAGGATTGGGATGTACCCCACGGTTTCGCGGTGAAAGGCGCCAACAACGCCGAAATTCTGGTCATGCCCGGTGAAACCTGCACCCTCAAATGGGTACCAGACCGCGTGGGCGTGGTTGCATTCTATTGCACCGACTTCTGCTCCGCCCTCCACCAGGAGATGCAAGGGTATGTGCGCGTATCTCCGCGCGGCTCCAATACAGCGTTGACATTCAGCACAGGCAACAAAGCGGAGCCGACGGGAGCGACGAAATAATAGAACTGCATGAGTCATCCCGGGGTTTTAAATTTCGGGGTGACTCATGTCTCAACATTCGCACAAATGACACTTAGTAAAGCAACCCGTATCATACTCGGGGCGTCGAGCCTTTTACTCCTCATCACTTATTTCGTACCACTGTGGCAAATTCTTCTCTGGGCGCCGCAGTATCCGGAAGGTCTGACCATGAAAATCTGGATGAACCGCCTGAGCGGCGAAGTAGATATCATTAATGGGCTGAACCACTACATCGGCATGAAACATATCAGCGTGGAGATGTTTCCGGAATTTCAATATCTCGGTATTCTCGTAGGTTTCCTCATCGCGGTCGGATTAGCGGCCGCCCTGTTTGGCAGCGCGCGTACCCTGTTCTTTTTCACGCTGTTATCTTACGTTTATGGTTTTGCAGCCATGTGGGACTTTTGGCGTTGGGGCTACGACTACGGCCACAACCTCAACCCGACTGCCGCTATAGTAGTACCCGGTATGTCGTATCAGCCACCCCTGATCGGTTACAAAAACCTGCTCAATTTCACATCCTATTCGGGCCCCGATACAGGCGCCTGGGTCATTATCGCAGTCTGTTTGCTGGCTACTGTGTTATGGTGGAGGGAATTTTTCAAACAAAGAAAAAGACGGAAGTTACAGGGTTCGATCGCGGGTAAAGCCGCCACTGTTGCGGGCATTTTCGCCCTCTTACTTTTTTCTTCCTGCTCCACCGGTCCGGAGCCGATTCGATACGGTCAGGATGCGTGTTTTCACTGCAAAATGACCTTGACGGACATACGGTTCGGTGCGGAGATCGTGACGCAGAAGGGGAAAGTATTCAAGTTCGACGATCTCAATTGTTTAACCAGGTACCTGAACGAAGGCAAGATTGAAGAGAAAGACATCGCGCAGATAGTATCGGTTGATTTCAAAAAAGCAGGTGTGTTCGTGGATGTTCAGCAGGCATTTTTCCTGCAAAATGAAGCGATTAAAAGCCCAATGCGCGGCGACGTAGCTTGTTTTTCGGATAAAAACAGCCTGGAAGCGGTGAAAGGCGCCATCGGCGGCGGGAAGGAATTGACCTGGGCGGAGGTAAAGGCGGAATTATAATTTGTAAGGTGCGATTGACAAAAAACGCGGACCATCATGAGGTTACTACCCATTATCATATTGCTGCTTTTGACGCTTCGTTTGCCTGCAGCCGAAATACACGTAGGCGCCGGATACTTTTGTCCGACTATCCATGCAGCTTTGGCAAAAGCCCAATCTGGCGACACCATTTTCATTCATGAAGGCCAATATGCAGAAGGCAACCTGGCGATAGACAAACCGCTAACCCTCATTGGCATAGGCTATCCCGTATTAGATGGCCGGCACGACTGTGAAATCTTTACGGTAACCGCATCCGACGTATGCATCCGCGGCTTCGAAATTCGCAACAGCGGCCAACTCAGCATGCTGGATGTGGCTGGCGTCAAAGTACTTTCTGCGAACCATGTTGTCATTGAAGGAAACCGGCTGCGCGATTGCAATTTCGGCATTTACCTCTCTGACGCGAACGACTGTCAAATTTCACGGAACGACGTACACGGCATTATTAAAGAAGAACAAAATAGCGGTAACGGCATCCACCTGTGGAAATGCGCGCGGGTTCTGGTAGAAGAAAATCACCTGACCGGCCAGCGCGACGGCATCTATTTTGAGTTTGTGACCGACTCCGAAATCCGCTACAACCATAGCGAGTACAACCTACGCTACGGCTTGCACTTTATGTTCTCGCACAACGACCACTACCACCATAACCGTTTCCATCATAACGGCGCCGGTGTAGCGGTGATGTACTCCCGGCAGGTTCAAATGACTGAAAATGAATTCGGTTATAATTGGGGAAGCAGCGCTTACGGCATTTTGTTGAAAGACATTTCGGACAGCCACATCTGGAGAAATACCTTCGAACACAACTCGGCCGCAGTATACATGGAAGGCGCAAGCCGTATCGTGCTGGAGCAAAATCAGTTCCGCGAAAACGGTTGGGCACTGCGCGTACAAGCCAGCTGCGACGCTAATGTAATCCGGGAAAACAACTTTTTCGGCAATTCCTTCGATGTGTCCACCAACGGTAGCCTCGTACTGAACACCTTCGACGGCAACTACTGGGATCGTTACGAAGGATACGACCTCAACCGCGATGGGGTAGGGGATGTGCCCTTCCGCCCGGTTAGCCTTTATGCCGTAGTCGTAGAGCGGATGCCTTATGGGCTAATGTTGATGCGCAGCCTGATGGTGTACCTCATGGATAAGGCGGAAAAAATTATTCCCTCGCTCACTCCGGAGCAATTGATGGACGAAAAACCTGCAATGAAACCGCTTTTAATGACGAATTATGAATGATAAACAATGAACATGGGCCTCCAAACAACCGCCATTTTGTCCGCTTTTTAAATAAAAAATCACTTTCTTATGAAACACAATGTTCTGTTTTCCATCTTATTAGGCGTTTTATCGCTGATCGGGTTGGCCGCATGTACCAACATTGCCCCTGAACAAAAAACCGCAACAAGCGATGCTGCTGCCCCAGCGGGTGGAGGTCAATCTGCGGTACAAGACAACGACTCCCAAAAAGACGTAGTAAAAGTGGCCATCGGCAGCCCCGACCATACCACCCTGGTCGCCGCCGTGAAAGCAGCCGAACTTGTGGACGTCCTTTCCAATGCCGGGCCGTTCACCGTATTTGCACCCACCAATGCTGCTTTTGACAAACTTCCCGCCGGCACAGTAGAAGGTTTGCTGAAACCCGATAAAAAAGAGACCTTGCAAGATATTCTGCAATACCACGTCGCTGTTGCCGTATATAAAACCGACATGTTGCAAGACGGCCAGGTGATCTCCATGGCCAACGGCGGCAATGTTACCATCGGTGTGAAGGATGGCAAATTCACCGTCAATGGCGCCAACATTTTGGCCTCGGTGCCTGCATCCAACGGCATTGTTCACGTGATAGACGCAGTTTTACTACCCAAATAATAATGATGAATGATGAATTATGAATTAAAATATTGATTTTCAATAACTTAGGATCAATTATTCATCATTCATCATTTATCATTCATCAGTAAAAAAAACGTATGATCGAATCCACCGCGCTCAGCAAATCTTTCGGCAAACTTATCGCCCTTGATCACGTCAGTGTCTGCATGAACGCGGGGCAGGCCATCTCGCTGGTGGGTCCCAATGGCTCCGGCAAGACAACCTTCCTGAAATGTTTACTCGGCCTTGTTATTCCAGACAGCGGGGAGTTGACCTTAAACGGCCGGCCTGTTTTACAAGGATGGGACTACCGCCGCTACATCGGGTACATGCCTCAGATCGGGCGTTATCCCGATAATATGCGCGTCGGGCAGCTGTTCGACATGGTTCGGGAAATCCGCCGGGATACGTTTAATCGTTTGGATGACGACCTGATGCGGGCGTATGAAGTTGACAAATTTGCCCACAAGACAATGCGCACGCTTTCCGGCGGCACCCGCCAAAAAGTGAGTGCCTGTCTCGCTTTTCTCTTTGATCCGCAGGTGCTGATTCTGGATGAACCGACAGCCGGTCTCGACCCCCTGGCTTCAGAAATCTTGAAGGAAAAAGTATTGGCTGAAAAAGAGAAAGGAAAGTTGGTTTTGGTAACTTCGCATATTCTGAGCGATTTAGACGAACTGACTACGGACGTGATGTACATTATCGACGGCAAAATCAAACTTTTCCAGCCTATCGAACAACTGAAAATTCAAACGGGCGAAAGTAAACTCAACCGTGCCATCGCACAGATCATGAAACAAACCACCGTCGCATGAAGCCGCCGGAAAGTCTTGGTAGCCAGACGACTTTAGCGCCTCTGGCAGATTATAACAGCACTGTATTGAAACAGACCGACCTTATTAAGTCATCAGACCGGAGTGCAGGCCGGGCCGTACGAAACGCCAGTCCTTTGTTACGCATCGTCAAATACGTCCTCTACGACATCTTGCAAAACAGGATGATCATCGGCTATACCTTGTTTCTGCTGGCTATGTCCTTCGGTTTGTTCAACCTGAGCGGCGACCCCACGAAAGGGCTGGCCAGCCTGCTGAACATCGTATTGATCGTCACACCTTTAGTGAGCATCGTATTCGCTACGATCCATTTTTACAACGCTTCAGAATTCATTGAGTTATTGGCGGCGCAGCCCATCCGGCGCAGCGTCATCATTTGGAGCGAGTTCCTGGGCCTGGCTGTTGCGTTGATGCTGGCCGTGTTGGTGGGCATCGGCCTTCCGGTCGCTTTGTTTGCGGCCAATGGCACAGGATTATCGCTGGTGGTCGTGGCGGCGGGACTTTCGGTGGTGTTTGTGTCCATCGCGCTGCTGGCTTCGGTCATCACCCGCGATAAAGCGAAGGGCATCGGTGTGGCGCTTTTACTGTGGTTTTACTTTTCACTGCTGTACGATGCGCTGGTGTTGTTCCTGATGTTTGCGCTGGCCGATTACCCGCTGGAGAAAGCCATGCTCGCTTTCGTTTCGCTCAATCCGATTGACCTTGCCCGGGTTGTAGTGCTGCTGCAAATGGATATTTCGGCCTTGATGGGATACACGGGCGCTTTGTTCCGGGAGTTTCTGGGTACAAACTTGGGCATTGTGTTTGCAGTAGCGGTGTTGTTGCTTTGGGCTGTTTTGCCCATGTTGTGGGCGGTGCGGGTGTTTAGGAAAAAGGATTTGTGATCGATGTAGGTCTTTATCAATTCATTAAATCATGCACAATATAAATTCCGATCTCCTCCAACGCGTCGAGGAGAAATTTCAGGCCATCGGCCAAAATCCCGGCACACACCTTGAAGGGCTGTTTTGGGCAAAACCTATCACTTACTGGGATTACATCCATACCGACGTGCTGCTGAATTTGCAGTTACAACGAACTACATTACCCGATGAAATGGTGTTCATTATGTACCACCAAATCAACGAAGGTGATGGCGCATTACCGCGCTGCGGAGAAATACCTGCAAAGTAAAGGTCAGACTGCCGAAGCGACCGGCGGCAGCGACTGGAAAAAGTACATGCTCCCGAAATACCAGCGGCGGATTTTTTTCCCGGAATTGTGGAGCGAGGCGGAGTTGGAGGGGTGGGGGGAGAATGGTTAAATTAAAAATTAGATTTTTCATACTCCGCCCCACACAGTCCTAGTCATCTGTTAGCCAATCAACACCAAAACGTTTTCAGAAACGGATACAGGGCATTTCACCGAGTTTGAAATGAGGCAATATCGATGCGCCTTTTCGATGATCTTAAATGCAGCCGCTTCGTCGTCGTGGCTTGCGAGCTTGACGATCGGGTTGAGCATTACCCCGGTAAAGGCAAATTTTCCATCCACGAGTGCGACCGTGCCGCTGGCCTCGCATTCCAGCGAGACAGGTTTGATTTTAAATTTGTCGCAAAATGCCTGGAACGTGTTGACGTAACAGCCGGCTATAGCAGCCAAAAAAAATGTTTCAGGCGACCATACGCCCGCAATACCGTGTGGAAATTCGGGCGGCGTAGCGCATTCAATGGTCGTTTCCACTTCCGTAGCAGTCATTTTACACATCCGGTTTTCACCTTGAACAGCCGTGACCCGGTAATCGAATTGAACTTCTTTATTGTCCATGTTTTAATACTTGCAGCGGCATGATCGCCGCCTGGTTGAAATTACGGGTTGAATATCAAACCGCCTGACTGAACACGCGTCCGCTGGGCACCCTGGCCCAGTACTGCGCATCAAAAGCCATGCAGATATTGCGTAAAAAAGCCTTGCCAAGGGGCGTTACTTGCACCGAGTTGGACGTCGTGCTTACCAAGCCATCCTTCTCCAGCGGGAGCAACCGCTCCATCGCCTCAGTCAACGATGGGCTTTGGTGTTCTGGCAAATACCATTCGGTCCGGTAACGACACATGAGGTTCAGGATGTGGTGGCGCAAACAACGGTCTTCCTGGTCGAGAAAATGTCCGCGCAACAGCGGCAGTTTGCCTTCCTTCACGGATGCCTCATAACCCGCCACAGTCTTTTCGTTTTGCATAAAAGCCGTGCCGACATCACTAATGGCCGATGCGCCCAGCCCCAGGCTGATCGGGGTGAATACCTCTGTATAGCCCATGAAATTGCGGTGCATCGTGCCGTTTTGCGCGGCAAGTAGCAGCCCGTCGCCAGGTAGTGCAAAATGATCAAGACCTATATCGGAATAGCCGTCGGTTTCCAGCAGGGCGCGGCCTATCTCATACAGTTCCCGTTTTTCAGCCGCAGCAGGTAGATCGTGCTCGTCGTAGGCGCGTTGGCCGTTTTTGAGCCAGGGAACGTGGGCGTAGCTGTAAAATGCTATGCGGTCGGGGCGCAGGCGATGCACCTCTGCCATTGTGTTGAAAATGTGCGACTTGTGTTGTTTAGGCAGGCCAAAAATCAGGTCAAAGTTCACAGAACTATATCCGGTGTCACGCGCCATTTCAACGAGTCGTTCCACCTGCTCCCGGGTTTGAAAGCGGTGGATAAGCCGCAGGATATCGTCGTCGAAATCCTGCACACCGATGCTGATGCGTCGAAATCCAAGTTCATACAGTACGGACAGGTGTTCCTGCGTGGTGCCGTTTGGATGGGCCTCAAAACTGAAGGCCGCGTCGTCGGCTACTGTAACATCCAGCAGGATCGTTTCCACCAGTTGCCGCAGGTGTTCCGGCTGAAAAAACGTAGGCGTGCCGCCTCCAAGGTGAAGCTCGCGCAGCACAGGCCGGACGGGCAAACGCTCCAGATAAAGCCGCCATTCTGCTAAAACGGACTCCAGATATGGTACTTCAACCGCGTGGTTTCGCGTGATATGTTTGTTACAGCCACAATAAGTACAAAGATGCTCGCAGAACGGCAGGTGGATGTAGAGACTCAGGCGGGGATCCCGGTCGAACGCGGTAATCAGTTTCGACATCCAGGCGCCCTCCTGCGGGTCGTCGTTTATCCAGTACGGCACGGTCGGGTAACTGGTATAGCGCGGCGCGGGGATGTCGTATTTTCCAAATAATGCCTGCTGGGTCATTTTTCCTCTTCTTTAAGTATAATAATGAGCACCGCCAAAAACACGAGTTTTTTTACAATGTCAGAACCCGAATCGTGTCTTTTGCCAGATTTTCCGCAGGACTCAAGCCGTCAGGGGTTTAACCTTGACGTTTAAATTCACCTGCAAGGTGGCGACAAGGGCAATCATGAATAGATGATAAGGGTCGGTAGGCAGGTTGATTTTGGTCAATCCTAAAATTCCGCCATCGTTATGACGGCAATGTCTACTTTACTCCGGCAATGGCACGGCGGCTTCGTATTTCAGATCCCTGAGTACGAATGAACTCTGGGCTTTACCGACATTGTCCAATCCTGCCAATTTATGCATGATGAATTGCTGGTATCCATTCATGTCGCGCACCACCACTTTCAGCAAATAGTCATACCCGCCCGCAATGTGTAGTACTTCGGTCACTTCAGGAAGTGCACAAACCGCCTGTTCAAACTTCTGCAGGCGTTCAAGTGCATGTTCTTTCAGGGAAATGGCGCACATTACTATAAGTGGTTTGCCCACTTTGTTTCGATCGAGCAGCGCTACATAGCCCCGAATCACCCCAGCCCGTTCCGAGCGTGAGGGACTGATTTACAGCCATATCAACAATCCGGACCTTGAAATTCTTGAAAACCGGCTCTCGCTTTGGGACGAGGCGGAGAAGTGTGCTGTGTTTGAGAGTGGTATGGGCGCCATCACGACCGTTCTCTTAGAATTTCTGAAACCGGGGGATTTATTGTTGCACAGCACACCGCTATACGGCGGCGCCGACCATTTTATCCGGCATTTCCTGCCGCGAATAGGTATTCAAACACTTGAATTTAACCCCAGTCACACGGAAGCTGACCTTCTCACGATGATATTGGAATCGGGAGATACTAATCGTTTGGCAATGGTGTATGTGGAGACGCCGGCAAATCCTACCAATGCACTGTACGACCTCTCCGTCTGCCGCACTGTGGCTGACCACTTTACGACAACTGAACGACGCGTGTTGATGGCGGTGGACAACACCTACATGGGGCCACTTACCGCTTATTCGGCGTAACCGGGCAGGTACTCATCCCGAACACAGCATAAATAGGGCAAAAACTGACAACGCTTGTCAACACAAAAACAGCCGCCAATACCAGCGCCACAATACCCACAGTGCCGGTCAATGTGCCATTATAATACAGAAACACGGCTACTGCCGCGATGATCAGGCGAATAATACGGTCGATAGAACCCATATTTTTTTTCATGGCAAAACAATTTTATGGTTTGGAAAAATGACTGATCAATACACCGATCAACACAATGATGCCGATACAGAAGATACAAACCACTATGAATTTGAGCGCTAATGGCATTTTTTTCATCGGATGCTTGATCATGACACAAAGTTCCGCCCAAGTTTGTCAATACAATGTGACCTGGATCACATTCACGAAATTATATCGATCACACCCCGTGCATGACGCAGAAAACCCTGTTGCTCAAACTGCCGGATGAGCCGGGAGATGACCTCTCTGGAACTGTTAAGGTCGTCGGCGATTTGCTGTTGCGAAATATGTAATTGTCTGGTATTCAATGCCGCCGCTTTTTCCAGCAAGTAGTGTCGCAGCCGCTCGTCCAACTGGCGAAATACGACGCTTTCCAATGCCTGCAACAATTCATCGAAGCGCTGGCCAAAACTGTCGAACGCAAACCGCTGCCAGGCCGGAAAACGTCGCGCGGCTTCGTAAACTGCTGTAGCGGGCAGCAATAACAAAGCGCATTGTTCCTGCGTGACGGCATTAACACGGCTGTGTTCATTTTTATAGCAAGCATTCAACGTCAAGGCACAAGTTTCGCCCGGAAGGATGTAATAGAGAAAAATCTCCCGCCCTTCTGCGTCTTGCCGCGACACTTTTACCGATCCGCTTAGGACGAGGGGTACCTGTTGGATATTGCTGCCAACATGCATCAAGGGCACATTGGCCTCAAACTCGCGGAATAAACTTTGCTGTAGTATCCATTCGACCAGATCTCTTTGATCGAATGCCGGGAAAATATCCCGCAAGGTGTTGGCATCAGGGTAGGGTAGAGGAGATTTCATATCAGCCGGCCGGTTTCATCATTTTTCCCATAAATAGGATGCTGTGCGTTTTATTATCCCAATATAATAATACGAGTTCATGTAGTGTAGCGTGCCCTTTCGGGTGTCGGCGTGAACAGGCGCGAAGCAGAAATTTTTCACGTGGTTTGGCCCGCCACTTTCGTCTAGCAGGATGTTCCAGTCCGTCCAGGCGCAGGCGCCGTTGTTGAAGTCGGCAATCATATCAACCTGAAACTGGTGCTGTCGGCCGTGGTGACAACGCGGACACTTCGGCCCCGCAAATCCGATTTCAAAGCGGGTTGGGCTGATAAATTCAGGCAGATTAGGCAATAAAGTGCGATAAAAAGGATGTTTTTCATCTTATTTTTAAGATTAGATTGTTTGAAAGATGATGTGTACGAACAACGAACCTGGCAAGATACAACCTGGTTAAGGCGAAAATTAACGACACTGGTTGTTTTTTCCACATGAAAAATTTAACTTTGCACACATAAACTGTGTTGCTTATGAAAAACATCACGCTTTCGCTTCCTGATGACCTGCTCGATCAAAGCCGTGAGTATGCCCAACGTCAAGGGACGAGTCTGAATGAACTGGTTCGGCAGTTGTTGCGTCAACAAATTCATTTTCATCGCGACAATCCGCTTGAGCGATTTATCCGGCATACCGAACAATTTTCAATCAGCACAAAATCCATCAAATGGAATCGCGCCGAGCTCTATGACCGGAAAGTTATTTCTTGATACAAATTTCCTGGTGTATTGTTTTAGCGCTGACGAACCGGAAAAGCGGGACAAATGCCTCGAGATACTTCGTTTGCATGGCCAGAAGACAATAATCTTCGTCATATCGACCCAAGTTGTCAATGAATTTGTCAGCGTTATGCTCGGAAAATTCAAAAAACAGCCCACGGAAGTCAAAATCCTTGTCAATGACCTAAATGTTTTCGAAATCGTTAAAACAGATATGCCAATTATCGTTGAGGCAATTTCCATACACTCGATGCATCATATCTCTTTTTGGGATAGCCTTATCATCGCCGCTGCAAAAAATGCGAATTGCACCGCGATTTTGACAGAGGATATGATTGCCGGCTCAAATATTGTCGGGATGAATATTTTAAACCCATTCACGCGGACACTCTAAATTTTTTTTGCCGAGTCTACGAGTGCGGAGATTCAAATTTATGGCCGAAATATTGGCGAATCACATCGGGCAGTTCTCCCGCATTAGGCGCATTAGGGGAGAACGACCCGGTTTTTATCCTCTACACCTCCGGAACAACCGGTTTTCCCAAAGGCGCGCTGTATTCCCATAATATGCTGTTTTGGAATAGCATCAGCACGGCTATTTGATCACACATCCTGCCGGCATTTTACGCATTCACGGTTTACACCAACACACATTCCCCGGATGCAAAGGCGGAAACAGCGATGCCTGCGAGGTACCGTATTTTCGCCCGCCGGTTTTATAGCGATAAACGTCGTCGTACCGAAGCGTATCCCCTTGTTCGCCTATTTCCATCAAATCATACCGGATACGAACGCCCGTGCCAAGCGGCGCATAATAATAAACGCGCCAGGCATCGGCTTCCTTCAAACCGATACAACCATTGGAAGCGGCTTTACCAAGTGATCTGGGGTTGGTGGTCGGGTGAATCATCTGGCCGTACCGCATGCCGTCGATGGATGGCTCTATCCAGGGAATGAGGGGCATCAGCGTGGTTTTATGATCGTCTCTTTTGGTGAATTTGAACTGTTTACCCGTCACCGGATCATAAAAAACGGGGTTTCGACTGATGCGGATGATTTCGCCCGTTCCGGTGTGGGTGCGCAAATCAACATTATTTTTCACCAGGGCCAGAAATTTCTTTTGATTTTTGCCGACGCGCACCGGGAAACGGTACAACACGCTGTCGCCCTCCATGATGCGCAGCCGGAAAGCGGGGATATTGATGTCGAGCCAGGTGTTTTTCATCTTGGCCAGCATTGCGGCAGCCGTTTGCGGTCCGGGAAGGCGCAGGGTGTCGCCGGCTTTTAACACGATCATTTTTTGTTGCTCAAACACAAAATTGCCGCGTTCCATCTGCCGGTAGTAATCTGTGTTTTCCAGGGTGTCGATGATCCAGGGGTTGGCGCGGACGATCAGATATTCGCTTAACTCATATGGCGCGATGGTATCGTACTGTTTAACCAATATGTCCATAAATTTGAAAAAACGACCGATGGGGATCGGTTCAATGACCTGGATGATAGCCAATGGCGGTTCCGACCAGGGAACAGTATCAACAGATACGATTGGGTGCTCCAGGGTTGCCCCGACATCCCCCCCTTTGCCCGCTCCAGTCGATTTTCTGCAAATCAAAATGGTCATCAAAGCGAACAAGCCGGCGGCAAACGCGATCCAGATTGTATATTTTTTTGACATAAGATGGTTTAAAACATGGTCCAAGCCAAATACGACACCGCCAGATCTTTTTGCAAAAATACGATACCCGGAGCCGCCATGTCAAATACCAGTCAACTGACCTGGTGATTTTGATCAATTACACGCCGAATACCCGCAATTTTTACAATGCAAACAACCCTCTTGGTACACCAGGCTGTCTGTTTTACACGAAGGACAAGTATTGTGAGAAGGCGCCGTACCATCAAGGATAAACTTGCGCAGGGCCCGGATCACTCCATTTTTCCAGTTGTTCAGGGAAGGTGTTTCGAGGTGCAGGTTTTCCACCATGTCCACCACGTATGGCAGGGGCATACCGTGGCGCAGCACCCCGGAAATGAGTTTGGCGTAGTTCCAGTATTCCTTGTCAAAAGTCCGAGACAAGCCTTCGATGGTGACGTTATAGCCGCCCTTGTCCACATACTGAAAATCGTAGCGATTTTTCCCGTTTTCCGTGGTTTTCAGCACTTTGCCTTTGGAAACCTGGGTCAGGATGCTGAACGAATCCACAGCCCGGCCGGTGAAGATTTCATAAGGCCGACTCTCGTACAACCCCACAACCGCCACCCAGCGCTCGTCGTTATTCATAAAACTGACCACAACCGCTTCAAGCACTTTGGGCCGTTTGGGCGCGGCGGTCTCGGTAAAAGCCACTTTTTTCTCTTCTTTCTTGTCGCTCAGCAACACGCCGCTTCGGGAGCCTTCGCGATACACGGTCATACCCTTGCAGCCGGCTTCCCAGCCGCTGCGGTAAATTTTTTCGATCAGCGCTTCGGTGGCCTCTTCCGGCACGTTCACCGTGACGCTGATGCTGTGGTCCACCCATTTTTGGACGCGCCCCTGGAGCTGCACTTTGCTCAACCAATCCACGTCCCCGGCTGTGGCGTGATGCCAAGGCGATTGGGCGATAATTGTATTCAATTCCGCTTCCGGCAATTTATCCACCTGCACCGGGTCGTAGCCATTGGTTTGCAGCCATTGTTTGAACGGGCCGTGGAACACGTGGTAATCCTCCCAGCTGTCGCCGATGTCGTCGGTGAACGAAATCTGGACATTTTTGTCGTTGGGATTCACCTTGCGGCGGCGTTTGTAGGAAATGCGAAACACCGGCTCGAGGCCCGAAGTCGTTTGCGTCATCAAACTGGTGGTGCCGGTAGGGGCAATGGTGAGCAGAGCGATGTTGCGGCGGCCATATTTGATCATATCGGCGTACAAGTCCGGATCGGCCTGGCGCAAACGTTGGATGAATGGGTTATTCTCCTCCCGCCCGAAATCGTATATGGGGAAGGCGCCGCGTTCGCGGGCCAACTCCACAGCGCCGCGATACACGGCCAATGCCAGCGTCCGGTGCAGGTTTTCGCAAAAATCCAGCGATTCCGGGGAGCCGTAGCGGATGCCCAAAGCGGCCAGCATATCGCCCTCGGCGGTGATACCGATACCGGTGCGGCGACCCTGCCGGCATTTTGTCCGGATTTTCAGCCAAAGGTCGTGCTCGGTGGATTTGACGGCCTTTGGTTCCGGGTCTTTCGCGATTTTTGCCAGAATGGTTTCAATCTTTTCCAGTTCCAGATCGATGATATCGTCCATCACCCGTTGGGCCATCTGTGCGTGCTTTTTGAAGAGATCAAAATTAAAACGCGCTTCGGGGGTGAAGGGCTGATCCACATACGAGAGCAGGTTGATGGCTAGCAATCGGCAACTGTCGTAAGGACAAAGCGGAATTTCCCCGCAAGGGTTGGTTGACACGGTGCGGAAGCCCAGATCGGCGTAACAATCCGGCACCGATTCGCGCAGGACAGTATCCCAGAACAGCAGTCCCGGTTCGGCGCTTTTCCAGGCGTTGTGTACGATTTTTTCCCAGAGATCGGCGGCGTTGATCGTTCGTTCCATCACCGGGTTTTGAGCGCCGACCGGAAACTGCAGGCGATAGGGCGAGTTGCTGATAGCCGCTTTCATAAACTCATCGTCGATTCGAAGGGAAATGTTCGCTCCGGTGACCTTCGCGCTGTCTAGTTTGGCATCCACAAAAACCGGAGAATCAGGGTGTTGCACCGACAGTGTGAGCATCAGGGCGCCGCGGCGGCCATCTTGCGCCACTTCACGGGTGGAATTTGAATAACGGTCCATAAATGGCAGAATACCGGTACTGGTGAGGGCGCTGTTCATCACCGGGGTGCCTGTTGGGCGCAGGTGGGAAAGATCCTGCCCAACGCCGCCGCGCCGTTTCATCAATTGCACCTGCTCTTCGTCCATTTTCAGGATGGCGCCGTAAGAATCGGCGCTGCCTTCCACGCCGATGACAAAACAATTGGACAGAGACACCACCTGAAACGGGTTTCCGATTCCGGCCATGGGACTGCCCTGCGGCACGAGGTAGCGGAAGCGTTGCAGCAACTGGAAGATATCCGATTCCGGTACCGGGTTGGCGTAGTTGTTTTCGATACGGGCAATTTCCGCTGCAATGCGGTGGTGCATCTCCTCGGGACTGCGCTCGTAAATATGGTCGAACGCGTCTTTGAGGGCGTATTTATTTAACCAAACGCCGGCCGCCAGCGTATCTCCGCCGAAATATTCGGTGGCTGCGGCCAGCGCTTCTTCGTGCGAAAAAACGCGGCGTTCCGCTCCTTCCGAGGCGGCCGTAACGGACGGTGATTCGAGTATGTCCATGGAGATATGCTGTTGAAAAATGAATTGTAAAAGGCTAAACCGGCGAAAATCGCGCAGTAAAATGCCGTAAAAAGGGCGGTTCGTAGGTGATTTTATAACCGGTTTTATTCCCCCGGCGCTTCGCCAGTTCGCCGAAGGTTTCAATCACGTAATCGATATGGCTTTGGGTGTACACTCGTCTGGGAATGGCGAGCCGCACCAAATCCATTGATGCGGGAATGAGCTGCCCAGCTGCATCGTATTTTCCGAACATTACGGACCCGATTTCGCAGCAGCGGATGCCGCCCAAACGGTACAATTCACAAACCATGACCTGCCCGGGGTACTGATCCAGGGGAATGTCGGGATAAAAAGCCCGGGCATCCACGTACACCGCATGGCCGCCGGCCGGGCGCATGATCGGGATGCCGAGCGCGTGCAGATTTTCAGCCAGATATGCGGTGCTTTTGATGCGGTAATGCAGATAATCCGGTTCAAAAACCTCCTCCAGTCCAATGGCAATGGCTTCCATATCGCGCCCCGACAGCCCGCCGTACGTGGAATAACCTTCGGTGATGATCAGCACTGTGCGGCATTGAACCGCCAAGTCGAGGTCTCGCAGCGCGAGAAAACCGCCCATGTTTACCAGCGCGTCTTTTTTCGCGCTCATGATACAGCCATCGGCGAGCGCAAACATTTCCCGGGCAATTTCGCGATACGTAGATTGTTCAAAACCATCTTCCCGGTGCTTGATGAACCAGGAATTTTCGGCAATCCGGCAGGCATCCAGGATAAAACGGATACCGTTTTTTTGACAGATTTTTGATACCTCCCGGGCGTTTTGCATGCTGACAGGCTGTCCGCCACCGCTGTTGTTGGTCACCGTAAGCACAACGGCGGCGATATTTTCTGTTCCGAATTGGGCGATTTTTTCGATCAATAGCCCCGTGTCGAGGTTGCCTTTGAAGGGATGCAGCAGCGCAGGGTCGCGATTTTCGGGAATCGGGCAGTCAATTGCCGTTGCGCCTGAAAATTCGATATTGGCCCGCGTGGTGTCAAAGTGTGTATTGCTTATGAACACTTTTCCGGGCCCGCCGATTCGCGAATACAATAGGTGTTCCGCTGCGCGGCCCTGGTGCGTCGGCATGATATATGGGTAGCCCGTCAGGTCCTGTACCGCTTTTTCCATACGAAACCAGCTTGATGCGCCCGCGTAACTTTCGTCGCCCCGCATGATGCCGGCCCATTGTTCGCTGCTCATGGCCGAGGTGCCGCTGTCGGTCAGCAAATCAATGATGACCTGGTCGGAGTGCAGCAGAAAGGGGTTAAAATGCGCCTTTTGGAGAAAATCTTCCCGCTCGGCCGGTGTGGTCAGACGAATCCGCTCGACTGTTTTGATGCGGAACGGCTCAATAATCGTTTTGAAATTCATTTTTTCAGGTTGAAATATTCCATGAAATTCAATTTAGCCTTTCAAATCGTGCCTGAAAAAACCGCAGGTACTTCGGTTCGTACACCATTTTCAAGCCCTTAATTTTTTTCCTTTTATCAAAAACGGTTGCGGTCGATTCCGCTATAACATCCATGTGGGCCTGGGTGTAAACCCTGCGCGGAATGGTGAAGCGCACCAATTCCAGCTTCGGATAGTAATTTTGGCCGAATGCATCGCGGCCGGCCGATACAATGCCGCGTTCCATGGTGCGCACGCCGGAGTCAATGTATAATTCCGCTGGTACCGCTATCGGTCAACAGGTCGATATACACGTCGTCTGATCGAAGCAGAAAGGTATTGAACCCGGCTTCCCGGATGGCTTTGAGGCGCTGAGGTCTGGTGGACATATTGAGCAACTCCACCATTTTTATTTTGTAGGGCTCTGCCCAGAAACGTTTTTTTGTACTGTTCATAAACTGAAAAATTTTTAATATTTGGATGTTGCAAAGAGGTTTAACTCTTTTGAAGTAACGGGAATCGGATCAAGGATTCTTTAATGTCTTTCAATAATTTTAAATTATTTTTTTGGAAATCAGTATCCGATTTGGCTATTTTGGAAAACAAGGATTCATAATATTGGATTCCATCCACCAGGTTATTTTTAAATGTTTGAAAATAATCTTCTTTTTTAGCGGTGAGGTCGTTTCTGCTTTTTTCAAATTCCCTTTTAATATAATCTACGTAGAGTTGCAGTTCATTGACAAAGAGATTTGGCCTGATTAAATTATTCAACAGATTTAACCTGCCATAGATATGATCCACCATTTCTTTTAATGTAAATACTCCCGAGAAGTAGGCGAGGTTAGGGCCGGGACATATCGTTACTGCGCTTAGCTTATGTACAATTTTTGCCTTGTTTTTTAATAATGCTGAAACGCCAAGCCCCTCGCACAAACAATCTTTTTCTATCAACTTTGCTATTTCTGCTTGCAATGTAGCTTCATCGCTGCAAGATTTTTTCAAGGCATCTATTTTTAATTTTTGATACTGTCTGGAAGCCGTACAGATAGGTTTATCGGTAAACTCTTTACTAAACGTAAGGAATTTTTTATAGCATGGACTACCCGGCCTGTTTTTTGCGATACGTTCTTTTCGTTGTGTTTCAGAACTGCTAAGTCTGAAATTATGGAACGGAACACCCAATGGAGATGAATCGCTCAGATAAAAATCTTGCTTTTGGGCATGTGACAATTTATTCAAGGTATCTTCATCGACATTGGTAACCTCGGGCACTAGCAAAAAAGGGCTTCCCCAACCGGTAGAATCGATGTGATAATATTCGGTGAGTAAATTATTTTCTGCTGCGGTACCGATACCGCCTTGCGCTGTAATTCTTTGAGCCGGTGTATCGCAGAATGGGCGCCGATTAGCTTGCGTTAATGCTTTTGAACAGTCACCGAGTAGTTCGTCAAATAATTCCGTTCGCTTGGTTTTAAAATCCTCCAAAATCGGCCCCAGGAGTATTCCATTGGCGATAAATGCGTGACCGCCACAATTAATGCCGGATTCTATTCTAAACTCGGAAACCCATATTCCTTTTTTTGCCAAAAACTTTCCTTGTATCAAAGCGGAACGATAATCGCTCACCTTTAGAATTACCTTCTTTCTAATATACCCATTTTGATCCGGGAAAAAATCATCAAATTTCTCGCAGTAACTATATAAACGGGGATTGAGCCCAGCTGAAAATATAACGGAAGAGTTTAAATCACTGTTGGCAAATCCCCTTAAACAGGCAAGCGCATCTGAATATTCGGCAGGTAATTCGCAGCCCGCAGGATCGTAATTTGTTTTATCCACTTTGGTCATTATATTCACATCGATAGCGCCGGCAACTATATGTTCCTTTAATATTTTCTCCACCTCAATTTTTTCATGTCCGCTGAGCGCAGATAATGATTCATACTTGATTTTGAGCGCTGATGTATCAGGCAACAATTGAAAATAGAAATTTATATCATGATCATTTTCAAAGTTTTCATTCCTTATTTTATCGATTTGTCTATTGACAACAAACTGCAATAAATTCAAATATACAGATATTCTCTTTGCCCTGTAATCGTGTTCATGTTCGTCAATCCTAAGGAACTTAATCTTTTCCTGGGTGCAAATTACTTCTCTCATTTGCTCAATTAATTGGTCTTCGATAATTGACACAACAGAAGAAATGCCATATTTTGCGACTTTAATCGGGGTGTCGATCGTAAAACCTAAACCCATTACGGGTATGTGGAATTGGTGTGGTGATGAATTATTCATAAAGAGCGTTTGTATGTTGTGTGGTTCATGCGGAGGGAGTGTTTCCTTTATTTAATAATATGCCGGGCATCCATTTCGGACACCCGGCAAGGTCAAAGTGTAACGGCTAAATGGGATTGTATTCTATTGAAAATCAACGAATTATTTCCGCCAGGGCAATTCCAGTACCCGCTGCGCCGCAAGTTCGCCTAAACGCACGCCCTCTTCGCAATCCATCCTGAAATGCACGCCTAATGGAATGCGGGAATACGCATCTTCATCCGCTAATTCTTTAAACGAGGTGAAGCTGCGCGGGGTGCCCAGGAACTCCGCGCGATCTTGATGGCACAGATCGGTAAACGAATAGGTGCCGGGGTGTTCCGCGTTGTATTCAAAGACGGAGGACAGAATCCTGCCGCCAGCGCCGCTAAAGCCGGAGTGTCCGGAAGGGTAGGTCGGGAAAGAAGGGGTGAGTCCGTATGCACCGGTCAACGGGTTGTTCAGTAAGGATTGCCAGGTGGTGGCTTCCGGATATTTTTGTGCCATAATCCGACGGATGTAGGACACCGGACGTTCGACATTGTACACATATTTCGATTTCCAGACCGAAACGCCGGCATCGCTCATGGCCATACCCAGTTTGGCGTACAATTCGGCGCATTGGGCAAGGTCAAGGTTTTCTAATTCAACAACCTGGGTGGCAATTGCCGAAAACCGGGTTGGCGGACCGAAAGTCATGTTCATCAGGTCGTCGCTCCAGAATTCGGCCCTCCACCTTGCATCGTAAGCGCCGGGACCGTTGCTTTGTATGTTATTCACCGTATTGTAGGTCTCGAGGGCTTGCATATAGAAGGGTGAATTTTCAACCTCGCTGTAAGGCAGCGGCGGACGGGCGAGCAAATCGGTTTGACGCATGGCAAAACAACGCACGTTACCCCAGTAAGGAAATGAAGCTGACCCGAAATCCGGCCAGGTAGGCTGCCATAATCCCGGACCTACCGGCGGCTGATACCCAGCAGGTTGAGGATCCAGAAATGCATTGTGACCGGCGGCATCCAGTTTTTCCCACTCGTAAATGGCGGTTGCTACGGCTTTCCCGAATGCTTCGGAACGTTCCAGGATTTCCGGGGTTGTTTTGTCGGCATATTGCTGGTGCAGCTGGCTTTGGAGGAGGTCTATACTTTGATAAAGGTCATGGTACCCGTTATCCATATGAAAAAAGAACTTTTTCATCAGGAAGGCATACGATTCATTGACACAGGCGGGCCAGTAATATTCTTTGTCTGTTTCCGCTTGCGGAAGAGAGATTCCATAGTGCCGGTTGCCAAGGGAGTTGTTTTCCGGTATTCCCGCCACGACAGCCTCGTAAGCAGATAAACCCAGGTAGGCCAGGGCCCTCGGCCCGGTGCCCGGTCGGTTGCCGCTGGCGAAACGGTCGATCTCCATATATTTTTCGTTCCAGGACTTGTACACCTTAAAGTCAAAGGATTTAGTCAGGGGTAGTTCGGTGGGGATGACTTCGTTCTTGTTACATGCTTGGAAAAGCAGCACCGCCGCTATGCAGGCGGGCAACAGGATTCTAATGTGTTTTAAAAATTTCATGACGTGTTATTTTAGGTAAAAATTTATAAAAGATTGTTCAAAGCAGGAGAGTGGATTCGTGTATTCAGGAACATACCCGCAAACTAAACAGCGTGTTTTTCGGCTTCAGGCATCGGCTCTTCCGAGGGAACCGGCATAGCGCAAGGTTTCTGGTGCCGGATTTGATTCAACACAAACCAGGTAAGCGGAAAAACGCCTCCCAGCGTGAAAATGGAACCGCCCACAATCCGCAGCCAGGTCATCGTTTGGAACGCGGGCGATTGCAGGAATGCCTGCGAGCGGGCGAACCAAAGGCCGTTTTCCATGGCGGCGAAAAGCTGGTGTATCCCGGCCGGGAACAGATCCATGATGACCATGAGCAGTAGCCCGACATTCAGCGACCAAAAGGCATTCCGGACCAAACGCTCGTTCCATCTTCCCGGCTGGCCGAGGTAGCGGCAGCAAAACAGCAGGGCGCCGACAGACAGGTTACCGTACACGCCCATCAGCGCGGCGTGGCCGTGGTTGACGGTCAGGTAGGTGCCGTGTTCGTAATAATTGGCGATGGGCAGGTTGATGATGAGCCCGAAAACGCCGGCGCCGAAGAAGTTCCAGAAATTGACCCCGACGAGGAATAGAAACACAGAAGGCATGGCAAACAGCGAAGATTGGCCGTTGCCGTTGCCGTTTCGGTTGAGAGTCTGTGGCATCCGCTGAAAACGCCATGCTTCCAACGTCAGCAGAATGAGCGGTATCACTTGCAGGGTAGAAAACACACTGCCGATGGCCAACGTGCCCACGGGTTTGGCGTTCCAGTAAAAGTTGTGGGAAATGCCTAGCAGTCCCGAGCCTAAAAACAGCAGCGTAGCCAGGTAAACAACTTTGTTTACCGAGTCGCGGTTGACCAGCCCCATCATCACCATGAGATAACCTACCACGATGGTTGTGAATACCTCAAAAAACGACTCTGCCCACATGTGAATCACACACCAGCGCCAAAAATCGGCAATGACAAAATTCGTTTTCGGTGTGGCGACAAAACCCGAAATCAGCAATACCGCGATGGATATCACGCTGTAAACCATCCAATTGGGCAGCGCCCAGGGCTGTTTACGCACCAACACCGACTGCACGCCGCGGTACACGATAAACGCCCACAGCACGAACACGCCCATCAACAAGTATTGGTAAAAGCGGCCCAACTCAACAAACTCCCAGCCCTGATGACCCAGCCAGCGTGACATGGTACCGAGCAAATTTTTCGGCCCCATGTACAAACCTACGAATGATCCGGCGGCAATTACCCCGAATGTCCAGAACAGGAGGTTGATCCATTTCACCTGACCCGGGACCTCGCGATTGGCCAGGAACGGCAGCACGAAAATGGATACGCCCACCCAGCACGCCGAAATCCACAACAAAGAGAACAGGATGTGCCAGCTCCTCGATACGGTGACCGGGATCAAGGCTTGCAAATCGAACCCGAAAAACTTGTTGAACCCCACAAAATCATGCACCGTGAGTACCCCGGCCAGTACCTGGATCAAAAACAGCAGGATGCCTGCCACGAAAAACTTGAACGTAGCGCGTTGCGAAGGCGTGGGCTTGAATTGCAGCAGTTTGGGCACCGTCACCATTTCGCCGGAACCTTTGGCGTAGTATTCCTCCGAAATTTTGTCAAATTGACCATAATAGTACAGCACGAAACCCAGCCCGAGGATCAAACCGAGCATTCCCAAAATGCTCCACAGCATGGTGGCCGGGGTGGGCATATTGCCCGCCTGCGGGTCGAACGGCCAGTTGTGGGTATAGCTGTATTGGCTGCCCGGGCGCTCTACGCTACACACCCAGGCGCCCCAGAAAAAGAAAGAACTCAGGTCGCGGATTTCGTCGGCATTGACCAGATAACCTGCTGGTCTAAAGGCCTCCCCAAATGCCGGATCGGTGAAAACGCTGCGATAAAACCCGCCCAGCTCCCCGACGGCAAATACCTGCGCGGCATTGAGCGGGGCGTGGTTCGTTGCACGGTCGAAGCGGTTGGTTTTGATTTCCCGTTGCACCCGTTGTCTGATGCCGTCTGCCAGCAAGGCCTTCTGGTCGGCCGGCACTTCTGTGATTTGTCGCTGGTAGTATGCCTCCATTTTCAGGGAAATTTCATGCAGGGCCTGGGCGGTGAAATCCGGTCCCCGCAGCGCGCCGTCGCCGAACATACTGCCATACTCCATCAACGCATAATGCTGAAAAACGCGCTGTCCTTCCAGAATCTGGTCGTGGGATAGGATGATTTGCCCTTGTTCATCCACGAAATCGGGTATCGGCGGCGCTTTTTCGTAGGTTTCGTAGCCAATGAAGGTCACCCCAGCCAAACTGATCCCCAGGATAAGGGCAAAGGGTAACCACCAGTTTTTCGGGTTCATGAGGTAGGCGATGAATGTACGTTTTGTACGCATGGCGGGACAGATTTTAGGTATTTGACATTAAAGATCGTTTTGTCTTAAATAAGGGCAAGAGCATGCCAATTTTTGAGGTCTCATTCGCGATGCAGGAACAGGTGACATTGTAAAAAAGCCGACGCTCAGTCACCGCTTTCATACCTTAAAGCCGTATTAAGAGTATTTTGTCGGCAAACATAATGCCCATATTTCGCTTCTATGGATATCCGGGCATCTTTTTTAGTTTTTTGTCCGCAATCAGACAGATGCACCCTTGTCATAAAAATGTAAACTTCTTTTTAAATTAAGAGTAATTAGTCTTAATTATAAATAACAACTTACCTTTGACCCGAAACAGGCCGCTCCTGAATAACCAGGAAAAGACCAATAATCACTTTAACATCAAATAATTATGTTAACACGGGAAAATAGCATGCACGAACTCCAAATAGCCGAAAGGCCAGCCACGATCGGAGAAATGGTCGTCGAAAATTACAGAAAAGCGGAAGTGTTCCGGAAATATAACCTCGACTATTGCTGCGGCGGCAAAAGATCACTGGAAGACGCCTGCCGCAAAAAGGGGCTCGACCCGCTGGTCATTCAACTGGAACTGGATGAGCTAGACCGGATGTCCGGTGAAATCCGACAGGATTTTGACACCTGGGATCTGGATGCGCTCGCCGGCCACATAGTCGCCAAACACCATCAATACGTGACAGATGCTGTGCCCATGTTGTACGAACTAACCGCTAAAGTGGCCAGGGTTCACGGCGAGCGGCATCCTGAACTGCTCGACATCGCCGGCCATTTCGCCGCCGTCGCGCAGGAACTACAGATGCATATGCACAAAGAAGAACAGGTGCTTTTTCCCTATATCGCCAAAATGGCTGCTGCCCGCCGCGATGGATCGATCCTGCTGCCCGCTTTTTTCGGCTCGGTTGAAAACCCGATCCGGATGATGGAAGCCGAACACGAATCTGCCGGTAACAACATGGAAGAGATTCGCCGGCTCAGCGCTGATTTCACGCCGCCTGCCGAGGCCTGCACCTCGTACCGGGTGCTGTTTGCCAAACTACAGGAATTCGAGCAGGATCTGCACCAGCACGTGCATCTGGAGAACAATATCCTGTTTCCCAAGGCCATCCAATTAGAAAAGGATAGTTTTGCCGCATGAGTATCTGGTACCTGATTTCGGTGTTCATACACATCGTTTTTGCCGCATTCTGGATTGGAGGCATGCTTTTTCTTCCGCTGGTGATGTTGCCGGGGATCAAACAACATCCCGACAGAATCGCCATGCTATACAAAACGGGTATCAAATTCCGGTTTTACGGGTGGATTGCGCTCCTTGTCCTTACCCTGACCGGCTTACTGAATTTGTATCTGCGCGGATTGCCTTTTACGTGGGAATTCTTTACACAAAGCAGTTATGGCACTTTGTTGACCTATAAAATGCTGCTTTTCCTGGGAATGTTGGCTGTGAGTGCAGTACACGATTTTGTTTTGGGCGGGAAAGCACTGGAACAGATGCAAAACACCGACAACAGCAACTTTAAACTCCTGGCCCGATGGTCGGGCCGCATCAACTTGGTGTTGGCTTTGGCCATGGCGTTTTTGGGCGTGGTGTTGTCAAGGGGCGGGTCTTTCGGATAAGCGTTCGCTAGTGCCATTCACTGGACGCGGCCCTAGGCCAATAATCTGAGGTGATTCAAGCGGGTATTTTGGCCCAGATCCGCCAGCGTGGTTGTTTCAAACTCCTCTTTCAATTTTGTTTTTATGGTCTTCCAGAAATCGTGCATCGGGCAGGGCTGTCGCTCGCCGCAGCCGGGCAGACCGAGCAAACACTTGTCGAAAAAGTCGTCACCCTCCAATGCCCGGACGAGGTCGGCCAGCAAAATATTTTCAGGAGGCACCAGGAAACCAATGCCGCCATTTGGACCGCGATAGGATTGCAACAGCCCTTTTTGGGTCAGACTTTGCAGTATTTTAGTCAAAAAATGGAACGAAATGTCCAATTCTTCGGCCATTTCCCGAATGCTCACGTATTCTTGACTCGCCCGATGGGCGGCCATGAACAACAAGGCCCGCAGACCATATTCCCCTGATTTCGAAATGACGCGCATGGGTCGAATTCTATTTAAGAGTATTTAACCTGCAAATTTAATTTTTTTTGCAGTATTCATCCAATTAGGAGCCTTGATAATTTTCCCAATGCCTCGTATTGCCCGATTAAATTGATGAAGATCATTATATAACATGTTGCATATCAACTTCAAGTGCGAATGCCCGCCTGCATATTGTCTAAAAATTCCCGATTATGTTTAGCTCGTTATTTCGCACGTTTTCAAAAGTATCCAATCCGGAGGAACGCCCCAAATTAGAACTTTCGGATGTTGATCCGGAGCAACATTCAGAAATTGCGAACCTTCAAGGCACCCGTGAAAAGACGGAAGGCATTGAAATTCAACCATTTAAGCATCCCTATCTGTTGAGCGCTCAAACGTACGCGCTATTGGCGATATTCCTTTTGCTGCTGACTGCCGGCTTAGGTATTTGGGCTTGGGTACGGCTCGGCAGTTTGGAAAAAATCCGCCGCGCGGAAAACCGGGAGCACGAGACCATGCTCGATTCGCTTACAAGCGTGAAAGCCAATCTCGAACGAAATCTCGATACCCTGGAGCTAGCCTTTACAAACATGAGCGTTGCAAATGACACGCTGGCTGAACGCTTGAACAACGCCACCAATATCATATCTGAAAAAGAGACCGCCATCCGGGAAATTCAAGCCCAAAATGCCCGGGAAGAAAAGGCACTGCGCGCCCAGGTACAGCGATTACAAACGATCAAAGACCGTTACGAAACCCTTGTTGCTGTTTTGAACAACAAAAACGCCAAATTACTCGCCGAAAACGCGGACTTGCGAGGAACCACGGATTCCCTTGCATGGCAGACCGGCGAGCTGGCCAGGCAATTGGAATCCCAAATCCGGCAAACGATGTCGGCACAGTATAAAGCCACCACGTTCCGGGTTGAAGTAGAGCGCAAGAACGACAAACTAACGGTACGTGCCCGGAGAAGCAGGGAAATCAAGGTCAGTTTCGAACTCAATAACGTGCCACCGTCCTATCAGGGCGATCAACAACTTTATATGGTGATCACGGACGGAGAAGGTATCCCGGTTCCGTCCAAGAACCCGGTTTTCGCCAACATCAATACGAGCAGGGGCAATGTGGAGATTATTGCGCAACAAACACGAATGCAAAATATCGGTGCAAATCAGCGCCTTGAATTGAGTTACAATGTGGAAGACCGCTTGAAAAGCGGTACTTACGTTGTGGCGGTGTATTCCGAAAAAGGTTTGCTGGGTGTGGCCAGTTTTAGGCTGCGATAATCAACTCACCGAACTTCTTTTTTAGAAACACCCACACTCAATGCGGCAACCGCTCCCGAAAATAACCGTACAGCCACGTGCCTGCGATGGCGCTCAACAACGTAACACTGACGGCTAAAGCGCCCGTTCCTATTTGGGCAAACAGAGGGCCCGGACAAGCGCCTGTCATCGCCCAGCCAAAGCCGAAGATGGTACCTCCGATAATCTGGCCTTTGTTGAATGTTTTGGGGTGAAATTCAATCTGCTCCCCGTAAATGGTTTTGATCTTAAATTTTTTGATCAGCCAAACAGACAAGGCGCCCAGGACGACACCAGTGCCGATTACCCCGTACATGTGAAAGGATTGCAGGCGGAACATTTCCTGAATACGAAACCAGGATATGATTTCGCCTTTTACAAAAGCAATCCCGAAAACAATCCCGATAGCGGCATATTTCAGGTTGTACCACCAAGGGTGCTGTAGATGGGATTCATTGATACACATGGTGTCGAGGGAACGTACCTCGAAGTCGTGCTCGGCAACCGCATCTGTTTCAGGAGCAAGCGGGGCTTGAAATGTATTTATGTTGGACATTTTTTTTGCGACAGTTTTAATAAATGAAGATCAGACGCGGGCTAAAGGGCCATAATATGCGGCAAAATCAGGTTGGCCATGATAAAACCGCCTGCCATGAATGATATCGTGGCAATCAGCGAGGGTACCTGCAGGTTCGAAAGCCCCATGATGGCATGGCCACTGGTGCAGCCTCCTGCATACCGGGTGCCGAACCCCACAAAAAGGCCGCCGACGACCATTAAAATGAAACCGCGTAAGGAAAAAAGGCTTTCCCAGGACATTAACTGTGCGGGTACCATGCCGCTGAAATCTGTTACACCGTAGCCTTGAAGCTCAGCAGCCAGGGCGGGCGCTACTTTTACGGGCTCCGGATTGGCCAAGAGGGTAGAGGCGATTATCGCCCCCAAAATGATGCCGCCGACAAAAAAAAAGTTCCACATCTCTTTTTTCCAGTCGTATTGGAAAAATTTGATGTTAGCCGGAAAACAGGCCGCGCACAAATGGCGAAAGTTGGCCGACAAGCCGAAGTGCTTGTTGCCAAGAATCAGCAAAGCCGGCACGGTAAGGCCGACGATGATACCGGCAGCCCACCAGGGCCAGGGTTGAGAAAGTATCTCCATTTTTCAGATTGAATTTTTAACTGTGATTCGCGTTACTGGAACAACAAAGATGATGCAATCTACTACAGTCGACACGTGACTTTTATCACGACCTGAATATTTTAATACGTGTAATTCAGAATCAGGTTAAAATGGGACATATCCACCCTGTTAATGACCGACTTGTCGCTGCCGTAGACATTACCCTGGCGCCCTTTCCGAACGTACAACAACTGCGCCCGCAGGCCCTCAAACATACCTCCAAAGGTGTATCGCGCGTCGAAATTGAATTGGTTAAACGCCGGAAACGCGTACTTGTTGAACGCAATATTTTTTATATCCGGCAGGAAAAAATGTCCGTAGGCTCCTTCCAGACGCAGTTTTTTATTGTTTGTTTGCCAACTCACCCGTCCCGAAATGGAATGCGAATTGCCGCTGCCTTCAACCCGCTCGCGGGACATGAAAGTGTAAAAAGGCTCGCGGCCCCATTCCCGGGGCGATAGAAAGCGCCCGTCGGCCGTAATACGGGTATAGGCGCCCAGTGCCTGCCAATTGCCACGCTGCCAACCGGCCTGGGCACTGAATACATTCGACCGACCGCCTTTTGGGAAATACGTTTTGGATGCATCTGCGTTGCCTCCGTCGGCCAGGGCATTTTGGTGGGTGAATTGTGCGCCTATGAGGAGATTATGACCGTTTTTAAGCGGCTTTAAATAATCTGCCTGAACAAATGCGGTGTTGAAAATACGATCTGCATGGTGGTCCCATACCTGTAGTTTGAGGTGTTTACCTACTTGCCGGGTGATACCCAGCACACCGATACCCGCACTTGTTAAGTTTTCCGGATAACCGCTGCCTGTACCGTCGGGATTCAGCCCTTTCGGGTACAAGCCAATCGATTCGCCGATTCCGTACCATCGGACCGTGCTGCGCGGCGAGATTTTCCAAAGCCAACCGGCTTCTACTTTGATGTTTTTTATTTCGTTGATTTCAGCCCATAAACCGGATTCCACGGTTGGGCGCATCCGCCCGTCCTGGTAGTTGACAAACGGGGTTTGAATCGATTGCTGGCCAAGGGTGATGCGGGATTTTTTCCATTCATAGCGCAGCCACAGATCTTCCATACGATCGAGATCACGGCGGTTGTAAGGGTTTTCTACGTCGAAAAGGCCAATTTCATAGCGATTTGAGGCGCCGGTAATCGGGTCTTTAGCGCCAAGGTCGGAGGAAGCCAGGTTGAAATTGAAGGCACCGCCCAGTCCGAAACTGAATCCGTGCCAGGGGGCAGTATTGAAATGCAACGCTCCTCCGGCGGCCCATGCGTAGTAGTCGGACAGCTGCCGGGTATTGTCTGTAGCCATAAAATAACTGCGAAAACTCCCATGAAAAAGGCCTTGCCGGAACGCTTCCGATAAACTGGAAACTTTGGGTGATGTTGAATCAGGCGCCGGGAGCTGCGTTGGCTGGGCATAGAATAGGGCGACTTGCAGCGCTCCCGCCACCAAAAGGGCAATTCGTTTCATGTTTCGGTCAGATATACTTACAATGCGGACACAAAGGTCGGTAAGGGTGATGCGGGTGCAGCGTGACTTTTATCACTATTTACAAAATTAACAAGGCCAAGATGTCGGGCACTGTGTGATAATAATTCCCCGGCTACGTGATAAAAGTCACGGAGAAAGGGGAATGAATGCAAGTACATTTGTTGGGCAAGATTGTTTGCTTTCCACCTTTTCCCCAGTTTGCCCGACATTATTGTATCGTCTAATGCAATCAAATTTTCTTATCATGCATGGAAAAAATAACATTGCCATGGGGTTCCTTTTCATGGGATTTTTCATGGTCTTCGGTTTTTTGCTGATTTACCTCCGTGATTTCGCCCCTGGCAAAGAAGAGTGGGTTGCCCAGTACGGTATTGGCAAGCACTTCGAAACGAGGCTTGCCCATGTACATGGCAACCTGTTTGCCTTTCTCAATGTGGTTATCGGTTTTCTGCTACTGCACTTTGGCGCGCGACTTCGCAGCGTGAAAACCATTTCATGGCTTGCGTTGGCAGGCATCTTGATGCCACTTGGCATTTTGGCAGAGGTCTATTTCGGCGCGTCGCCTATTTTCGTGCTGATTGGGGCTGCCGCTATGACTACTTCAGTTGTTTGGTTGGGCGTTGCGTTTTTTAAAATGAAACAAAGCCTTCTATCTTAACCCCTTTAATAGCTTGAATTTCAAATAATTAAATATTTTGACATGAAAAATACACTGTTCTTCCTCCTCCTCCTGGCTTTACCGATTTTTCAGGCCTGCAACGGGACTGCGCATCACGGAAAAGCGGACGCGGTACAATTAGACAACGGCAAACGCTGGCAGGCAAACCCCGAAACCACTTCAGGTATCGCTGATATGCAAGCTATTCTGGTAAAATATGAGGGTGAAACGGTCGATTCCGAGCATCGCAAAGCCTTGCGTAAAGAATTGGAATCCGCCTTTCAAGGCATTTTCAAACAATGTACCATGACCGGCCCGTCGCACGACCAGTTGCACAATTACCTGCTGCCGATGAAAGCGCTTTTTGAAAAAATCGACAGCGACACTGCGGGCGAAAGCGAGCAAGCGAAGGAGCAGTTGAAACAACATCTTTTCAATTATAAAACGTATTTCGAATGAACCTGAACGACTTAGCAAAAGCGACCGACAAAACGGTATCTGCTCAAAATATTCATTCCGAAAAAGGCGGCGCCACACTCCTTCAAATAAAAAAAGACGGCGTGTTGCGTGAGCATCAAAGCGCTACCAATGCCATGTTAATCCTGCTTTCGGGCAAGGCACTGTACGAAGAAGGCGATCGCCGGGAAGTACTCGGTGAAAAACTTGATTTCGTTCGAATCCCGGCCAAAGTGACCCACAAAATTACCGGCACAGAGGATTCCGTGCTGCTACTGATCCATTAGTCCTTTTATGTTATGAAGTCATTCCTTTGCTTTTTACTTCTGGTGGGTGCTGCGTTGCAGTCACCCGCTCAAACAAGCCCTTTCAACATCCAACTCCAGCCGCTTTCTGTTCCGGGCACAGGGGGACTACAATCATTTGCCTACGGCCAACATGGAGGCAAATGGCTGCTTATCGGAGGCCGGCTCGATGGTTTGCACCGCCGCCAGCCATTTGCCTCCTTTGACCTGGCAGGACACAACAACCAACTTCTGGTCATTGACCCGGTAACGCAGCAGCAGTGGACGGCTCCGCTCACTTCTTTGCCGGCAGCGTTGCAGGAGCAGTTGAGTTCGACCAATATGCAGTTTTACCAAAACGGGGATTACCTGTACCTCACCGGAGGATACGGGTACAGCAACACGGCTGCCGACCACGTCACCTACGACAAACTGACGGCTGTGGAGGTACCCGCAGTGATCGAAGCAGTCGTCAACGGGACGGCTTTTTCTGCCTTTTTCCGGCAAATTACGAATGCACAATTTGCCGTTACGGGTGGCCATCTGTTGATGATTTATGACACGTACTATCTCGTGGGCGGGCAAAAGTTTGAAGGCCGGTATAATCCGATGGGGCCAAATCACGGACCCGGTTTTGTACAGGAATACACCAACCAGATTCGAAAATTCAGGATCAACGACAACGGGAGCACGCTTTCGGTTACCCACCTGCCGTCAGCCACAGATGTAGCCAATTTGCATCGCAGAGATTTCAATGTAGCCCCTCAGATCATGCCCGACGGTCAGGAAGGCGCGACCGCGTTTTCCGGCGTTTTCCAGGCCACCGCTGATTTGCCCTACCTCAACTGTGTGAACATCGACAGCAGTGGATATGCCGTGAACAATGCCTTTTCACAGTATTATAATCATTACCATTGCGCTTTCCTGCCACTCTACTCGGCCAATGCGGCGGAGATGCATACCGTCTTTTTTGGCGGAATTGCCCAGTTTTACGACAGTCTCGGCGTATTGGTGCAGGACAATAATGTGCCGTTTGTGCGCACAATCGCCCGCGTAACCCGCAATGCCGGCGGCATGATGTCCGAGTATAAACTACCCGTGGAGATGCCGGCTTTACTCGGCTCAGGCGCTGAATTCATTCCACAAGAAGGGCTTCCTGCCTACTCCAACGGTGTGATCAAACTAGATGATCTGTCCGGAGACACCATTTTTGTCGGCTACATCTATGGCGGTATCGCCAGCACAGCGCGCAATATTTTTTGGATCAATACTGGGTCGGAAAGCAGCGCAAACAATCAGATTTATAAGGTTTTCGTGATCAAAACCGCATCCTCGGCGGTACATAAATTGAATATGCAAAGCATCGGAACCCTTCAAATGCAGGTATTCCCAAACCCGAATAACGGCGTGTTCAGCGTCAAGTTTCAACTGCCAAAATCTACACAAGTCTGGTTGAGCATATCGGATATGAAGGGTAAAATCATAGATCGGGAAGATTTGAAGAATCTTGCCCCGGGGGAACATATCATCACGCGGCAAATGCCTAAAATAGCCGTGGGCAATGCTTACCTCGTGACGCTGGAAACGAGTACGGAGCAGGCAACCGTGAAAACCATTGTAGAAGAGTAAGATCACTTGTCGGCAGGCTCTTTATCCCGAAAGCATGAAAATTGCCGATGTAGAAAGGACGTATCCCGGAAACTGACGCCAACTGCACAGCGGGCTGGAAATGATTTTTACCCATTAGAATTCACACAAGACTTAAAACTGCCGCCATGAAAAAAATCATCTTGCTTATTGCCGTTTTGTATGCAACTCAGGTAAGGAACGGTGAAAAGAATCATCGACAACCGTAGTGGAAGCAGCAAGCTGTTCACCCTCAACCCAGCATCTCCAGCAACCACCCCTTCTCCGTCAACACCTCCTCCCCCGCAATCGCCGCCCGCAATGCCTCCACCGCCTCCGTTTTCCTGAAATCCAGCGCCATCAACTGCTGCGTGTATGCCACGATCAACCCGTAGTTCGTGCGGTGGTACCCGATACTCGCATGCCGGCGGATGTAATTTTTCATGCCCTTCAAATGGTTTTCCAGCAGCTCGAAGGCGCCGGATTCGTAGAATATTTTCAGTTGCAAAGTCTTGGCCGTCAGGTTGTTAATGAGGTCTTTGTAGTCCGAGCGTTGCAGGTTCAGGAGCGCGGTTTTGAAATCGCGGCGGGCGTAGGCCACGCGGGCGAGTCCGAAGCTAGCCGTGGCTTCGCGCCACTGGCGTTCGAGCAGGTTTTTATGTTCGAGGATGAAATTTTCCACCCAATCCAGTTCCCCCAGCCGCAGCGCGATGGCGATGATGTTGTTGAACGCGAAGCGCGAGATCCGCCCATTTTCAAGGAGCAGTTGGCGGGCCAGCGCGCCCTGGTACAGGTCGAGCGTGGCGCGCAGCCAGCCTTCGGCCGACTGGTTGATTTTTTTGATGCCGAAATTGATAGCCAGCAAATAAAGCGTCTGCAGTTCGTCGGGCGGAAAAGCCTCGGCGTGGGTGGTAAGCAGCGCGCGAAACCGGGCAAAGTGCCCCTCCGCCCCCGGCAGATCCGTCTGGAATTTATAACAGAAATAGTACAGCCCCACAGCGGGCGTTTCCAGCAACCCGGGGGTATCGGCCTCTGTATAGGCCAGTACGGCATCGAGCAGTCCGAGGCGATACTCGGCTTTGAACACGGTTTGGTGGGAGGCGGCTAAACAGGCCAGGCGCAGTTTGCGCGCCACAAAAGCCGTGTCCATAAAATCGGACGCGGCCTGCAGGTTGAACGCCTCGGTGCGCAGCGTGAGCGTATCGAATTGATAGCGCTCCCATTCCACCAAATGCAGGTCTTGGTAATAATCGGCATGGCGCCAGGGCTGTTGCTCGCGGCTTTGGCGGGCTTCGCGGAGCGTGATGTTGAAATGTTTGCCCAGGTTGCGTTTGCGGTAGGCGGCGGCGAGGCGGATTTTGGCGCGGCCCTCGTCCTGGAATTTCTCCCGGTAGGCCAGGTATTTTTCCAGCAGGGCGAGCAGTGCCGAGTTTGCCTGGCGCGCTTTGACGCCGCCTGCGGTTTTTTTCAGGACTGCGGCCGTTTCCGCGTCTAAGGGCGGGCGCCCGGCGCGGCGGCAGGCGTCCAAGTAATCGAACAACGCGACGGGCTGCTGGCGGGCATTGAAAAACGGAGACCGGACGAACTTGCCGAACGCCCGGAGTTCCGCAACGCTGAGCGTGGCAAATGCTTCCCAGAGGAGGGTTTTTTCCATGAGGACAGTAGATATTTACCGGATGTGCCGCCCCGGCAACGCAGAGGAGGAAAATAAAATAAGCGAAAAGGTACTTTTTATTTTTAAGACATTAAAGATCAACTTCTTAAAACTTTTAATAAAAAATAGAGGGGAACAAGCCAGGAAAAATGTCTTTGCACATGCGGGCAGCAAGCCGAATATTTGTAGCATCAAAAAACCATCAATCAACTCGCCCTTGTATGACCCTGAAGAGGCGGTTTAATAAATTTGAAAAAAGGACTCATTATGACACCCATCCGCTACCTGTATTTTCTCATTCTTTTATGCCTGGTGGCAGGCGCCCGCACTGCCCAAGCCCAATGCACCGCCAATGCTGTGCTCACTGTCCCGACCTGTTTAGACGAAAGCACCGGGAGAATCGACCTGACTGCCTCCGGCGGCACAGAGCCCTACACTTATTCGTGGTCGGATGGCCAGACTACGGAGGATCTGATGGATCTGCCGGCAGGCGTGTACACTTGTACCGTTACGGATGCGCTGTCCTGTACGGCCACGGCATCCGCCACGGTGACCGTGCTTCCCCCGCTGGTGCTGGAGTTCGGAGTGCCCGAAGTGCTCACCTGCTTAACCCCTTCAACGGCCCTCGTGGCTACTGCGAGCGGAGGCACGCTGCCTTATTTTTATCAGTGGAACAATGGCGTGCTCTTTAACAACATTATTCAGGTATCGGATCCCGGCGTCTATTCCGTCACCGTGAGCGACGCATTCAGCTGCAGCATTGCCGGTTCGGTCACCGTATTCATGGGTGAAGTCCCACCTATTGCCTGTGCCAGCCCTACTGGCATTCTTAATTGCGTCGTTTCGTCAATTCAACTCGATGCCTCCTGTTCATCGGTGGGCGCGGGTTTTACGTACGCGTGGACCACCGCAAACGGCACTGTGACAAGCGGCTCGAATACGCTTACCCCCACTGTTACAGGGTCGGGAACCTACACCCTGATCGTAACGAACACTTTCAACGGTTGTACCGCCATCACGGATGTGGAGGTGGTCCAGGATGCTAATCCCCCCGCGATCAGTGCCGGCCCGGACCTGAGCATCCCTTGCGGCGGAGGGGCCATAGCGCTGGGGGGTAACGGATCGCAGGGGTCAATCTTTACCTATTTCTGGAGTGGACCGGGCATCGTTTCCGGAGACGCCACGCTCAATCCGGTGGTGATCGAACCCGGGACTTACACCCTGATTATAACGAATGTGGTAAACGGGTGTACCGCAACGGATGTAATGACGGTCAGTGCCGGCGGGACTGGATTGTGCAGCAGCATCGAAGGGCGGGTATTGCAAGACACTGTGGCGAATTGCGCGACCGATGCAGGAGAGCCGCCGCTTGCCGGCTGGATCGTGAAGGCCGAGGGCGCCGCCATCTACTTTGGGGTGACGGATGCGAACGGCCAGTATCAAATTTTCGTGGAAGCGGGCGATACATACGCGATTTCGGGAGTGGCTCCCAGCCCTTTATGGCTGCCCTGCCCAGCCATCCCCGATGTCGTGGTGGCCAACCCGAATGATACCTTGAACGCAGGCGACCTGTTGTTTCAAAAACTGGCCGGTTGCCCGATGCTTTCCGTCAATATCGGATCGGGCAATCTCCGGCGTTGTTTCTCCAACAATTTTTTCAGCGTGTCGTATTGCAACAATGGTACGGAACCGGCCGAGGATGCCTACGTTGTGGTCGCCTTAGAGCCCCTGTTCACTCCTCTGGTATCCAGTTCGCCGTTTACCGATTTAGGCAACGGCATGCTAAAATTCGACGTTGGCTACCTCGCCGTGGGCCAATGCGGCTACTTTAATTTTTATGCACATCTCAGCTGCGATGCCGTGGTGGGCCAAACGCACTGCACCGAGGCGCACATCTACCCCGACAGTTCCTGCCTGCCGCCCGATCCGCAATGGTCGGGCGCAAGTCTCCGCGTCAACAGCGAGTGCCAGTCCGACTCAGTTCAATTTCACCTTGAAAACGTGGGCACGGGCAATATGCCCAATCCGCTCGACTACATCGTGATCGAGGATCAGGTGATGCTGATGATCGGCACGGTGCAACTCGACGCAGGTGAATTCACCACAGTCAGCGTACCCGCCAACGGCAGCACCTGGCGGCTCGAAGTAGCGCAGGAACCTTTCCACCCCGGCGAATCCCGGCCCGCCGTGTCGGTAGAGGGCTGTACTGCGGGCGCCACTTTTTCCACGGGTTTCGTGACACAATTCCCGACCGACGACGCCGACGAATTCATAGACATCGATTGCAAAGCCAACATAGCCTCCTACGACCCAAATGATAAACAAGGGTTCCCGCTCGGCTACGGCGCCGATCACTACATACGCCCCGGCACGACGCTGGAATACCAGATCCGCTTCCAGAATACGGGCAACGATACGGCATTCACGGTCCGCCTCGTTGATACGCTGTCGGCCTGGCTCGACCCGGCCACCATGCGCTCGGGTACGGGCAGCCACCCCTTCAGCTGGGATTTGAGCGGCGCGGGCGTCCTGTCTTTTTTGTTCGAGAACATCCTCCTGCCCGACTCGAACGTGAATGAAGCCGCTTCGCACGGTTTTGCAACATTCTCGATCGACCACCGCGCCGATGCGCCGCTGGAAACGCTGATCGAAAACACGGCCCATATCTACTTCGATTTCAATGAGGCCGTGGTCACCAACACCACGTTCCACCGTTTGGGGGAAAATTTTGTCTCCGTAGGCCTGTGGCAGCCGCAACAGCCCAACTACCAGGTGCTGGTATCGCCCAACCCATTTTCGGAGGCGGCATATCTGGAGGTAAAAGGACTTCGCCGAAATACGCCACTGCAATTGCAAGTGTTTGATTTACAAGGGAAATTACAGTTATCGATGAATTCCGAAGGCGCGGTTTTCCTGTTGAAAAAAGGTAATTTGCCCGGCGGGGTTTATCTTTTCAAAATCGAACAAGCCGGGATAATAGTCGGGACCGGAAAGTTGGTCATGCTTAAATGAAAAGCAAAACGGGCATGAAAGTTCAACTCCTTATAGCTGTCTTGATTTTTTCCAGTTCCTGGTGTAGTTCCCGAAGTTTTACATGGTCGGCGATGTAAGGAACGGTGTCAAAATAACTTCCCAATTTGATGCCATTCTTTTGCCGTCATCCGTCCCATCTTTTTCGTTAAATAGCGCGGCTATTCGCCTCAAAAGATACTTGGCTGACGCCAAAATA
>Ga0105046_10000488_pt1 | contig 55343 bp, 53 predicted proteins | sample MAT03_FD_78385 | JGI IMG/M metagenome (GOLD analysis project Ga0105046, IMG submission 78385) | Freshwater microbial communities from Lake Fryxell liftoff mats and glacier meltwater in Antarctica - MAT-03 (megahit assembly) | ecosystem: Environmental > Aquatic > Freshwater > Ice > Liftoff... | reverse complement strand
TGGAAGCTTCATCATACTTACTTAAACCTGCGGCAGGCGCCGCAAGAACCAAAACACCTTTGCAAGACCCAAGTCATAGGGGCGCGACCCGGGGCACTTCACTCGGCCGGACAAATCGGTCCAGCGTAACCAAGCCGGTCAATCCGGCGCTTTTCTAATCAATACTCCAGTTCGCGATCGACGACATTGGCAAGTTTGCGGCCGGCCATGAAGCGCTCCATTTGCGAGAACAGCAGATCGAGCGTTTTCGGCGTGTAGAGATCGGTGTCGTCCGACGAGGAATGGGTGGTGATGATGAGATTGGGGGTTTGCCATAGCGGGGAATCCGCCCGCAGCGGTTCCGGATCGAAGACATCGAGCACGGCGGAAATTTCGCACCGATCGAGCCGTGCGCGCAAGGCTTCGTAGTCCACCAGCGCGGCGCGGCTGTAGTTGAGCAGACCGGCCCCCTTTTTGAGCAGCCCGATTTCCTTTCTGCCCAGCATCTGGTGGGTACGCGAAGTCGCCGGCGTGGCAACGACGACGAAGTCGGCGCGCGGCAGCAATTTTTGCAGCTTGTCCGGCGTATGCATCTCGTCGACATGGCGGCGCGCGCGCCCGGTGCGCCTGATGCCGATGACATGCATGCCGAACCGCTTGGCGTAGGCGGCGATGCCGCCGCCCACACTGCCGACTCCGATCACCAGCAATGTCTTGCCCGCGATGCCGCTGTTGAAATGCTGTTCCCAGATGCCGCGGCGCTGGTTGGTGACCATTTCGGGGATGCGGTTGTTGAGCATCAGGATGGCCATGATGGCGTATTCATGCGCGCGCGCGCCATGCACCCCGCGGTTGTTGGTGAACACCACATGCGGCGGCAGCCAGTCGAATGGCAGGAAATGGTTGATGCCGGCGCCGGAGGTGTGGATCCAGCGCAGCCTTGGCGCGCGCAACGCAAGGTTGGCGCGATCGAAATTCCAGCCGAACAGGACATCGGCGGTTTGCAAATGATGGTCCAGGCGCTTGCCGTCGGTCTCCAGCGTGATATCGAGCCGCGCGGCCACCGCCGGATATTTGGCCAGGGATTCGCGGATACGTTTCGGTGTGACCTCGAAAACTTCGCCCAGAGCGCTGTCGTTGTCGAAGTGAAGGTGCACGCGCGGCAGTTCCCGCGCTTTCCGGATCGGTGTGTGTTTGCGGGCCAGCTTGGCTTTTCCGGCTCCCGTCTTTTTCGTCGCCATGAGACCTCTGCTTTCTGTCATCGACCGAGCATCCTGTTTCGGACGTCGTCGGCGGTTTTCAAACTCGCTCCAGCGCGGCGCCGCGATCGACGGTGCGCTCGATCCACCAGCTGCCGAGCTTGGGAATCAGGTATTCATGGCTCGACAGGCGGCCGGACTGCGCCAGGGGCGAATCCATGCCGCGCTGCTGGATGCGAGCGATCTCGTTGTCTTCGGCGATCGATTTGTCCCAGCGCTTGTAGTAGTACTGCGCGCGTTCGGCGAAATCCGGCAGTTGCGTGGTGGCCTTGGGAAAGCAGGATCCGACCACCACCCGCGTGCAGGCCGGGCCGAGCGGATGCAGTTCGATGTACCAGACGCAATCGATGGTCATGCCCAGCATGGTCGAAGGATTGATGCAGACGTAGTTGGTGCCTTCGGCCGCATGCCCGTGGATGCCGGGAATGGGCGGGAACGCGTGCTGCCGGTCTTCCTGCAACAACGCGCGGGTGCCGGCGTGCCGTTCGCGGATGGACATCCACGCGCCTTTCGCCGGCACGTCGAAATGCTCGAAATCGAGCAGATTGAGGGTGGATCCATGCACCGAGGGCAGGTGGTATTCCTCCATTGCATTCTCGATATGGATCTTCCAGTTGCAATCGACCATGTGGGTACGGGTGCGCGTGAGCACCAGGTTCTCGCAATCGTAGGCCGCAAGCACCTCCGGCATGTCGCCGAGATAGTCCGCCAGGGAAGGCGCATCGTTGTCGAAGTTGACGAACAGGAAGCCGCCCCAGGTGTCGATGCGCACCGGGACTAGGCCGTACTGCGCTTTGTCGAAATCGACGGTCTGCTCCATGCCGGGGCAGCCGCGCAACTCGCCGCCGAGGCTGTAGACCCAGCCGTGGTAGGGGCATTTCAGGCCGCGCATGTTGGCGATGGTGTCAGTCATTTCGGCGTCGATTAGGCGCGCGCCGCGATGACGGCAGGTGTTGGCGAAAGCCTTGATGCTGCCGTCGCGGTCGCGCAGGATGATCAGCGGAACGCCGGCATAGTCGATCGCGAAATGGTCGCCGGTTTTAGGAATACGGTCGGCACGGCCGAGGAAATTCCACACTTTCCTGAACAGGTGCCGTAGCTCGGCATTGTAGAAATCGGCCGACGTATAGCAATGCGGGGGCAGCGTGGTCGCTTCCACTGCCGGCTTGCGGATGCCGTCGTAGATGCGGGGGTCGAACATCGCGGCGGTCGCGTTCATGGAGGAGGCCTGCAAAATTTAACTGATCGATTAGTTAAATGTAATGTAGCATAAAGCCTGCGGGGGATTGCAAATTTTCGCCTTCGTCCGGACATGCCGGTCCATTCAGGTGCAGCAGATTTCGCCTCCTCAACCCAAACTCGATGACTCCTGACCCAATCAGCCCCGCTGGAGGACGTGCCGTCGCCAACGCGCATGCCTTGGCGCGCCTCGTTGGCGCCGATCCGATGCTCGTCGACATCCTGCCGGCACGCGATGCGGTGCCCGGCTTCACAGCCGACACCATCCTCACATCCGGGCCGACCCTGCCTTGGGCCGAATATGTCGGCGGGCAACGCGCGGCCATCATTGGCGGCGCTCTCTTCGAAGGGCTCGCCGCCAATGCCGCCGATGCCGAGCGGCGCATCGCCGAAGGCGGGATCAGCGTGCGCGGGTGCCAGGAACTCGGGTGCGTCGGGTCGCTTGCCGGCATCTACACCGCCTCGATGCCGGTTTTCGTCGTCCGCAACCGGGACGGCGGCAACCTGGGTTTTTGCAACATCTATGAAGGGACGAACCGGCGGCGCCTCAACTACGGTGTCTATGACGAAGGTGTGCGTGACCGCTTGCGGCACATTGGCAATGTGGTGGCGCCGGTGCTGGGCGCAGCCGTGCGCAGCGCCGGCGGGATCGCGCTCAAGCCGATCATGACCAGCGCCCTGCACATGGGCGATGACCTGCACAGCCGCAACACCGCAGCTTCGCTGCTCTTCATGCGCGAGTTGCTGCCTGCGTTGCTGGGCTTGGCGGGTGGCGATCCGGGCGGGGTCGAGAAGGCTGTGCGCGCCATGACCGAGGACCACTATTTTTTCCTGCGCCTTTCGATGGCGGCTGCCAAGGCGACGGCTGACACGATCAAGGGCATCGAACGGTCCAGTGTGGTCAGCGCCATGGCCTTCAACTGCAAGGGATTTTCGATTCGCGTCGCGGGCCTGGGTGAACAGTGGTTCAACGGCCCGCACGCCACCGTCGATGCGGTACTGTTCGAGGGCCACACGGAGGAGGAGATCACCTGGATGGGCGGCGAGAGCCCGATCACCGAGACAGTCGGTCTGGGCGGCTTCGCGCAGGCAGCCGCGTTCCCGCTGCAGAAGTATCAGGGCGGTTCGCCCGAGGGTATGGTCAGCCGCAATCTCTCGCTCTACGACATCACCGTGGGCGAGCATCCGGATTTCCGGATTCCGTTCCTGAAGTACCGCGGTACGCCCACCGGGATCGACATATTCAAGGTGCTTTCGACCGGCACGCTGCCGATGATGAACATCGGCATCGCCGGGCGGGATGGCGGCCAGATCGGCGCCGGCACGGTACGCGCGCCCCTGGCATGCTTCAGCAAGGCCGCCTACGCGTACAGGGCGCGGTACGGCGAGGGCTGACGGCGCATGGGAAAACCGCGCAAAGGCGACATCTCCCACGGCAAGACCCGCGGCCAGAGCCGCACCGAGGAAATGATGGGGGTGGCGCTCGGGCTTTTCGCGCGCCAAGGCGTGTCGGCGGTGACGATCGTGGACATCGCGCAGGCGATGGGAGTCAATACCGCGCTCATCTATTACTACTTCGACAGCAAGGAGGCTCTGTTTCACGCCTGCCTCAGGCATTGCATCGAAAGAACGGTAGGCAGCTTCGGCAGGCTCGAAGGCATGCATGACGAGCCCGTGAAGATGATCACCGCGTGGTTTCAGACCAACGCGCGTATGCATGTCGAAATCCGCCAGCTGGTCAAGGTCATGCTCGACTACAGTACTCAGGGCGCCAGGACTGATGCCTCCGATGCCCAGGTGCGCGATTTTTACCAGCAGGAGGGGCGCATCCTCTCTGACAGCATCCGGCAGGGCATCGGGCAAAACGTGTTCGCGCCAGTCAATGTGCGGCAGGCGGCGCTGTTCGTCTCCACGCATCTGGACGGGATCATGCTGCGTTCGATGATCCAGAGCGACATGGATGTCGCAGCCGCCATTCGCGTTTTGCAGCGCATCTTCTTTGAGCACTTGGGCTATCGGCGCGAACGCAGGACGCTTCGCTCGCCGGCATCGCCGGTCGCAAGCAGAGGCACCGCCGGCGCAACGGCACTACGCAGTAGGCAGGTCAACCGGAATGCAGCGGAAGGCGTCGTGTCATCCGCAATCCGGTCCAGATGAGGAGAGTTATTGATGGTTACCGGATCGAAGTCCGATACGCTGGGCGGCAGGCTCGAAAAGGAGGGCGTGAAGTATCTCCTGCCCACCTATTCGGACATGCATGGCCGTTCGAAATCGAAGATGGTGCCGGTCGATCATTTCGACGGCATGTTGCGCGGTTCCGAGTTGTGCACCGGCGCGGCCGTCGAAGGGGTGCCGCAGGATGTCAATGACGAAGAGGTTTCGGCCCATCCCGATCCGGCGTCCTGCACCATCCTGCCGTGGCGGCCCGACACCGCCTGGTTCGCCAGCGACCTCTGGTGCGCGGGCAAGCCGTTCGAACCTTGCAGCCGGAATATCCTGGGCCGAGTCCTGGCCGATGCCGCGACCCTGGGATTCGGTGTAAACGTCGGCATCGAGGCGGAATTCTGTGTCCTGCGCGACGAACCCGGCGGCGGCTACGCGCCGCTCAACGCCCGTCCGCATCTGGTCAAGCCGGCCTACGACGTCGCGCGGCTACTTGAGAACATGCCCTGGCTGGACGAGCTTATCGGCGCGATGAATCATCTCGGGTGGGGGGTGTATTCGTTCGACCATGAGGACGCGATCGGCCAGTTCGAGATCGACTTCAACTATTTCGAGGCCAAGACCATGGCCGATCGCATGGTGTTCTTCCGCCTGATGGCCGACGAGATCGCACGCCGCCACGGCGCCTTTGCCAGCTTCATGCCCAAGCCGTTCGGCGATCGGGCCGGCAGCGGGGCGCATTTCAACATGTCGATATTTGATCTCGCGAACAAGCGCAACCTGTTCGAATCGGCGAGCGATGCGCGTGGCTGCGGCCTCTCCGAGATCGGATACCACTACATCGCCGGCGTATTGCGCCACTTACCGGCCATTTGCGCCGTGGTGGCGCCGACGGTGAACAGTTACAAGCGCCTGGTGCCGCGCGGCAGCCGCGCGGGCTTCACCTGGGCGCCGATTTTCGTCTGCTACGGCGGCAACAACCGCACCAACACCCTGCGCATCCCGCTCGGGGGCGGACGGGTGGAAATGCGTCTGCCGGATGCGTCCTGTAATCCGTATCTTGGTCTGGCGCTGACGATCGCGGCCGGACTGGAAGGCATTCGCGAGCGGCTCGACCCCGGCATGCCGCATGCCGACAACATGTACCTGAAAAGCCGCACGGAACTCGACCGCCTCGGCGTTTCGTTGCTGCCGCGCTCCCTGGGCGAAGCGCTCGATGCTTTCGAGGCCGATCCCTTGAGCCGGAGCGTCATGGGCGACACCATGGCCAACGCATGGCTGGACTACAAGCGCGAGGAGTGGCATGCCTATTCGGTGCATGTCACCGAGTGGGAAAAAGAGCGCTACCTGAAATTCTTCTGATGCGGCGCGAGCAGGAAAGCCTGGCCGCATTGCATGGGCATGGTCCGACGACGATTCTTTTCCCGCGCCTGCCGCCCGTGCGCGCCTGCCCGCAATGACGCCGATCGTCATTCTGGTCGGCTCTATGACGGGCAACGCCGAGTTCGCCGCCGAAGACATGCAGCAGATCCTGCGCGACGAATATGGTCGCCAGGTCGAGTTCTTCCTGATGGACAATCTCGACGCGACGATTTTCATGCCGGGCAAGGTGTATTTGATCTGCACCTCCACCTATGGCGAAGGCGAGGTGCCTGAGAATGCGCAGAGGCTTTATCGGGAACTCTGCGACGGTCGCCCCGACCTGTCGGGCATCCGCTATGCCGTGTTCGGTCTGGGCGACTCGAACTACCGCGAGACCTTCAATTTCGGCGGCAAGCGTTTCGACGACATCCTTGGCACGCTCGGCGCTTCGCGTCTGGGGGAGCGTGGCATGCATGACGCGCGTTCGTGTATCGCGCCCGAAGAGTTCGGGCGCGACTGGCTGTATGGCTGGTTTGCGGGAGTTCGCGAAGTAATTGATTGAACCCGCCTGGGTGTTGCAGATATTGGCTTTGTTGGCGGTGAAACACCGACCTCGACTATTCCGGCGCCGTGATCAAGCGCCTCCGCATCGTTGCAAAACGACGAAGTAACTGCGACGCGGCATCATCCTGACACCCCGCACGCAAGAAAAACAAAAAGCCCGCGGTTTCCCGCGGGCTTTTTGTTACTTGCACTCTGGACCGATAAATCAGCCGGCCTTGCCGGTGATTTATCGCTAACCAAGCCGGCGAAAAGTAGGTGTGTACTTTTCGCCGTTGATCATTACATGTCCATGCCGCCCATGCCACCCATACCGCCCATGCCGCCACCCATGCCGCCGCCCATGCCGCCGCCAGCCGACTTGTCTTCCGGCAGTTCGCCGACCATCGCGTCGGTGGTCAGCATCAGGCCGGCAACCGACGCCGCGTTTTGCAGCGCGGTGCGGGTTACCTTGGTCGGGTCGAGCACGCCCATTTCGACCAGGTCGCCATACGTGTCGTTCTGGGCGTTGTAGCCGAAGTTGCCCTTGCCTTCGAGCACCTTGTTGAGTACGACCGAAGGCTCGCCGCCGGCATTGGCGACGATGATGCGCAGGGGCTCTTCAAGCGCGCGCATGACGATGGCGATACCGGCATCTTCGTCGTGGTTGTTGCCTTTGAGCTTGGTAATGGCCTGCTTGGCGCGCAGGTAAGCCACGCCGCCGCCGGCGAGAATGCCTTCCTCGACTGCCGCGCGGGTTGCGTGCAGCGCGTCTTCAACGCGGGCTTTTTTCTCTTTCATTTCGACTTCGGTAGCGGCGCCAACCTTGATCAGTGCAACACCGCCGGCCAGCTTGGCCACGCGCTCTTGCAGCTTCTCGCGGTCGTAATCGCTGGTGGCTTCGTCGATCTGCACGCGCACCTGCTTGACGCGCGCTTCGATGTTCTTGCTGTCGCCGGAGCCGTCGATGATGGTGGTTTCTTCCTTGCCGACTTCGATCCGCTTGGCCTGGCCCAGATCTTTCAAGGTGGCCTTCTCGAGCGTGAGGCCGACTTCCTCGGCGATCACGGTGCCGCCGGTGAGAATCGCGATGTCTTCGAGCATGGCTTTGCGGCGATCGCCGAAACCAGGGGCCTTGACGCCGCAGGTCTTGAGGATGCCGCGGATGTTGTTGACCACCAGCGTCGCCAGTGCTTCGCCTTCGATTTCCTCGGCGACGATCAGCAGCGGACGGCCGGCCTTGGCGACTTGCTCCAGGATCGGCAGCAGTTCGCGAATGTTGGAGATCTTCTTGTCGTGCAGAAGAATGTAGGGATTGTCGAGCAGCGACTGCTGCTTCTCGGCATTGTTGATGAAGTAGGGCGACAGGTAGCCGCGGTCGAACTGCATGCCTTCTACGACTTCGAGTTCATCATCCAGGGTCTTGCCGTCTTCAACGGTGATCACGCCTTCCTTGCCGACCTTGTCCATGGCTTCGGCGATGCGCTGGCCGATGGATTCGTCCGAGTTGGCCGAAATGGCGCCGACCTGGGCGATTTCCTTGCTGGTGGTGGTGGGCTTGGAAATCTTCTTGAGTTCGGCGGTGATCGCGATCACTGCCTTGTCGATGCCGCGCTTCAGATCCATCGGGTTCATGCCGGCGGCCACCGACTTCAGGCCTTCGCGCACGATGGCTTGCGCCAGAACGGTCGCGGTAGTGGTGCCGTCACCGGCAACGTCGGAGGTCTTGGACGCGACTTCCTTGACCATTTGTGCGCCCATGTTCTCGAACTTGTCCTTCAGTTCGATTTCCTTGGCGACCGATACGCCGTCCTTGGTGATGGTGGGGGCGCCGAAGGAACGCTCGAGCACCACATTGCGGCCTTTCGGGCCCAAGGTGACTTTGACCGCATCGGCCAGGATGTTCAGGCCATTCAACATCTTGTGGCGTGCGATCTCGTGGAACAGTACTTGTTTGGCTGCCATGTTTATTGACTCCTAATGCTTATTGGATTGCTGGAAACGGATCGTTGAGCGAGGTTCAGGCCAGAACGCCGAGGATGTCTTCCTCGCGCAGCACCAGGATTTCGTCGCCATCGATCTTGACGGTGGAACCTGCGTACTTGCCGAACAGGATGCGGTCGCCAGGCTTGACGTCCGGGGCGATCAGCTTGCCGTCATCGCCACGCTTGCCGGGGCCAACAGCAATAACTTCGCCCTGATCGGGCTTTTCGGCTGCATTGTCGGGAATGACGATGCCGGAAGCGGTCTTGGTCTCGTTCTCGAGGCGCTTCACAACCACGCGGTCATGCAAAGGGCGGATCTTCAAAGCCATTCTAAACTCCTTTAAAAACAATAAGTTGTCCGATAAATGCTCAAGCACGAGCGAGCGGACAGGGTTTTTCGATTCGCTCCAATCCGGACGCGGTCAGGGGAAACCCCCGGTCTTCGGTCCAAACCGGAATTGCGTGCGATTGTTAGCACTCAATGCCAACGAGTGCTAATTATAGGATCGATTCCTGAAAAATCAAGCCGAACTCAAGAATTTCTGGCGGCGGCCGTTACGACAAGTGCGTCGGCAGAGGGTGCGAACCGATGCCAATACGCTACCTTCAGGAACCCAGCAGAATGCACGATGCGGATTGCGAACGATGAATCGAAACATGGCGAAATCTTCTGACCCCGGAGCACTCTTCGCAGTCCGTGGCGGCTTGGGCGTGAACGTGTTTCGCGATGCCTGGGAATATCGCATCACCGATGATGGCGCCAGGCGCCTGGCCGCGCGCAGCGGTGCCTCGCCGGCGTTTCTTGGCATTCTGGCCATCGCCAGTGCCGCACCGGTGACTTTTGCGCATGTTGCAAGCCAGGTGCCGCACATCGATGGCAATGACCTCGAACTGTGGCTCTCGACCCTGTGTGAAATGGGTTTGCTGTCGCCGGTCGAGGCCGGAACAGCGCCGCTGGTCGCGGTAGTGCCATCGGTCGCGGTCGCCATGCCGGCGGATGAGTCGGTGCCTGTGGCGGTTGCGGCGCCGGCTGCAATTGCGACCCCGGCGCCCGTAACGCAGGTGCTGCCGGTCGCGCTTCTGGTGCATGCCGAAGCGCGCGTGCGGGCGAACTGGCGGCGTGCGCTTGCCGGGCGCGGCTTCGAGTTGCAGGAAAGCGCCGAACTCGAGACCGTCGAGCGTCTGTTGCGGGAACGGCGTCCCGCCTGGGTAGTGCTGGGACTCGACGGCGGGGATTTTGACGGCTTGCATTTGCTGCGTGCCTTGAAGCGGCCGCGAGCGCCGCGCATCTCGCGCGTATGCCTGGTGGTTCCGCGTGGCCGTACGCTGGCAGTCGATACCGCCGAGACGGCCGCGCGCGCCGACGCGACCGCAAACTCGGTCACCGATATCGTGCGCGCGCTGTGCGGCGATGCGGCTGTGGATGAGTCCGCCGAGTCACACACTTTGGTCAATGTGGCGCAGAGTGCGACCGCAGATGCGCAAGTCTCCGACGCGGCTGTAGCGGAGCCGGTTCCAGCGGTACTTGCGTCAAAGGCGGGTGGCAAGCCGGCCCAAGCACCGGCCAACGCGCCAGCGTGGATGAATCTCTTGTATCGCGACGCCTACCAGTACGGCAGTTTCGAGGCCGAGCATCCGTCCGACCTGGAGCTGCAGTATCCGCGCCTGATGGTGCGCATGATCGAGGGCTGGTCGCGACCGGAACTGGCCGCCGAGATCAATCAGCTGATGGTCGATGAGCGTGGCGGACGCCAGGGTTTTCCGCCCGAGGTGATGGAGGAACTCTGGTTCCTCTACCAGATGCACCAGGCCTTGCATGCGCAGGCCGAAAGCCGGCCCGCAGCAGTTGCGACCCACGCCTATCCGGCAACCGCCCTGCTGCAACCGGATGCCGCGCTCGCGGCGCACGCCCTGCACTGATGACTTTCCATCGGACCGCGCAATTAGGATAAAGTCCGGGCCTGAAAGAGGGGGGCCGCTGTTGTCGGGAACTGCAGGAAGCTTGCCGAAAACCAGCCTCAGGCTACGCTGTGAGGTTTTTTGCAACACTCGATAGTCGGCCTTTGGCTGCGCAATCATCAGGAAATAGCTGTGGCATGCGCGCTAAATGCGCGCGTGCCCTCCGCCATATTTTGCTTTTCGTGAACCCAAGGTTAGCTGCAGGCTTGCTGGCGCTCGGCTTGTGCGCCGCTGCGTCCGCCCTCTCCTTGGGCGATCTCAAGGTGCGTTCGCCCATCGGCAGCGCATTCGAGGCGGTGTTGCCGTTTACGGCAAATGCCGACGAAGTGCTGTCGCCGCAGTGCATTCGCGGCCACGAGGATGCGGGTTCCAGAAACCAGCACGTTCCCTTGCTGGCAAATGTGCGTTTCACAATCACGCCATCGGCGGGTGGTGGCGAAATCGTCATCCGCACGCGCACGCTGGTACATGAACCGGCAGTGCGCATTCGCCTGACGATCGATTGCGGGCCAAAAACGCTGTTGGTGCGCGAGTATGTGGTGTTGCTTGACGCGCCGCCGGCGATGGTCGAACCAGTCCCGGCAGCGGTAGCGGTACCGCTTGCAGCCGTGCCGCTGCCGCCCACGCTTTCGACCAGCGTGCGGCGCAGCGAGCCGCGTGCGGTGCCCCGCAGCGCCACGCCACCTGCGGGCGATGCCGGCACAGCTGGTGCCGCGTTGCGTTCCTTGCCGTCGCTGCGGCTCGCGCCGCCGGGAGACCGGCCGGCCCGCGACTCCATCAGATCTGCTGCAAGCAGACCGGCTCTGGGCAAACCTGCGCCCGGGTATCGGTTGACGCTGTCGCAACCGACGGCTGCGGAGGCCGGCGAACCTCTGAACCAGCCGCTCAAGCGCAGCGACGAATTGATGAGCCTGGTGGCGCCATCGCGCACCCTGGGCGCAGGCGAAGCTGACAAGTTGCGTGCCGAAGCGCGCATCCGCTTGTCCGACAATCCGTTCGCCGAAGCGTTGCAACTGCAGACGCGCCTGTTTGCGCTGGAGGGCGGCATGAGCGTTTTGCGCAAGGAAGTCGGCGAAATCGAAAACGCGCGCCGTTTGGCTGAAGAGCGTGCGCGCACCCTGGCGGCGGAAAATCATCGTCTTTCCGCCTGGTTGAATGGTGCGGCTCTGCTGGTGGCGCTTTTGTTGTGCGCGGTGCTGGCCGCTTTCCTGTTCTGGCGCTATCGGCTTGAGTCGGAGCAGAGCGGCAGGCGCGAGCGCTCCTGGCAGGCGACGCCGGCCAGCGCGCCGGTCACGCCTGCTGGTGAACCCGAGACCGGGGTCGACGCCGATGTTTCCTACCAGCAGTGGCGCGCCACTCCGGTGGTTGCCGCGCCGGAAAGCTACCAAAGTAGGGTGGTGCTCGACCGCAGTGGCAAAACGGGCGCTGCGGCTACCTCGAGCGCGACACGGAGTGTAGGCGCGGCGCCGGGCGTGACCACCCATGTCGCGGCACCGGCCGAGCCTCTGCGTCCTTTCGACATGCCGGCGCCGTCCGTGTCAGCCGCGCCGGGTTCTGCCATGCGACCCGCGCCGGCAGTTGCTCGGACCGTGTCGCCCAAACCGGCGCTGGAGCCCGCAGCCGGGCTGGCCTTGAAGACCGTCGACGCGCCCGAGGCCGATGTCTATTTGCCGGAATCGGCGCTGCTTGCGCATGTTGACGCCGGCCGCGGTGCGCAAGTATCCGGCGCCGGACGGATACCCACGTTGGCGGAAAAGGCGCTGGCCGATGCGAATGGGTCAAGTGCGACTCCGGGCTTCAGCATCGAGGCGCGAGCGCTGGCTCTCGCCGACCGGGCCATGGGTGTGGATTTCGCGATCGATGACTCTCCGGCGATCGGCGTGGCGTCGGGCGATGATGCCGGCGCGCGCATGCGCAGCGCGCAGTACTTCGCCGAGTTCGAGCGCAAGTTGTTTCCGGAAATCGCCCTCGGGCGCGTCAAGCTCGACGACCCGCGCTCGATCATCGGCCTGGCCCGTACCTATTACCAGGAGGATTTCGATCCCGGCAAGGCGATCAGTTTCCTGGAGTACGCGCTGTATCGCTCAAGCGAACCGATGCGGATTCATCTGGCCCTGCTTGAAATATTGCGCATGGAGCGGCGGGTGGGCGAGTACGCGATCGTGGCGCGCACCTTTCGCGGCCAGTATCCGGACAGCGGCACTCACTGGCAACTGGTCGCGGCCTACGGCCGCCTGCTCGATCCGCACGAGCCTACCTTTGAAGGCGACAAAGTGCCCGGACTGGACCTCGATACGCCGTCCAACTGGCTGGGTTCAACTCTCGACATGACCAAGTATGTGCTCGGGCAAAAGGTGGCGGATTCGGTGCGCGATCTGCCTGCCCCGGCTTTGGCGAGGCGCGCATGAGCTCACCGCTTTCGTCGCTTGCGCACGCCGACGAAATTCCGTGGCGCCAACTGGCCAATGTCGAGTTCTCGGCGCGCGCGTTGCCGGTGGTCGAAGCATGGCTCGCTGCGGAGCGTATTGAAACCCGCCTTCTGGTCGCGCTTGACGATGAGCTTGAACAGCGTCTGGCGCAGCAGCGTGCGCGCCGCCGTCGCAGCGGTGCCAGTGCCTTGTCAGCGGAAACCGACCTGCGCCCGCTTTGCTACTTGTTGCTGATGGCAATGGAGCGCGCCTGCCAGAGTCCGGGCAGCGCCGCCATTGTGACGCGCGCCCTGCGTCTGGCCGGGCTGCATGCCGTGTGTTGCCTGCTGGTGTCGGAACCGATCGCCGCGCCCACCTGGAGTCACGCACACCAGATGTTCAAGCGTGCCGAGGCGGCCGGCGATGTCTCGCTGGTCAACGACCTGGGCACTTCCAACGAAACCTTGTATCTGCGGCTCCTGCTGTTGTCCACCGTGGCGGGCAACGGCATGTCGGCGCGCCAGCTCGACAAATGTTTCGACTGGCTTGAAAGCTGGTCGCGCGGCATCGTGCTGGAGCGGGTTTACGATGCCGGGCGCCACTATTTCGCGGTTGATCTCGCAGGCGAGGCCGGACTTGAGGTAATCGCACCGGACAAGCCTCTGGCGGCGGCACGCTACTTTGACCATGCGCGCCTGGCTGAACGTGTGGCGGCGGGTCGTTCGGACTATTTCCGCCAGATCAGCATCGCGACCATCGGGCTGTATGCCTCGAATCCCTTGTTCGAGTACCACGATGCCCTGCATCAGTTGAGCAGGTACTGGGATTACGTGGCCGTACGCCATTCCGGACGCGACAGCGGGCGTCGACGCATCGAGGCGCTTCAGGTCGCGGCGATGGCCGGCTTTGCGCAGTGCCTGGGCGTGGTCGAAGGCGGCATCAAGCCTGAGCAATGGACCCTGGTGGATCGTTCGCCCACGGGTGCCGGTTTCAAGGTGAGCGGGTTGGCACGAGCAATCGAAAAAGGCAGTCTCGCGGTTTTCGCCGACCCGCAGGAATCGGGTTGGGTGCTTGGCACCGCAGTGCGCGTGGCGGCGTCGGCGCAGGGATCCGATATCGGGGTGCGGCGTTTGGCCGATAGCTGGCGCGTGGTGCAACTGCAGCAAGAGGCGGCCGATGGCGCGCCCGCGGGCGCAAGCGTGGTTGCCTTCTTCATCTTCGGTGACGAGGCGCGCGGTCTGGCGGATTCGATCATCCTGGCCGGCGACAGCTTCGATCCCACCCAGACCTATACCATGCGTCCGGGCCGCGACCTGTTCAGGATTCGCTTGAGCCGGGTGATTCAGAGCGGCGGCGATTGGGAGCGGGTTGGGTTTGACGTCATCAAGCGGCTCAAGGAAGGTGCCTGATACGGCCCTGTTGCGTGGCCGCACACGGTGGCGTGGGATAATGATGCCTTCACCTTAATTCCAGTCAACGTGCGCAAGGCCATTGCAATCCTTTGCCTGGCGGTCACCGCCTGTCTTGCCGTGGTTGCGCCTGCGTACGCGCAGACAGCCGTGCCGGCGCCCGGCCCGATACCCTCGGGGACCGCGCCCGTACCCAACGGCGAGGCTGATCCCGCGCCCCTGACGGCGCTGCCGCCGGCGCTTGCCAACGCGATTCGCGCCGCCCGCCTGCCTGCAGGCGCGCTCGGCTTGTTTGTACAGGAAGTTGGTGCGGCCAGGCCGGCCCTGATGCTCAATGCGGATCGTGCGTTGAACCCTGCATCGGTGATGAAACTGGTCACCACTTACGCCGCGCTCGAACTATTGGGCCCCAGCTTCATCTGGAAGACCCGTTTCTACGAGACGGGCACCAGGCGCGGCGACGTGCTCGACGGTGACCTGGTGATTCGCGGCTCGGGCGACCCCAAGCTCGCCCAGGAGCAGCTTTGGCTGGCACTCAAGGCCGTGCGCGCCCGCGGCGTGCGTGAAATTCGCGGCAACATCATCCTGGATCGCGGCGCGTTCGATGCCAACGGCTTTGATCCGGGCAAGTTTGATGGCGATCCCTTGCGCGCCTACAACGCCGGGCCGGATGCGCTGCTGGTCAACTTCAAGTCTTTTGCCTTGACCTTCGCGCCTGACGATGGTGGCCTGGTCAACGTGTCGGTCGAACCGCGAGTGGCGGGCCTGCCGCTGCGCTCGGCGGTCAGGGCCACTACCGGGCCGTGCGTGGATTTTCGTGCCTACCCGGTGCGGCCGAAGATCGACGCCGCCGGCATCGTGCTGACCGGCACCTACGCGACCAGTTGTGGCGTTCGGACCTGGTGGCTGCACCCGTTCGAACTGAGCCAGTTGCAGTACACCGGCGCGGTGCTGCGCTCGCTGTGGGGCGAGGTCGGGGGCACGTTAGCCGGCGAAGTGCGCGAAGGGCCGCTGCCGGCGGGCGCGCGCGTGTTGCACGAAGCGGATTCGCAAAGTCTGTCCGAGATCGCGCGCGACATCAACAAGTTTTCCAACAATGTGATGGCGCGTCAGCTGTTTTTGACCGTCTCCGCCGAGCTGTTGAAGCTGCCCGGCAACCCGGAGCGCTCGGCACGTGCGGTCAAGACCTGGCTTGCCGACAAAAAACTCGGCGGCGACGAACTGGTGATGGAGAACGGTTCCGGCCTGTCGCGCCTGGAGCGCATCTCGGCCGGCAGCCTCGGCCGCATGCTGGTGGCGGCCTATCGCAGCCCGGTGATGCCCGAGTTCATGGCCTCGATGCCGCTGGTGGCCTACGACGGCACCATGCGGCGGCGCCTGAAGACGCGCGACGTTGCCGGCCAGGCGCATATCAAGACCGGCAGCCTGAACGATGTGCGTTCGATCGGCGGCTACGTGCTTGGCGCGTCAGGCCGGCGCTTTGCGGTGGTGTGCATCGTCAACCACACCAATCTTGAAGGAGTGCAGGCACTGCAGGATGCACTGTTGCAGTGGGTGTACGCCGAGGCGTAGCCGCATATGGCGCCGGCCGGGTCGGCGGGAAGACAGGCAAGCGGCCCCGCGGGCTCGCCGATTCCCGGCAACGGTCTTGCGTACCGGGGCAGGCCGGGAGCGCGACGGCCGGATGCTGTGCCAGCGCCGCCCGCGGCCGGTATTCTCGGGCTTTCCAGGCTGGGGAACTGAATTTTTCGCCCGCTACCCTGTCGAAAATGGGTCGTAATGTGTATCATGGTTTTTTGATCTTGAGTGCTGTCGCGGGCAAGGGCAATCATGGGAGTGCAACCGGTGAACGGGAAGTTGCGGTTAGCGGTCGCGGGATGCCTGGTTCTGTTGGCGACCGTGCCGGTGTTCGCCCAGACCCCCGGTGCCGCAGCGCCTGTGCCGGTTGTCACGCTGGTGACAGCCGATCCGCCGCAGGCGGGCGGCGCTGCCGCCAACCGCGGCGCGGCCTGGAAGCTGCTGGCCGGTTACCAGTTCAGCCAGACCTTCGGGCTTGAGGCCGCGTATGGAGACCTCGGGCGCTACGGTTTTGCGTCCGGGGTGCCGGGTTTGTCGGCCGCCGGTGACGTGCGCATGCGCGCATGGTCTCTAGCCGGTACCAGCAGCCTGGCGCTGGGCAAGAGCTGGTCTTTGACCGGCAAGCTGGGCGTGGGCAACAAACTGGCGGAACTCGGGCGGGTATCGGGTCCACTGGCGGCTTCGCCTTGGGCTGGACAGGGGGCCGGACGTTCGGACCTGATGCTGGGCCTTGGCCTGGGATACAGCGTCGGGCGTGGATTCGGCTTGCGCTTCGAATATGAGAATTTCGGCACCGCTGGTGGCGCCGGCCAGGGTGCTGTCAGAACCGATCAATGGGCGGTGAGCCTCAAGTACTCCTTTTGAGTGCCGTATCGCCCCTTTCGCATTGAGATGTCGAAGATGTCGATTTTTGGTCGGCAAGCAGGGCGTGGCGGCAGTCGTCGACTGGAACATTGAACCTTGCATTCGGCAACTTGTCGCCCCGCATGTCAGGAACGATTTTCAGCTTGTTTGGTGTTTGTCTGAAGGCGACCTATAATTATCCCTTACCCATTTTGTCATTCCGGAGATTCAAGCGATGAACATCGATGCCAACCGCGACAAACTGATTACCGATGTCAAGACCCTGATGGCCGATGCCGACGATATCGTCAAGGCGATGGCCTCCGCCACCGGCGAGAAGGCCACCGAACTGGGGGAGAAGCTGCGCATCAAGCTGCGCAGCGCGAAGGAAAAAATGGCCGACGTACAGGAAGTGGTGGCCGATCGCGCCAAGGCCGCCGCCCGTGCCACTGACGATTTCGTGCATGACAATCCGTGGAAGGCCATCGGCATTGCCACTGGCGTCGGTTTCCTGCTGGGCCTTCTGGTCAACCGCAAGTAGATTTCACCCGCCGCATGCCTGACCAGAACGGCAGCGGGCGCAGCCCCGCCGGCGAGGCGCCGTCCGGCGGAGTGTTTCATTCACTGCGCAACATCGGCCCGGCACTTTTCGGCCTGTTGCGCACCCGTCTCGAGTTGTTCGGCATCGAGCTTGCCGAAGAGAAAGAACGCGCCGCGCAATTGGCATTGCTGGCGGCCTTCGCCCTTTTGTTCGGCGGCCTGGCGCTGCTGATGCTAAACGTGCTGGTGCTGGCGCATTTCTGGCACACCCATCGCTATGAGGCGATTCTGGCGCTGATCCTTTTATATGCCGGCGGGGTGCTGGTGTGCATCTGGCGCCTGCAAGCATGCCTGGCGGCGCGCCCGCCGATGTTCGAGGCAACCATGGCCGAACTCAAGGCCGATATCGAGGCGCTCGCTCGTGTCCGCCAAGACTGAAGCGCGGGCGCGGCGCAAGGAAGAGTTGCTGCTTCTGGCGCGCATCGAGCGCCTTGAGTTGTCCGATCACCTGCGCGAACTCAAGCGCTTGCGCAAGCCGGCCAATTTCGCTTTGATCGGTGCGCGCATCATCCAGGCTTGGCGCAGCCCCGCCTGGGTGGCGCCGCTGGCGGCGTTCCTGGCGTCGCGCGGGCTTGAAAGCGGCCGCCTGATGCGCGCCCTGCGCTACGCTGGCTTCGCGTTCGCGGCGTGGCGCACCGTCCAGCTATTCCGCCACTACTCCGGTTCACCCAAGGGTGACCGCGGGTAGCGGCCTGCCTGCAGGGCTCACAGCCCGAGTTGCTGCATGAGAGTGTCCACCCGTTTTTTCACTTCCGCGTCCATGGCGATCGGCCGGCCCCATTCGCGGCTGGTTTCCGCCGGCAGCTTGTTGGTCGCGTCCAGGCCCATTTTCGATCCCAGGCCAGCCACCGGCGAGGCGAAGTCGAGATAGTCGATCGGTGTGTTGTCGACGATCAGCGCGTCGCGCGCCGGATCGACACGCGTGGTCATGGCCCAGATCACCTCGTGCCAGTCGCGGATGTTGATGTCGTCATCGGTCACGATGATGAACTTGGTGTACATGAACTGGCGCAGGAAACTCCAGACCCCGAACATCACGCGCTTGGCATGGCCCGGATAGGCTTTTTTCATGCTGACCACCGCCAGCCGGTAGGAGCAGCCTTCCGGTGGCAGGTAGAAATCGGTGATTTCAGGAAACTGCCGCGTCAACAGCGGCACGAAAACCTCGTTCAAGGCCACGCCCAGCATGGCCGGTTCGTCCGGTGGTTTGCCGGTATAGGTGGTGTGATAGATTGGCGCGCGCCTTGAGGTGATGCGGTCGATGGTGAAAACCGGGAAGCGCTCGGTCTCGTTGTAGTAGCCGGTGTGGTCGCCAAACGGGCCTTCGACGGCGCTCTCGAAACCGCTGGGATCAGCCGCGTCGGGGCGAATCGAGCCTTCCAGCACGATTTCCGCTGTGGCCGGGACCTGCAGATCGGACCCTACGCACCTGCCCAGTTCGGTGCGTGCGCCACGCAAGAGGCCGGCAAACTGGTATTCGCTGAGTGAGTCGGGCACTGGAGTGACTGCGCCCAGCATGGTTGCCGGATCGCAACCGAGAACGACCGCAAGTGGGAACGGTATCCCGGGAGAAGTGAGTGCGTGCTCACGAAAATCCAGGGCGCCACCGCGATGGGCCAGCCAGCGCATGATGAGTTGATTGCGGCCGATCACCTGTTGCCGATAAATGCCCAGGTTCTGGCGCGTCTTGTGCGGCCCGCGGGTAACCGTCAGGCCCCAGGTGATCAGCGGCCCGACGTCGCCGGGCCAGCAGGTCTGGATCGGCAGCAGGCCCAGGTCGACCTCTGCGCCTTCGCGACGCTCCTGTTGACAGGAAGGGTTCGAAACCACCTTCGGCGCCATGTTTAGAACCTGCCGCAACACCGGCCATTTTTCCCAGGCGTCGCGCAGGCCCTTGGGTGGATCGGGCTCCTTGAGGAATGCCAGCAGTTTGCCGACTTCGCGCAAGCGCAGCAATGCTTCGGCCTCGGTGGTCGCTTCCACACCCATGCCCAACGCCACCCGTTTGACATTGCCAAACAGGTTGGCCAACATCGGCATGCTGTGGCCGGAAGGTCGCTCAAACAGAAGGGCCGGCCCACCGGCGCGCAAGACGCGGTCGCAGATCTCGGTGACTTCGAGTCGCGGTGAAACCTCAAATGGCACGCGTTTAAGTTCGCCAATTGCTTCCAATCCCTGAATAAACTCTCTAAGATCTTGATATTTCAATGTTTTCTTTCATAGAAAAGTTTGGCGGCCAAAGTATAGCGCCAAGCGACTGATTTCGCAGGCTTATGCCATGGGCATACTATTAAGTATTTGATTATAAAAGACTAAATGAGGGTTGACCGTACTGCGCTGACTCCCTACAATGCGGCCCTGAGTGATGGCGGGACGGAACTGCAACCGACGCCCTTCACTTCCTGATGATCGAGCACCGAGGTTTTCGTGTTCGATACCAAACGCTGCAGGCATCGCCCCCAACCAGACATGGGCGTTCGACGCGGCGGTTCCGGTCTGGCGGAATCACGGTGGCCCCAGGCCGCCGATCCAGACCCTCGACTGCGAAGCACATTCTTCCTGTACCGACGTTTCATGTCGGCGCATGGTGAACGTGCAGAGATAGGAGGTTCAAGCAATGACGCAATTTGTAGCTCATCAGTTTGCCCAGGCACTATGGGGCGTGGTCAAGAGTGTATTGATGGTGACTGGCGTGGTCGCATTGGTGGCATGGCAGGTCGACGCGGTAAGCCATATGCGCACCGCACGAGCTGCAGCGATACCGGCGGATGCCTTGCCGATGCTGGACGCGATGCAACCGGCGCGCCTGGCCTTTGAAACCCGTGCGCTGGCTTCGGAAACCGCGGCGCCGGCACCGGCCCACAACGCTGAGCACCAGCGGATTGCCACTTACCTTGCGCGCAAATACAAGGTTGCCGCCGACGCCACCCAATGGATCGTCAACGCCGCCTTTCTTGCCGGCCGCGATGTCGGCGTCGACCCGCTCTTGATCCTGGCGGTGATGGCGATCGAGTCGCGCATGAATCCGTTTGCCGAGTCGGGCATGGGCGCGGTCGGCCTGATGCAGGTGATTCCGCGCTTTCACTTGGACAAGTTCGAAGAGTTGGGCGGACGCGATGCGGTACTCAACCCGGTGGCCAACATCCGGGTCGGCGCCCTGATCCTCAAGGATTACCTGCGCAAATTCGGCGATGCAGAATCCGGCTTGCGCGCCTATTCCGGCGCCACCACCGACGATTTCGGCTACGCCGCCAAGGTACTGGCCGAGCGTGACCGCTTGAAAGCCGCAGGTGACGCGCGCAAGGCAAGCCCGCTTGCGACTCCCGCCGCCGTGCGCCCCGAGCCGCGCCAAATCAAGTTCGAGGCGCCAGAGGCTGACGGCGTTTGACGCTGTAGCGCAGGCACCAAACGCGGTGGGAGAAAATTGCGTCGGGGAATATCGCGTCGGGGAATATCAATACCCGGCGGCATGACCGTCCTTGCGGGCGTCCGAGGCCGCGATATAGCCGGTGAAGCGGCCTTCTTCCTCCAGCCTCCAGGCAAATTGGCCCGAGCCGAAATCCATGTAGGGGTCGTTGAGTGTCGCGATGGCGTGGCCACGGTCTTTCAGCGCCAGCATGGTGGACTCGCGCATGGTCACCTCGGAATTGACCGTCATGCCGCCGGCCACGCGCCAGCGCGGGCCATCGCAGGCCGCCTGCGGGTTCTGCTTGTAGTCGAGCATGCGGATCAGGGTCTGGATGTGGCCCTGGGGCTGCATGTTGCCGCCCATCACGCCAAAGCTCATTTGCGGGCGGCCGTCGCGGGTCAGGAAGGCCGGGATGATGGTGTGGAAGGGCCGCTTGCCCGGGCCGACCTGGTTGGGATGGCCATCGGTCAGCACAAAGCCGGCACCGCGATTCTGCAGGCTGATGCCGCCGGGGGCGACCATGCCCGATCCGAAGCCCATGAAGTTGGACTGGATGAAGCTCACCATCATGCCGTTTTCGTCGGCCGTGGTCAGGTAGATCGTGCCGCCCTTGTCAGGCACCCCGGCCTTGAAGTCGATGGCACGTTTGGGGTCGATCAGCCGGGCGCGTGATTTGAGATAGGCGTCGTCCAGCAGATGTTCGGGCTTGACCTTTTCCATGTAGCGAATATCCGACACATAGGCATTGATGTCGGCGAATGCGAGTTTCATCGCCTCGATCTGCAGGTGCAGGGATTGCGGACCGTCGGGGTCGAGCGAGGCGAGATCGTAGTTCTCCAGCATGCCCAGCGCCATCAGCGCGGCGATGCCCTGGCCATTGGGCGGAATCTCGTGCATGGTGTAACCGCGGTAGTTCTTGCGGATCGGCGTGACCCAGTCGCAGGTGTGGGCGGCAAGGTCGGCTTCGCTCATCACCCCGCCATTGGCCTGCGAGTGCCTGGCAATCGCGGCGGCTACTTCGCCGCGGTAGTACGCCTCGCCTTTGCTGCGGGCGATTTTCGTAAGCGTATCCGCGGCGCCTTTCAGCACAAATTTCTCACCCACGTGCGGCGTGCGCCCCTTGGGCAGAAAATGCTCGGCAAATCCCGGCTGCCCTCTGAGAATAGGCTCCATCGCCTTCCATTTCTGGTGCACGATCGGGCTGACCAGATAGCCGTCGCTGGCGTAGCGAATGGCGCACTCGAACAGGTCTTCAAACGGCAGCTTGCCGAACTTGTCGGACAATGCGCGCCAGGCCGATACCGCGCCAGGCACGGTGACGCTGTTGGCGCCGCGTTCGGGTTTGGTGGGCCCGAGTGACTTGAAGTAATCCGCGGTCCACCCTTGCGGCGAACGGCCCGAGGCATTCAGGCCATACAATTCCCTGCCGTCCCACAGGATGCAAAACGCATCCGACCCCAGGCCATTGGAGATCGGCTCGACAATGGTCAGGGTGATCGCGGTGGCAAGCGCGGCGTCGACCGCGTTGCCGCCGCGGCGGTAGGCGTCGATGCCGGCGGAAACAGCCAGTGGCTGCGAGGTGGCGACCACATTCTTCGCGAACACCGGAATGCGCTTGGTCGCGTAGGGGAAATTCCAGTCGAATTGCATGCCGATCCTCGCAGGTTTCAATCGGGTTTGATGCCGGCACGCTTGATCACGGCGGCGTACTTTTCGGTATCCCGCGCCACGGCTCGGGCCAGTTGCTCGGGCGGGCCGCCAACCGGCTCGGCACCGAGCGCACCCAGGCGTTCGCGAAAGTCCGCGGCCTGCAGGGCCTTGTTGATTTCGGCATTCAGGCGCTGGATGATCGGCGCGGGGGTGCCGACCGGTGCGAACACGCCGAAATAGGTGTTGCTCTCGAAGCCTTTGAGCCCGGCCTCGTCCATGGTGGGAATGTCCGGCACCAGCGGCGAGCGCTTGAGTGCAGAAATGCCCAGCGTCTTGACCTTGCCACCGCGAATGTGCGGCAGGGCCGAGGCGATGTTGTCAAACACAAACGCGACCTGCCCGGCGATCAGATCGGGAATCGACAGGGCCGTGCCCTTGTAGGGAATGTGCACGATGAAGGTGCCGGTGGCCGCCTTGAACTGCTCCCCGGTCAGGTGCACGATGGTGCCGTTGCCCGACGAGGCGAAGTTGAGCTTGCCCGGATTCGCCTTGGCATGGGCGATCAGTTCCTTGAGGCTGTTCACCGGCAAGGTCGGCGAAGCGATCAGGATGTTGGTGGCGTCGGCCATATGGATCACCGGCGCGAAATCCTTCTTCGCGTCGTAGGGCATTTTCGGGTTCAACGCCGGGCCGATCGAATGGGTCGAGGTGGTGGCAAGAAGAATGGTGTAGCCGTCGGGTGCGGCCTTGGCAACCATGTCGGAGCCGATGGTGCCGCCGGCACCGGGCCGGTTTTCCACCACCACCTGTTGCCCCACCAATTCGCCCAGCTTTTGTGCCAGCACGCGCCCGAAGATGTCGGTCGCGCCACCGGGCGGGAACGGAATGACAAGCCGCAGCGGCTTGCCCGGATACGTCTGTGAAAAAGCGGCCGGGGCGGCAAGCGCGGCCGCTGCGGCCAGGCTGAACCGGCGACGATTGATCATGTTGTCCTTATTCGGCCTTGGCGCCGGAATCCTTGACTACCTTGGCCCATTTGGTGATCTCGCTCACCTGGTAGCGGGCCAATTCGTCGGGGGTCGACAGCACCGCGTCCAGTCCCAGCGTCTTCAGGCGCGTTTGCACGTCGGGCAGATTGAACACCCGCAGCATCTCGCCCTGCAGGCGACCTACGATGTCGCGTGGGGTGCCGGCCGGTGCGAACACCGCGAACCAGGTCGTGGCCTCGAAACCGGGCACGGTTTCGGCAACTGTGGGCACCTCGGGCGCGGCCGGCGAACGCCTGGCGGTGGTTTGCGCCAGCGCACGGATCTTGCCCTCTTTGGCCAACGGCAGGGCGGAAGGCATGTTGTCGAACATCAACTGGATCTGCCCGCCGATCAGGTCGGGGATGGCGAATTGCCGGCCCTTGTAGGGCACATGCGTCATCGAGGTGCCGGTCAACGATTTGAACAACTCGCCGCTCACATGCACCGAGGTGCCGATCCCGGGCGAGCCGAACGAAAGCTTGTCGGGGTTGGCCTTCATGTAGGCGATCAGTTCGGCCACCGTCTTGACCGGCAGGCTGTTGTTCACCACCAGCAGGTTGGGCGCCGAGGCGAGCAGCGTTACCGGGCTGAAATCCTTGACCATGTCATACGGCATCTTGGCGTACAGCGCGCCGTTGATCGAATGCGTGCCAACCGTGCCCATCACCAGCGTATAGCCATCGTTGGGCGACTTGGCAACGATGTCGGCGCCGATGTTGCCGCCGGCGCCCGGCTTGTTGTCGACCACCACCGCCTGTCCAAGCGCCGCCTTTTCGCTGAACAGGCGCGCCAGGATGTCCGGCGCGCCGCCGGTCGGGAAGGTGACTACCATGCGGATCGGCTTGTTGGGGTAGCCCTGCGCAAAAACGCCGGTGGCAAAGGCGGCCAGTGCGAGCGCACCGAGCCAGGGTCTGAATTGCATGAATTTCTCCAAAGGACCGTGTGTACCAGGGTGAATCGAGTCTGTCAAAAACAAACGGGGCGCACCATGATGCGCCCCGCCTGTCGGCAAAACCATGCGACGCTATTAATCGACGAAGGTCGCTTCGCGCTTCTTGGAGATCGCCGGCAGCGAGATGATCACGATCATCGCCAGCGCCATCAGCAGCATGGTCAGCGACAGAGGCCGCGTGACGAACACGCTCCAATCGCCGCGCGACAGCAGCATCGCGCGGCGCAGGTTTTCCTCCATCATCGGCCCCAGGATGAAGCCTAAGAGCAGTGGCGCGGCTTCGCAGCCGAAGCGCAGGAACATCATGCCCAAGACGCCGAACAACACCGTGATCAGCACGTCGAACGAGTTGTTGTTGACCGAGTACACGCCGATGCAGCAGAACATCAGGATCGCCGGATAAAGGATGCGGTAGGGCACCTTGAGCAACTGCACCCACATGCCGATCAGCGGCAGGTTGAGGATCACCAGCATCAGGTTGCCGATCCACATCGAGGCGATCATGCCCCAGAACAGCGCCGGGTTCGAGGTCATCACCTGCGGGCCGGGCTGGATGTTGTGGATGGTCATGGCGCCGACCATCAGCGCCATCACCGCGTTGGGCGGGATGCCCAGGGTCAGGAGCGGAATGAACGAGGTTTGCGCACCGGCATTGTTGGCCGCCTCTGGGCCGGCGACGCCGCGGATATTGCCCTGACCGAATGGTGGTTGCGGATTCTTGCCGATCTTCTTTTCGATGGTGTAGGACGCGAATGCGGCCAGCAAGGCGCCACCGCCGGGCAGGATGCCCAACAGCGAGCCGATGCCGGTGCCACGGATGATAGCGGGCATGGATTCCTTGAAATCTTTCCAGCTGAGGATCAGGCCTTCGACCTTGTTGGTGAAGGTTTCGCGTGCGCCTTTCATGTCGACATTGGAAATGATTTCGGCGAAGCCGAACACGCCCATGGCCACGCTGATGAAGCCGATGCCGTCTGACAGTTCGGGAATGCCGAAGGCAAAGCGCGAGACACCGGTATTGACGTCGGTACCGACCAGGCCAAGCAGCAAACCCAGGATGATCATGCCGATCGCCTTGATCAGAGAGCCGGAGGCCAGCACCACCGCGCCGATCAGGCCCAGCACCATCAGCGAGAAGTACTCGGCCGGGCCAAACTTGAAAGCCAGTTCGGCCAGCGGCGCGGCGAAGGCGGCCAGGATCAGGGTGCCGAAACAGCCTGCGATGAACGAGCCCAGCGCCGCCACCGAAAGGGCCGCGCCGGCCCGCCCCTTTCTGGCCATCTGGTAGCCGTCGAGCATGGTTACCACCGAACTGGACTCACCGGGCAGGTTGACCAGGATCGCGGTGGTCGAGCCGCCGTATTGCGCGCCATAGTAGATGCCGGCCAGCATGATCAGCGCTGCCACCGGTGGCAGTGCGTAGGTGGCCGGCAGCAGCATCGCAATGGTGGCGATCGGCCCGATGCCCGGCAACACGCCGATCAGCGTGCCCAAGAGGCAGCCGACAAAGCAGTAGATCAGGTTTTGCAGGGTGAAGGCTGTCGCGAAACCCAGCGACAGATTGGCGATTAATGTGTTGAAGGCGTCCATGGTTTCTTATCCGCTCGCTTTACTTTCTTTTCTCGGCAGGCACGAACATGCGCCCCAGTTCCTGCGTGTCCGGCCATACCGGCATTTGCAACTTGATGCCATAGACGAAAACGCCGACCGCCGTGGCACACAGGATCACCACGCTGGCGATGATCTCGTTGCGGCGCCGTTCGTGGCTGGCCAGTGACGAGATGATCACCAGGCCGGTGACGCAAATCACCAGGCCCAGGCCCTTCAACATCAGGCCGAACAGGGTGACCGAGAGCAGGATCAGGCCCATCGCCGGCATGCCGATAAAGAAAGACAACACACAACCGGCGATAGTGCCAATGGCCAGTGACGCGTTCGGGCTGGCGCCGATCCATCCTGTCAGCAGCGAGAACACCATCATCGCGATGAACACCACCAAAGGCTTGAGCGAGACCGGGTGTTCCTTGCGGTCGTTGATGCCCAGCGCCATAACCAGGATGATCACACCCAGGACGGCGAGGATCACGCCCAAATAGAATGGAAAGAAGCCCGGACCCATGCGTGCGCCGGTACCCATGTTGTAGCTGGTGGATAGCCACGCCGCCAGCGTGCCGAAGATGAGGAACATCAGCCCGGCGTAGAAATCCTGGTAATTCTTGATTTTCATCTTGCTTCATCTCCTCGCGATAATTCGTGACTACCCTGACGTGCATGCCTGATAGTGCAGTTTTGCGACCGGCGTTGACCCCAAAACTCAAGCCAGTCAATGCTTTTCAAGGTGCGCAATGATACTGACTTTCAACTTTGGCGGTGTGGTTTTACAAGGTGTTTGAGTTGTGCGTTGCAGCAAGTGTCATGATGAATCATCCTCTTCGGTTTTAGTCCGGTCGACCATGTGTGACTGCCCACGTTCGCACAGGGCTGCAGACCTGCCTGACGTGCCGACCTCAATCGACCTTGGCCCCCGACAGCTTGACGATGCGCGCGTACTTGACCATCTCGCGCTGGATGAAATCGCCAAACTGCTGCGGTGTGTTGCCACCGGTTTCTGCACCCATGCGCGTCAGGCGCTCCTTAAGGTCGGCCGTCGCGAGTGCCTTGACGATCTCCGCATGCAACCTGTCCTGGGCTTCTTTTGGAATGCCGGCCGGCGCCATGATGCCGAACCAGGTGTCGAGATCGAAACCCTTCAAGCGCGGATCGGCTTCCGCCATGGTCGGCAACTCGGGGGCGAAGGCCGAGCGCTTGAGGGTAGTGACCGCCAGCGGACGGACCTTGCCGGCCTTGATCTGCGCGCTGGCGTTGGCCAGGTTGTCGAACATCAGGTCGGTCTGGCCGGCCATCAGGGCCAACAGCGCCGGGTTGCCGCCGGAATACGGAATGTGGACGATGAAGGTGCCGGTCAACTGCTTCATCAGTTCGCCCGCCAGATGGCCGGTGCTGCCATTGGAACCGGAGCCGAAATTGAGCTTGCCCGGGTTCTTGCGTGCGAAGTCGATCAGGTCCCTGGGCGATTTGATGGCCGAGTCCGGCGGCACGATCAGCACATTCGGCGTCGAGGCCACCAGGGTGATCGGCTGGAAGTCCCTGATCGGGTCATACGGCATCTTCGGATAGAGCGCGGGATTGATCGCATGTGTGGCCACCGCGCCCATGACGATGCTGTAACCGTCAGGCGGGCTCTTGGCGACCAGGTCAGCGCCGAGGTTACCGCCCGCGCCCGGCCGGTTTTCCACCAATACCGGTTGACCCAGGCCATCCTTCATCTTGTCGGCCAGGGCGCGCGCCACCTGATCGAGCGAGCCGCCCGGCGGATAGGGCACGATGAAGCGCAGCGGCTTGTTGGGGAACGGCTGGGCCAGCGCGAGGCTGGTCAGCAGGCTGCCAATCAGGCTACAGGTCAGGCTACAGGTCAGGCCCGCCAGGGCGCTCTTGGGCATCATGCGCATCAACTCTCTCCAGATTTCAGGCGTTGCCGTGGCGGCCCTACTCGGCCTTGATGTTGGCGTCGCGGATGATCGCAGCCGAGGTCGCGGTTTCGCGCCTGATGTGCGCCGCAAACTCGGCCGGCGCCATCGCCACCGGCGCCAGGCCCTGTACGGCGAGCGTTTGCCGCACATCGGGCAGGGCGACGATGCGCCGCACCTCGTCGGCCAATGCGGCCACCATCGCAGGCGGGGTTTTCGCCGGCGCCATGATCGCGTACCAGGAACTCACGCCGAAGCCGGTCAAGCCGGCTTCGGCGATGGTCGGAATCTCGGGTGCCGCGCTGGAGCGCTGGCCGCTGGTGACAGCGATCGCACGCAGCTTGCCGGATTTTTCGCTGATTTTCTGGCCGATCAGGCGCGCCAGCAGATCGACCGGGCCACCCGGCGGAAACGGCGCCACGAACTTGACCGGTTTGGACGGCCAGGCCTGGGCGCTGGCATTGCCGCAGCCAAGCAACAGCGCAAGTCCAAGCGGCAGCATGGCGGCAAGCCGCGGCAAGCGGTGTGCAGTTAACAGTGGTGCTCCGAACCGCGTCTCAATGCAGGTGACGCTTGCCGCCGCCGTGCGCGCCGCCGCCGCCCGACGGCAACTCGAAGCGCGTCAGCTTCTGGCCCTGGGCGATCGACAAGAGGCGCTTGGCGAACAGGCGATTGACCGCGTCGATCACGTCGACCATCTCGCCCTTGTCGAAATGCCGTTCCATCAGGCGCGTCATGTCTTCGAGCATGTACTGGCGCTGGGTCTCGTGGATCGCCTCTGGCGTGGGGCCGACGAAAATCAGGCCGAACTCGTCGCGCCCTTCCTCGTCATCGTTGTCGTAGTAGCTGACTTCGATGCCGGCACCCTCGGAGGAAATGTCGCAAATGCCGACGCAGGCCTCATCCAGGGCATTCTGGAAATCGGCATTGCCTTCGACCGTCCAGCAGAGCGCCAGCACATTCTTGGCGGCGTCATAGGCGATGCCGGGCTCTTCCTCGAACATGCTGGACGCGTCCGCCAGCGAACGTGCACCGCCGTAGCGCCACATGGGCTTCAAGGCGTCCTCGATCTGTTTTGCGGTGATTCCGGGCTTGACCGGAATGTCGCCGTGGACATGGATTTCATATTGTGCGTAGTCGCGGCTCATCGGGGTGCCTCTAGAGAATATGGGTCGAGCGCAATTGCGCGATCTCGGCATCAGTGTAGTTTAGCGAACGCAGCACTTGTTCGGTGTGCTGGCCCAGGAGCGGGGGCGGCGCGGTGTATTCCAGCGGCGTGCCGGAAAAGACAATCGGGTTGCGCACCAGCGGCACGCTGCCGGCGACGGGATGCGCAAGGTCGATGCGCATGCCGCGCGCCACCACCTGCGGATTGGCGAAGGTCTCGGCCAAGGTATTGATCGGGCCACAGGGCACGCCTTGCTTTTCCAGTGCGCTGATCCAGGCTTCTCTGGACTTTTGCCTGACCATGTCGCTCAACAACGGGATCAGGGCATCGCGGTTGCGCACCCGCTGCGGGTTGCTGGCAAATCGCGCATCGGTGGCCAATTCGGGGCGTCCGCCGGCTTCACAGAAGCGCGTGTACTGGCTGTCGTTGCCGGTGCCGATGATGACATGGCCGTCGGCGCATTCGAACACCTGGTAGGGCACCAGGTTCGGGTGCGCGTTGCCGGCACGTTGCGGGCTTGCGCCGGAGGTCAGGTAGTTCATGTTCATGTTGGCCAGCATCGCCACCTGCACGTCGAGCAGCGCCATGTCGATGTACTGGCCGCGCCCGGTCTGGGTGCGGCTGGCCAGGGCCGCCAGCACAGCGACACTCGAATACATGCCGGTCATCAGGTCGGCCACCGCCACCCCGACCTTTTGCGGCCCGCCGCCGGGCAGGTCGTCGCGCTCGCCGGTGATGCTCATCAGGCCGCCCATGCCCTGGATGATGTAGTCGTAGCCGGCGCGTTGCGCATAGGGCCCGGTCTGGCCGAAGCCGGTGATCGAGCAATAGACCAGGCCGGGATTGATGGCAGCCAGGCTGGCGTAATCCAGGCCGTACTTCTTCAACTGCCCGGTCTTGTAGTTTTCCAGCACCACGTCCGAGCGTTGTGCGAGCCGGCGCACCACTTCCTGGCCTTCGGGCTTGCTGATGTCGAGCGTGACCGATTGTTTGCCGCGATTGGCCGAGAGAAAATAGGCGGCCTCGCTGGTGTCATTGCCGGCCGCATCCTTGAGATAGGGCGGCCCCCAGGTGCGGGTGTCGTCACCGCCGCCGCCGCCGTCGACATCCACCGGCCGCTCGATCTTGATCACTTCGGCACCCATGTCGGCCAGCAATTGTCCGCACCATGGCCCGGCGAGCACGCGCGACAGGTCGAGAACTTTGATATGGGTAAGGGGGCCGGCCATGTGGGACTTTGGAGATCGCGTTGCAACGAGGCCCTAATGATAGCTTGGCTATAATCATTGGGCTTTTCAACCCGGAGACGCTCGCATGAAAACAATACTGAGGAACAGCGCGGCGGCAGTTGTCCTTGTCCTCGCCGTGTTCCCGGCGGCGGCATCGGCCGAGGTCGAAATCCAGTGGTGGCATGCGATGGCCGGCGCCCTGGGCGAGCGCGTCAATGATCTGGCGAAACGCTTCAATGCCGAACAGAAGCAATACAAGGTGGTGCCGGTGTTCAAGGGCTCGTATGACGAAACCATGGCTGGCGGGATCGCCGCGTTTCGCGCCAAGAACCCGCCGCATATCCTGCAGGTCTACGAGGTTGGTACCGCCACCATGATGGCAGCCAAGGGCGCCATCAAGCCGGTCTACGAAGTGATGGCGCAAGCCGACAAAAAATGGGATCCGCAGCAGTACATCCCGGCGGTGACCAGCTATTACACCGATAACCAGGGCAAGATGCTGTCCTTGCCGTTCAACAGTTCGACCCCGGTGTTTTTCTACAACAAGGATGTGTTCAGGAAGGCCGGCATCAGCGCGCCGCCAAAGACATGGGCCGAGGTGCAGGAGGCGGCACAGAAGGCCAAGGCCGCAGGCTCGGCATGCGGCTTCACCACCGGCTGGCAGTCGTGGGTGATGCTGGAGACCATGAGCGCCTGGCATAACCAGGAATTCGCCACCCGCTCCAACGGTTTCGAGGGTTTGGATGCGAAGCTCAGTTTCAATACCCTGATGGCGGTGCGCCACGTCTCCCGCCTGTCTTCCTGGGCCAAGGGCGAACTCTTCACCTACGCCGGCCGGCGCAATGAACCCGAAGCCAAGTTCTTCAACGGCGAATGCGCGATGCTCACCTCGTCGTCTGCCGCCTACGCCAACATCAAGAAGAACGCCAAGTTTGATTTCGGTGTCGCCAAGCTGCCCTACTATGAGGAGGAAACCGGTGCGCCCTACAACACCATCATCGGCGGCGCTTCGCTGTGGGTGATGGCAGGCAAGAAGCCGGCCGAGTATGCGGGCGTAGCCAGGTTTTTCGAGTTTCTTTCTTCACCAGTGATAGCCGCTGAGTGGCATCAGGAAACCGGCTATCTGCCGATCACCAACGCTGCCTATTTGGCCACGCAAAAGGGCGGCTTTTACGAGCGCAATCCGGGCACCGACATTTCGGTGCAGCAGATGATCGGCAACAAACCGACCAAGTTCTCCAAAGGCGTGCGCCTGGGCAACTTTGTGCAGATCCGTGCCATCATCGACGAGGAACTCGAAGCGGTATGGGCCGGCAAGAAGGCGCCCAAGGATGCGCTGGATGAGGCCGTCAAGCGCGGCAACGAGCAGTTGCGGCGCTTCGAGCAGGCCAACAAGGGTGCCAAATAGGGGTTTCACGACACGCCTTTGGCGTGACGTGCGAGCTCTCCGCAATGAACCGGACGTTGCGTTGCAGCGCCGGTTAACTTGGTGTTGCTTGCGCTGGCTTGGCTGCGCCTTCGCTCTTGCTGGCTGGTCGGGCGTTGCTTTTGCTTATTCCATTGCCGTCGATGTCGGGCACAGCATTGCTGCGCCGGGCGCGATTTCGGCGCGCGGGGTGGCCGAGTTCGGGTTCAATCGTGCGCTGGCCCTGGTGCTGGACGATGAATTGCGCCGCCGCGGCTTTGGCACGGTTCTGATCGCGGTCGAGGGCAAAACGGGCGATCTGATATCGCGGCCGCGCCAGGCCGCGCAGGCGCGTGCCGACTTGTTCATCTCGGTGCATCACGATTCGGCCAAGGCGCGCTTCCAGCGCGACTGGGTGTTCGAGGGCCGACCGCGCAAGTATCTGGACGAGCGCTTTCGCGGGTTTTCGCTATTTGTCTCGCGCAACAACGCGCAGTGGCCACAGGCCCTGCGCTGCGCCTCGGCGATCGGCGCGCGCATGCTCGGTGCCGGCTTTCGCCCCTCGCGTTACCACGCGGACGCGACCCTTGGCAGCAGTCGCGAGTTCGCCGACGAAGCCAACGGCGTGCATTTCTACGACAACCTTGCGGTGTTGCGTCATGCGTCGATGCCGGCGCTGCTCTTCGAGGCCGGTGTGATCGTCAATCGTGATGAGGAAGCTTTGCTTGGCCGCGAGCAGACGCGCCGCGCGATCGCCGCCGCGCTGTCTCAAGGCACGATCGACTGTGGCTATCAGCCATGAGCCTGCAGGTGCGCACGCAGAGGGCTCGCCGCGCCGATGCATCGAGGTGCGTCGCGCAAACGCTGTGTGTCTGCTCGGGGCGATGGAGGTGCGTCGCAAGCGGCCCGGGCAATCAGGTTTCTCTGTCGCGCCTGCGATGGCAGTGCTAGCTTAAAGGCATGGAAAAACGCACCGTCTTCCGCTCCGCCTGGCTGCCGTATGCGCTGGTGGCGCCGCAGTTGGCGGTGACGCTGGTGTTTTTCATCTGGCCGGCGGCGCAGGCGCTGTATCAGTCGGTGTTTGTCGAAGACGCGTTCGGCATCCATGTCGAATTCGTGGGCCTGGCCAACTTCCGCGCCTTGCTCGCCGATCCGTACTATGCCCAGTCGTTCGCCACCACGGCGCTGTTCGCGCTGTGCGTCGCCGCGCTGTCACTGGGCAGCGCGCTGCTGCTGGCGGTGCTGGCCAATCGGGTGGTGCGCGGCGCGGCGGCCTACAAGACCTTGATCATCTGGCCCTACGCGGTGGCGCCGGTGGTGGCCGGCGTGCTGTGGTTGTTCCTGTTCGACCCCTCGGTGGGCACCTTGGGCTTGGTGTTGAAAAAGATCGGTGTGGACTGGAATCCGCTGCTCAATGGCGCGCAGGCGATGTCGATGGTGGTGCTGGCGGCGGCCTGGAAGCAGGTGAGCTACAACTTTGTTTTCTTTCTGGCCGGGCTGCAGGCGATTCCGAAATCCCTGCTCGAAGCTGCCGCCATCGATGGCGCCGGCCCGGCCACGCGTTTCTGGAAAATCGTCTTTCCGCTGTTGTCACCGACCGCGTTTTTCCTGCTGGTGGTCAATGTGATCTACGCCTTTTTCGATACCTTTGGCGTGATCGATGCGGCCACCCAGGGCGGGCCATCGAAGGCCACCGAGGTGCTGGTATACAAGGTGTTTCACGATGGCTTCAAGGGGCAGGATTTCGGCGCTGCCGCCGCGCAATCGGTGATCCTGATGGCGATCGTGATCGCGCTCACGGTTGCGCAGTTCCGCTACCTGGAAAAGCGGGTGAACTACTGATGGTCGAGCGCCGGCCATTGGCGGATTTCCTCACCCATCTGGTGCTGATGTTGGGGGTGGGCATAGTCGCGCTGCCGGTATGGCTGGCCTTTGTCGCCTCGTCGCTGACGCCGGAGCAGGTGCTCGATGCGCCGATGAGCCTGATTCCCGGTGATCAACTGGGCGTCAATTACCTGCATGTGCTGACCCAGGGTTCGACGCCGCTGAAGTCGCTGCTTTTCAACAGCGCGGTGTCGGCCCTGGTGATCGCTTGCGGCAAGATCGCCATCTCGGTGCTGTCGGCGTTCGCGGTGGTTTATTTCCGCTTTCCCGGTCGCGCCCTTTGTTTCTGGCTGATTTTTCTGACACTGATGCTGCCGGTGGAAGTGCGCATCCTGCCGACCTTTCAGGTGGTGGCTAGTCTGGGACTGCTCGACAGCTATGCCGGCCTTACCATTCCCTTGATGGCGTCGGCCACCGCGACGTTCCTGTTTCGCCAGTTCTTCCTGTCGGTGCCCGAAGAGCTGGCCGAAGCCGCGCGCATCGATGGTGCCGGGCCGATGCGCTTTTTCTGGAGCATCCTGCTGCCGCTGGCGCGCACCCAGATCGCGGCCTTGTTCGTGATCCTCTTCATCTACGGCTGGAACCAGTATCTGTGGCCGCTGATGGTCACCACCCGCGAGGACTACTACACTGCAGTCATCGGCATCAAGCGCATGATCTCCGGCGGCGATGCCGCCACTGAATGGAACCTGGTGATGACCACTGCGATCCTCGTCATGCTGCCACCGGCGCTGGTGGTGCTTCTGATGCAGAAGTGGTTCGTCAAGGGTTTGGTCGAAAGCGAAAAATAAATGAGGCGCCGTTGATGCCCTATACCTATCGGTCCCGGGTCATCGCGCACCGTGGCGGCGGCACCCTGGCGCCGGAGAACACCCTGGCCGGGCTGCGTTACGCGCACCAGTGCGGTTTCGCCGCCGTCGAGTTCGACGTGATGCTGGCACGTCATGACGTACCGGTGCTGATGCATGACGATACGCTGGAGCGCACCACCAATGGCCATGGCGCGCTGCCCGACGCGAGCGCCGCTGAACTGGGGCAACTCGACGCCGGCAGCTGGCGCGATGCCCGCTTTGCCGGGGAACCGGTGCCGAGCTTGGCAGCGGCGGCTGACTTGTGTGTAGCGCTTGATCTGTTTGCCAATGTCGAAATCAAGCCATGGGCGCCGGGGGGCGATGCGCTTGCCGCGCTCACCGGACGAGTCGTCGCGGCGGACTGCGCGCGGCTGTGGCGGGCGGCGCCCACCAGGGTGTTGCTTTCCTCTTTCGAACCGGCCGCGCTGGGCGCGGCCAGGCAAAGCGCGCCGCAGCTCGCGCGCGCCGCCCTGTTCGACGAGGTGCCGGCAAACTGGCGCGCTCAACTCGAACTTCATGCCTGTGTGGCGCTGCACTGCAATGCGAAACGACTCGATGCCGCGACCACGCGCGCGATCAAGTCGGCCGGTTACGGCCTGATGTGCTGGACCGTCAATGATCCTGTCCGCGCCGCCGAGTTGTTCGACTGGGGTGTCGACGCTGTTTGCACCGACAGGCTTGATCTCTTCGCCACCATGGCCTGAAGCTTCGCATCGCAGCAGCGACTGCTTGCCTCATCCGATGTGGGCGAAGTGTTGCTGCACTTACACGACGTTACATTACGCAAGTCTGCGCGGATCGGGCCTGAGGGGTTACTTGCGGCATGGGCCATGCGCCCATCACTCTTTCAAGCCACCCACCGGAGATGCCGTCATGAACCTCAAACCTTTGGCAGTCGCTTTTCTACTGGCCGCAGCCGTCCCTGCGCTCGCCCAAACCACCACATCGCCGACCGCGCAACAGCGCAGCGACCAGCGCGAAGCCAATCAACAGAAACGCATCGAGCAGGGCGGGAGATCGGGCGCGCTGACGCAACGTGAAGCAGAGCGTCTTGAAAAAGGCCAGGCGAGGGTCGAAAGAATGGAACAAAGGGCCGCCGCCGACGGCACGGTCACCCGCAAGGAAGCGCGCCGCATCGAGCACTCGCAGGATGTGCAGTCGCGCCATATCCAGCGCGAAAAGCATGACCGCCAGCATGATGTGAACCATGACGGCAAGCAAGACCGGCCGCATCGCAGATCGTGAACTTTTGTTGCCATCCCGTCATTAGATGACGCAAAGGGCTACTATTCAGTCATACAACAGACATGCGCAGGGTTCATAATCTGCGGATCGAACGCTCGCGGGGATGCCCGCCAAGTTTGATGTCAAGTCGACAAGCCACCGCTCCCTGATAGGGCGGGGTGCGTCGCAAAACGACGGCCGCGAGAATCGCGGCCGTTTTCCCATGCTGCGTAGGGTCAGGTGCTTTCAGGTGGCCCGCATACGATCCGCCGTGGGGCCGTTTTACTTCCCCGGTGACCAGAAGGTCTACATCGACCTCGCTTTCTACGAAGAGATGAAGACGCGTTTCAACGCGCCGGGCGATTTCGCCCAGGCCTGTGTGATCGCCCACGAGGTGGGGCACCACGTGCAAAACCTGCTGGGCATATCCGGCAAGGTCGATCAGGCGCGACGCAAGGTGTCTGAACGCGAGGCCAACGCCTTGTCGGTCAGGCTCGAGCTGCAGGCCGATTGCCTTGCCGGGGTATGGGCGTTCCACGCCAATCGCGCACCTCGCATCTTTGGAGCGGTGACCTTGAAGAGGCGCTGCAGGCGGCCAGCGCGATCGGCGATGACACCCTGCAGCGCAGTGCCGGCCGCGGCGTCAGCCCGGATTCGTTCACCCATGGTTCGGCCGGGCAGCGCACGCGCGGGTTCAGGAAGGGCATTGAAAGCGGCGCAACGAAGCAGTGCGAAACCTTCGCCGCGCGCCAGCTATAGCCGCGCTCCGGGTTCGATTCGCGCAGAGGTTCGAAACGCCCAGCGGTGCACCAGCAGCAGGGCGAACGACCAGAACACCACGAAGCTGCCGAGCAACATGAACGCCGACTCGATGCCAAGCGAGTCGCGCAACACGCCCATCAGCAAGGGCGTGGTGAAATGCGACAGGCCCCAGCCCAGGCCGCCCAGCGCGTTGGCCGAGCCGCGATCGGCCGGCGTGCTGATATCGCCGATCAGTATCTGGAAGTTGAGTGACATCAGGCCCGAACCCAGGCCGACTGCAAACAGCAGCACACCGATCGCATAGAGATTATCGGTGGCGCCGGCGGTGGCGATCGACACCGCGACCACCAGTGCGGCTGCGCAGGCGACAGCGCCCTTCTTCGAAAAATCGAGCAGTCGCGCCACCACCAACCCGGCGAGCGCGGCGCCCACGCCGCGCAGCGCGAGGATGGTGCCGTTGAGTTCGTGGCTGTAGCCGTAGGCATCAAACAGCAGGGGATAGAACGACACGCTCAGCGAGAATGGCAGCGCCGAAATATAGGCGCACATGATGGCGAACCACATCGGCCGCAGCCGCACCAGGCGCCCATAGCGTGCCATCGGAGATGAGGCGGCGCTCGCCGGAACTTGTGTCGCGCCGGCGTGACACAGCATGGCGGCGAACGCACCCCCGGCAACCGCTGCCAGGGTCAGGAACGACCATGAGAAGCCGGCCCAGGTAATCAGAAAGCCGGCCAGAAAAGTACCGACGATCTGGCCGATGTTGGTGGCAGCGTTGAGCCGGCCCATCTGTACGCTGCGCTCACCTTCCAGATTGCCGGCGATGGTCCAGGAAGCAGGCCAGAAAATCGCGCGCGACATCACCATCATGATCTGCGCCGCAATCAGAAGCGCAAAACTGTCGGCAAAGGCGTAGGCGCTGGCGCCGGCTACCATCATCAGGCAGGAGACCAGCAACATCGCACGCCCGCCGATGCGGTCAGTGAAAGCGCCGCCAATCAGATTGAAGGTGATCTGCAGTATCACGGGCAGGGCGATCAGCAGGCCGATCGCAACGCCCGACATGCCCAGCGAATCCGCATACAACGGGATCAGCGGGTAGGTCATGCCCAGGCCTAGATTCCAGGCGAAGGCACTGAAGAAAAACGGCAGCGATCGTTGGATTGGAAATGCCCCGCTGTGGTGGTGCGTGAAGGGCGCTCAGTTCAGGCTGGCGCAAAGCACGGGCGATCTCTCATCGAAATCAGCAGAAAAGCGGCCGTGTGCACCGCCTGGTCTTTCAACCGAATGCCGACCGGCCCGGTTCAACTTGCCGGCGCGTTATCGCCTGCTGCGCGCCGCTATTTGGCTTGCTTGAGCACGTCGGTCACCAGCGCAGCGATCATCTTGAAGTCGTTGCGGCCCTTGTACTTGACCTTGAAGTGACGCATGGTCTGGCCTTCGCCTTCGATGATGGGGTACTTCTCGCACAAGGCGACACCGTCCCATATCTGCATGTCGACGTGTTTTTCACGCGGCACGATCGATAGCAGGTTGCGGCCGCGCGAATACACCGGGCTGCCCCACTTGACCGTCTCGACGATGGTCGGATCGATGTTGATGATCAGCTCGCGCAGCTTGTGCATGGTGGCCTGCTGCTCGTAAGGCAGAGTCTGGATCAGTTTTACCGCAGTCAGCATTGCATCTCCTCGCGTCCGGCGCGCGCGCCAGTTTCGCCATTCCTGCGATCTTATCCTACCCGCTTCAATCGACCGATTCAATCGCAAAGCCGCCTTGCGCGATAATGCGCCTGTAAATTCATGCGACATCTCTCCCAGGGCGAACCTTCGCCCGTGACCAAACCGCAGTTCGGCGCCTGGTCCACCATCCGCACCCTGCTGCCCTACCTGCTCCAGTACAAGGGCCGGGTAGCGCTCGCGCTCGGATTCCTGCTGGCGGCGAAGCTGGCGAATGTCGGCGTGCCGCTCATCATGAAGGAAATCGTCGATGGCCTGGGCCTGGTCATCGGCGGTTCCGGCGAAAAGCTCGCCTTTGGGGTTATCGCGGGCCTGTTGATCGCCTACGGCGCGGCGCGCCTGTCGACCACGCTTTTCACCGAGTTGCGTGAGTTCGTGTTCGCCAAGGTCACGCAGTCGGCGGTGCGGCGCATTTCGCTGGAAGTGTTCCGCCATCTGCATTCGCTGTCGCTGCGCTTCCACCTGAATCGCCAGACCGGCGGCATGACGCGCGACATCGAACGCGGATCGCGCGGCGTCTCCTCGCTGGTGTCGTATACGCTCTACAGCATCCTGCCGACGATCGTCGAGATCACGCTGGTGTTGTCGATCCTTGCCTGGAAGTACGACATCTGGTTTGTCCTCATCACCCTGATCGCCCTTGTGGCCTATATCGTATGGTCGGTCGGTGTTACCGAGTGGCGCACCAATTTCAGGCGTGTGATGAACGACCTCGATTCCAAGGCCAATGTGCGCGCCATCGATTCGCTGCTCAATTACGAGACCGTCAAGTATTTCGGCAACGAAGAGTATGAAGCCCGTCGCTATGACCAGAGCATGGCGCGCTGGGAGGCGGCGGCGGTCAAGAGCCAGACCTCATTGTCGCTGCTCAACAGCGGGCAAAGCGCGATCATCGCCATCGCGGTCACCGCCATCATGTGGCGCGCTACCGTCGGCGTGGCCAACGGCAGCATGACCCTGGGCGACCTGGTGCTGGTCAACGCGTTCATGATCCAGCTCTATATCCCGCTCAATTTCCTGGGCGTGCTGTACCGCGAGATCAAGCAGTCGATGGCCGACATGGAGCGCATGTTCACCCTGTTGGACGAGAACCGCGAAGTCGCCGACAAGCCGCAGGCACCCGCCCTGGCTCTGGCCGGTGCGGCGGTGCGTTTCGAGCATGTCGATTTCGCCTACGAGCCGAATCGGCAGATCCTTTTCGGCGTCGATTTCGAGATACCGGCCGGCCGCACCATCGCCGTTGTCGGGCACAGCGGGTCCGGCAAGTCGACCCTGGCGCGGCTCTTGTATCGCTTCTATGACGTCGGTGCCGCCGGCCTTGCAGGAGGCCGGATCGCGATCGACGACCAGGATATTCGCGATGTCACCCAGGCCTCGCTGCGGCGCGCGATCGGCATCGTGCCGCAGGACACTGTGCTTTTCAATGACAGCATTTTCTACAACATTGCCTATGGCAATACCGAAGCATCAGCCGAAGAGGTCTATGCCGCCGCGCGCATGGCTTCGATTCACGATTTCGTCGAAACCCTGCCGGCCGGCTACCAAACCATGGTCGGTGAGCGCGGGCTCAAATTGTCCGGCGGCGAAAAGCAGCGCGTCGCCATCGCGCGCGCCCTGCTCAAGAACCCGGCGATCATGATTTTCGACGAGGCCACCTCGGCGCTGGATTCGCAGACCGAAAAGGCGATTCAGGCCGAGTTGAAGAAAATCGCCGAGAACCGCACCACGCTCACCATCGCGCATCGCCTCTCGACCATTGCCGATGCGCACCAGATCATCGTCATGGACCGTGGCCGCATCATCGAGCGCGGCTCGCATCATGAGCTGCTGGCGGCCGGCGCACACTATGCGCAGATGTGGGCCTTGCAGCAGGAAGCCGAGGAAGAAGTACAAGACCAGGGCGCCGCTGCGCGGCTGCGCACAGCCGCCTGAGAAAACGTTGAACAAGTCCCTGGAATGCGGATTCTCGAACGAAGAAGTTTTTCGATTCAACGTCTTGCAAGAGCGACTTTCTCGACCTGCGGACTGGTTCAGTGTTTCCCTAAGTTGCGGGCTTTCTCGCGCGATGATGCCAAACGCGCATCATGCCGCCTGAATGGCGCCACAATCGATGCGCAATCGGCATTTGATTTCGCCGCTTTCAATGTTTAGTCTTGAATTCATGAAAACCTTCGAATCCCGTATCACCACTCTGCCGCGCATCGGCGTGCTGGGCGGCATGGGGCCACTGGCCACCGCCGATTTCATGGCCAAGCTGGTGTATGCCACACCGGCGGCGCATGACCAGGATCACTTTCCGGTCAGTGTCGACTCCACCCCGCAGATCCCCGACCGCGTCGCCGCGCTCGAAGGCCGCGGCCGCGACCCGCTGGCGCACCTGGTTGCCGCAGCGCGTCGCCTGCAGGCGACCGGTTGCGACTTGATCGCCATGCCCTGCAATACCGCGCACCTCTGGCATGCGCGTCTGGTAGCGCAGACTGCGTTGCCGCTCATGCACATCGTCGACGCGGTCGATGCAGAGCTGGGTGCGGTACGCAAGGTAGGGCTTCTGGGCACCACCGCCACGCTTGAGCACGGGCTCTATCAGCGCCATCCCGGCGTCGATCGGCACTGGGTGTTGCCCGACATGGACGTGATGCGCGATCTGGTCATGCCGGGCATCGCTGCGGTCAAGTTGGGCGACACCGTCGCTGCGGCCAGATTATTGCGCAGCGCCGCGCGCAAGCTCGCAAGCAATGGCGCGGAAGCGATCGTGCTGGCGTGTACCGAGATTCCGCTGGCATTGACGGCCGAGGACGTGCCGGTACGCATGGTCGATGCCACCTTTGCACTGGCCCGTCACACCATTGCGGCCGCCAGAAGTATTGGCGCGTCCGCCGTCGCCCGCGCCGCCAGGAATCGCGCTACCCTTGCCGGCCATGGAATCCAAGTGGCTTGAAGATTTCGTTTCTTTAGCCGAGACCAGGAGCTTCTCGCGCTCAGCTGGGTTGCGCCACGTGACGCAGCCGGCCTTTTCGCGCCGCATCCGCTCGCTCGAAACCTGGCTCGGCGCCGACCTGATCGACCGCACCACCTATCCGACGCGACTGACAGCCGCGGGTGAAGTGTTCTATCCGCAGGCCCTTGAGATGCTGGCTACGATATCCGGCACCCGCTCTCTGCTGCGCGGCCAGCGTGTCGCCACGGTAGGCGAGATCGACTTCGCCGCGCCGCACACACTGTCTTTGACCTGGTTTCCGCAATGGCTGACCGCCATCGAGAAAGGCTTCGGTCCGATCCGCAGCCGGCTTCTGGCGGCCAACGTGCACGATGCCGTGATGCGCCTGGTCGAGGGCGGCTGTGATCTGCTCCTGTGCTATCACCATCCGCGCCAGCCGGTACAACTGGACGCGCAGCGTTACGACATGCTTCTGCTCGGGCGCGAACGCATCGCGCCCTTCGCGGCATGCGAGCGCCAGGGCAGGCCACACTACAGCTTGCCCGGTTCGCAGGATGCACCCCTGCCGTTTCTTTCCTACGGCCAGAACGCCTATCTCGGCCGCATGGTGGAGCTGATCCTAGCCGACGCCAAGCCAGCGCTGCATCTGGAAAAGCGCTATGAAACCGACATGGCCGAAGGCCTGAAGATGATGGCCATGAGCGGTCATGGCGTGGCCTTTCTGCCCGAGAGCGCGGTGGCCGCCGAAGTGCGCGGCCGCAAGCTGGCTTGCGCCGGAGCGCAATGGTCGGTGGAAATGGAGATTCGCCTGTATCGCGAAAAGCCGGGGCCGGGTCGCCCGGGCAAGGGCGCCGCCCTGGCCTTGTGGGAGCACTTGATCGAAGCTGCCAAGGTCATGCCGAAAAAACATAAAGTGATGAAAACATAGCATTGGCCTTCGCCTTTGGCAGCGCCTAAAGTTCCGCTGCATCGAACCTTCGGAGCCGCACATGAACACGAGCACACGAACCGAGCACGATCTGCTGGGAGACCGCGAAGTTCCGGCTGGCGCGTATTGGGGCATCCACACGCTGCGCGCGCTGGAAAACTTTCCGATTTCCGGCGTACCGATCGGCGCCAGCGAAGATTTGCTGCGCGCGCTGGCGTTGGTCAAGCACGCGGCAACCCTGGCCAACCGCGATCTCGGTCTGCTGCCGGAAACCAAGGCTGCGGCGATTGTCGCCGCCTGCAAAGAGGTGGCCGGCGGCGCCTTGCGTGGCGAATTCGTGGTCGACATGATCCAGGGCGGCGCGGGCACGTCGACCAACATGAATGCCAATGAAGTCATCGCCAATCGCGCGCTCGAACTTATGGGACGCAAGCGCGGCGATTACGCAGTCCTGCACCCGATCGAGGACGTCAACTGCTCGCAGTCGACCAACGACGTGTATCCCACCGCGTTGCGCCTGATGTCGGTATTCGCGATCAGGAAGCTGATCGCCGCCATGGCGCACCTGCGCGCGGCCTTCGAGGCCAAGGCCTTCGAGTTTCGCGACGTGCTCAAGATCGGTCGCACCCAGTTGCAGGATGCGGTACCGATGACGCTCGGCCAGGAGTTTTCCACCTACGCGGTGATGCTGGGCGAGGATGAACTGCGCTTGGCTGAAGCCCTGGTGCTGATGCGCGAGATCAGCCTGGGCGCCACCGCGATCGGCACCGGCATCAATACCGATCCGGCTTACGCGGGCGCCGCTTGCCGCCACCTGAGTCGCCTTTCGGGTGAGGCGCTGACGATGGCGCCAAACCTGGTCGAAGCGACGCAGGATACCGGTGCGTTCGTGCAGTTGTCGGGCGTGTTGAAGCGGGTGGCGGTCAAGCTGTCCAAGAGTTGCAACGATTTGCGTCTCTTGTCCAGCGGCCCGCAGGCGGGCCTGAACGAGATTCGCCTGCCGGCGCGCGCCGCCGGCTCATCGATCATGCCGGGCAAGGTCAACCCGATCATTCCCGAAGTGGTGAATCAGATCGCCTTCGAAGTGATCGGCAACGACATGACCATCACCATGGCCGCCGAGGGCGGCCAACTGCAGTTGAACGCATTTGAGCCGATCATCGCCTTTTCGCTTTACAAGAGCATCAGCCACCTGGCCGCCGGCTGCCGCACGCTGGCTGACAACTGCGTCGACGGAATCTGTGCCAACCGGGCGCTGCTGGAAGCACGGGTGCGCGCATCGGTCGGGCTCGCCACTGCGCTCAACCCGTATATCGGCTATGAAAACACCACCCTGATCGCCCGCCTGGCGCTGGAAACCGGGCGCAGTGTCGAGGAACTGGTTTTGGAACGTGGCCTGCTTGACGTCAACAAGCTGCGCGCCATTTTGCAACCCGGTGTGTTGACCCGCCCGCAAGCGCGAGTGGGCGATGATGGTGCACCCGACTGATCAAACTGGTGCGTATGCGCGAGAATGGTCGAGGGTTTCCCCATGTTCGCGCGTGTTGACAGGCTCTGTTAGACTTTTTGGTCGTTTTGAAACAGGCGGGGTAGGCCAGGTCGGTGTCGGGCGCAAGCAGGTCGGAGGACTGATGAGCAGAATTGCAGGCCTGGCGCCACCGTACCCTATTCAGATTCGCAGTATCAACTTGGAGACTTGAAGATCATGAAAATGCTTCCCGCCATTTTGGGCATCGTAGTTGCCCTTGGTTTCGCGCCAGCGCTGCATGCGCAGGAATTGACCGGCACCCTGAAAAAGATCAAGGAAACTGGCCAGTTGACGGTGGCGCACCGCGAATCGTCGATCCCGTTCTCGTATCTGGACGACAAGCAGCAACCGATCGGTTACTCAATGGATATCTGCGCCAAGGTGGTCGATGCGGTCAAGGCCGAATTGAAGATGCCCAACCTGAAGGTGGTGTATCAGCCGGTGACCTCCAGCAACCGCATTCCGCTGCTGCAAAACGGCACCATCGACATCGAATGCGGTTCCACCACCAATTCGGTGGAGCGCCAGAAACTGGTGGCATTCGGCCCGACCTACTTCCGCATCCAGGTTACCGCGGCGGTGAAGAAATCGTCCAACATCAACAGCCTGGCCGAACTGAACGGCAAGAACATCTCGACCACGTCCGGCACCACGGCGGTGCCCTTGCTCAAGAACTACGAGAAAACCAAGAGCGTCGATGTCAAGGAAATCTACGGCAAGGACCACGCCGAATCATTCCTGCTGCTGGCAGAAGACCGGGTTACCGCCTTCGTGATGGACGACATCCTGCTCGCAGGGCAAATCGCCAACGCGCGCAATCCAGGCGATTTCAAGATCCTCAACGAGTCGCTTCGTGCCGAACCCTATGGCCCGATGCTGCGCAAGGACGATCCGCAGTTCAAGGCCCTGGTCGACAAGACCCTGACCGCACTGTACAAGTCGCCGGAGATGGAGCGCATCTACAACAAGTGGTACATGAGCCCGATCCCGCCCAAGGGCGTCAACCTCAATTTCCCGATGACGCCGCAACTCAAGGCCGACTTCGCTGCACCCAACGACAAGGGTGTTTAAGGGAGTGTCAAGCGTCCGGATGGATTGAATCCGGCGCCGCAGGATCAAACGGCAGGCCCAAGGGCCTGCCGTTTTGCGTTGTATCATTGGCACGCTAGCTGCATAAGAAAAAAATCAATGGAGGGGATGCATGGACCCGGCAATTCTGTTTGAACAGGTGCCTGACGGTGATGGTACCTGGATCATGAGCCTGGCTTCGGGTCTCAAGTACACGCTGATCATCGCGGCGCTGGCCTGGATAATCGCCTTTCTGCTGGGCTCGATCCTGGGCGTGATGCGCACCACCGAGAACAAATGGGCGGTACGTGTGGGTAACGCCTATGTGGAACTGTTTCGCAATATTCCGCTGATCGTCCAGTTCTTTGTCTGGTACTTCGTGCTGCCCGGCCTGATACCGGCGGTCAAGACCTGGGTGATTTCGCTCGATCCGACCACCCACCAGTTTGTCACTGCGGTCGTCTGTCTGGGCCTCTTTACCGCGGCGCGCATCTCCGAACAGGTGCGTTCGGGCATTCAGGCGCTGCCGCGCGGCCAGCGCATGGCGGGAAATGCAATGGGGCTGACCCAGGCGCAAACCTACCGCTACATTCTGTTGCCGGTGGCCTACCGCATCGTGATTCCCCCGATGACCTCCGAACTCATGAACCTGATCAAGAACACTGCAGTGGCGTTTTCGATCGGGCTGGTGGAACTGTTCTTCCGCACCCGCGAAATGGGCGAACTCACCTTCCGCTACTTCGAGGCGTTTGCCGCGGCCACCCTGATCTATGTGGTGATTGCCATGATCGCCAACCGCGCAATGGCATTCATCGAGAAGCGCACCGCGATCCCCGGATTCATCTCCGGCGGTACCGGCGGCGGCGGGCACTAGGGGCTCGGCATGACCGAACTCGACTTTTCCGTCATCAAGAACTCCCTGCCCTATCTCTGGAAGGGCCTCGAATACACGCTGCAGCTTACAGTGGTGGCGGCGATTGGCGGCGTCATCTGGGGTACGCTTCTGGCCATGGCGCGGCTGTCGTCCAACAAGTTTTTGTCGATGGCCGCCGCTGGCTACGTGAACCTGATGCGTTCGATCCCGCTGTTGCTGGTGATCTTCTGGTTCTATTTCCTCTCGCCGGTGCTGCTGCAGTGGGTCAGCGGCATGGACCGGCCGCCACAGATCGGTGCCGACCGTTCGGCCTACATCACCTTCATCCTGTTCGAAGGCGCCTATTTCTGCGAGATCATGCGTGCCGGCATCCAGAGCATTTCGCGCGGCCAGGTCGCCGCTGCCTATGCGGTCGGACTCAACTACTGGCAATCGATGCAGTTGATCATTTTGCCGCAGGCCTTTCGCAACATGCTGCCGGTGCTTCTGACCCAGACCATCATCCTGTTCCAGGACGTCTCGCTGGTGTCGCTGCTCAATGTGACCGATTTCGTCGGCGCTGCGTCGAAGATCGCGCAGCGCGACAGTCGTCTGGTGGAAATGTATCTGTTCGTGGCGGCGGCCTATTTCATCATGTGTTTCGGCTTGTCGCTCTTGGTCAAGCAACTGCAAAAGAAAATCGCCATCGTCCGTTGAGGATTGGCGGACGCGACGCACAAGAAAAAGGGATACGCATGATCGAATTCAAGAATGTCAGCAAATGGTATGGCAGCTTCCAGGTGTTGACCGATTGCACCACCAGCGTCAAGAAGGGTGATGTGGTGGTGGTGTGCGGGCCTTCGGGTTCCGGCAAATCGACACTGATCAAGACCGTCAACGGCCTGGAACCGTTCCAGAAAGGAAGCATCGAGGTCGACGGCATTTCGGTCGGCGACCCGAAGACGGACCTTCCCGGGTTGCGCTCGCGCTGCGGCATGGTGTTCCAGAATTTCGAACTGTTTCCGCACATGACCGTCACCGAGAACCTGACACTGGCGCAGGTCAAGGTGCTCAACCGGTCCAAGGGTGATGCGCTGGCGCGCGGCCTCAAGTACCTGGAGCGGGTCGGCCTGTCGGCGCACAAGGACAAGTATCCCGGCCAGCTATCGGGCGGCCAGCAACAGCGTGTGGCAATCGCCCGCGCCCTGTCGATGGACCCCATCATAATGCTGTTCGACGAGCCGACTTCGGCGCTCGACCCCGAGATGGTGGGCGAGGTGCTCGACGTCATGGTTTTGCTGGCGCAGGAAGGCATGACCATGATGTGCGTGACCCACGAGATGGGCTTCGCGCGCAAGGTGGCGCATCGGGTGATCTTCATGGACCAGGGCAAGATCGTCGAGGATTGCCAGAAGGAGGAATTCTTCGGCAACCGTGAAGCACGCTCGGATCGCGCCAAGAATTTCCTCGACAAGATCCTGCAGTATTAAGAGGCGCATCGCATGACCAGTGCCAAGCCTGCTGCCGGCAACGCCTTGCGCCTGATGCTTGAGGGCGGAGCGCCACCGCCCTGCTCGCAAACTCTGGGGTTCAAGAGCGCGCGCGTCGAGGCCGATAGCGTGGTGCTCGAGTACGAGCCCGGCGAGAATCTTCTTAACCCGATCGGCACCCTGCAGGGCGGCATCGTCGCCGCGATACTGGACGATGTGTTCAGCGTGGCGATTCTGGCACGCCTTGCAGTGGACGATTCGGCGCCGACCGTGGAAATGAAGGTCAGCTATCTGCAGCCGGTGCTGGCCGGCCGCGTGCGCGGCATTGGTCGGGTGTTGAAGCAGGGGCGCAGCATGGCGTTCGTCGAAGCCGAACTGCGGTCGCTGGATGGCGTGCTTCTGGCCAAGGCTTCGGCTTCGGTAGTGATTCGAAAAGGGGCCGGTATCCCGATTGAAGCGGGCAAGGCGCTGGAATAGGATGCGCGGCTTGCCGATTTGCGCAATTTTCCGTTCACTGACGCCGTTACTTTTGACAACCTCGCCAGAGGCATGTTTTTGTCATGAATTGTGCAATTCTCAATAGTCGGCGCCCATCAGCACCCTGACATGCGCCGCCACCGAGCGCGCCAGTGCCGGCAAGTTGTAGCCGCCTTCCAGCAGCGACACTATCCGGCCCCCCGCATGCCGCTCGGCGACCCCCACGATCTCGCGCGTGACCCATGCATAGTCCGCCTCCACCCAGCCCAGATTGGCCATGTCGTCTTCGCGATGCGCATCGAAGCCGGCCGAGATGAAGACCATTTCAGGCTGGAACTTCTCCAGCGCCGGCAGCCAGCGCTCGGTCACGGCGGCGCGCAGTGCGTCACCGCAGGAGCGCGGTGGCAGCGGCACGTTGATCATGTTGGGTCCGCGCGCGATTTCCCCGCTGTAGGGGTAAAGCGGATGCTGAAAGGTCGAGACCATCAGCACGCGCTCGTCGCCGGCGAAGATATTTTCGCTGCCGTTGCCGTGATGCACGTCGAAATCGACCAGCGCGACGCGATCGATGCCGAGTTCGGCCAGCGCATGGGCCGCGCCCACGGCGACGTTGTTGAAAAAGCAGAAGCCCATCGCCTGGTGTCGCTCGGCATGGTGGCCGGGCGGGCGCACGCAGCAAAACGCGCTGCGTGCGAGGCCGAGCGCCACCAGTTCGGCGCCCTGCACCGCAGCCCCGGCGGCATGCCAGGCGGCCTTGAGCGTGTGCGGATTCATCGCGGTATCGGGGTCGACATGCACGTAGCCGCTTGCAGGGGATGCGGCTTCGAGTTCGGCGACATACAGCGAGTCGTGCACCCGCAGCACCTGCTCGCGAGTGGCCATCGGGGCATCGTAGGGCGGCATCAGGTCGAGCAGGCCGCGCATCAGCAGATGGTCCTGGATGGCCGAGAGTCGCTCGGGGCATTCCGGATGGCCCGGGCCCATGTCGTGCAACAGGAAGCTGGGATGCGAGATGTAGGCGGTGTGCATTGCGGCGTCGTGGAGCGGGTGATCCGGTTGCCATCATAGGCCGGCTGGGGGAAGCCGGATTTGCGCTGAATCAATTGGTCGGGATCAGCCCGGCAGCACCCGCGCCAGGCGCTCGATGCCCTCATGGATGCGCTCGACCGGCATGGTGGCAAACGACAGCCGGAAGGTGGCCAGGTCCGGCCGGCCCGGATAAAACGCCACGCCGGGCACGAAAAATACGCCTTCCTTGCCGGCTCGCTCAAGCAGTTCGCGCGCATCGATGGCTGCGCGCATGCGGCACCACATGAACATGCCGCCACGCGGCCGCACGAATTCGAGCCGGCCGGCAAGATGCTCGGTCAAGGCCTGGTGCATGGCCATGGCGCGCTCGCGATAGGTGGCACGGATCAGCGGCAGATGCGCCTCGAAGCGCCCCGCGGCCCAGTAGTTCTCGATCGCATGCTGGGTCGGCAGCGCGGAATGAATGTCGGTGGCAAGCTTGGTCCAGACAAAGCGCTGGCGCAGGTTGGCAGGCGGGATCATCCAGCCCACCCGCAGGCCCGGGGCCACCAGTTTCGACAGGCTCGACACATGCACCAGCCATTCTTCGGCGCCCGGCACCTTGCCCGACAGCTCCAGCATGGTGGGCGGCGGCGGCGTATCGAACCAGAGGTGGCTGTAGGGCGAATCCTCCAGCACATGAAAGCGATGTTCGACCGCCAGTTCGAGCACACGGCGCCGGCGTTGCAGCGCCAGCACACTGCCATCCGGGTTGGAAAAAGAGGGCACCAGGTAGAGCAGTTTCGGGCGATGCGTGCGCAGCAGTTCTTCGAGCGATTCCGCGATCAGACCGTCGGCATCCTTGGCCACGCTAACGCCCGCAAGGCCGGCCAGATGGAAAGCCTGCAGCGCGGTCGGAAACACGGGGCTATCCATGAAGACTGTGTCACCGGGTTGGGTCAGCACCCGCACCGTGGTCTCGATGCCCTGCTGTCCACCGTTGGCGATGATCACTTCTTCGGGCGCGATTGTGCGGCCGGGGCCGGAGCAAAAGGCGGCCACGCGCGCGCGCAAGGGCGGGTGGCCTTCGCGTTCGCCATATTGCAGTGCCACGCGAAAGCTCTCTCGGAACATCTGGTTGAAGGCGGCGGCCAGGCCTTCGGTATCGAACAGTTCCGGATCGGGATAGCCGCCGGCGAACGAAATTCCGCCAGTGCGGCGCGCCATGCTGGCCACCTGGTAGATCAGGCCGCCGAGTTCGGGTGAATAGTCCATGCGTGTGAGCTTCCCGGGCAATGCCCGACTTTTCTAGGGTTTTAGCACGCGCGGTGTCAGGAGGCGATTGGCTTCTCCGCGTGTGCGCAAGCTGTTGCACTGGTCCGGGCTCAACACGATATTGCCGGGTGCGGTTTCGGCGCGCATCAGGTTGTCGGGGGCATCGCTGTGCGCGCCGCTGTCGCTGAGCACATGCACCAGTTCATGCGCGAGCGTGATCGCCAGGTCGCGCGCGCCGTGGGCGATCCAGATGGTATCGGTCAGTTCGGGGCGGCTCGCCGCATTGGCGCGGCCGATTGCCTCGGCGTCGAACGCCGGTCGGTTGAGATTGTCCTCGACAAAAAACACTGCGGGTTTGAAGGTTGGCAACTCGCGCAGCAGTTGGCGCGAGACTTGGGTGGAATAGAACTGGAAGCGGCGCGGCGCCTCCAGTTCGTGCAGCAGGGCGGTGCTGGCGATGCCGCATTGCGCCAGCAGGGTTGTGGCTTCCACCACTGCAGCGCGGATCTCCGAGGTGGTCCAGCGGCTTCCGCCGAAGGCATGCACGCTCAAGCGCAAGTCATGGCTTGCATGCCCCGGGGCGCGCAGTGGAATCGACTCGCTTGCAATGGCGCGAACGTCCTGGGCGGCGGCGAGCGGGCAGGCGGCCAGGAGCACGCCCAGCCACCATGCGCGGCCGGGTGCGCGCATCGAGCGCCAAGCCCTCTCGTTCAAGCGACGCTGCCCGCGGTGGCAGAGCGCATCAGGCGCGATTGCGCAACAGCCGCCCCGGCCGCGCAGTTGTCGCCTGGCCGGCCAGCCACACCGCTTCGCCATTGACGATCACGCTGTCGATCCCGCGCGCCGGCTCGGTGGGTTGCTCGAAGGTGGCGCTGTCGTTGATCAGGGCTGCATCGAAGATTGTGATGTCGGCGAATGCGCCAACTTTCAGCACGCCGCGGTCGGTCAGGCCGAACTTGGAAGCGGTAAGCCCGGTCATCTTGTAGACCGCGGTCTCCAGCGGAAACAGGCCGATATCGCGGCTGTAGTGACCCAGCACACGCGGAAAGGTGCCCCACAGACGCGGGTGCGGCTTGATGTCGTGCGGAATGCCGTCGGAACCGACCATGGTGTCCTCGAACTTGAGGATGCGTTGCACGTCGGCCTCGTTCATCGAGAAGTAGATCGCGCCGGCCGGCAGCAGCTTGGCTACCGCATCCTCCTGCGTGAGCCCCATGCGGCGGGCGATTTCCGGCAGGTCCATGCCGGTGAATTCCGGATGCGGTTTCGACCAGGTGAGGATGATGCGGTCGGACAAGGGAATGCGGTCGGCGCGCAGCATGGTGGATGAGGCGATGTAGGGGTAGCAGTCGACGCATACCTCCTGGCCGCGCCGTGCCTCGGTCAGAAGCTTCAGGGTTTCTTCCGAGCGCCCGTAGTTGCGCACGCCCACCACCTTGTGGTGCGAGATGATCACCGGCACGCCGACTTCGCGGCCGATGCGAAAGGCCTCGTTCATCGCCGCGATGATGTGATCGTCTTCATTGCGCATGTGCGTCACGTAGCGCCCGCCATGTGCCTTCAGCGGCCGCGCTGCGGCGATGATCTCCTCGGTGCTGGCATGCGCGGCCGGCGGGTAGTAGGTGCCGGTGGAAAAGCCGATCGCACCGGCCTGCATGGCTTCTTCGGTCATCGCGGCCATGTGCGCGGCTTCAGCCTCGGTGGCGGCGCGGTCCAGGCGGTCCATCGCCGCCACCCGCAAGGTGGTGTGGCCCACCATGCAGGCGGCGTTGGTGGCCGCCGGGTTGGCAGCCAGGTCGGCCATGAAGTCGGCGAATGCGGCAAAGCGGTAGGCCGAGTTGTCGTCGATCAGGTTGAGCGGTGCGGGCGGGTTGGTGGATATGAGCGGTGCCAGGCTGATGCCGCAGTTGCCGGCGATCACGGTGGTCACGCCCTGGCTCACCTTGGGCGTCATCTCCGGGTGCGAGCGCAAGTAACGGTCGTCGTGCGTGTGCGAATCGATGAAGCCGGGTGCGGCGATCCTGCCCGAGGCGTCGATCTCGCGTTCGCCGCGGTCGGCGTCGAGGTGGCCGATGGCGGTGATGCGCTCGCCCCGAATGCCGAGGTCGCCCGCAAAGCGCGGAGTGCGAAGGCCGTCGATGATGGTGGCGTTGCGGATGATCAGGTCGTAATGGGCGGGCATGCAGTCACCGAAGGCGTTGGCGAATCGAGGCTGCATGATAATCGTTAGCCCTGGGGCGTCGACAAGCTGTTCGACGTCGTCGCCACGCCCTGATGCAGCCCGCATCTGATGGCAGGCTCCCATCCCTTGTTGCGCCCGGTGGATTTGCGTCACCACGCGTTGCTGCATGAGGACACCGTTTCAGCCGAAAAGGGCGGTGTTGACTGGAACGCCTGGCTGCAGGCCGCCGCGCGTTGACGCGGCAAACCGGCGGGCCCCGGCAGGCCACGCGGGCCGCTACGCCACCCTCAATCCTGCGTGTCGTCTTTGCCGGCCATGCCAAGCGCGCCAGCGCTGCGCAAAGCGCCAACTTCGGCGGACCCCAGGCCAAGTACTTCGACCAGAATTTCCTCGGAGTGCTGGCCCAGTGTGGGCGACGGCCGGCGAATTGATCCCGGCGTGGCCGACAGGCGCACCGGCACGCCGACCATCGTGACCTTGCCTGCCGCCGGATGCATCACATCCACCAGCGCCCCGCGCGCCGCAATCTGCGGATGGCGCACCACCTCTGATATGTCGTTGATGGCGCCCATCGGGATGCCGTTGCCCACCAGCAACTGTTCCCATTCATCGTAGCTGCGCGCCAGAAACACCTGCTGCAGTTCGGCGATCAGGCTGTCGCGATTGAGGTCGCGGTTGCGGTTGCTGTTGTAGCGCGGGTCGCTGGCCATGTCCGGGCGCCCGATCAGCGGACAAAACGTCTTCCACAGCTTTTCGCTGCCCACCGCCAGGGCCAGATCGCGGCTCTTGGTGCGAAAGGTCTGGTACGGCAGGAGCGCCTTGTAGGCCGTGCCCATGGGCTTGGGGATTTCACCGTCGGTCAGGTAGCCGCCGATCATGGTACCCAGGAGCCCCAGCTGGCCTTCGAGCATCGACACGTCGACATTCTGGCCGACGCCGGTTTTTTCCTTTACGCGCAAGGCCAGCATGATGCCGAAGGCCGCGTTCATGCCGGCGGTCATGTCGGCGATGGAAGTGCCGGCGCGCGCACCGCCGCTGCCTGGCTCGCCGGTCACGCTGATCATGCCGCTTTCGGCTTGCACGATCAGGTCGAGTGCGGCGCGGTCGCGGTAGGGGCCATCCTGGCCAAAGCCGGAAATCGAGCAATAGACAATGCCGGGGTTGCGCAGGCGCGCCACTGCGTAATCGATGCCCAGGCGTTTCAACACACCGACGCGATAGTTCTCCAGCACGACGTCGCATTTCTCGACCAACTTGAGAAACGTCTCGCGGCCCTGCGGGTGCTTTAAATCGAGCACCATGCCGCGCTTGTTGCGATGCAGGCTGGTGAAGTAGGCGGTCTCGCCGCCGGGCATGGGCGAGCCCCATGCGCGTGAAATGTCGCCCTTGCCGGGCGGCTCGATCTTGATTACCTGCGCACCGTAGTCGGCCAGCATGGTCGAGCAGAACGGGCCGGCCAGTGCGTGGGAAAGGTCGAGTACCTTGATGTCTTCGAGGGGAAGTTGCACTGTGTCGGGCGGGGGTAAATGAGGGTCGAATTCTACCGCCCGACAGGATCGATGCTGCGGGTGCGTGGCAGGCAATGCGCACAGTGCCAGTTTGGCGCGGGCCACGCCTACGTGGCGCAGCATGACAATGAAACCGGGCCGCGCGGGCCGCGCGGGCGCCGCCTTGGCGCTTGAGCGCCTGAGCGTCCTTCACCAGCACCTGAGTCGGCCTGCGCCCGAGCGTGCCGCGCCTGGCCCGGCGCGCCCGAGGGCACGGCCGCGACCCGCGCGACATTGAAGTCGCGCCGCAGTTTTCCGTGACCATCGCCAACACGCCCGAAGAGGCCGAGGCGCGCTACATGGAAAGTGGCCTGGTGGCGCACCGCAAGTCGCTCGCCTACACCGGGCGCGACCTCTCCAGGCAGGTGGTGGCCAATCTGGTCGGCTCGCCCGAACTGATTCTCAGGAAAAGGTCGCCGCGCTGGAGAAACTCGGCGTGGACCACTGCTGCGGCCTGATGTTTCCGGCCGCGAGCATGGCGGAATGCGACGAGCAGATCGAGTGGTTTGCGAAGACCGTTAGCGGGCGTAGCGGCCGGTGATCCCGAAGGTTATCCATCCAGGGGCACCGCTCACAACCCCAACACCAGGCGAACGCTCTGCTCGATCGCCTTCATGTCATCGGCATCGACGCTGCCCGACCGGTTTTTCACCCGTCGCTTGTCCACCGCGGTGACCTGATCGCACACCGCCACGGAATCGGGACCGGCGGAGGGCACCGCGATGGCGATCGGCGGTACCGGCACAGGAGACGAAGTGAGCGGGATCACGACCACAGTGCGCCGCAGGTTGTTCACGGCCGAGAGCGAAAGGATCACGCAGGGCCGGGTCTTTTCGATCTCGGAACCCTTGGGATCGCGCTGCGGAAAATCGACCCAGTGGATATCGCCGCGCAGCATGCTCACGGGTCCTGCAGCCCGTCACCGGCGACCCTGTCGATGTCGTCCGACACTTCCCGGATCGCCGCCAAACTGGGATCGGTTTCGATCTTGCGCACGGCGTCAACGAGGTATTGTTCCCGCTCTTCGAGAACCTTCTGGATCAGCCCCTCGACGATTTTGCTGCGCTCGCGCGCGGGGTACAAGGCATTGAACCGGCTCAACAGGTCCGGGTTGATGCTGTAGATCGCTCGCGACGCTGTTGACATACTACTGTCACCTGTTCTTTTACAAAATGTACCGATTCACAGTGTACTATTTTCGAGCCCAAGGTCAAAGCGGTCACCCATGAGGCGCGTCAGATTCCCGGCGCGACCTCACTCCTCCGGTGTAACCCCACCGACTTGACGATCCCGCCCCGGCGTTCCATTTCGGTACACCAGGCGCACGAAATCGGCGCGGGATTTGCTGCGCGGTTTCAGGCCAGCCTCGTCCATCTGCGCGGTGACGTCGGGGCAATTTGATGGCGGCGCGGTTATGCCATTCTTGATGGCAGGCCTGGTGATCGCGCAGGTGATGGGACGCTTCCACCGCAGCTACCCTGCGTGCAGCTCCGCGCCGCCGACCAAGGCCTCGCGCTCGTCGAACTGTCCAGCGGAATGCTACGCCCGCCCTTCCGCCCGCCCCAACCCTTGCGCGATGAATGTCAGCACCAGCGTGTTGAGGGACACACCTTCCGCCTTGGCACGAGTGGCCAGCTGCGCATGGACCGTCTTGGGAACGCGCGCAACGAACTTGCCCGAGGCAACGCCGCCGCCATTGGGCAACGGAACGGGAACACCCTTCGCCTTCAGGGTCGCGGTGGTGGAGTTTTTTCGGCGCGCTGATGGGACCCTCTGTTCCGCTACGCTCCACAGAGGGCGCATTGACTCATCAGTTTTGTTACCGCTGATGCCCTGTTGCCTCATGTAGTTTTCTACCCGCCGGATGGTCCGGCCCGGGGCACGAGGTGACCAAGCAAGG
>Ga0105046_10000487_pt1 | contig 55384 bp, 43 predicted proteins | sample MAT03_FD_78385 | JGI IMG/M metagenome (GOLD analysis project Ga0105046, IMG submission 78385) | Freshwater microbial communities from Lake Fryxell liftoff mats and glacier meltwater in Antarctica - MAT-03 (megahit assembly) | ecosystem: Environmental > Aquatic > Freshwater > Ice > Liftoff... | reverse complement strand
TTCAACGAGGGCATCGACGTCCCGGCCGTCGATACGCTGCTGCTCCTGCGCCCGACCGACAGCCCGACCCTGTTCCTGCAGCAGCTCGGACGGGGTCTGCGTCGCAGTCACGGCAAGGAGTCGTGCACGGTGCTGGACTTCGTCGGCCGTCACCGCGCCGAGTTTCGCCTCGACCGGCGCTTCCACGCGCTGCTCGGCGGGACCCGCCGCGAGCTGATCGAGCAGGTCGAGCGGGGCTTCCCGTGCCTGCCCGCCGGTTGCCACATGGAGCTCGACCGCGTCGCCGCGGACATCGTGCTCGGCAATCTCCGGCAAGCGCTGCCCTCACGGCGCACCGCGAAGCTGGAGGCGCTGCGGCGCCTCGCGCAGGCCGGACAGCGCGTCACGATCCGCGGCTTCCTCGAGGAGACCGGGCTCGAGCTGGCGGACATTTACCGCGAAGATTGCTGGTCGTCGCTGTGCGAGGACGCCGGACTGGCGGTGCAGGCCGCCGGCCCGCACGAGAAGGACCTGCGCAGCGCGTGCGCGCGGCTGCTGCATATCGATGACCCCGAGCGGATCGCGGCGCTTCGCGGATTCGTCGCACACCAGGCGCCGCCGATCCTCGCCGCGATCGACGAGCGTAGCCGCCGTCTGCTGAGAATGCTGCTGGCCGCGGTGACCGGGCGCGTGCTCGCCAAGGCGACGACGCTGGCCCAGGCCTGCGCGCTGCTCTGGCAGCACCCGCAGGTGCTCGCGGAGCTCGGTGCGCTGCTCGCCGAGCTGGCGGGCCGCATCGACCACCTGCACCATCGCCTGGCCACGCACCCCGACGTGCCATTGCAGGTCCACGGTCGCTACACCCGGATCGAGATCCTCGCGGCGTTCGGCGTCGGCGCGGCGGCGAAGGTCCATGCCTGGCAGACGGGGGTCTACGAGGCCAAGGCGGCGCGCGCGGACCTGCTGGCCTTCACCCTCGACAAGTCCAGCGGCAATTTCTCGCCGAGCACGCGTTACCGCGATCATGCGATCAGTCGGGACCTCATTCACTGGGAGAGTCAGTCGATGACCCGCGCCGCGAGCGACACCGGCCGGCGCTACCAGACCCACGTCGCGGGCGGCACCGCGATCATGCTGTTCGCCCGGCTGCGCCGCGACGACCGGGCGTTCTGGTTCCTCGGGCCCGCCACCTACGTACAGCACGAGGGCGAGATGCCAATGGCCGTCACCTGGCGCCTGCACCACCCGTTGCCCGGCGACCTGTTCGCCTCGTTCGCCGCCGCGGTCGCGTGATCGTCCGCCCGGTGCCGCCGGGCGCCCGCGGAGAACGGGCGGCGAATGCCGGCCCTGGCCCCTTGAGCGATCGGGTAGAGCGGGCCATCATGCGCCGCCCGCATGTCCACGCGACCCACCCTCGGCGACCGGTTCCGTTACGCCTTCGACGGCCTGATCGCCCGCGGCGCGTGGGCCCTCATCGTCTGGCACTTGCTGATCGCGCTGGCGGTCGTCCTGGCGGTGGCGCTGCTGATCCTCGTGTGCGGCCAGGTGCCAGTCGACGCCGAGGGCCGGACGATCGAGTTCGCGGCGCTGTACTGGACCGTGCTCATGCACGCGATCGACCCGGGCACGATCACGGGCGACGAGGGCACAACCGAGTGGCGTGCTCTGATGATGCTGGCCACGATCGCCGGGATCATCCTGGTCGGGAGCCTGGTCGCCGCGCTGGTCGCCAGCGTGTCGCAGCGGTTCGCGGCCCTGCGTCGCGGTCACTCGCGGGTGCTCGAGCAGGACCACACGCTGGTGCTCGGCTGGTCGCGCCAGATCTTCACGATCCTCAGCGAACTCGCGGCCGCCAATGACAGCAGCAAGGGTGCTTGCATCGTCATTTATGCGGACCTCGACAAGGAGTGGATGGACGACCAACTGCGGCCGCGGCTGCGCAGCATGGGGCACACCCGCGTGGTCGTGCGCGCCGGAGATCCCACCGACCCGCACAGCCTCGAGCGTGTCTCCCCCGAACACGCCCGGTCGATCGTCGTGCTCGCGCCCGAGGACGCGCACGACGACACCCAGGTGATGCGCACGCTGCTGTCGGTCGGTCGCACGGCGCCAGCGGCGGGTCGCAACCAGCACGTGGTCACCGAGATGCGTGACTCGCGAAACATCAGGGTCGCGCGCCTGACCGGTGCCCGTCGCGTCGAGGTGCTCGAGGTCGGCGACCTCATCGCCAAGATCGCGGTCCAGACCTGCCTGCAATCCGGCCTGTCCGTGGTCTACGACGAGCTGCTCGGCTTCGCCGGCGACGAGATCTACTTCGTCGACGCGGCGCCGATGGTCGGTCGCAGCTTCGCGGACGCGCTGCATCAGTTCGACGACAGCACGCTGCTCGGGCTGTGCGGCGTCGACGGGCGCGTGCAACTCAAGCCGCCGATGGACCGCGTCGTCGCGGCCGGCGAGCGATTGATCGTCATCGCCGCCGACGACGATCGCTGCGTGGTCCGGCCGTGGTCGGGCGCGGTGGACGAGGCGAGCATCGTCTCCGCGCCGGCCTCGACCCGCGGCCCGCAACACACGCTCATCCTCGGATGGAACGCGCGCGCACCGGCGATCGTCACGGGTATCGACGCGTACGTGATGGCCGGCTCGACGCTGTCGGTCATCAGCTCCGATCCCACGGCAGGGCCCACGATCGCCGAGCTGACGCCCGGGCTGCGTCACGTCGCGCTCAGTCACCAAGTCGGTGATATGAGCGACCGTCGAGTCCTCGACACGATCGACTTGCGCGAATTCAACCATGTCATGGTGTTGCCCGACGACCGCATCGCAGCGGCCACCGACGCCGACGCGCAGGTGCTGGTGGCCCTGCTGCACCTGCGCGACCTGGCGGCGGGTCTGCCCCGCCGCTTCTCGATCGTCAGCGAGATGCGCGACGTCCGGAGCCGCGACCTCGCCGAGGTCGCGCAAGCCGACGACTTCATCATCAGCGACCGCTTCATCGGCCTGCTGCTGGCGCAGGTCGCCGAGAACGCGGACCTCGCGGCGGTGTTCGCCGACCTCTTCGATCCCGACGGCGCCGAGATCTATCTCCGACCCGCATCCGACTACGTGGTGCCGGGACGCGAGGTCGACGGACACACGCTATTGGTCGCAGGCGTGCGTCGCGGCGAAGTGGTGATCGGCGTGCGGATCGCGGCGCGCACGACCCCCGGGCAGAGCGCGGGCATCTTCGTCAATATGCGCAAGACGACACGTCTGACGCTGACCGCCGAGGACCGTGTCATCGTGCTCGCGGAGGGCTGACGCGTCAAATGAGCACCAAGCGCGGACGAACGGGAGCGTTCGGCGGTGCTCGCTCAGGTCTCGCCGAACTGGACATTGAGCATCACCTCCGCGGCGAAGGCGGCGGCGTTGCGGGCGGCGAGCTTCTGCGACCCGCTGGCGTCGGCCTTCGACTTGCCGTCGATGCAGTCGGAGATCCCGCGGATGACCATGGCCTCGACGTGCTGCATCCACGCGGCCTCGAGCAGGCCGCGACCCTCCATCTCGACCGCGAGGGCGTCGCTGTAGTGCTCACGCAGGAAGCTGAAGATCGGGGAGCGCTTGCTGGCGACCACGGCCTCGCCAGCGGCGATCGGACCGACATACGCGGTCGGCTCGCCGGTCGGCTCGCCCTTGCGTCGCTTCAACCACGCGCCGCGCCGGGCGTCGGCGCGGGCGCGTTGCTCGAAGCGATAGGCGCTGCGACCGACATCCGGGCGCGCGAGGAATTCGCCGCCGGCCTTGCCGGAGGTGTAGCCGTAGACCTTGGTCGCGGCGACGACGTCGCCGATAGCGACGTCTTTGATCCCACCGGCGACACCGACGAACAGCAGCGCCGCCGGGCGCAGGTTACCGAGCAGCTCGGTCGAGAGCGCGGCGGCGGAGACGTTGCCCGCGCCGCCCTGGGCGACCGCGACCTCGACGATCTTGTCGTCGCCGTGGAGGTCACCGATGTCGATGATCGTACCGGAGAGCAGCACTTGCTCGCGTAGGTCCGCGAGCTGCTCGAGCACCGCGCGGGCCTCGACCTCGAGCGCCGTCAGCACGACGAAGCGCGACCGGGCCGGGGCGCCGACCACTGGCCGCCCGCTGGTCGCCGGTCGGGTCGGGTCGGCGGGCGTCGCGTGGGCCCACGCGTCACGGACCTTGTTGACGTCCGCGACGCGACGCGGGCGTTCGGCGAGCACGCGCGCGAAGAATTCGTCATCCAGGCCGCGGGCGTCGAGCGCCGTGACCACGGCTTCGGCGAGGGCCGCGGGTGAGGCCGATGCGCCGGGCAGCTCGGCCGCGATCGCGTCGCCGTCGGGTCCGTAACGGATGAAGCGGCGCAGCTCGTCGGCCGAGAACAGGGACAGCAACAGGCCATGGAGCGCGCGGGTGCGATGCATGTCCCGCGGATGATAACTCGCCGGGAGTGCCGCGTGCGCGGATCTTGATGACCCGGCAAACGGCCGCGCAGCGGGTCGTGGAGCGGCGAGAGCGAGGGTCTTGCGCGCGGCCGGGGAGGCCCGGCCATGCCAGCCGATCTTCGGTGCGCCTCGTCTCGGGTCACGCAGCCGCGACGGCCGGCGATTCGCTGTGGACCGCGTCGGTGATGTGGCCGCGCTGGTGATCGATCTGCAGCTTGATGATGCGGCGCTTCATCGCGTGACGGGTGATGCCGAGGAGCTTGGCGGCGCCGACGATGTTGCCGGCGTGCTCGAGGGCGGTGACGCAGAGGCGGCGCTCGGCGGCCTGGAGATTGAGGGTTTCAAGGATGAGCTGAGGCATGGGGTCGGCTTAGCGCGGACGCTTGATCGTGGGCGGATCACCCGGGGCGGTGGCGAACGGGTTGCGAACGCAGACGGTCCGGCGCGACCCCAAGCGGTCGCAGGCGGGCGGCCTGCCCGCCCGCGAGGCGAAACAGGGTCCGACCCTTGGTCCGTGGGGCGTCGCTCGCATCGTCGTGCGCGCGCCGGTGCGCGGTGATCTGCGGCAAGATGCGGCAGGAGTTGTCATGTCGCAGGGAGTCCATCGCATCGTCGTCGTCTGCGTCGCGCTCGTGGCTTGCGAGCCGCCGACGCCGACGCCCGCGCCGCCAGCGGTCGCCGCCGTCGTGACGCCGGTGGCGACGCCGGTCGAGAAGCCCGCGCCGACGCCCGAGCCCGAGGAGCCCGAGGAGCCCGCGCAACCGCAGGTGCGGCCGCAGCCGCTGGCTCCGGAGGTCGAGCAGGCGGTGGGGCGCAGCATCAACGCGCTGACGATTGACCTTCAGCGCGCGCTGGCGAAGCAGCCGGGTAACGTGTTGGTGTCGGGCATGAGCGTGTCGGTCGGGCTGGCGATGGTGCACGCCGGCAGCGGCGGCAAGACGGCGAAGGAGCTGGCGGAGGTGCTGCACTTCGAGGGCGCGGCGGGCGAGCTGCACGCGGGCTTCGCCGGGCTGGCGGCGCGCTGGAACCAGCCTGACGATCACGTGACGCTGATCGCGGCGAGCCGCCTGTTCGGCGAGGAGAAGATGGTGTTCGATCCGGCGTACGTCGAGCTCACGCGCACGATCTTCGGCGCGCCGCTGCTCGCCCTCGACATCCTCAACGACCCGGCAGGCACACGCGGCCAGATCAACGCGTGGGTGCGCGAGCAGACCCGCGACGAGATCAGTGAGGTCGTGCCGGAGGGGTCGATCCTTCCGACGGCGCGGCTGATGCTGGCCGACGCGATGTATTTCAAGGCCGACTGGTCCGAGCCCTTCGAGGTCGCCACCACGGCGCCCGCGACGTTCTACGCGCCCGGGGGTAAGCGCGAGGTGGCGATGATGCGCGCTGTGCAACGCCTGCGCGTCGCCTTCGGCAAGGCGGGCAAGCTGCGCGTGCTCGAGCTGCCCTACGCGGGTGGTGAGTACAGCATGGTGATCGTGCTGCCGGCCAAGCGGGACGGGCTCGAGGAGATCGAGAAGCAGTTCGACGCCGCGAAGTTGCAGGGCTGGCTCGACGCCGCCAGGCCCACCGCGATCGATCTCCGTCTGCCGCGGTTTCGCGTCGACAGCGGCCTCGACCTGACGCCGGCGCTGCGCAAGCTCGGCGCGAACAAGATCTTCGACTCGAGGCGTGCCGAGCTGAGCGGCATGGCAAAGGAGAAGCTGGGGCTCGCGGGGGTCCACCATCGGGCCCAGATCACGGTCGAGGAGGGCGAACCAGCGGCCCCCGCCACGGCGATCGTGGTGTCCGTCGGCAGCGCGCCGAGCAACCCCGTGCCCTTCGTGGTCGACCGCCCGTTCCTGTTCTATGTCCGCGACGTTCGCACCGGCACGCTGCTGCTCTACGGTCGGGTCATCGACCCGACCTGAGCGCTCAACGGATCGTCGGGCGGCGGCGTCGCAGCAAGCCGAGCCCGGCGAGCGCGAGCAGGCCGAGGCCGTCCGGAGCGCCGCCGTCGCAGCTACAACCGCGGTCGCCGAGGCCGTCCTGGTCGGCGGTGTCGGCGGTGTCGCTGGCGTCACTGTCGCTGCTGTCGCCTGCGGAAGCGTCGGCGCTGGTGGAGTCCCCGGTGGTTTCGGGTCCGCCGGTCGGGGCGGTGTCGCCGGTGGAGTCCCCGGTGGTTTCGGGTCCGCCGGTCGGGGCGGTGTCGCCGGTGGTCGGGTCCTCGGGGGGCCACGGCGTACACTTCTCGGGGTCCCAGCTCGCGGTCTCTTCGGACCGCTCGCACACGTAGGCGGCGCTGCTGCACTTCTCGCCGAGTTGGCCGGAGGGGTCGATGTTCTGCGGGCCGAGTTGGGTGGCGACGGCGTCGCCGTGGCACTGCTTCGGGGTGGTCACGGACTCGCCGGTCGCCAGGTTACGCAAGATGACCTCGGTGCAGATCGGCTGGGCACCGCTGGCGGACAGGGTGTCCCCGAGGGTGATGGCCCCGGGCTCGCCGTCGGTCACGACCTGACGGGTGACCAGCGCGGAGGTCGACTCCGGCATGTCGTGATCGACGGTGAGCTGCACCTGCAAGACCCCGTAGCCGCGCAGGGGGGCGCAAAAGCCGGTGAACCAGGTGGTGCCGCCGTAGCTGCCGCCGCAATCATTAAAATACTCGTAGGGAAAGGCCTCGTCGCAGCAGACGAGATCGTCGATACTGAGGCTGGGATTGAGGAGCACACTCTCCTCGGCGCCGACGCCGGGGGCCGCGAGCGCCTCAGTCGGCTCCATACCACTGGTGAAATCGAAGTCGATCATCAAGATGTCGGGCCCACAATCGTAGTACTCCATCATGTCCGGATTATCGAGGGTGCCGGTGACCTTGAAGGTCGCGCCGGGCTCGAGCGGCGCGGCGGGGCGCCAGATCAGGAGGTCGTCGATGCTCGAGGTCTCGAGCGCGCCGGCGACCGGCTGGCCGTCGCGGGTCACGGTCAGGTCGATCCTCGTGAGCCAGTCCGCGTCGGGCATGGTCCCGGTCCCTGCGCCCTGGAGCAGCAGCACGCCGTCGATCGGGATCGCCGCGCCGTTGACCGGCTCGATCGCCGACCACGCGTCGACGAAAAAACAGCTATCGATCGAGCAAGCCTCGGCCTCGTCGGGGATCGCCGCGACGCCAGCGAGCGGGACGGCGAGGGAGAGGGTCCGGAGCGCGGTCGAGGGAGAGGCCATACGCGCATGGTATCTCAGACCCCCGGGTTTCGCGCAGCCGGGGCGCCAGCCCAGGTCGCCGCGATCGCGCGCGGTGGGCTGCGAGCTCGTGTGGACCGCGGGTAGGTTTGGCGGTGCGAGGGCCACGGGGCTGGGATATGTTGGCGAGGTGACACGAAGACACGACGCGCACGACGACTTCGATGGGTCGCAGGTCATCGAGACCGCGACGATGGTGCTGTTCTGGCATCCGCCGGCGGTGTTCGGGCAGTGGACGGCGTCGCCCTTCGTGGTCGGCGCTGATGCGCGTGCGGGCGGAACTGCGGGGTCCGTGACCGCGACTGTACATGTCTATGGCATGCCGGGTTCACCGGTGGCCTGGGCGAGGTATGCGGCGCCCTGCGGTGAGGCCGGGTGAGGTTCGGGGTCTGGGTGCGGCTGTGCGAGGCGGCCGGGGTGGCCCCGGGTGAGCCCGGTGTGTTGCAGGTGCGCCGCGAGGTCGGGCTGGTCGAATACCCGCGGGGCCGGAGCGCGATGATCCTGTACACGGCGGCGGACGACCTGCGCGGGGCGTGCGAGCGGCTGGCGGCGCAAGCTGGCGGGATGGCGTGGCTGGTCCGCTGGAACCGGGATCCGGTCGGGGATCCGGCGGGGACGGTGGACCGTCTGATCGCGGAATTCGTCGAGCGCTTCGGCATGAAGCCGGAGTGGACGCCGGAGTGGTCGCCGGAGTGGTCGCCGGAGTGAATGGCTGTCGACTACACGAGCAGCTTGTCGCGTACACCCTTGGCGAGGTCGTCGCGGCTCTGGCCCGGGGCGAGCGGGGAAGCTGCGGGCACGTCCTTGCCGCGGATGACGGCGGGGCGTTCGGCGATCGCGGTGATCCAGCGCTGGAGGTTGTCGAGGCCGTCGATCTCGACGCCGGACCACTCGTATGCGCGGACCCACGGCCAGGTGGCCATGTCGGCGATCGAGTAGTCGCCGGCGAGGTACGGAGCGCCGGCGAGCTGACGATCGAGGACCTCGAACAGGCGCCGGACCTCGCGCTGGTAGCGGCCGATCGCCCACGGGAGCTTCTCGGGGGCGTAGCGGAAGAACACGTTGGCCTGGCCCATCATCGGGCCGACGCCGCCCATCTGGAACATCAGCCATTGCATGACGCGCGAGCGGCCGTTGATGTCGGTCGGCATGAATTGGCCGGTCTTCTCGGCGAGGTACACGAGGATCGCGCCGGACTCGAACACGGGGAAGTCGTCGCGCTCACGGTCGACGATCGCGGGGATCCGACCGTTGGGGTTGATCTCGAGGAAGGCCGGCTGCTTCTGATCACCGTTGCCGAGCGCGAGCGCGTGTACGGTGTAGGGGAGGGCCATCTCCTCGAGCGCGATGGAGATCTTGTGACCGTTGGGAGTCGCGGCGGTATAGAGGTCGATCATGGCGGCGCCGGCAGTGTACCCCTACGCGCCGCGATCAATCCACGACGCCGGTGAACTCGGTCAGGCCGCTGAGGTACGCGATCACGAGGGGTAGGCCGAGGTGGCCGAGCAGCGCGTGGGCGGTGCCGGGGCTGCTACGCAGCTCGTCGCCGGGGCCGAGGAGGACGCCGTTGCTGTCGCTGCACGAGCCTTGCAGCACGCGCATGCGCTCCTCGCCGTGGTGCAGGTGGTGCGGGAAGTGGACGCCGGGGGCGATCCGCAGGAGGCCGCCGATCGGGCCCGCGACGGTGTCGATGAGGTGGTGTTCGATGCCGGGCAGAAGCTGCGTCCAGGCCTCGCTATCATCGACGACACGCGCGAGCAGGGCCTGCAGATCGGACACGGGGCGCTCGTACATCGCGGCGAGGGCGGGCGCGTGGGTGGTCAGGGGCGGCGCGACCGCGGCGAGCAGGCGGACGCGCAGCACCGGTGAGGGGGCGACGGGTGGCAACGCGAGCGCGAGCAGTTGGACGGCCTCGCGGGTGTCACGAAGCTCGTCGTGACAGCGCGGGCAGAGGTCCGGGTCGGGGTGTTCACATGTCCCGAGGGACATGTCGAGGAGGGCCAGGGGATCGAGGTGATTCATGCGCCCTCATGGCCCCCGCCGCGCGGTCGCCAGCATGAGGCCGGCGTGGCGGGTGTAGAGGCCGGACAGGCCGCCGCTGTCGCCCCGACCCATGGCCGCCGCGGCGACGCTGTCCTCGTCGGGACCAGCGAGCGAGGTTGCGTGAGAGGTCGATCCAGACATGCGCTGCGGCCCGGTACGCCGGTGGGGCGGAGTTGGATCGCTGTCAGGGGCGCGGGAGGAAGTCGGTGGTGAAGGCGTCGGTCGGGTCGACGGCCGCGGCGGAGTAGACCCCGAGCTCGGCGAGCTGGGTGTGCAGGGTCTGCCAGCGCGTGGCGGTCATCGCTCCGGGGCGGCCGCCGCCGGCGACGGCGACGAGCGGGGTCAGGGCGGCGGCGCTGCTGGCCATGGTCTCGAGGGTCATCTCGGGGTTTCGCGCGTGGATCTCGGCGTGGGCCGGCGCCGGGTCGCTCAGGTAGCGCTCCCACCCGGTCGTCATGGCGGCCACGAAGCTGCGTACGCGCTCCGGCTGGCGGGCGATCAGTTGCTCGCTGGTGATGACGACGCCGGCGTAGGGGTCGAAGCCGAGGTCGGCGACCAGCAGGCAGCGCGCGGCGACCCCCTGACGCGCGACCACGACGGGCTCGCTAAATACATAGGCCTGCTGGGCGAGCGCGCGGTCGGCCAGAAACGGCGCGACGTTGCCGGCGTAGGGGACGACCGAGACGCCGGGCAGGCCGACCTTTTGTTGGAGAAACTGCGAGAAGGGCTCGCGGATGTTCATGGCGAGGGTGGTGTCACGCAGCTCGGCGAGGCTGCGGGGGCCGTCGTCGTGGACGAGGATGCAGCGCGGGTTCTTTTGCAGGGCCGCGAACACGGCGACGATGGGGACCCCTTCGGCGCGGGCGGCGAGGATCGTCGCGGCGTCGGCGATGCCGAAGGCGCTGCGTCCGGCGGCGACCTGAGGGATGACTGGCGCGTCGGGCCGCCCGGCGATGAGCTCGACGGTGAGCCCGGCGTTCGCGTAGTCGCCAGCGACCTGCGCGGCGAACAAGCCGCCGTGCTCGGGCTCGGGGAACCAGTCGAGGGTCACGCTCAGGGCGCCGTCGACGGCCTGTCCTTTGGAACATCCGGAGGTCCAGGGCAGCAGCGAGAGCGCGAGCAGCGAGCGGCGGCGTAGCACGCCAGCGAGCGTACACCGGGGTGGTGATGGCGGTGGTGATGGCGGTGGCGCAGTCGGTGGTCACGCGCCGCGAACCGCGGACGGCCGCGAGTTGCCCGTCGGGGGCCTGCGTCGGGCGTCCGTGGGTCGCCAGCAGCGGCCCTGCGGGGAAACTGCGGGCGGCGGCTTGCTGCGACGCGCGCAGCCGTAGTAGAACCGCTCGCATGCGCCTCTCGCCTGCGCTCGCGCTCGTGCTCGTGCTGCCGGCCTGTGAGGGTGGTGGGGACGACGTCGCGTCGCCTGAGCCCGGCGCGGTAGAGCCGGTGGCGGTGCCGGCCTTGCCGCCCACGGTGTCGACGCCGCGCAAGGCCCCGCCGATTACGGATTGCCCGCAGAGCCTCGACAGTCCGGAGTCGGGTGACCGGATCATCGGCAGCGCATGCGGCCGCGTGACGGTGAAGCAGGGCTACCGCGTGGAGACCGGCTCGCTGACGATCGAGGCCGGCGTGACCCTGGCCTTCGAGCCAGGTGCGGAGTTGACGGTCGGCTATCAGAAGCCGGGTCAGTTGTTCGTCAAGGGCACGCGCGACCAGCCGGTGCTGTTCACCTCGACCGAGCTGAAGGCGATCGGTGCGTGGCGCGGGGTGTATCTCTACGAGCACGCCGACGGCTCGGAGATCGCGGGCCTGCACCTCGAGTTCGGCGGCGAGGGCATCCGTGGTCCGGTCTATGTGCTGGCCGACGACGTGAAGATCGACGACTCGGTCATCCGCGACACCCTCGACGTGCCGGTACACGTGTCCCAACATGGCCGGCTGATCAGCTTCAGCGGCAACCGCCTCGAGCGGGTCAGCTCGCCGGCGATGCTGCTGCCGCCGAGCTCGGTGGCGGCCGTGGCCGCCGACAACGTGTTCCCCGAGGGCTCGGTGATCCACGTGCTCAAGGGGGTCGTCCGCGAGCGCGTACGCTGGGCCAACCCGGGGATCCCCTTCGTGATCGGCGGGCTGCTCGAGATCGCGGGCGAGGAGGAGGACGTCGAGGCGCTGCTCGAGCTGACCCCGGGCACGACGCTGCGCTTCGACGAGGACGCGTACATCAACGTCGGCTACTACCGTCCGGGCTCGCTGCGCGCGGAGGGCACCGCCGAGGCACCGATCGTATTCACGGCGATGGAGCGCGAGCCGGGGGCGTGGCGCGGGGTCAACCTGTACAAGAACGCGACGGCGAGCTTCAGCCACGCGACCTTCGAGTACGGCGGCCGGCGGGTCGACTCCGGGGTGCTGTTTGCGAACAGCCGCGCGGCGCTATCGGTGGCGGACTGCAAGTTCGTCAATAACCACGGCGGCGTGGTGCTCGAGGGCGGCGATCTGCGGATCTCGGAGTTTGCGCGCAACACCTTCGAGGCGTCGATCCCGTCGTTGCAGGCCTCGGCGCAGGCGTTCGGGGCGCTGGGCGAGGGCAACGTGTTCCCTCCGGACGCGCAGTTGCGGATCGAGGGCGGGCGCATCGAGCGGGACGCCCGCTGGCGCGACCCGGGCCAGGCGATCGAGGTGACGAGCCCGATCTGGGTGCAGAGCGAGGCGACGTTGACGATCGACGCGGGCGTGGATCTTCGGGTGCGCGACGGCTTCACGCTGGCGGTCGGCGAGGTCTACGGCGGCAGCGTGCGGATCGAGGGCACCGCCGCGGCGCCGGTGACGATCTTCGGGGTCCACGACCGCCGCGGCACCTGGGACGCGATCCGCCTGCACCCGCGCTCGACCGGCAACGTCATCCAGCACCTGCGCCTGCGCAACGCGGGCGGCGAGGCGGCGGTGTCGGTGCTCGGTGAGGCAGACCTCAAGGTCGACCACCTGTCGTGCGCGCGCTGCTACAGCCCGGCGCTGACCTGGGCCTGCGGCGCGCAGGTGGTCGCCAGCGAGGTGACCTTCCAGGACGGCAGCCCGGCGGGTCTGTCGGCGCCGAGCGGGTGCGGCTCGTGAATGTGGTTAGTGCGGTGAGCGGGTCGGGTACGGGTCGCGAGTCGCGGGCCCGGCGGCTGCGCGGGCGGATGTTGTGTCCGCGTTTGGCCGAGGCGCGCGTCGAGCTGCTCGCGGACGGTCTGCTGGAGATCGACGCGAGCGGGATGATCACGGCGGTCGGTCCGGCGCCGGCGGAGTGCGACGAGCCGGAGAGTTATCCCGGCGCGGTGCTGCTGCCGGGCTTCGTCGACACGCACCTGCACTTCCCGCAGACGCGGATCCTCGGCAGCGCGAGCGGGCCGCTGCTGCCGTGGCTCGAGCGCTCGGTGTTCCCCGAGGAGGCGCGCTTCGCCGAGGCGCGCTACGCCGCGGCGGTGGCGTGGGAGTTCTGCGAGCAACTGGTGCGCCACGGGACCACGACGTCGGCGATCTACTCGTCGAGCCAGCCGATCGCGGCGGAGATGCTGTTTTGTGAGCTCGAGCGCCGGGGCCTGCGCGCGCTCGCCGGGCTGACCTTGATGGACCGCGGGGCGCCCGACGCGTTGCTGCTCGCGGCCGAGCCGGCGCTCGCGGCCTGCACCGCGTTGGTGGAGCGCTGGCACGGGCGCGACCGCGGGCGCTTGCAGTTTTGTGTGACGCCGCGCTTCGCCCTGAGCTGTACGCCGGCGCTGCTGCGCGGGGCGGCGGCGCTGGCCGAGCGGCATGGATTACCGGTCCAGACCCACCTCGCGGAGAACCCGGACGAGCTGCTGGCGACGGCCCGGGCATTTCCGGACAGCGGCGATTATCTGGCGGTATACGAGGACCACGGGCTGTGTGGACCGCGCTCGTTGTTCGCGCATTGCATCCACCTGTCCGAAGGGGCATGGGACCGGATGGCGACGCGAGGCGCCGCGGTGGCGCACTGCCCCGACAGCAACTTCTTCCTTGGCAGCGGGTGCATGTCGTTGCAGGCGCCGGTCAGCCGCGGCGTACGCGTCGGGCTCGGCACTGACGTCGGCGCGGGACGCAGCTTCTCGCTGCGCCAGGTGATGGCCTCGGCCCACGACGCGGCGCTGATGGTTGGGGCCCGCGTCAGCGCCGAGGCCCTGCTGTGGTACGCGACGCGCGGCGGGGCGCGGGCGCTGGGGCTCGGCAACGTCGGCTGTCTGGCGCCGGGTCACGAGGCCGATATCGTGGCGATCGACGTCCCGGAGTACGTACACGTCGCGACGCGTGAGCAGGCCCGCGAGGCCCATCACAAGGGTGGCGGGGGTGGCGGGGGTGGCGGGGGTGGCGGGAACCCAAGCGACGTCAGCCGGCTGTTCGACGCGGTCGCGTTTCGCCGCGACGCCGGCCCGGCGCGCGCGGTGCTCGTGCGCGGACAAGTGCTGCGATAGTGTGCTATGGGGTGAGGACATGCTGCGCCCCAAGTACCCCTATTATCTCGGCGGCGTGGCCGAGCAGCCGAACGCCGACCTCGTCGTGCACGACAAGTACAGCGGCGCCGAGGCGACCCGCGTGGCCCTCGCGGGCGCGCGGGCGATCGACCGCGCGATCGGGATGGCGGCCGCGGCGGCCCCGGCGATGGCGGCCCTGCCGGCGCACGCCCGGGCGGCCGCGCTGCACCACTGCGTGCGCCGCTTCGGCGAGCGCCAGGAGGAGCTGGCGCTGGCGCTGTGCATCGAGGCAGGCAAGCCGATCCGCGACAGCCGCGGCGAGGTCACGCGCCTGATCGACACCTTCCGCGTCGCCGCGGAGGAGTCGACGCGGATCGTCGGCGAGGTGCTGCCGCTCGACATCAGCCCGCGCGCTGAGGGTTACCGCGGGCAATGGAAGCGGGTCCCGATCGGGCCGGTGTCGCTGATCTCGCCGTTTAACTTCCCGCTCAACCTCGCGGCGCACAAGGTCGCCCCGGCGATCGCGGCCGGCTGCCCCTTCGTGCTCAAGCCGGCCAGCCTCACGCCGGTCGGCGCCCTGCTGATCGGCGAGGTGCTGGCGGAGGCCGGGCTGCCGGCCGGCGCGTGGTCGATCCTGCCGTGCCCGCGCGAGGGGGCCGAGCAGTTGACGACGGACGATCGGCTCAAGCTGCTGTCGTTCACCGGCTCGGGCGAGGTCGGCTGGGCGCTCAAGGCGAAGGCCGGCAAGAAGAAGGTCGTGCTCGAGCTCGGCGGCAACGCGGCCTGCATCGTCGACGAGGGCGCGGACCTGGCGACGGTGGTCCCGCGGCTGACCTTCGGCGCGTTTTATCAGTCGGGCCAGAGCTGCATCAGCGTGCAGCGGATCTTCGCGCACCGCTCGCTGTACGCGTCGCTGCGGACGCAATTGGTCGCGGCCGCGGGCGCACAAAAGCTGGGTGACCCGCGCGACGAGGCGACCGACCTCGGACCGCTGATCAGCGAGAAGGAGGCGGCCCGCGTCGAGCAATGGGTGGCACAGGCAGTGGCGGCCGGCGCGACGCTGCTGTGCGGGGGCCAGCGCGACGGCATGATGATGGCCGCGACCCTGCTCGAGGGCGTGCCGGCCGGGCTGCCGCTGGTGGAAGAAGAGGTGTTCGGCCCGGTGGCGATCCTCGAGCCCTTCGACGACTTCGAGGCGGCGCTCGCCCAGGTCAACGCCAGCCGCTTCGGCCTGCAGGCAGGCGTGTTCACGCATGACCTGCGCCGCGCATATCGAGCGTGGGATATGCTCGAGGTCGGCGGCGTGGTGATCAACGACGTGCCGTCGTGGCGCGTCGACCACATGCCCTACGGCGGGGTGAAGGACAGCGGCCTGGGCCGCGAGGGCGTGCGCTTCGCGATCGAGGATATGACCGAGATCCGGATGCTCGTGCTCAAGCTGTGACGACGAGGCTGCGCGCGTTCGCGGCGACTGGTACAGTGGCGAGACCCATGCTGCTCGCCACGACCCGCCGCCCCTGGATCCCGGCCACGCTGCTCCTGGCGAGCGCGCTGGCTTGTGGCAACCCCACCTATCCGATCACGGAGGTCACCAACACCGGGGACGCCGGGGCCGGCAGCACGCAGACCTCGGGGTCGACCGAAGCGACGACGAGCGAGTCGCCGACGTCGAGCGCGACCACGGAGGCGGTCGACTCGTCGAGCGGCACGACCGGCGCGCCGGACCCCGCGAGCACGGGCACGACCGGGGCTGTCGCCGCCACGGAGACGACGAGCGCGACCACGGGGACGGACGCGAGCACCGGCGAGCTGGGCAGCACGGGGTCGAGCGCGACGGGCACCGACACGATCGGGGAGAGCAGCACAAGCGATACGGGCGAGAGCACCGGGACGACCGGCGACCCCGACGGGCTCGGCGTGATCTCGGGCGAGTGTGGTCTCATCGACGCGATGGAGCTCGAGTCACCGGCGCCCTTCGTGTTCACCAGCGCGATCGACTTCGGCAATATCGGCTACGACTACGACCTGCTGACGCCAGGTGGCCAGCAGATCGCCGACGGGGGCGGCCTCAACGACGGGTCTCTCAAGTCCGAGATCGTCGCCTACGAGGTGCTGGCGCGCTGCGACATGGCGGTCCTGCTCAAGACCGAGGGCAAGATCGTGTATCAGAACCCGATGGGCAAGAAGACCGACCTGCTGGTCGAGTTCGACGGCCTCAAGATCGGCGTCAGCGTGGTGCGTGCGATCGGCTTCCCGAAGGACGCCCCTTACACTGTCGCGCAGGCGGAGACGATCCTGAAGAAGAAGCTGGCCGACATTCAAGTCAGCTCGGTCAACGTCGCCCCGGAGGACGCGTGGGTCAAGCAGATCCTCAGCATCGTCGCCTACGCGCCCATGCACGTGGACAGCATCCTGACGGCATACGAGGGGCTCGACCCGATGCTCAAGGCGGACACGATCCTGGTCGTCAGCGTCAGCGACGGCGACGACGCGTTCATCTACGAGTGAGGTAGTTCGCCCGGTGCGGCGCCGTCGCCGGGCGTCCAGGGGCGCTTAGCCGTGGGATTGGCGCTTTGAAAGGTTCACTACGTGGGCTAAACTCTCGCCTCCGCCGCCATGACACTCACCCGACCGCCCTGGATAAAGCAACTGACGCTCGACGGCTTCCTGTCGTTTGCTCCGCGGTCGAACGTCCTCGAGCTTGGTGCATTGAACGTCGTGATCGGACCGAACGGCGCCGGGAAGTCGAATCTCGTGGAGGCTTTCTCGGTGCTGCGGGCGGTGCCGAAGGATCTGCCGCTGCCGATTCGGGACGGCGGAGGTGTGAAGGAATGGATCTGGCGCGGCGGGAAGCCGTCGGCGACCGAGGCCAAGCTTGAAGTAGTGCTCGCGGAGGGACCCGTGGCACCAAACCACCGCTCCCCGTCGCTTCGATACCGGCTCACCTTTGGAGCAGAGGGCGAGACCTTCGTCGTGCTGGACGAGCGGCTCGAGAACGCGGATGCCCGGCCGGGTGAAGCGAAGCCGTACTTCTACTTCGGCTACGAGCATGGTCGAGCGATGCTCAATGTGGCGGGTGCGCGCCGTGAACTTCGACGCGAAGACATCGACCCCACGCAATCGATCTTGTCGCAGCGGCGGGATCCAGATTCATATCCTGAGATCACGGGTTTGGCGGCAGAATTGGCCAAGATTCGCATCTACCGCAATTGGTCGTTCGGACCGGATTCGCCGATCCGGAGGAGTTGTCGCGCCGATGTGCGAAATGACTTTCTTTCGGAGGATTTCGACAATCTACCGGCGCGCCTCGCAGTGCTCAAGAAAGACCGGGAGGTGAAGCGGCGGCTGCTCGGCCACCTCAGCGATCTTTCTCCCGGGTTCGAGGATTTGGAGATTGTTCCAGAGGGCGGCCAGCTACAGCTCTATATCATTGAGGGGGCGCATAGCACACCGGCTCGCCGGCTGTCCGATGGGACGCTGCGATTCCTGTACTTGGTCGCAATACTGTTGGACCCCACGCCGCCGCCGCTCATCGTGATCGAGGAACCCGAGCTCGGCCTCCACCCGGACACACTGCCGGTGATCCGTGATCTCTTGCTGGAGGCCAGCCGTAGGACTCAGTTGATCGTGACCACGCACTCGGTCACGCTGGTCGACAGCTTTACCGACCATCCGGAAGCGATTCTGGTCTGTGACAAGGTGGACGGCTGTACGACGATAGACCGCCTCGACGAGGAGCAAGTGAGAGCGTGGCGCGCCCACGGTCGCCTCGGTGAGCTATGGCTGAGTGGTCAACTCGGAGGTACGCGGTGGTGAGGCGGCCGGTCGGGATCCAGGTGTTCGTCGAGGGCGGCGGTAAAGGTGATGATAGCACCATCGCTTGCCGCAGGGCCTTCAACAAGCTCATCGAGCGTGCAGGATTTCGCGGGCGAATGCCGAAAATTATCGCCTGTGGCTCACGCCAGAACGCCTTCGAGCGGTTTGAACTCGCCTGCGCGGAGGACAAACGGGACTGTCTGCTGTTGGTCGACAGCGAGGGTCCGGTGATACACACCTCGCCCTGGGAGCATGTGCGACGGCGCGTGGGCGACGGGTGGAACAAGCCGGTGAGCGCCGAGGACGACGATCTTCACTTCATGGTCGAGTGTATGGAGGCGTGGATCGTCGCCGACCTCAACGCGATGCGAGGTCACTACGGGCGAGCGTTGCAAGAGAGCGCCCTGCCGGCCCGCGCCGACGTCGAGCAGGTGCCCAAGCGTGACCTCTACGAGGCGCTGGGCAAGGCGACGCGACAGGCCGGAGACTATGGCAAAGGTTCAGACGCGTTCGCCCTGCTCGCGGCGATCGACCCCGCAGTCTTGCGCAAGGCGTGTCCCTGGGCCAAGCGCTTCTTCGTGGAGCTCGATCGACGATCATCCGCCCTCGCCGGGCCGACGCGTTAGGCCCTCAGCGCCCCGGCGGCAGGGCCCGGCCGCGGGCGGTCTGCTCGTGCACAGGGCGTTGCAGGGTCAGCCGCTGGCCCGCGGCGCGCCCGGCCTCGTGGGCCTTGCTGCGGCGCACGCCGGACTTGGCCATCGCGCGGATGTGGGGGTGGCGGACGCGGACGAAGCGGTGGAGGTCGGCGTCGCCGAGCCAGACCAGGCCGACCTCGGCGTTGCGTTTGCACTCCTGGCGGAGCTTGTCGCGAAAGCCGAGCAGCACGCCCGCGGTGTACTCGCGCTTGCGGCTGCCTGGGAGGTCGAGGCTGCGGTGCTCGAGGCGCCACAGGCGGTCGGTGCTGGTGTGCAAGAAGTCGTGGACGTAGCCGGCCATCTCGAGGTTGGCCTCGCTGCCCATGACCTCGAGCACGCGCTCGTGGCGGTCGCGACGGGAGTTGTAGGTAGTGGTCCAGATGCACTCGACGAAGAAGAACTCCGCGAGGATCGCACCGACCAGCTTCCAGTCGAGCGGCAGCGCGGCGGCGCTGCCACCCAGGCGGCGCGCGCCGTAGCCGAGCGGCGGGCCGCCTTGCGGCAGCTCGAGGTTGTATCGCAGCAGCAGCGTGTTGGCGGCCGCCATCGCCGCCTCGGCCTCGTGACGATTGGCGCTGGTCGCCAGCGCGAGCAGCTTCTGGACCCGCCGCAGGGTCTTGCTCTGCTCGTCGGCCTCGGCGGTGCGCGGGGTGCCGCTGGCGCGGGCGTCGATGCCGAGCAACTGGCACGCGCGGCCGAACTGCGGGCCGTGTGGGCGCTCGTCACCGCCGAGGATCTCGTCGACGTACTGGTGCGCCATCTCGTGCTTGAGGGTCGCTAGCACCTCGTCCCACGCGTGGGTCCAGATGTGGTGATGCGCGAGGCTCAGCAGCCGCGCCTCGGGCTCCCAGTGGCCCAGGCGCTGCTCGCCGCGGTCGATCTGAAGGACCGGCGGTTGCAGGCACCCGCCGAGGTGACGCGCGTTGAAGTCGGTCCAGGCCCGGCGCAGCTCGACCAGCCAGGCCGGGTGCAGCGTCTCGTCGAGGGTCGCGGTCATGCGGGACCGGGAGGATTACACAGGCCCGCCGGTCGAGACAACCGCGGCGAGTCGCCGATATACTGCGCGCGGGTGGCAAGCACTTCGCACGTGGTGGTCGTGGCGGCGGCGCTGGCGGTGGGGCCGCTGGCCGCCTGCTTGCCGGAGAGCGTGCCGCCCTGGAAGGTCGACCATGCGATCGCGGCGGCGATCCGCGTCGACATCGCGGAGCGCGGGCCGTACGGGCCGAGCTCGCCGCGGCCGGATCGCCTGGTGGCCGCGGCGATGCCCGGCGACAAGATCCGTCTCACCCCGTTCCTGATCGGGCCCGATGGACCCCTCGACCTCGAGGAGGTGGCGCCGACCTGGTACTACTGCCAGGCCTCGCGCTGCTTCGGGGACGTCGCGCAGCCCGAGCCGCTGCGAAGCTGTGAGACCGAGCCGCTCGGGCCGGCGAGCACGTGCCGGATCGCGACCGGCGCGACCGCGACCTTGCAGCTCGGCGAGCTGAGCTCGCTCAATCTGTTCGGAGATCCGCCCGCGGTGTACATGATCTCCGGCACGCCCGGCGGCGCGAGCACGCAGCGCTGCGTCGACCGCCTGCGCAGCATCGATACCGTCACCGAGACGCTGCAAGACTGCATCCTCATCATCGAGCCGCTGCCGATCGGACCGTTTTGGCGGCTGTTGCTGCTGGCCGCGTTCCTCGAGCTGCCGGACGCGATCCCGCTATCCTCGGTGTCGGTCGAGGTGCAGGCCGCCCAGCCGAGCCTGTTCCCGGCGGTCCGTCCGTTCGAGGTCACGGTCACGGCGCTCGACGGTCGCGCGCGCGAGCAGGTCGCGGCGGACGGCGACACGGTGATCGTCGCGCCCGGCGATCGCGTGAAGATCTACGCGCCGGTCGACCCGCTCGACGCCCAGCTCTACTATCAAACCCTGCTCGGCGGCGACGGGCTGCCGGTGATGCAGGCGCAGTTCGAGACCCTGATCTCGACCTGGCTATTGACCGACGCGACCGAGGAGCCGGTCCCCGGGATCCAGGAGGTCACCTGGCAGGTCCCGGAGGACGCGAGCGGGGCGATCCACGGCTATTACCTGCTCAGCGACACGCGATCGATCGTGTGGGCGTGGCTGCGCTTCGAGGTGTCCGGGGGCCCCGGAGGCTCCGGAGGCTCCGGAGGCTCCGGGGTATCTGGTTCATGAGACATGTCCCCCGGGCCATGTCGTGGGGGACAGTCGCGTGCGCCGCGGCGCTCGAGTCGGCGCGGGCCGGGGCCGCCGCACCGCCGGCGCCGACCGATCTCTGCGCGCGGCCCGGCGCCTGTGGCACGATCGTCGGGCCGGTGCGCGCGGCGGGGCTGCGCACGCCGTTGAGCGACACCTCGGTGATCGCCGTGCCGGCCAGCTCGAAGCGGCTGCGCGCGCTCGACGACCCCGCCTCGGACCGGCCGGCGTGGCTGCGCGAGGTCAGGACCGGCGACGACGGCTCGCTCGCGCTCGAGGTCCCGCCCGGACTCGTGCGCCTGGTGATCGTCGCGGCGGGCTTCGAGCGCTTCGAGGTGGTGGTCGAGGTGAAGGCCGGGGCCGCCACGGCGGTGAAGCTGTTCCCGCGGCCGCTCGAGCTCAATCCCTACCGCACGGTGGTGCGCGCGCCGACCGAGCGCGCGCGGGTCCCCGATGTCGCCGCGCGGACGATCAGCCGCGAGGAGATCGCGACCATGCCGGGCACCCAGGGCGACCCGCTGCGGGCGCTGCAGAGCCTCCCCGGAGTGGCGCGCACGCCCGGCGGGCTCGGCCTCCTGGTCCTGCGCGGGGCGAACCCCAACCAGTCGCAGGTGTTCGTCGGCGAGCACCCGGTGCCGCGGGCGTTTCACGTGCTCTCGCTGGCGAGCGTGGTGCCGGGCGACATCATCGACCACATCGACTTCGTGCCCGGCAACTTCGACAGTCGCTACGGCAACGCGACCGGCGGCGTGGTGGTCATCGAGCCGCGACGCGGGCGGCGCGACGGGGTCCACGGGTTTGGCAAGGTCGACCTCGCGGCCGCGGGGGCGCTGGTGGAGGGGCGCCTGGGCAAGCGGGGCGGGTCGTTCATCGTCGCCGCGCAGCGGGCCTACATCGACGGCGTGCTGGTGGCCGCGCAGAAGCTGCTCGGCGAGCAGGACTTCCTGCTCCCGCGCTACTACGACTATCAGGCGATGATCGACCACCCCTTGCCTGGCGGCGGCACGATCAGCGCGCGGGTGATCGGCTCCGGCGATCGCATCCGCCTGCGCAGCGATCGATTCGGCGAGGGCGAGAAGCAGACCCTGTTCGACTTTCGCAGCGACTATCATCGCGCCGACGTGGTGGTGCGCAAGCGCGTGGGGCCGTGGCGCTTCATGGTCAGCCCGGCGTTTCGTTACGACATCGGCCGCCGCGTGATCCCGCTGCAGGAGGCCGACCAGTATCGCCGCGACTACGTGACCTCGCTGCGCGCCGAGGGCGTGCGCGAGCTGTCGGATCGCTTCGAGATCGTGTTCGGCAGCGACGCGCAGATCGACGCGTTTAGGGCCCAGTCCATGAAAAGCGACCCGGAAGGCGTGCTGGGCGAGCCGCCGAAGGAGTCGCGCGGCACCGAGACCTGGCTCGGCGTGTACACGACGGCGCACCTGCGGCTCGGGCCGCTGCTGCTGACCCCGGGCGTGCGCGCGGCCGGCTTCGTGGTCGGCGCCGAGACGGCCTTCGCGGTCGACCCGCGGGTCAACGCCCGGCTGGCGCTCGGCGAGCGTTGGAGCCTGCGCCTCGGGGTCGGCGCCTACTCGCAGCCGCGGGTGCGCCGCTACATCGCCGATGCGCAACTGGTGCCGGGTGGCGCGCGGGTCGGCACCGACAACCTGATCTTGCCGGCGTTCTTCTCGAACTTCGAGCCGACCGTCAGCTTCGAGCCGGTCGCCGGCACGCTGAAGGTCGCCCGCTCGGTGCAGGCCAGCGCGACGATCCAGCACGACCTGCTCGCCGGTTACACGATGGAGGCGACCGGCTTCTTTCGCGAGCAGGAGAACGGGGTGCCGCCGCGCAGCGCCGGGCAGGTGCTCAGCGGCTCGACGACCCGCAACTTCGGCCTGGAGCTGCTGCTGCGCAAGCCGCTGACGCGCCGGCTGTACGGGTGGGTCGCGTACACGCTGATGCGCAGCGAGGTGACGATCCAGGCGCGCGGGCCGCTTCCGGGCGGGACCTTCCCGGCCGACTTCGATCAGCGCCACAACCTCGCCGTCGTGGCGAGTTACAAGCTGCCGAGTAACTGGCAGATCGGCGGCCGGTTTCGCCTGGTCTCGGGGTCGCCCTTCACGCCGGTCCTGGGGTCGCTGCAATACGACGGCGCCTACATCCCGATCACCGGCGAGTTCAACAGCGCCCGGTTCCCGCCGTTTCACCAGCTCGACCTGCGCGTCGATCATCGGTGGATCAAGAAGTGGCTGAGCGTGACCGCCTACCTCGACGTGCAGAACGTATATAACCGGGCCAACGTCGAGGCGTATATCTATAACTACGATTTCTCCAGCTCGGCCGGCGGCGTGGGTCTGCCGATCTTCCCGTCGGTCGGGGTCCGCGTCGATTTCTGAGCGTGGCCAGAACCACGGCGATCGGCGCACACTGGCGGCCAGGGGGGACAGGCATGATCGATCGACGGCAAGACGCGCTGCGTGGGGCGCTGACGTATCTCGGGGACGCCGAGCGGAGGATCAGCGGGGTTCGGGGTGACCACACCGGGTGGGCCGTGATGGAGCAGCTTTATCCCGATGACACGCGGATCGGCTACGTCGGACCCGGCACGCGCCCGCCCGACGGCGCCTCGATGGTGCCGCTGATGGCCCCCGCGTGGGGCTGGATGCTGCTCGGGGCGCTCGCGCTGGGCCTCGTGGGCTCGCTGGTGGCGCTGACGATCGTCGGGGCGATCGTCGGCGCTGTGCTCGGCCTCTTCGGTCGCTTCTGGTTCACGCTGCGCCACGCCGAGGAGCTGCGGCGCCCGAGCGAGGAGGCGAACGCGGAGATCCACGTCGCGCTCGGCGAGGCGGCCCGCTTCATGCATGAGGCAGGCGTCGACTGGGTCGGCGGTGATCCCTCGGTGGTCGCGCACCCGTGGCAGATGCTCGCGCCGGTGCAGGCGACCGCGGCGGCTCTGCGCGCCGAGCTCCCGGACGCCACCCAGTCGTGAGACGCCGCTGGCGCCCGGTCGGCCGGCGCGGTATAGCTCGCGGCCATGGGATTCTTCGACAAGGCGAAACAGTTCATGGGCGGCAAGGGCATGGCCAACGTGTCCATCACGGTCATCGAGCGCCAGCCGGCCGAGTCGGCCACGTTTCCGGTCAGTGACTCGGTGCTCAAGGGCACGATGGTCATCGACGCGCAGAAAGATTGCACGTTGTTGGCCACCAAGTACGAGGTATGGCTGTACATCAAGAAGGACGAGAGCGACTCTCCGAACCTGGTCCGCATGGAGCAGGACCCCGAGCCCAATACCAGCTACTCCGACGGCTGCCTCAAGATGCCCTGCGACCTCAAGGCCGGTCAGGTCATCACCCAGCCGTGGATGGTCAGCGAGGTCGACATCCCCGGCATCCTCGCGCGTAACGGCTTCCCGAACGCCAACCAGGCGGTCGGTGACCCGCGCGTGCGCCTGGTGGTCAAGTGCATCGCCGACGTGAAGGGCTCGCCCTTCGACCCCTGCGCCGAGGTGACCGTCACGCTCACGCCGACCTGAGCCCCCGCGCCGCACGACCACGAGCTGGTCCACGCGCTGGCATGGCCGGACGGGGTGTCGGCGGCGTTCTTCGGCCGTCGCTGCGGGCCGCCGCCAGAAGCCGAGCGCCAGGGCCGGGGACGAGGCGGCGTGGGTGTCTCGTCGCCGCCGAGAGTCCACCCCGGGGCCGTCAGACGGGGTAGGCTCGGCGGATGGCGGTCCTCCCGAGTCGGTACAGCGCGTGGTGGTTGCTCGTGCTCGTGATCCTGGCGTCCGTACTGGCGTCCGGATTCGTGGAGATGGGGATCCGCAACAGCGGCGAGGCGCCCGAGCCAGACGTGTTGCTCTCGATCGTGGGGGTGTGCTCGGCGCTGGCGCTGGTGTCGTCGCTGCTGGGCTTCTTGGGGGCGCGGATGGCATTCGTCGGCGCCACCGTGGGCATGCTGATCGGGCTCGGGCTGATGCTTTACGTGGCGTGGACCGGATCGCGCGAGGGGATGCGGGATCTGGCGGCGCTCCTGAGCTTCCTGATGTACGGGGTGATCGGTGCGGTGGTGGGGCTCGTGATCGACGGCGTACAATGGCTGGCGCGGCGCCGACGGGCTGCATGACGCGCGAGGACCTGTCCCTCGCGGCCAAGCTGCTCGGCGCCGGCGCAGCCGGCCTCAACCACGAAGGACGTCGAGGACGCGGGGATCTCTGAAGTTCCCGCCGTCCCCGGCGATCCGCGCCCCGGTCGAGGCGATCGCCCGCGCCCGATCGTCCGCGGTCAGCCGCCCGATCGGGCCACCTCACTGCTCAGTGAACCGTCGTCGCCAGGCGCTGCGCGACGCGTGCCCACGGCTCCGGCCATCCCGGCGCGCTGCCGACGACCACCTCGAGCGGGACCCTCTTCAACCCTCGCAGCGCGGATCCGCCCCAACGGGCCATCACGCATAGATCTGCGACGCAACCCGTGGTCACCCACCCCGCCGTCAATCCGGCGACGTCCGTGAGCCGTTTTCCCTCCCCGCGGGACTGACTCGAGAGCGAGGTAACATCCCCCGTCTCGGGAGCCCCCATGCAACCCACGATCCTCATCACCGGCAGCGCCGGCCTCGTCGGCATAGCCCTCACCACCCACTTAACAGCCAGGGGTTATCGCGTCCTCTCGCTCGACGTGCGCGCCGCGGACCGCCTCTCACGCGCCGACGTGTGCGACCCCCAGGCCGTCCGCGAGGCTCTGCGCGGCTGCACCGGCGTCATCCACCTCGCCGCCGTCTCCCGCGTCATCTGGGGCGAGCGCGACCCGGAGCTGTGCCGCACCACCAACATTGGTGGCACCCGCAACCTCCTCGACGCCGCCCTCGCCGCTCCGCGCCGCCCCTGGCTGATCTTCGCCAGCAGCCGCGAGGTCTACGGTCAGCCGCGCACCCTCCCCGCCACCGAGGATACCCCCCTCGACCCGATCAACGTCTATGGTCACACCAAGGTCGCCGGCGAGGCCATGGTCCTCGCCGCCCGCGACCACGGCCTGCGCGGCGCCATCGTCCGCCTCTCCAACGTCTATGGCAGCCCCGCCGATCACCACGACCGCGTCGTCCCGGCCTTCGTTCGTGCCGCCGTCGCGGGCCAGCCGCTGAGGGTCGACGGCCCCGATCACACCTTCGACTTCACCCACGTCGACGACACCGCCCGCGGCATCGCCATGCTCGCCACACACCTCGATCACGACAAGCCTCCGCCCCCGCCGATCCACCTCCTCACCGGCACCGCGACCTCCCTCGGCCAGCTCGCCGCGCTCACCGTCGAGCTCGCGGCCACCGGCGCAGTGATCACCCACGCCCCGCCTCGCGCCTACGACGTCGCCCAGTTCCACGGCTCCCCCGAGCGCGCCCGCCACCTGCTCGACTGGACCCCCCGCGTCACCTTGCGCGACGGCCTCACCCGCTTCGTCGCGGCCATTCGCGCCGAGCAGGACGGTGCCGCGTGAAGATCGTCCAGGTCATCCACGGCTATCCGATGCGCTACAACGCCGGCTCGGAGGTCTACACTCAGACCCTGTGCCATGGCCTCGCCGCGCGTCACGAGGTCCACGTCTTCACCCGCGAGGAGGACCCCTTCGCCCCCGACGATGCCACCCGCGACGAGCGCGACCCCGACGATACGCGCATTCACCTGCGCCTCGTCAACGCCGCCCGCGGTCGCGACCGCTACCGCGACCCCGGCGTCGACCAGGCCTTCGCCGCCCTGCTCGATGAAGTCCAGCCCGACATCGTGCATATCGGCCACCTCAATCACCTCTCGACCTCCCTGGTCCTCGCCGCCTCGCACCGAGAGATCCCGATCGTCTACACCCTGCACGATTATTGGGTCATGTGTCCCCGCGGACAGTTCATGCAGACCCACCCCGAGGACCCGAATAACCTGTGGCCCGCATGCGACGGCCAGGACGACCGCAAGTGCGCCGAGCGCTGCTATGCCCGCTACTTCTCCGGCGCCGACGACGAGCGCGAGCGAGACCTCGCCCACTGGACCGACTGGGTCGCCCGCCGCATGCAGCATATGCGCGCCATGGTCGAACACATCGACCTCTTCATCGCCCCCGCCCGCTACCTCGAGCGCCGCTACCGCGACGAATTCGGCCTTCCGCAAGGCAAGCTCGTCTACCTCGATTACGGCTTCGACCGCACGCGCCTGACCGGCCGCCACCGCCGCCCCGGCGAACCATTCACCTTCGGCTACATCGGCACCCACATCCCCGCCAAGGGCATCCACCAGCTCATCGACGCCTTCGGCCACCTGCACGGGAACCCGCGCCTGCGGATCTGGGGTCGCGCCCGCGGCCAGGAGACCGCCGCCCTGCGCGCCCTCGCCGACCGCCTCCCGGACAATGCCGGCGCCCGCGTCGAATGGTCGCCCGAATACCGCAACCAGGAGATCGTGCCCGACGTCTTCGATCACGTCGACGCGATCGTCGTCCCCTCGATCTGGGTCGAGAACTCCCCGCTCGTCATCCACGAGGCCCAGCAGGTCCGCGTCCCCGTCATCACCGCCGACGCCGGCGGCATGGCCGAATACGTCCACCACGAGATCAACGGCCTGCTCTACCCCCACCGCGATCCCGCTGGCCTCGCCGTCCAGATGCAGCGGCTCGTCGACGACCCCGCCCTCGCCGCCCAACTCGGCGCCCGCGGCTACATCCACGACCCCAGCGGCGACATCCCCGACATCGACACCCACGTCGCCGCCATCGAGGCCCTCTATCACCAGCTCCTGCGCCGCCGCGACTCCGCCCGCGTCCCCGCCCGCGCCCCGGCCCCCCACGGCCCCTGGCGTGTCACCTTCGACACCAACCCCGACACCTGCAACCTGCGCTGCATCATGTGCGAGGAGCACTCCGAGCACAGCCTGCTGCAGATCCGTCGCAAGGCGGCCGGCAAGCCGCGGCGCCTCATGCCGATCGACCTCCTGCGCCGCCTCTTCACCGAGGCCGCCGCCAACGGCATGCGCGAGATGATCCCCTCCACCATGGGCGAACCCCTGCTCTACGATCATTTCGAGGATATCCTCGAGCTTTGCCGCACCCACGACGTCAAGCTCAACCTGACCACCAACGGCACCTTCCCCCGCCTCGGCGCGCGCGTCTGGGCCGAGCGTATCGTCCCCGTCACATCCGACGTCAAGATCTCCTGGAACGGCGCCACAGCGGCCACCCACGAGCAGATCATGCCCGGCACCCAGTGGGATCGGGTCCTCGCCAACGCCCGCGAATTCATCGCCGTGCGCGACGCCCACGCCGCCGCTGGCGGCAACCGCTGCCGCGTCACCTTCCAGCTCACCTTCCTCGAGAGCAACGTCCACGAGCTCGCCGACATCGTCCGCCTCGCGATCGACCTCGGCGTCGACCGCGTCAAGGGCCACCACCTCTGGGCCCACTTCGACTCGATCAAGGACCTCTCGATGCGCCGCAACCCCGAGGCGATCCTCCGCTGGAACCACGCCGTCGCCGCCGCCCGGGCCGTCGCAGCGAGTGCCAACATTATGCTCGACAACATCTTCCCCCTCGACCCCGACGCCCGCGAAGACATCGCCCCCGGCGGCCCCTGCCCCTTCCTCGGCCAGGAGGCCTGGGTCAGCGCCACCGGCCGCTTCGACCCCTGCTGCGCCCCCGACGCTCAGCGCCGCACCCTCGGCGAATTCGGCGACCTCCACGACACCAACCTCATGGACGTATGGCACGGCGACGCTTACAAACGCCTGCGCACCACCTACCGTAATCATGCGCTCTGCGTCGGCTGCAACATGCGCAAACCCGCAGAGGCTCCATGACCCGCTGGTCGCAAACCACCGTCGCCGACGACTGCACCCACCACCTCCTCGACGATCGACCGCTCTACGCCGACCGCTTCGACGAGGTCCTCAAGTTCCACCCCCCCGGCCTCGCCCCCGTGCGCCGCGATAGCGCCGCCTGGCACATCCGCGACGACGGCAGCCCCGCCTACGCCCGTCGCTTCCTCCGCACATTCGGCTACTACGAGGGCCGCGCCGCCGTCACCGCCCCCGATGGCTCGCACCATATCACCCTCGACGGCGACGACCTCTACCCCGAGCGTCACGCCTGGTGCGGCAACTTTCAACACGGCCGCTGCCCCGTGCGCGACTCCGCCAGCAACTACCACCATATCACCGCCGACGGCCGCCCCGCCTACACCGCCCGCTGGCGCTACGCCGGCGACTACCGCGACGGCTCTGCCGTTGTCCAGCGCCACGACGGCCATTCCACCCACGTCGACCTCCACGGCCGCCCGCTGCACGACCGCTGGTTCCTCGACCTCGACGTCTTTCATAAGCGCTTCGCCCGCGCCCGCGACCCGGCCGGATGGCTGCACATCGACCGCCACGGGCACCCCGCCTACGCCCGCCGCTTCGCCGCCGTCGAGCCCTTCTACAATGGCCAGGCCCGCGTCGAACGCCACGACGGCGCCCTCGAGGTCATCGACGAATTCGCCAACACCCTCATCGAATTGCGCCCCGCCCTGCGCAGCGAGTTCCACGCCCTCTCCGCCGACATCGTCGGGGCCTGGCGCACCGACACCCTCGCCGTCGCCGTCGACCTCAACATCATCCCCGCGCTCCCGGCCCCGCCCCTCACCGTCGCCAGCCACTGCGGCATCACCCTCGACGGCGCCACCCGCCTGCTGCGCGCCCTCGCCGAGCTCGGCGTCGTCACCTGCGATCCAAACGGCCACTGGCACCCCACCGAGCGCGGCGCCCACCTGCGCGAGGACCACCCCCAGACCCTCGCCGATGCCGCCCGCGAGGCCGCCGGCCCGCAGCGCGATCGCTGGAAAAACCTCACCCTCGCCCTGCAAGACGGCGAATGGAACCCCTCCAACATCTTCCACGAGGTCGCCGATTCCCCCTCCCGCACCACCTCGCACCATCGCATGCTCCGCAGCTACGCGCGCCACGACTACACCTCGATCACCGCTCACCTCCCGCTCCCGAACAACGGCGTGATCGTCGACGCTGGCGGCGGTCTCGGCACCCTCGCCGAGCTGATCACCGCGCACCGCCCGGCAGCCTCCGTCGTCCTGCTCGAGCGCCCCGAGGTCATCGAGCAGCTCCCGATCCAGCGCCGCTTCACCGCCATCACCGCCGACCTCTTCGCCCCCTGGCCGATCGCCGCCGACCTGGTCCTCTTCACCCGCGTCCTCCACGACTGGGACGACGATCAGGCCCTCACCCTCCTGCATCGCGCCCGCCAGTCCCTCAACCCCGGCGGCCGCCTCCTGCTCCTCGAGCTCCTCCTCGACGACACCCACCCCGACGGCGGCCTCTGCGACCTCCACCTCCGCGTCGTCACCGGCGGCCGCGAGCGGACCCTCCCCCAATTCACCGCCCTGCTTCACCGCGCCGGCCTGCACCTCACCACCCACGACCGCATGGGCACCCTCCTCCACGCCCTGCTGGCCATCCCAACATGACCACGTGGCCCCCCGAATTGCCCCCACTCCCGGTTCGCACCCCCACCGACCGTCCTGTCGCGCTCCTGCTGCGACACGCCGAGCGCCCCGCGATCACCCCCGGCGAGCACGGCACCGACCTCGCACTCACCGACCATGGCCGCCGCACCGCCGAGCTCCTCGGCGCCACGCTCGGCCCACGTATCCTCAGCCTCTCCACCAGCCCCGTCCGCCGCTGCCGCGAGACCGCCGAGGCCATCCGCCGCGGCGCCAAACTCAACCTCGATATCACCCCCGACCGCCTGCTCGGCGACCCCGGCGTCTTCGTCAGCGACCCCGACCTCGCCTGGACCCACTGGCAAACCCTGGGCCACGAAGCCGTCGTCGAGCACCTCGCCCACGCAGATCAACCTCTCCCCGGTCTGGCCCACGCTGCGGATGCCGCCCATCAACTGGCGCAGCACCTCCTCCACGCCCTCCACACCTCGCCTCCGGGTCTCCACGGTCTCCACATCTTCGTCACCCACGACGCGATCCTCTACCCCACGGTATCGCGTATCATGCACGCGACCTACCACCCATGGCCCGTCTTCCTCGAAGCCGCGGCGCTCTGGCAAGAGGCCGGATCTGCAATCGCATACTCACAGGACTCGACTCACCTCTCAAAGGAGCACTCCCCATGATCTCGATCGAAGCCCATCCACTGCTCCTCCCGCCCGCCCTCATGTCAATTTATGAAGATGCTAAAATCACCTACACCACGGGAAACCACGAAGAAGCGCTGAATATAAACGAGAGACTCCACGAGGCAGCAATCAGGACAGAATGCGTCCTGGGCCAAATCGTGAGCAAGCGCTTCATAGGTCTGTGCCAGTATCGCCTGAGTCGTCTCCAGGCAAGTCAAGCGAGCCTCAACGCAGCCTTGGCGCTTGCCAAGGAACACGGCGAATTGGAACAGCAAATTCTGATCCAGAACCACCTCGCGGCCACCTTACGACGTCTGGGCCTTCTGCAGGAAGCATACGATACCCTCGAGCTTGGCCTCGAGATGGCGCCGCTCGAGCACTATGCCCACGCGCATGCGCGTCTCCTCGGCAACAAGGGCGCTCTCCTCGACGAATTCGGCGACCGAGCGGCAGCAGACGATTGTTACGCTCGCTTCGAGATCCTCTCCCGACTCCTCGGCAACGATCACCGCCTCGCCAACGCCGTCGGCTTGGCGGCCCGATCCGCCCTCCTTCGCAACGACCTCGCCACGGCCGAGAAGAAATATAATGAAGAGGCGCAACTCGCATCGAAGGTCGGCGATCCGCTGCGAAAGATCGCCGCGACGCTGCACCTCGCCCGCTTGGCTGCCAGTCGTGGTCGGTATTCTGAGGCCGAGAACGGGTTTAAAGACGCCCTGCGTGCTGCTCGACAGATCTCGCACGAGAAACGTCTCACCGATACATGGCGCTCGGTCGGCTCGAGGAGGTGCAACTGGCACCATACTGGCACCACCGCACGGTCCGCAACCGAACATCTCAGATTCAAAAACGAATCCGAGGCGTTAGCCCCTCTACACAAAGTTGAGATGAAAATGCGGCGTCGCCGTCCGGCTCTCATCGACCACTGCGATCCCCAGTTTCTTCGCCGTCTTCTTGAACATGCCACGCTCCGCGCTCGACATATCCGTACAGCGCACATCGACCGCGCCTTCGCGCAGGTGCTTCGACACATAGTCTTTATCTGCCACCTGGGCCGCGATAACGCGGGTGATCCTCGCGTGCATCGCGTCGCCGGTCAGGCCCTCGTTCTTCGCCAGCTTCCAGGCCGCGAGCACTTCGGCCGCGGCCGTCTTGTTGGCATAGTTACGGACGATGTTATCGCCGCGCTCGAGGTTACGCAGCATCAGGCCGGCCTGGGTCGTCGGGCTGCGGGTGCCGTCGGTGATCACCAGGGCCTTGCCGGTCTGTTGCTGATAGGCCTCGGCCAGCGCTTCCAGCTTCGGCACCACCGGCGTCGGGATCTGCACGCCGGCGGTCAGCGTGTACGCCGGTGAGGTCGTCGCGCCGACGGCCCAGCACAGGAACAGCAGCGTCCGCACCATCGGCGTAGGTTATCTGGTTTCGCCGCTGTCTGTTAGCATCGCCCGCGTGACGCGCCCGACCGTCCTGCTCCTCGTGCTCTGCGCTTGCGGTGGGGGCCCGCCCTCTGGGCCGGCCGCCGACCCCAAGCCTGCCAGCCCCAAGCCTGCCGACCCCAGGTCCACGGGGTCCGCCGATCTGGCCCCGGAGGCGCCCGCAGAGCCGTTTGCGACCCCGAAGACCAAGCCGCCGCCGCCGCCGGACGGTGCCGCGCTGCTCGACCCTCCTCTCTACGTGCAGCGCTGCGACGCCGCGCACCCGTGCCCCGAGCTATTGCAGCCCGCGGGTGAGACGCACTGTCGGGAGTTGCGGCTCGGCGGCATCGCGCACTGGCGCTTGCCGGACCGCGGCGAGGTCCAGCGCTTCACCACTGGCGTCGGCATGGACAAGCTCGAGGGCTTCCACTGGACCCGCACCCCCTTCGCGGAGGATGCCAAGCAGGCGTGGATCGTCGACGCGAAGACCGGTCAGGAGACCACGATCCCCCGCGACCGCAAGCCCTTCACGATCCGCTGCGTGATCGAGCCGTGAGCGCGCGTGGTATGGTCGCCGCCGTGCATCGCCTCGGTCTCCTGCTGCTCGGGCTCGCCGCCTGCGCCCCTCCGGGCGGCGGCGATACGGCCACCACCGGTCCGGGCGCGACCGACACCGCGGCCGCCACCACCAGCGACGAGCCGACCGGCACCACCGATGCCTGCATGGGCAGCAGTGACTGTGAGACCGACGGCATCTGCGTCGCCGACTACGAGGCCGCGGACCCACCCCCGGGTGGCCAACGCGGCGCCGCCAGTTGCGTGGCCAACACCGCCTGCATCGGACCGCTCGATCTCGAGCGCTGGTGCTTCGACCATCGCGGCTGCTGCGACGACCTCCGTTGCCGCCCGACCGACGGCGTCTGCGAGCCCGCCACCCTCGGCCAGACCACCGGCGGCCCCGACACCACCAGTGACACCAGCACCGGCAACACCACCGACACCAGCACCACCGACACCAGCACCGACAATACCAGCACCGGCGACCCCGGCACCGGCGACACCGACACCAGCACCACCGACACCAGCGACACCGGGGCGACCGACACCACGGGCTGAGGCGGGTCTGGCGACCCGACGAGGTCGCCCGGCGATCCCACATCGGTCGCTTCACCCGGCGCAGACGCCGCTCTAGCCTTCTCGATAATTATGCGAGAGCCGCGTGTACTTCCCGGCCAGCCGCCGGTGAAACGCCTCATCCTCGGCGGTCAGCGTCTTGACCACCTTGCCTGGCACGCCGACCACCAGGCTGTGTGGCGGCACGATCATCCCCGCCGTGACCAGCGCGCACGACCCGATCACACAGCCCTCGCCGATCACCGCGTCGTCGAGGATCGTCGCCTGAATGCCGACCAGGGTGCCGCCGCCGATCCGGCACCCGTGGATGACCGCGCGGTGGCCGATGACCACCTCCTCGGCCACGAAAGTACCGCTGTGGTCGCCCAGGTGCACGACGGCGCCGTCTTGCACGTTGCTGCGCTCGCGGACCTCGATGCGGTTGACGTCGGCCCGCAGCACGCAGCCGTACCAGACGCTGACGTCGTCGGCGAGGGTGACGGCGCCGACCACCGCGGCGCCCGCGGCGATGCGCACGCGCTCCCCGACGCTCGGCGCCCGGTCGAGGTAGCGCTCGAGGATCGCACCCGGGAAGCGGAGGCGAAGCGCTGCGATTTGGGCCTCGATCGCGGCGACATCCCGCGGAGGGCCTGTCACGATCTCGACCGAATCCACGACTGTACGTGACGCCATGCCCCCGCAGCATAGCGGCCGTACCGTGGGGCTTGCCACAGGTGCGGCCGATCGCGTAGAAAATCCCCGTGGCAGCATCGTCGACGCGATCCAAACCAGCCGCCAAGAAAACCGCCAGCAAGGCCGCCAGCAAGCCGGTGGCCAAGCGCAGCAGCGCCGTGGTCAAGCCGGACAAGCCGGCTGCCAGGGCCAGCGGGAAACCGGCCAGCAAAACCGCAGCCAAACCGGCCAGCAAAACCGTGAGTAAAACCGTGAGCAAACCGGCCAGCAAGGCCCCCGCCAAGCCGGTCGCCAAGGCCCCCGCCAAGGCCACCAGCAAGGCTCCTGCCACCAAAGCAGCCGCACCAGCGACCGCAAGTCGAGCGAGCAAGGTCGTCGCCAAGGCCGAGCCCAAGGTCGCCAAGGTTGCCGCCAAGGCCGAGCCCAAGGCTGCTGCCAAGGTCGAGCCCAAGGCTGCGGCCAAGGTCGAGTCCAAGGCGACCGCCAAGCCTGCCGCGACCCAGAAGCCGGTGGCCGCCACCCGCCCCGAGAAGCCGCCCGAGAAGCCCGCCGCTGTGGCTGCCCGTCCCGTCGCCAAGGCGCCGGTCAAGGCGCCCGTGCGCAAGCCCGCCAAGCCGGCGGACGACGACAGCGACGACGACGGCGACTTCCGCGAGGCCCCGACCCAGGCCAGCCGCAACACGATCGACATGGCGGACGTGATCCGCTACGAGCCCGAGGCGCCTCCCGCGCCGCGTAAGAAGAGCGTGCTCGAGGTCGCCGAGGAGGACGAGGACTTCGAGGAAGATCCCCCGCTGCCGACCGCCGACGACATCCACGGCCTGCTCGACCGCCTGCGCAAGGCGGCCCAGTACGGCGGCGACGCCCTCGAGGACCTCCCGCGCCTCATCGAGCAACTCGAGCAGATCGACGACCCGAACGTCATGCCGCGTCTGCTCGGCCTGCTCGAGGACAACGACCCCTACGGCATCTACTGGAACGTCCTCTACGTGCTGGAGAAGTTCGACGACGCCTATCTCAAGGCGCTGCTCGGCAGCATCGAGGCGCTCCACGCCCGCGCCCCGGATTGGGCCTACACCTGCATCATCCGCATCCTCAACACCCGCGGCGACGAGGACGACTGCACCGCGGCGTTCGAGCGCCTGGTCAACGACGGCGGCGCGGAGACCCGCGCCCTGGTGCTCAAGGTCCTGCGGGAGCTCTCTGCGGACACCGACACCGACCACGAGCAGAAGCAGAACATCGCCCGCACGGTCACTGCGATCGGCGGCAACGTCAGCAGCACCGCCGCTGATTCCGGCAGTAACTCCGGCAGTAACTCCGGCGATAGCTCCGGCGATAACTCCGGCAGTAACTCCGGCGGAGACACCGGGAGCACCGGGGGCAACACCGGCGACGAGTCGCCCAGCACTGCCGACTGACCTCATGGCCGTACCCACCCCGCTCCAGGCGGAGCGCGGCACCACCCAGGTACGCGCCCAGGACATCCCCGAGATCGCCCTCGCTCAGGCCTCCGCCGAGAGCGATCTCAGCGCGCGGATCGCCCCGCAGGGCCGTGCCGTCGAGGCCCTGCGTCGCGGCCTCGCCGAGCGCGCGCAGGGCTTCAACGTCGCCGTTGTCGGCAGGCGCGGCACGGGGCGCACCTTCACGGCGATCGCACTGGCCCGCGCCGAGGCAGCGCGCCGGCCGGCCCCGCGCGACCTGGTCCTGCTGACCAACCCACGCTGGCCGCTCGAGCCTGTCCCGGCGTTCCTGCCCCCCGCGACCGGTCCGGGCTTCGTGCGCGCGATGACCGAGCTGCACGCCCGCCTCGAGGCCGCGATCCACGAGGTCTTCGAGGGCCGCGTACGCAGCCGTCTGCAGCTCGAGGTCCATCGCGAGCAGAGCGCCGCGGAGCGCAAGCTGCACGACGCGCTCGGCAAGATCGCCGGCGTCCACGGCATGGGCCTGGTCGCCAACGACGACGGCTTCGACTTCGTCCCGCTCGAGGACCAGGCCGCCGAGGCCGAGCCCGTCCTCGAGGTCGCCGCGGCGCTCGCGGGCGTGGGCGAGAACACTGAGAACACTGAGAACACTGAGAACATCGAGGACGGCGAAGACCGTCCCACCGGCATCAGCCGCCAGTATCTCGACGCGATCGAGGCCTTACGCCCGCACGTCGAGGAGACCCAGCGCCAGCTCGCGCTGCTCGAGGCCGAGAGCAACGCTCAACTGCTGCACCGCCAGCGCGAGGCCCTGCGTCGCGACATCGAGGCCAGCTTCGCCGCGATCCCCCCGCGCGCGCTGCCCACCCCGCAACTGCGCCAGTTCACCGGCGACCTGCACAACCACCTCCGCGAGATCTACCACCTCGAGGAGGGCCACCATCTCCCGTTGACCGCGGCGCCGCTGCCTCCGGGGCTCGTGGTGCCGACCTTGCTGATCACCGGCGTCGACGGTGAGCCGGCGCCGATCGTGCACGCGCAGAACGTCACGCTCTCGGGGCTGTTCGGCCGCGTCGTCGCCGGCTCTGGCGAGGGCCGCTACCCCGAACCCGGCACGATCCTCGCGGGCGACATCCACCGCGCCAACGGCGGCTTTCTCATCATCGATGCCGAGTCCCTCGTCAAGCGCGAACGCGTCTACGAGCACCTCAAGGCCTGCCTGCTCACGCGGTCGATCCAGCCCTACGAGGACGGCGAGGGCCCGCCGCTGTTGCGTGTGCAACCAGTCGAGCTCGACGTCAAGGTCGTGCTCGTCGCCGACCCCGACCTCATCATCCAGCTACAGGAGCTCGACCCCGAGTTCGGCCGCCTCTTCAAGATCCGCGCCGACTTCGCCGACGACATGTCGATCGAGGAGGGCCTGCAAGTGTATCCCGGCGTCACCTCGTGGCTGGCCGCTAACCGCGGCCTGCCTCGCTGCTCGCGCGGCGCCGTCGCGTTCCTGATGCACTACGGCGCCCGCCTCGCCGAGGACCAGAACCGCCTCACCACCAACCTCGGCTTGCTCAGTGACCTCATCACCGAGGCCACCTCGCTGGCGCAGGGCTGCGGGGAATTGACCGACGAGCACCTCAAGGCCGCCGTCAAGCTGATGCGCGATCGCCAGGGCCAGCTTCGCGACCGCCTGCTCGACATGCACCGCTACGGCCACATCCGCGTCGAGCTCAGCGGCGCCCACGTCGGCCAGATCAACGGCCTCGCGGTCGTCTCCGACGGCTTTCAGTCGGTCGGCCGTCCCTGTCGCGTCACCGCGGTCACCTACGCCGGCGAGCAGGGCCCCCTCAACATCGAGCGCGAGGTCGAGATGTCGGGCCCGATCCACAGCAAGGGTGTCCTCATCCTCGCGGGATACCTGCACGATCGCTTCGCCCGCGATTACCCGCTCGGCTTCGACGCGTCGGTAGTGTTCGAGCAGACCTACCTGCCGATCGAGGGCGACAGCGCCAGCACGGCCGAGCTGTTCGCGCTGCTCTCGAGCCTGTCACGCCTGCCCGCCCGCCAGGACCTCGGCGTCACTGGCAGCGTCGACCAACGCGGGCGTGTGCTCCCGGTCGGCGGCGTCAACGAGAAGGTCGAGGGCTTCTTCGATGTGTGCAGCGCGTACGGCCTGACCGGCTCGCAGGGCGTCATCATCCCGGAGAGCAACGTCCGCAACCTGGTGTTGCGAGAGGACGTGCTCGAGGCGATGGACGCCGGCCGCTTCTTCATCTGGCCGATCTCCACGGTCGAGGAGGGCGTCGAGCTGCTGCTCGGCGAGCCCGCCGGCCTCGACGAACGCGAGACCGGCGAGAGCATCGACGACAACGAGATCCCCGGCTTTCACTACCCGAGCAACTCGGTCTACGGCCGCGTCGAACGCCGCCTCGCCCGCCTGCGCCGCCTCGCCCGCGCCGGCTGAGGCCCTAGAACGAGCCGATCACCTTGAAGTAGGCGATCGACGATCCGGCCGCGGTCTGGCCGAAGTAGGTCTTGTTGGCGCCGAACAGCGCGAAGCCGCCGACCTCGAAGTTCACATAGCCCCACGGCGGCGCGAACAGGATCGACGGCGCGAACACGCCGGAGGACCCACCGCGCACGATGCTGCCGTCGGCGCGGTACAGCTTGGCGGGGTTGTTGCTCGGGAAGTCGACCAGGCCGAAGTTGCGGAACACCAGCTTGCGCCCGAAGAAGATCAGCTCGGCACCACCGACGAGATAGTTGCCCATGTTGCCGGCGCCGAACTCGTTGATGAAGCCGCGAAGGTACTGAGCCTGCACGTACACGTGCTTGCCGAAGGTGTAGTCGAAGCCGGCCGTCGCCTTGATAAACGGCTTGGCCTCGACCACCGTACCCACAACGACCGTCTCCTTGTCCATCACGCCGTTGTCGGGCGTGACGTCGATGCCACCCGGGACCGGCAGGTCGATCGAGAAGATGTGCTGCTTGGGGATGATCAGCGCGCCCTCGCCCCACAGGCCCATATTGCCGAGGAACGGCACCTGCGTGGCGAAGTCGAGTCCGATGACCTGCATCTTGGGATAGATGAGGTCGACATCGGCCCGGAAGTAGTAACCGTCCGCGGGCGCCGGGCTCTGATTGAGCGGCGCGGTCATCACCGTGCGCGAGACCTTGGGGATCGGGAAGTCGTGGCGGCCGTAATAGTAGGAGGCCGAGAGGTCGACCTCGCCGATCCGCGAGCCGAGCTTGAACGCCGCCTGGCCATTTTTAAAAGCGTTCTCCGGCGGTACCACGTGCCCGAACACGTTGGGCACGAACTTCGGGTTGGCCGGCAGGAAGGTCTCCTGCAAATAGTTGATCTTGTCCTTGTTGGCCTGACTGCTAAACGGCACCTCGGCGAACGGGTCCTTGAGCCCGTACGCGGCCGAGGGCGGCAGCAGGGCCGGGAAGAACATCGGCACGTAGACAGCCTGCACATACAGGCGGTCGCCGAGCGGCGCATAGTCGACGACCGCCATTTGGTTGGCGATAGGCTCGGTGAACAGCGGACGATCCTCAACGTCGTCGGCGTTGATGTTGTTGGTCGGGTTGAACTTGTCCGCCGTGCCCCACACGACGATCTGGCGCCCGATCTTGATGTCGAGGCCCGGCGCGAGGTCGGTCAGCGCGACGTAGGCCGCGTCGCTCTCCATGTGAAAGCGCTGGATGTAGACCTGCGAGGCGAGGTCGTCGAGCTCGCGCGCCTGCGAGACGCCCATCAGCACCGGCTCGGCGTCGGCGACCACCTGCACGTGCTTGTTGGGCGTGTAGGCGACGTACAGCTCGAGCCGATTCTCATTTCGGCTGAGGCGCCGCGGGCTGGCGCGGTCGACGTCGCCGTACACGCTGCTGACCAGGCGAAAGCGGGTCTTGAGCTTGTCGCCGTAGCTCGAGGTCGGGGCCCCGCCGCCCCTGTCGGCGCCAGGGTTCTCCGGATCGATGAGACCCTTGAGCGGCGAGATCGTCGGGGTCGCCGAGGCGCGCGCGGCCTTCTGCGGATCCGGCGTCGTCGGGGCGGTGCCGCCGAACACGTCGTCCATGCCGAGCTCACCGGGCTTCTTGTCGCCGCCGACGCCGGCATTCACCGTGGTGTCGGTCGGATTAGGCCCCGGGGGCAGCTCGGCAGGGCCCTCGGCGCTACCACCGAACACGTCGTCCATCGAGAGCTCGGGCTCGCCCGGCGGCGGCCTGGTCGGCGTCGGGCCCGAAGTACCTGAGCCTGGCGCGCCTGATATAGGAGACGTAGGAGACGTCGAAGCCGGCGCCGTCGAAGACGTGCCGGTCGGGGGACTGGCCTGGATAGTGCCCGGGCCGACGTACTCACGTTGCACCGACGCGGGTGCCCAGAGGGCGAGCGGGGCGAGGAGTGCTGCGCAGGTCCAAACCACGCTGGACAGTTTACCCGCGCATGAGCGTGCGACGCGAGAAGAGATCGTCGCCGATCTGGGTCTTCACGTCGATCTCGGACAGCTTGATGACCGTCTCGTCGCCGGTCTTCAGGTTCTTCATGCGGATCTGGGTCGGGATCTTGGTGTCCTCGAAGGGCTTCCACTCGTCGCGGGTCTGCGTGCGGACGTGGTTGCCGGCGCCGTCGTAGTACTTGATCCGCGTCACACCGTTGACGGTGGAGTCGATGAAGACCTCGAGCTTGGAGAAGGAGATCGAGACGCCGGACTTGGGCGTGAGGTCCAACTGGGTCTCGGTGCCGACCTTGCCGACGACCGTGGCGTCGAAGCTGGGGGCGAGCTTGGCCATCACCATGTCCTCGGGCGTGAACTCGCTGCCGAGGAAGCCCTGGTTTTGCAGGTGGGCCGCGACGCGCCGGACCTTCTGAAACTCGGGGCTGTACATGTAGATCGTGTCCCGGTCCTCCATCAGGATCTTCATGCCGGCGACATCACCAGGGGCGGTGAAGTGGATGAACTGCTTCTCGAGGTTCTTCATCGACATGCTAAAGACCATCGTGGTCCGAAGCTGGCCGCTCTTGTAGATCTCCATCGTCGCCTTGTAGGTCTGGCTCGGGAAACGAGCCGCCAAACCGTCCAGCTTGGCGAGGATCTCGGAACCGCTGACCGCCGCGAGGACCGGCTGGGGTTGCACGAGCATGGTGCCCGCGAAGGCGAGGACCGAGGCGAGGAGGATGGAAACCGACTTCATGGCAGTGCTCCTAAACTTTCAGGCCGGAAGGCCCCAGAACTATATCGCAGCGCGCGCGCAGGTACGCGCCAGGTTCATTGGACGCCGCTCACCCTCGACTATTCTGCGGCGAACAGACTTCTTGCCCAGTCCGAAGATCGCCGCCAGAGCGCCCAGGAGGCCGATCCGGGGCAATTGGTGATGGGTGTCACAAGGCCTGCGGTGCGCAACGGGCTTCACGCCCGACCGCGATAAAGCCAGGGCACCAGCCAGCAAGCTCCCAGCGCCGCGCCGACCAGGCCGATCGCCAGACCGACCCCGAACTCTCGCAGCGGCGCGAGCTCCGAGGCCATCAGCACCATGAAGGCGCAGGCGAGCTGCAGCGCCGAGATCAGGGTCACGACCCCGATCTCGTCGACCGCTCTCTGGCCCCGGTCGGGCCCGGTGAAGGTCCGCGCGCGAAAGCCGAGGTGGATCGCGAAGTCGACGCCAGCGCCGAGCGCAATGCAGGAGATCATGCTGGTACCGACGCTGATCGGCAGCCCGAGCAGCGCCAGCAGACCCATCGTGACACACAGGGTCCACAGCGCGGGGATCAGCGCGCGCAGTTGGCGGGCAAGCAGCAGCGTGATCGCGAGGCCGATCACCGAGACCAGCGTCGACTCGAACAGGCTGCGCGTCTCCGACTCGGCGAACGCGGCGCCGATCACCGGCTGCCCCGTGAGCCGGGTCTTGAGGACCAGCTCGCGGCCCTCGCCCGTGGTGACGCGCCACTCCTCGTCGTCGAGCTCCGACAGCGCCGCCTGGACCGGCGCGCAGCTCGGGCCGCCGGCAGCAGCGGCCACCAGGGGCAGTCCCAGCGCCCCGCAGCGGCCCTCGACACGGAATCGCGCGAGCACCTCGTCGGTCCACGGACCGAGGTGCTTGGCGACGAAGCCGATGCCCTCGGGATCCTTGCTGGCCAGGGTCGGCAACTTGCTGCGCAGCAGCGCCTCGAGCTCCGGCCCGCGCGCGCTGACCAGGCTGGCGGGATCGATCGCGTCGATCTCGACGCGCGGCACATCGGTGACCGGGCTGTCCTCGGAGTCGAGCGCACGATCGCGGACCTCCGTGATCGCGGCCAGCATCGCCGGTGACATCTCCTTCGGCGAGGCGCTCGCGAGCGACTGGGCGTCGACCGGCTTGCCGGTCATCCGCGCCAAGTTCTCGCCGATCTCGGCCAGTTGCACGGCGCGGACCTCCGGCACCGAGGTCTTCGCCACGCGCATGCGGCCGTCGGCGTGCCGCGTCAGGATCTCGCGGACCTGCTGCGTCACCGCGACCTGCCGTTCACCCGACATCGGCGCGAGCTTGATGTGGATCAGCGCACCGGCGCCGTCGTGGGTCATCAACTGGGCGACCGCCGGGTGGCCCTGCAAGTACGTCAGCACGCGACCGCCGCGGCCGGGGCTCTCGGGGATCCCGCGCCGTCCGCCGAGCGCCTCGTTGAGCAGCATCATCGGCTGGACCACCGAGCGCACGTCGACGACGCCATCGATCGCCCGCACGCGCTCGCCCATGTCACGGATCTCGCGCAGCACGGTCGGCTCCGACAGCGGCTTGCGGTCGGGGTTGCTCGGGTCGGGCTCGGCGTACTCGGCCTCCAGAGCGATCTGCAAGAAGTTGCTGCCGCCGAAGTGCTGGTTAAAGAAGTTGTTGGAGCGGATCGGCTCGCTCTCCTCGGAGAACACCGCCGTCATGTCGGGGTCGGCGTGGAGCTGCGTCGCCAGACCGCCGCCGGCGATCGCCAGCACCAGCATCGCCCACAGCGGCGGACGCAGGCGCATCGGCATCGCCCGCTCGGTCCGTGGCTTGAGCAGCCCGCCCGGCAGCACGGCCAGCAGCGCCGGCAGCACGCCGAGCGCGAGCACCAGCAGCACGAGCACGCCGGTCCCGGCGATCACGCCGAAGCGCTGCATCGGCACCTGCGGCATGACCACCAGGGCGTAGAAGGCGACCGCCGTGGTCACGCCGCTGAGCACCACCGGCAGCCACAGCTCGCGCAGCGTCGCGCTCGCGCGCTCGTGGCTGGTGCCCTGCTGGCGTTGAAACCCGGCCAGGATGTGGACGCCGAACGCCCCGCCGAGCGCGACCATCATCACCGGCAGCGAGCTGCTGACGATCGTCAGCGGCTCGCCGAAGCGGCCGTGTGCGCCCATCACCAGGCCGACGCCGAGGCCGGTCAGGATCAGGTTGAGGCCCGCCGCCGTCAGGCTTCCGAGCAGCACCGCCGACACCAGCACGAGCACGCCGATCACGATCGGTGACAGGCGGTTGACGTCGCTGCGGCTCGCGCGGGCTGCCGCGTCCTCGACGAAGGGCGCGCCGCCGACGTGGCTCTCGCCCTGCCAGCGCTGGCCCACCGCGTCGCGGATCTTCTGCAGGATCTCCGAGCGCGGCGGCCCGGTGCGGTCCTTGTCGTGCAGCATGAAGATCATCAGCGCGGCGGCCTTGCCGTCGGCCGAGATGAAGTTGCCGACCGCGTCGGTCGAGCCGAGCACCTTGGCGCGGATCTTCTCCGGGTCGCGCAGCTCGGCCGGGACCAGCGCGGCGACCTCGAGGCCCTCCTCCGTGACCTGCGGGTCGGGCAGGTCAGTGAACGACAGCACCATGCGCACGCCGGGCAGCTCGCCGAGCGCCTGCGACAGCCCGCGCACCTCGTCGACGCGCTCGACCGACAGCAGGTCGCCGTCGGGCTTGTAGAGCCCGACCAGCCCGATCTCGAGCACGCCGAAGCGCTCCGCGATCTCGCGGAAGGCGATGACATCGGCGTGGTCGTGCGGCAAGAACGCGAGCACGTCGTCGTCTTCCACGACGTCGCGCGCCCCCGGCAAGATCCACGCGCACAGGGCCACGAGCGCGGCGAGGATGGCCCATCGGCCGCGGACGACGAAGTGGTCACGCATGGCCGTATGTCCCCGAGGTCAGGTCCAGACCTGAGTCAGCCAGGGCCGGCGATGCTCAACGCGTCCGCGGACGACGTCGGCGAAGTGCTTTTGCAGGCGCGCCGTGATCGGTCCGACCCCGCCCTCGCCGATCGTGCGGCGGTCGACCGAGCGCACCGGGGTGATCTCGGCACCGGTGCCGCACAGGAACATCTCGTCGGACACGTAGAGCTCGGTGCGGCCGATCGTGCGCTCGAGCACCGGCAGCCCGAGGTCCTCGCTGGCGAGGGAGATCAGGCTGCGACGGGTGATGCCATCCAGGTTGTCCTCCGTGCTCGGCGGGCTGATGAGCGCCCCGTCGCGGATGATGAACACGTGCTCCGCGCTGCCCTCCGAGACCTTGCCCTGCTCGGTGAGGAAGATGGCCTCGTCGAAGCCGTTGTCGTGGGCCTCGCGGCGGGCCAGCGCGCTGTTGAGGTACAACCCGGTCGGCTTGGTGCGCGCCGGGATCGCGCAGTCGGCCACGCGCCGCCAGGACGACACGCACACGTCGATCGCGTCCTTGTCGATGTAGCGCTGCAGCGGCATGCAGTAGATCGTGAGCAGGCTGTCCTCCTCGCGCATCACCGGCGCCAGCTTGATGCTGTTGTTGATCAGCAGCGGCCGCACGTAGACGTCGTGGTGGATGTCGTTGCGGCGGATGAGCTCGACGATGAGCTCACACAGCTCGGCGTGCGGCGCCGGCAAGCGCATGAACAGCACCTTGGCCGAGTGCTGCAGCCGGCTGATGTGGTCGGGAATACGGAACACGTGGACCTGACGGCCGTCGTCGGCGAGGTAGCCACGCACGCCGCCGAAGCAGCCCAGGCCGTAGTTGACGGCCCGCGCGCGCACGCTGATCTTGGCCTCGCTGTCGTCGACGAACTTGCCATCGAAGTAGGTGATCATGCACCGCGGAGGATGCCAGAGGACGCCCGCGCAAGGCCATAGCCGCGGATCACCGCCGCACCCGCGTAGCCCGGCCGCGGCGCTCGAGTTTGTGCACGATACCGAGAGGGTTCTCACGGGTCGTCAACTCCTACGTCGCGCACGTGGAGATGCACCTGTCCTTTTGGACAGGCACCGCACCCGCGCCGTCACGCCGCCGCGCGCGGCCGGGTATGCTCACGCGCGATGCCGGTCCTGCTCGCCGCCCTCGCCCTGGGCACCGCGCTGCTGCGCCGCTGGGCCCGACGCCACGGCACCGCCGGCACCGTCGAGGCGCTGGTGATCGTCGGTGCCGGCCTGCTCGCGCTCGTTGGCCTGCTCGCGACCGGCATGGCCGTGCTCGGGTGGTTCTCGTCGCAGGCGATCGTGCTGGTGGTCACGGCCGCGGCCGTGCTCATCTGGCCCTGGGGACAGGTGCCGAGCGGCGAGCCCGAGCGCCTGCCGCCGCCCGACGGCTGGCGCGTGTGGGCCGTCGCCGCTGCGCTGGTACTGACGACCCTCGCGCTGCGCGTGCCAGCGATCCCCGCCGAGCTCGGCGGGCGCGACCAGGGCACCTACGTACTGCGGGCGCGTCACACTCTGCGCACCGGAGCGCTCGGCTTTCGCGACCCCGTGCTCGCCAGCGCCGGTCGCGACACCAGCCGACCGGGCCCCGGTGACATCCTCGGCCTGTTTCCGCGGGCCGCCGACGCCGAGACGCCAGAGCGCCGCGGCCGCTACGAGGCCGCCTATCGCCCGGGCTTCTACCTCGCCGAGCGCGCGACCGGCGAGGTCGTCCCGCAGTTTCTCCACCTGCACCCGACCCTGCTCGCGACCTTCGGGCTCGTCGTCGGCCCCGACCACATGACCGGGCTGCTGCACCTCGAGGCGCTGCTCAGCGTGCTGGCCTTGTGGGCGCTCGGACGGCGCCTGTGGCCGCGCGGTCCCTGGGCCGCGCTCGCGGCCGGGCTTTATGCACTGTCGCCGCTGGCGGTGTGGGTTCACCGCACGCCGCTCACCGAGCCGCTCACCGGCCTGCTGTTGCTGGCCTCCGCGCTCGCGCTCGCCAGAGGTCTGCGCACCGGCGAGGACATGACCGTGATCGCGGCGCTGCTGCTCGGCATGACCGCCTGGGTCCGCGGCAACGCCTGGCTGACCGCGCCGCTGGTGCTGGCGATCCTCTGGCTCGCGCCGACCGTGAAGCGCAGGGCGCTCGCACCGGCGGTGTTGTCCCTGGCGCTGCTCGCCAGCCTCGCGCTGCACGTCACCACCTCGTACCCCTATCTCTTCGACGAACTGCACCGCCAGCTCGGCCGGCTCGCCCCGCTCTCGCTGCCCGCGATCGCTATCGCGGCGGGGCTCGGCGCGGCCGCGTGGCTGCTCGGTGATCGCCTGCTCAGGCCGCTGCGAGGCCGCGTCGCGCGGCTCCCCGCGGCGCTGGTCATCGCCGCCGGCCTCGCGATCCTCGTGTACATGGCGCTGGCGATCCGCGGCGACGGACACAGCCGCCTCGACCCCGCGTGGCCGCTGCTCGGCGCCGGACTCCTGCTCGCCGCGACCCTCGGAGCCGCCCGCGTCGCAACCCTGCGCGCGCCGGCCGACACCCACGCGGTCTGGCTGCTCGCGCTCGCCAGCGTCCCGGTCGCGACCCTCGCCCTCTACGCCCAGCGCAACCTGCCGCAGGCGACCCTCTATTATTACGGCCGCTACCTCCACCCCGAGCTGCTCCCGCTCGCCTGCCTGCTCGCCGCGTACGCCTTACAAGGTGCCTATATCAACCTGTCCTACAGGACAGGTCCTCGCCCCGCCGCCCTGGTGACCGGCGCGCTGGCGCTGGTCTTGCTCGGCGGACAAACATGGGCGCACATCGCCTACCCGGTCACGCGTCTCCAAGAATTCGCGGGCGCGGAGCGGGCCGTCGACGCGCTCGCCGCCGAGATCCCCGAGGACGCGATCGTGATCGCCGGCGGCGAGGGCTGGCACAGCGCCCACACCTTCAACCAGATCGGCGGCGCCCTCGCGCTCGGCCGCGGCCGCAGCGTGCTGCCCTACCGCTCGCAGGAGGCCGCCTACGCCGCCCTGCACGAGCTGTTGATCTCGGCGCCCGCCGCGAACGAGCGCCTGCCGCCGCGCGTGTTCCTGCTGCTCAACGAGGCCAGCCACGTCTACCGCCCGCGCGACGAGCAGGGCGTGCCCGGAGCTCCGGTCGCCGGGATCGACGATCGCCTGCCCGCCCCCTTCGTCGCGCGACCGATCGGCCTCGTCGAGCTGCTCGTCGATCGCCTGACCCCCGTCACCGGCGTGCTGCCGACCCGGGTCACCCGCGCCGACCTGCGCATGGCCCTGTTCGAGGTCGAGGTCGACCCGGTCCTGCACGCGCAGATCCTCGCCTGGCGCTTCGACGGCGCCCCGCGCGGCCCGGACGGCCTGGCCCTGCGCCGCGCCACCTGGAGCGCCGGCAGCCTGTGCCTCGACCCGAACAAGCCGCTGACGATCGACCTCCCGCGCACGACCAGTCCCGAAGGACATGTCGCTTTGGTCATGGTCTCGGGGCCAGGTGCGCCGCCCGAGCGCTGGCAGCTCGCCATCGACGGTGAGGCGATCGATCTCCGCCCGCCCGGCGGCACGATCACGCGCGACACGCTCGGGCCCTTCGCGCGGCCCACGACCCCGCGCCGCCTGACGCTGCACGGCGCGCGCGAGGCCCGGCCCGACTCGCCCTGCCCGCACGGCAGCCTCGCCGCGCTGCGCCTGCTCCCGCCCGCCACCGCTGGCCTCGCGCGGGGCGACGCGTGGGCCCGCACCTTCGCGCCCGCCGCCGACCTCGGGCACCCCGTCGTGCCCGTGCGCTGGGTGGCCGGCGGCTCGCTGTCACGCGCGCGCCCCGGCATCACGCCGGCCCCGACCGGCGGCGGGCTCATGTTGACGCTGCGCGCCGGGCAGCGCCTCGACTTCGCCTGGTCACATGTCCCCGGGGACAGCCGGGCCGCGCACGACCTCGTGCTCAACCTGCGCGACCTCCGGCTCGGCCGCGACGCCCGCGTCGAGATCTGGGACGGCGATGATCTGCTCGCCGAGGTCGATCCGCCCGAGCGTCACGACGGCGCCTGGCAGTCGCCGCCGCTGCCGTGGCGCCCGCGCGGCCCGCTGGTCCGGCTCGGGCTCGTGCTGGTCGCCGGGGACGAACGCGCGCAGGTGCAGGTCCGCGATCTCGCGATCTTCTCCCGCGAGATCGCTTTCACCGGCGTCGTCGCCCCCCGCGACGGTGACGGACCCGTGCCGGTACACTGACCTGATGCGACCCCTCGCGCTCATCACCGGGGCGACCCGCGGCATCGGCCGCGCGATCGCCCACGCCCTCGCCCCCGAGCACACCCTCCTGCTCACCGGACGCGACCGCGGGGTGCTCGACGCGCTCGTCGACGAGCTGCGCCCCCTCGCCCACGGCCCCGTCAACGGCCTGGTCTGCGAGCTCGCCGACCCCAGCGACCGTCTGCGCTTCCTCGCCGAGGTCGACGGCCTGTGTGACACCCTCGGCGCCGCCGTGCAGGTGCTCGTCAACAACGCCGGCGCCGCCACCTCGGCGCCGCTCGCCCGCACCGATGACGCCGCGTGGGCTGGCCAGCTCGAGCTCAACCTCGGCGCCCCCTTCGCGCTCACCCGCGCCCTCGTGCCCGGCATGGTCCGCGCCGGCTGGGGTCGCGTCATCAACCTCGCCTCGACCGCCGCGCTCAAGGGCTACGCGTACACGGCCGCCTACTCGGCCAGCAAGGCCGGTCTGGTCGGGCTCACGCGCGCCCTCGCCGTCGAGCTCGCCAGCAAGGGCGTCACCGTCAACGCCGTGTGCCCCGGCTTCACCGACACCGACATCGTCGCGCGCGCCGCCGAGAACATCCGCGCCGCCACCGGCCGCAGCGTCGACGAGGCCCGCGCGAGCCTCGCGAAGTTCTCGCCGCAGAACCGCCTGCGCAGCCCCGAGGAGGTCGCCGCTCTGGTCGCCTATCTTGCGAGCCGCGCCGCCGACGGCATCACCGGCCAGGCGCTCGCGATCGACGGCGGCGAGACGGCATGATCTGTCCCGAAGGACAGCTTATCCCTGGCGGTCCCAGCCCTTCTTAATGTTCTCGCCGATGATCTCGTCGGCGATGCGGGTCGCCTCCGCCAGCGTCGGCGCCACCCGGACCTCGCGCTGCAGCGGGTCCTTGCGGCCGCCCGAGTAGTCGGTCCAGTGGATCACGAAGGCCGGGTAGCTGCGGTCGAGGCGGTCCTTGTTGGTCTGCCACATCACCAGCTTGCGCACCGAGACCTGGCCCTTGGCCTCCTTCGCGTACACCTCGCGGCGGACCACCGCGCTGGCCGGCAGCTCGACGCGCTCCGCCTTCTTGCCGAGGCCCTCGACCAGGCAGCGCTCGAGCACCTGGGCCACGCGGATGTCGGTCGGGTTGACGGTCTTGTCGTCGCGCACGCGGATGAACACCGGGTGCAGGATGCTCGCGCCCGGCATCTCGCGGACCGTCGTCCAGCCCCGCTCGCCGTGCTCGAGCACCATGCGATGGATCGGGTCGCCGCTCGAGTCCTCGCCCTGGATGTCCGTCACCTTGAACTCGATGATCGTCTCCGGCTTGACGAAGCGGTACAGCGCGCCCTTGCTGTTGGCGTAGCGGAAGTTGCTCGGGATCTCCTTGCCCACGAGCGCCTTCTTGAAGCGGTGACGCTCCTCCACCGGCATGTTGCCGCACGAACCAATCACCTGGAACTGCCCGTCGTCGCGCATAAGCGCCATGAGCAGCGCGCCGACCCCCTCCGGGTCGTCCGAGCTGTCGGTGTAACCGATGACCACCGCGTCGATCGTGATCGACGGCTTGGCCTTGATGACCAGGCCCTCCGCGCGGATCACCAGACCCTCGCCCTTGCCGCCCTCGACCCACTCGTTCCACAGCGCCAGCACCCGCTCGCTGCCGGTCACCGCCTCGGTCTTGATCGCCTGCAGGCGCTTGCCGCCGGCCAGCACCCGCTGCAGCACCGCGAGGCGCTCGCCGTAAACGATGCTGCGCTGCGGCGCCTCGGCGTCGCCGCCCTGCACGAGGTCGAACGCGTGGAACACCATGCGCTCGACCTGCGCCTTGTCCTCGCCGCCCATCACGTTCGCCAGGTCGCCGACCCGCGTCCGCCCTTGACCCGCAGGCTTCACCGCGAACAGCTCGCCCGCGAACACCGTGCGCCCCTTGAGCTTGCCCGCGACCGCCTTCGCCTCCGCCAGCACCGGCACGTCGCCCGACACCACGCGCCCGGTCGGCGAGCTGAGGAACACGTCGCCCTCGTCGAAGATCAGGAACCACAGCTCGCCGTCGATCTTCGGCGACACCAGCAGGTTCCCGTGCGGCAGAGCGGTGGCGAGGTCGTCCTGGACCATCGCGCGGTAGCTGCCGGCCACCACGCGCTTGTAGTTGCGGACCGCCGCGGCCAGCTCGAGGTCAGAGATGCTGCCCGCGGGCGAGTGCTTGCCCTTGCCGAGCGGACGGGCGCTATCGACGGAGTAAAGGCTCATGATGGGGTGTCCTTCGGGTCAACTGGCGAGCGTCGCCGCGCCGATCGTGCGCAGCTCGAGGTTGCTGAGGTGGAGCAGCAGCTTGTAGCGCGGCCCGTCGACGCGACCCTCGAGGAAGGCCTGGTAGCGCGCGCCGTTCTCCTGAAAGATCAGCGGGTCACGGCCCTTCGGCCCGGCGCCGAGGCGGGCGACCTCATCCTTGTCGGCCAGCTCCTTCGCCATCGCGTGCAGGAAGTCGAAGCTCAGGCCATCGACGTGCTTGATCTGGATCGTGCGACAAAACGCGAACTTGGTGACGACCTCGCTGCGCTTGAGTCGCATCTTGGTCCAGCGCACCGGCGACTCCTCGTTGGTGTTCGCCGCCACCGACTCGGCCGGCTTGCGCTCGCGCTCCTTGCCGTCGGCGCCGAAGATCACCTCGACCAGCGAGGGCGACGCGTGCAGCACCTCGCCGCTGCCCGAGAGGAACACCGTCTGCGTGTCCCCGACCTCGCGACCGACCATCTCCTTGTCGATCTCCGGGTCACCGTCGATCAACGCCTGCGCCAGCGCGTCGCCGTGCTGCTGCGCCAGCTTCGGGTGCAGGCCGGTCTCGGTGGTCGCGACGTAGCGCTTGAAGGCCAGCTTCTTGCCCGGCAGCCCCGTGGTCGGACCGTCCTGCTTGCGCACCGACTCGATCACGACCTGGGCGTTACGCGCCGCCTCGTTCATCAGATTGATCTTACGCATGGTGGCTCCCCGCTCAGAACATCTCGAAGTCCAGCTCGTCGTCGTCGTCGGACTCGCCGGCATCACCGGCGTCGGTAGCGACGCTCGCCAGCTCCAACCACGCCGTCTCGCTCGGCGAACCGACCAGCGCGAAGAAGCCGGTGCTGTTGCCGACCAGGAACGCGGTCTCGCTCTGGTAGCCGCCGCGGTAGCACAGCGTGAACTTGTAGACCTTGCCGGCCTTGAGCTCCGCCTCGAGCTTGGGGTCTAGCCCCTCAGGGTTGAGCGCGTACACCGAGCGCACCGCGAGGTCGAGCACCTCGACCGGGTCGACCGGCCCCGTCAACTTCTGCGGCTCGCCCAGCGTCGAGCCGATCATCGGCAGGGGCTTGCCGTCGGGCCCGAGCCCGACGAGCTTGTTGTTCGGGATCCACGAGCCGCCCTCGTCGAAGTAGCCCTGCGCGGTCATCCCCGTGCGCACCAGCAGCGTGCCATCGCGGGTCAACTCGGCCTTCTCGCAGCGCGCCCCGCCCGGGTCCAGGACCTGCCGCTGGCGCTTGCCGTACAGCTTGGTGCGGTCGAGCTTCTCGTGGTCGAAGCGGGACTCGACGCCGCCCAGAGAGACGATGATCGGTTTGGCCATGGGTACCCTCGCGCAACACCGGAGCAGCCGGTGACGACGCGAAGCCCTTATCGTCCACGGCAAATCGCCCCGTCAACCGCGAACCTCGTTCGCCACGATCCACACCGGATCATCGCGCGAAACTGCGCGCATGCGCGCACACGCGCGTGACGAGATGTCCCAAGAGCCAGGTGACCTCACGCCCGCGGACGCACCAGCCACCACGTACAGATCGGCAGCGCCAGGTAACACAGCGCCCCGATCGCCAGCGTCGTCGAGATGCCCCACGCCATCGAGGTCCCGAGCGCCAGGCCGCTGGCACACACCCCGCACGCGCCGTTGACCCCCCACAGCCACGGCGTCAGCTCGTCGGGCGCCTCGGCGCGCGCGTGCCTCACCAGGCGCAGGCCGAGCGGGAAGCACAGGCCCATCGCCAGCGCCGGCGGGGCGATGATCGCCACTGTCAGCAGCACGCGGGTCGCCACCGCCGCGCCCGCGAAGCCGTCCATCACCGGGCCGAGCGCGACGCGGGCCGCGATCACCAGCAAGCCGGGCACCAGCGGGAAGAACCACGCCACCCGCGGGCGCTCGACCGGCACCGATCCACTGAGCAGGCTGCCGACGCCGGTCGCCAAAATAATGCCGCCGAGCACCACCGCCAGCGCCAGCGTCGGGTGGCCGAGGAACACGCCGACCCGCGAGAGCAGCCCGATCTCGACGAACATGAAGCCGAGGCCGATCAATGCGAAGTAGCCGCTGGCGGCGATCAGGGTCGCGCGGCTGCCCGGGGCCCCGCGCGTCGACCGGCGTCGCAGCCACAGCGGGACCACCAGCGCCGCGAGCGTCAGCAGCACGCTGACCAGCGTCGCGTGGACCAGCGTCTTGGTCGCCTGCAAATTTCCGAGGAAGCCGAAGTCCTGGCTGTCGACCGCCTCCGAGTCCGCGAGCCACGCCCCCGGCTTGAGCATATTGAAGAAGAACGGCCGGTCGTCGGTCGGCGGCGTCAGGTCGAGCGCCTGGGCCCGCGTGAACGCCCACAACGCCGCACGATCACGCTGCTCGATCAAGCCACGCAGCAGCGGTTGGGCCGGCAGGCGCCGCGGCGTCAGCACCATGTTGAAGCCGAGCCGCACCGCCTCGCGCTGCATCATGTCGAGGTCTCGCGTCGAGAACGGCGAGGGCGAGACCAGCAGCGTCGCCACGCTGCCCTGTTGCAGCAAGATCAGGTGCGCGCGAGGGTCCTGCGCGCCGAGCTGCCACAGCGTCTCCATCGCCAGCGCCAGCATCCGACCGGTCTCGCCGGGCGAGTCGGACTTGTACCACCGCGACACCGTGAAGATCCCCGTCGGCGTCAGCCGGCGCATGAACGCCAGCCAGCCCTCGACCGTATACAGCCCGTTCTCCGACAGCGAGTAGGCCCCCGCCCCGGTCGACGCCCACGTATCGATCAGCGACATCGTCACGACCTCGTACTGCCGGGCGTCGCGGGTGAAGAAGCTGCGCGCCTCGTCGACCACCAGCTCGGCCCCGGGGATCGCCGCGATCCCCGAGAACTCCGCCATCGCGTCGCGATGCAACGAGACAATTTTGGCGTTGAGCTCGACCCCCACGATCGGCGTGTGCCCCGCGCGCGCCGCCGCCAGCACGTCGCGGCCGCCACCGACCCCGATCACCGCCGCCGGGCCCGACGGCCGCAGTTGGTGGGCGAAGGTCGCCACGTCCCACTCGAGGTAGCTCGGGTCGGGCCCGGCCTTCGCCATCGCCGTCGCCGCCGCCCCGTCGATCTTGAGGATCCGCTGCTCGATCGGCGCGAGCTGCTCTGGCGGCGTGTTACGCCCGACCGCCCACAGCATCGGTGGCAGCGTCACCGTCGGCGACACCGTCACCCGCGAGTGCGTGTTCCAGCCCACGTACGCGTGCGCGCCGTAGTCCTCGTGCACCCCCTTGACCCACGCCGGTCGCAGCGGCGGCACCGCGGCGCTGGCGTTATACCAGGCCGCCGCCGACCACACGATCGCCAGCGCGGCCGCGGCGACCTGGCCCTTGCGACCTGTCCCTACGGTCGTGTCACCACGCGCCAGCGCGAACGCCAGGGCCCCGACCGCCGCGATCGCCGACGCGACCAGCACCGCGCTGGCCGCGTCGACCGCGTCGAGCACCGGGATCACCAGCACCGCCCCCGCCGCCGCGCCGAGCAGGTCGACCCCGTAGGCGCGGCCCGGCGGCAGACCGGCGCGCGTCAGCGCCAGCGTCAGCGTCACGCCGACCACCGTAAACGGCAGCGCCAGCACCAGCCCGAGCCCGAGCAGCGCGACGAAGCCCATCAGGTCAGTGACAGGCAGCAGCGGCCCCGACATGGTCCACGCGAACGCCGGGGGCGCCAGCGCGGCGAAGCCGAGCGCCGAGTCGAACAGCCGGCGCGGCACGTCGACGAACGCCCGCGGCCACAGGAACACGATCACCGCGCCCGCCGTCATGCCGAGCATCGCCAGGGCGATGACGAAGAACGCGAGGTGGTACCACGCGATCACGCTGGTGATCCGCGTCAGCAGGATCTCCAGCATCAAGGTCGCGAGCGCCACCGCGAAGATGCCGGCGTAGACGAGGGACCGCCTCATGCGCGCACCGTATCAGGATCGCGCGGGCCGTGGGCCTTCACTCGCCGCCCGCGACCTCGACCGTCGCCAACGCCGGGTCTGCGGCGATGTCCGCCTCCGTGAACACGATCGGGCGCCATTGCTGGCTCGCGAACAGCGCCATCTGGTCCGCGAAGTGCGGCGAGGCCGGGTCGTCCGACTCCCCGTAAGTCAGGAACGCCTGGCCGCGCGGGCCGTCCTTGCCCATCTCGAGCGCCATCACGAACGAGGCCCCGTAGTTGACCACGTAGCCGTCCTTCGTGAGCCCGGTCGCCGCGTTGAGCACCTCACCGCGCGGCGTCGACGGCTCGAGCGTCGTCTTGAGCACGGAGTAAGTGACGATGTTCGCCGTGCCGTCGCGGCTCTGGCCGCCCGGCACCCCGAACAGCTCGCTGCCCCGCGGCGCCCGCTGGACCGCCGCGAGCGGGCTGTCGATCGCCACGCCGGCCGACGCCAGCGCCTGTAATCCGCGTCCGAGGCCGACCAGCACCTTGTCCTCGCCCATCGCCGGCGGGTCGGCCAGCGTGTTCGGCGTCTCCAGCGGGTCCTCGGGGTCGAAGGCCACCGCGAGCAAGGGCCCGAAGTCGGTGACGCTCTGGAACGCGAACGCCCCGAGGAACTCGCGCCACACGATCGCGCCGACGCTGTCCGGGTCGTACTGGCCGTCCCACGCCGTGAGCAAGTCGCAGCCGGCCTGGATGTCGACCACCTCGTCGATCACCATCACCGACTTCACGCCCGCGCAGCGCTCGACCACCGCGTCCAGCAGCAGCTCCGCCGTGAACGAACGGTTGCCCATGATCGCCGCCTGCAGCTCCTCGATCGTGAACTTGCCGTCGGCCCCCGACGCGCCGCCCTGCTCGGTCAACAGGCGCATATTCATGCGCGTGCGCGGGCTCTGTGGCACCCGCTCGAACCCGTGCAGCGGCGAATAACCCTCCAGCGGGGCCGCCGGGTTACTCAGCCAGTGGCTGTCGTTCGCGTTGAACACGAAGTCGTCGCGCTCCTGTTGCGGCTGCTCCGCGAACGGCACCAGCCCCGGGCTACGTGCCCCCGGGACCTCCACCCATTCGTTGACCGAGCTGCTGCCGTCGAGCAGCACCAGGCCCTGCTCGGCGAGCACCCCCGTGAGAAACTCGCCCTCCTCGACCGCCTTGAGCCAGCCGGCGATCG
>Ga0105046_10000486_pt1 | contig 55392 bp, 49 predicted proteins | sample MAT03_FD_78385 | JGI IMG/M metagenome (GOLD analysis project Ga0105046, IMG submission 78385) | Freshwater microbial communities from Lake Fryxell liftoff mats and glacier meltwater in Antarctica - MAT-03 (megahit assembly) | ecosystem: Environmental > Aquatic > Freshwater > Ice > Liftoff... | reverse complement strand
CAGCGAAAAGCTCGCGGATCTCTTCGCCCCCAAGCCGATCCATCCGATGATCGCGGCCCTGAGCGAGGGGACCATCCGCAACGTGCCCGAAGTCCTCCCCATCCAGGCAAAATGGCGCAGGCACAACCTTTTGCCAATCCACTCCTTCCGTCTCAACCCGCAAAGTTACATCCTGCTTCCGCCACCAAATCCTCGCGTCGCTCTCGCCGGCGCAACAAAAAGCGCCATCGCGACGGGCCGAATTCGTCCCAATCACCTCCCGCCGACTGACCTCGCGCCCCGTTCCTCAAAGTCCCCGCGCTCCCGCTGCGCGCAACCTCAAGCGCAACGAGGAACCGTCTTCATGATTCTGTCATTTCATGATTCTGTCATTACCGTCTGTCATTCCCGTTTCGAACAGCGGGAGCGCGGGGGGGCGCGAGAAATCACCAGGATACGGAGCCAAGGCTCGCATTCGCTTGTCCGGCTCCCTCCCACTTGTGGGGAGGGCTGGGGAGGGGGGCGGTCCTTCGGGCGAAGTTTGTCGATGATTCTTTTGGTGCTTTCTCGAAAAACGCAGCGTTCCTGCTGCGCGCATCAAGCGGGCAACGAGGAACAGACTTCATGATTCTGTCATTCTGTCTGTCATTCCCGTTTCGAACAGGAGCAAACAGAGGTAACGGAGATGCTTTCTCCGTTACCTCCGTTTCGTCCTGTTCAAAAACAAGAACCATCGACGCTGCGACATCGCCCGAAGGACCGCCCCCTCCCCAACCCTCCCCACAAGTGGGAGGGAGCAGGACAAGAGCGGTCAGGGCCCGGCTCCGTATCCTGGTCCTTTCTCCGTTACCTCCGTTTCCTCCTGTTCCAATCAATCGCGTCCCCATGGCAGCTCTCAACCCGCAAAGTTACAGAACCATCCCGCGAAGCTCGTCGCAACCCGCTCGTGTGATGTCTCAGAAGTGTGGTGACCTGCGATTTGATGTGGCAGATGAGCGGCAAGACGCTAGCCACCGGTAGCCCCTGTGACAACGCAAATTTACCGGCGGCTAGCGCCTTGCCGCTCACGAAACCAACGCCGACCGATAAAACCCCATCTGCGTGAGAAACTACGCTAGCGGGTTCTCGGATTCTTGAGGAAGTAGAACCGGCCGTCCTCGGCCCCTCCCAGAAAATCCGGAATCCGGTCGCCGTTGAAGTCTACGGTCGTGGGGCTGACATCATGCCCCTCGATATTCTGCTTCGCCAGCGTTCCAACGCGTTGGAACTGCCATCCGTTTAAGCGCACACCGAGCCCGCGGTAAAGGTCGGCATTCGACGAGTTCAGCAGGATATCGAGCGTGCCGTCGCCGTCCCAGTCGGTCAGGGACAGCTTGCGTCGACCGCTTCCGCCGGCTGTGCGTTGATTGAGATGCAACGGCTGCAAGTTCTCGTCGCGGAAGGCGCGGCGCGGGGGAAGCAGAACGACTCGATCCCCCCGGCGAGCCCCTTGATAGAGGGCCAGATAGCCCTCGGGGTCGAGCATTGCCAAGTCCGCCAGCCCATCGCTTGTAAAGTCGTACACCACCGGCGTCGTGCGCCACTGCGTTACCAGCTCCTTGCCCTTCGGCGTCCACCAGGTCCAGGCGGGCTTAGGCGTCTCGGCCGGCCATTCGACTTCCACGGGAGCGGATGCGGCCAACTCGGGGGCCGTGCGCGTGCCGATGTTCTTCAGCCACTCGACGCGACCCAGGATCGAGTTGTAGACGATGTCGGGCAGACCGTCGCCGTTGAAATCGGCCACCGAGAAAGTCGTGTAGCCCCACTTGGCCTCGGCCGGGCCTTGGATGCTGCCGTTGGGCCCCGCCAGCACGCGAAAAGTCTTGCCGCCGGCCTTCAAGCGGACGGGCGCGGCCCATTTCGGTTCTGCTGCCTTGTCGCCGCTCAGGTTCTCAAAGAACTCGATGTAGCCGGCCGTGTTGCCCGAGACGATGTCGTCGTCACCGTCTCCGTCCCAGTCGCATCCAACCGGTGTGGCCAGCGCGCCGCATTTGAGCGTGTCGGACTCCTGCTGAAAGTACCGCGGCGCCAGAAAGACCGGCGTTCGGTCCGCCAGTTTGCCGGTGTTCTCCACCAGCGCCACGCGACCGTCCTCGTCGCCGACGATCAGATCGAAGTCCCCGTCGCGATCCCAATCAAAGGCCACCGGCACGATCATCTCCAGGTCCATCGCCAGCGGACTGCCGTCCGCCAATCTCAGACAATGGCCCGCGGCATAGCGCGGTTCGCGGCGCGTGCCGGTGTTCTCGAAGTAGGTGAAGCCGTCCAGGAACTCGCCGCACAGCAGGTCGAGATCGCCATCGCCATCGAAATCCTGGAAGTTAGGCGAGGGACAGCCGAAGACGTCGATCGGTTTGCCGTCGGCCTCGATCTTGACCGCTTCGGCATAGGTCGGCTTCACGCTTGTTCCTGTGTTGCGGAGCAGCAACACAAAGCCATGCAGCGGTCCGTTGGTCCACTCTCCGCTCGCGTTCCAAGCATCGTCCCAGCCGTAGTAGCTCCAGTCCTCGATGCCGACGATCAGATCGAGTGCGTCGTCGCCGTCATAGTCGGCGTAGCGCCACTGGTTGTGCCGCACCTTCGGCCCTTTGGGCTGCTTCCCTTCGGGAACATAGAACCTGGCCGGTACGGAAAGCTGCGTCCGTTCGGACAGTCCCTTCGTGGTGAAGTCTGTGTACTCGAAGCCGGGGGACAGCACGCGCAGTTTGCCGTCGACGTAACTGGGCATGACATAGGGAACCGTGCTGCTCAGCCGCCGCGCCGCTTTGAAGACGGGGAACTTGTCTATCTTGGTGTCGCCGGTCGCATTCTCGAACAGCCAGATACCATTCGAAGGCTTGTCGGGACAGGAGACGATCAGGTCGAAGTCGCCATCGCCGTCGGCGTCGCATGGAACGGGCCAGGCCCACAACCCCACGCCCAGATCGACGGCCAGGCCAGGATGGTTGTAGCGAAGGCGCTCGAGAACCTCGTCGCCGCGCGCGAATGACGTGCAGACAACAAGGCAGGCGACGCACAGCAGGCGATACAACATCATGAGCGAATCTCCTGCCGCGATCTCGACGCCAGCAGTTCCGCGATGGCTTGCATCTCTCCCTCGTCGCAGCCACGAAACGGAGGGGCCATCTCTCGGCTGCAAAGGCCCACGATTTCGAGCGCCCCTTTGATGCCTCGCGCGACCGCCATGAAGTCGTGCCCGACCTTGTAGATGCGGCCCAGCTCCTCGATCTGCCGCGAGAGCCGGGCCGCTTCTTCCAAGTCGCGGCGCTTGGCCGCCTCGTAGGTGGCCACAAACAACGCCGGCTCCAAGTTGGCGCCGCCAGACACCCCTCCATCGCCGCCGGCCAGTGTGGCCTCGACCAGCAAGAGTTCGGGGCCGACCAGAAACTTCCAGTCAGGGCGGAGCTTCCGCACTTCCAGCATCCGGCGGAACGCGGCCATATCCCCCGAGCTGTCCTTCACCCCCAGGATCCGCGCGGACCGCGTGCAGAACTCCAGAGTATCGGGCTCGATCTTGGTGCGGACACAGGCCGGCATGTTGTACAGCACCAGCGGCAGGGCCGAGCGCTCGGCCAAGTCGACAAAGTACCGCCCCAGATCGCTCTGCGTCATGGGGAAATAGTACGGCGGAGCCGCCACCACCGCGCTCGCGCCGCAGATCTCGGCGTGATTGGCCAGGCTCAGCGCGTCTTCGAGCGAGGTATCGCTGATGCCGACCAGCACCGGCACGCGCCCCGCGGTCAGGTCGCAGGCCATCGCGATCACATCGCGTCGCTGCTGCTGGGCCAGGCTCGGTCCCTCTCCGGTGGTGCCCAGCACGAACAGCCCGTTGACTCCGCCAGTGATCACATGATCGATGAGCCGGGCCATCGCGGACCGATCGACTTCGCCTGTCGCGTCGAGCGGGGTGACCAGCGGAGGAATGATGCCCGTTAGTTGCAGTGCGTTCATCGCGTTGCGGATTCTTTCGCCAAAGGGCCCGATTCCATGGGCCGGATCATCAAGACCACCAAGATGGAAAGCAGCGCCGTCCCAGCGAAGACGCCGAAGATCACGTTTAACGGCACCGCCCGATCGCGCAGCGCCCCGAAGCCCCAGTCGGCAAAGCCGCCGCAGCCGATGCTGACCAGATTCATGATGCCATAGCCGGTGGCCCGCAGTTCAGGCCGCACGATCTGACACAGGATCGGCATGTTGTTGCAGTCGAAGAAGCCCCAGCCGATGCCAAACAGCATCAAGAAGCCGATCGCCATGCCCAAGGTGCCGGCGTTTCCCACACCAAACAACGCCGGCAGAAAGAAGCTCATCCCTAAGGCGCTGGTGAAGATCCGACCGCGCGCCGAGTACTTCGACCAGCGATCGGCCAACCAACCTCCCAGACCGACACCGATCAGTGATGCGACCTGCACGTAGACTACGGCCGAGAAGCCCGCCTTGCCTTGGCCCAGATTGAACTGCTGCCTCAAGATGTCGGGCATCCAGTCCTTCACCACCCAGCCAGCCAGAGCGGGCAGCGTGAAGTACAGCACCAGCAGCAGATAGCCCTTGTTGGTCAGCAGCTCACGACCCGCTTCGACCGGAGAAAGGCTGGCAGTTTGCTGCTGCGCGGTTCGGGGGGGATTCTTGAGCAGCGCAAATAACGGCAGTGCATAGAGAATGCCGATCAGCCCGCACGCGGCAAAGGCCCATCGCCAACCCAGGGCCGGATCGTCGGCCACGTAGCCGGAGAAACCTCCCACGAGGATGCCGGCGTAGATGCCCATCTGATGGAATCCGATCGCCCGCGAACGCGTCGGGCCGTGGTACTCGGCGATCATGGCCAGTGCGGCCGGAATGTAGAAGGCCTCGGCGACTCCCATCAAAGCGCGCACCACAAGCAGTTCGGGGTAAGTGCTCACCTGCCCGGTGGCGAAGGTCACGGCCGACCAGACGAACAGGCTGGCGCAGATGACATGTCGCCGGCTCAGTCGATCGGCCAGGTAGCCGCCGAGGGGGCTTAGTCCCGCATAGACCCATTTGAAGCAGCCCAGCACGATCCCCCACTGAGCATCCGACGCAATGCCGCTGATATCGCCGACCATCGACGACTTCATGGCAGCCAGCATCTGCCGGTCGAGATAGTTGAGCAGAGCCACGGGGACCAATAGCCCGACCACCATCCAGGCATAGCGGAGGGCGCTTGGGGACGGCGCGGACGTTTCAGCGGGCGACAACTTGGTGGAGGGAGGGCTCATGCAGATGATTCTGTCGGTCGGGTGCAATAAAGTCTTGCGACTTTGTGCGTGTCTCTTTTTTATACACCCCTTCGGAACTCCAGAAAGAGTATGCTTGGAACATGATGCCCACTCGTACCAACTAGCAGATCCTCTATGTCGCTCTCCCGGGCTGATCGGATTCGGGGTAGCTTGTTTGGTCTCGCCTATGGCGATGCACTGGGCGCTCCGACAGAGTTTATGTCGCTAGCTCGTATACTCAAGCAGTTCCCGCCATCAGGCCCGCGCGAGCTCTTCGGCGAATTGGCTTTCGTGACGGATGATACTCAGATGGGGCTGGCCGTAGCCGAAGCCCTGCAATCGGCCGACGCCTGCGCCAGCTTTGGGGCCGACGTTCTCGAACGCGAGCTTCGCCGAACGTTTGTGGCCTGGATGAAGAGCCCGGATAACTTCCGCGCGCCCGGCGTGACCTGCATGCGCGCGTGCGAAGCCCTGGACGCAGGTAGGCCATGGGTGGACGCCTGCATTCCACGCTCCAAGGGTTGCGGCGCGAACATGCGCGTGACACCTGTTGGGCTGTTGCCCCTGGGGCGACACGGCTTGACGCAACAGGACCGCGCGGCGATTGCTCAATTCCAAGCGGCGTTGACGCACGGTAATGCAACTGGCCTCGCGGCCAGCGACATCACGGCAGAAGCGGTTGCGGATCTCACCGCGGGGGGCGATCCGACGGGCCTACCCCTACGATTGCGTGACTATGCCACGAGCCAGCGCCGTGTCTATCACGCGAACTATCTCGGCACGGTCTGGAAGCGGTCCAGTGCGAAGTCACCCGAGGACTATATTGAATCCGGTTGGAACGATTGTCTGCGGATACTCGACCGACTCGAACGTGCGCTCATCGTCTCGGACCGGTCGGCTGATCCCTGTTTGAGCACGGGCGAAGGCTGGGTCGCCGAAGAGGCTCTGGGAAGCGCCCTGCTTTCGTTTCTCCTCTTTCCCGATGACCCTGTTTCGGCCATTTCCCGCGCGGCAACCTCTGCCGGTGATTCGGATTCGATCGCTTGTCTTGCCGGGGCCTTCGCGGGAGCGGCCTGCGGAATGGGGTCGTGGCCGGCCGATTGGGCGACTCGGATCGAGTACAAGGATCGGCTGGATCGCTCCGCCACATGGTTTGCCAAGCTCCAATAACCGCTTTGGGCAACTGCCCGTCTCCGTGGCACTCACCTCAACGGTTGCTGAACTAACGGGACGCGTCGATCGCGCGGCACCCCACCCCTCCATCGCACTATCGGCCGCAGAACCTATTCCCTGGCCAGTTCTTACGGGACGCGCGCCGCGCGTACAATTTTGCTAGCGAGCCGTGGCACAGTGGTTGCACCTTTCCCTCGGTTCCCCTGTGCAACACACTTCTGGGTGGTCCGCCATGAAGGATGTTCAAGCCACGGCCGAAGGCCGGGCGACGCTCTCCGGGTTTCTCAAAGCCCTCCGTTCCAGTGGCCTGCTGGACGAAAAGACGCTCGAAAAGTCCGTCGCGCAGTTTAAGGCCGAATCTACCGGCAAGTCCGATCCCGCCACCACGGGCGGGCAGTTCGGCCGCTATCTCGTTGCTCAAAATCTGCTGACCGACTGGCAATGCCGCAAGCTGTTGGAGGGGAAGCTCCGCAGCTTCTTCCTGGGCAAGTACAAGCTGCTGCGTCCCATCGGCGCGGGGGGCATGAGCCACGTCTATCTGGCCGAACACACCCGCATGCATCGCCAGGTGGCGATTAAGATTCTGTCCGGCAAGCTCACCAAGCAGCCCGGCTATTTGCAACGTTTCCTGATCGAAGCTCGGGCGATTGCGGCGCTCGATCATCCCAACATAGTGCATGCGTACAGCGTCGATTCCGACGAGACGCGGCATTACCTGGTGATGCAGTACATCGAAGGGAGCGATCTGGAGCGGACCATCGAGGTGCATGGCGCGCTCCCCTGCGAGCGGGCGGCCGACTACATCTGCCAGGCGGCCGACGGATTGGCCCACGCCCACGAACGCGGTCTTATCCACCGCGATGTGAAGCCCGGCAATCTGTTGGTTGATCGGACCGGCGTCGTCAAGATTCTCGACCTCGGGCTGGCCTTGCGCGTGGAAGCCAGCAACTCGATCACCCAGGCGGCCGGTGACGGAGTGATGCTGGGCACCACCGACTTTCTGGCCCCCGAGCAAGCGCTCGACAGCCACAACGTCGACGCCCGCACCGATGTCTATAGCCTGGGCTGCACACTCTACTATCTGCTCGCCGGCCACGCGCCGTTCCCTGAAGGGACAATGGCCGAGCGACTTGTGAAGCATCAGGCGGTGGAACCGACCAAGCTGAATCGTCTGCGGAACGATGTGCCCGCCGATCTGGCCGGCATCTGTGCCAAGATGATGGCCAAGAAGCCGGGCGAGCGCTACCAGACGGCGCACGAGGTGAGCGCCGTCCTGCGGAACTGGCTGGCCAATCGCTCGCGGTCTCCTTCGGAGTTTGGCTCTTCCTTCTGTGTGCCGCAACTTGGCACGGCGTCGCATTTCGGTCCGCAGGCCGGGCTGCCGGGGGATGAAGACGAAGTGTCATCGACCACGTCCGGGGGTTCGTCTCCTACGATCGCCCCTGAGATCCACTCATTCATCGCCCGCAGGCCGGGCCTCTCGATTCCCGCGATCGGCGGGCTGGCAGTTGCCGCCGTGATGCTGCTTGCATTGGTCGGTTGGGGCGCGATCTCGGCGATGAAGCCTCGCGCGGCGCCAACCTCGGCCTGGGTCGTGCTCGACTGGCCGGCCACCGAACGTGCCGGGGCCAAACTGACGCTCGATGGCAAAGTGGTCGCGATCCCTGTCAACGGCTCGATTGAGATTCCGACCCACGCCGGATCGCGGCATGTCGTTCTCACGCGGCCCGGCTTCCCTCCCTACGAACGAACCGTGGCCCTGGAGGCCGGCCAGCGGCGCAGCCTTGCCCCCTGGTGGGGCGGAACCGGCGACACGCCCGCGTTGGTTGCGGCCGTACCCGTGCCAGCCGTCCCTGTCGCGGTGCCCCGACCGGTTGCACCGCCGATCACGAGCACCGTTCCCGCCGGCACTGCGATCCCGACTAAACCGGCAGTTCCCCCGGTCGCGCAAGCTCCCATCGCGCAGGCTCCCGCGCCTCCGCTGGCGATCGACCCGGTGTTCCAGCCTCGGCCGCGCACGCACAGCGTCGCGCGTGCGCAATCCCTCACGCCGCTGGCGGGGGGCGGAGTGGTCTCGAATATCAAGGTCCTCTCCGACAAAGTTCCCGATGTGTCGAGTCTCGAGGCCTGGCGTCGCGCGTACATTGCAGACGGTGCCTCGGACCGCGAGAAGGCCCTGGCCATCTGGCGTTCGGTCTGTCAGTTCGAGCACTTCGATCATCCGCCGGTGGAGTACACTCACCACGAAGCCCAGGTCCACGACCCGATCAAGCTCTTCAATGTCTACGGCTATTCGGTCCCTGCCATGTCGGCCTCTTCGGTGGCGGCGCTGGCTCGGGCGGAAGGCCTGGCCGCGCGGGGACGAATCGCCGGGCAGGCGCTGACCGAAGTCGAGTACGACGGCGCCTGGCACGCCCTCGATCCGGGCTCGATCGCCGTCTACCCCAAGGCCGACGGGCAATTGGCCAGCGTGGAGGAGCTGAACACCGCGATCCCGGCTTGGTTCGCCGCCAACCCCGGCTATTTGGGCAATGACGAACGGCTGCGCGAGTTCATGCGCGCCGGGGGCTGGCGCAAGGGGCCCGACATTCTGGTCCGCTCGCCTGCCTTCGATCAGAACGGCTGGATGCCGGCCGCCAACTTCGGTTGGAACTCCATCATGCAGCGCTACGATGGCCGCGAGGTCGCCCACTACGAGCATGGTTACACACTGGGCTACCAGGTAAACGTGCAGCTTCGCCCCGGCGAACGCCTGGTGCGCAACTGGTCGAATCGCGGGCTGCATGTGGGCATGAAGGACCAGGGACGTCCTGGCTGTCTCGATCAGCGAGTCGGTGAGGGGGCGCTGCGCTACTCACCTGCCATGGGCGATCTGGCGCCGGGAAGAATCGGAAATGGCCGCCACGAGTACCAGGTCGGCCTGGGCACCAAATCGCTGCGTCATGTCGCGCTGTTCTCTGAGAACCTTTCGACGCGCGACGAGCGCGAAAGCGGCCCCGCGCTGGCCGCGGCCAATCCTGCCGAGCCCGGCACGCTGGTGATGCGGATGCCTTCCAGCTACGTCTACCTGACCGGGCAGGTGGAGCTTTCGGCCGTGATCGGCATGGGGGGCTCGATCAGCGTCAGCTTCTCGGACAATCATGGGCTCGATTGGAAGCCGGTCGCGATGCTCTCCAAATCCGACGATCACACCTTGGATCTCAGCCCGCTCGTCTTTCGTCGATACGACTACCAGTTAAAGTTCGTGCTCGCAGGCGAGGGGACGGGGCTAGACCGCCTGGAGTTCGCTCACGATGTGCAACACTCGCAACGCCCATTGCCGGCGCTGGCCAAGGGGCCGAATCGGATCACGTTCTCGGCGGGCGCCGCTGAAGGGACGATCACCCAAGAAGCTTCTACGATTCTCGAGCACCGCACCAAGCAGCTCGTCTATCCGGACTTTCACCCGGTGCTCAAGAACGTGGCCCCGCCGCATCTGCATGTGCCCTGGGGTGAAGGCTCGGTGACGTTCGCCGTGGATACGCCTGGCGATTTAATCCGGCTTCGATTTGGCACGCACTACCGGGCCCGCGACGCGCGCGACGGCTGGGACTACGAGGTCTCCTACGACGACGGGCAGACCTTCCGCAAGGTCGATCGAGCGGCCGGACCGACGGTGGGCAATTGCCACTACATCGAGACAGGCGACGTCCCCTCCGGGGTCAAACGGGCCTTGGTGCGGTTCGCCGGAGTGACCCGCAATACGACCATGATTCTGAATTTCCGCATCGATGCCGACTATCGCGAGCCGCATGGCGGATTTCAGCCGGTCAAGGTGACCTACGCCTGGGAAGAGCAGGGGCAAGCCAAGTCGCACGTGCACCTGGCCCAATCGGCCGAGGACGCCTGGCAGATCGACTGCGCCGAAACGCCGGTGATGAAGTCGCTCACCGTGGAACTGGCCGAGTAATCCTTGTGATGCAGGCGTCCCGCCTGCGAGCCCCGCAAGAGATCGCAGAACTTTCTGGCTGGTCAGGCAGGCGGGACGCCTGCACTACAAGACGGATACCCGCACCACAAGGCTTGCTTGACGTGCAACCGTTCAGTTGCCTATCATGGCCGCGTGACCAGCAACCGCTCCATGGACGAAGTCTTCAAAGCTTTGGCCGACGGTTCGCGCCGCAAGTTGCTCGACCGCCTGTTTGAAGCGAACGGCCAATCGCTCGGCGAGCTCTGCAAGCGGATGCACATGACCCGCCAGGCCGTGGCCAAGCATCTGGCCCTGCTGGAAGCCGCCAACCTGATTACCACCGTCCGCCAGGGGCGCGAGAAGCTGCACTACCTGAACCCGGTGCCGATCCACCAGATCTCCACGCGCTGGATCGCCAAATACGAACAAGGGGGGCTGGACGCCCTGGCTCATTTGAAAGAGGCCCTGGAAAATGACCCTCAATCCCAAGCCGACCAGCGTCTTCGTGACCTACATCGCCACCACGGCTGACAAGCTGTGGGCGGCGCTGACCCAAGGGGACTTCACGCGGCAATACTTTTTCGGCCGACGGATGGAGTCGGACTGGAAGCAGGGCTCGACCTGGAAGTTGTTCATGGAAGACGGCCGGCTCGATTGCCACGGCATCGTGCTCGAATGCGATCCTCCACGTTGTCTGGCCTTCACCTGGAAGGTCGACTGGATCGAGTCGATGCGGGCGTTGCCGGAGTCGAAAGTGACCTTCAAGCTCGAGCCGCTCGGCGAAGTGGTGCGGCTCACCGTGAGTGAGCATCACGATGACACGCTCGATCCCAAGTTCCACCAGGGCGGCCGCGACGGCTGGCCGATGATTTTGAGCGGCCTGAAGACTCTGCTGGAGACCGGCCATGCACTGCCGCCGTTCAAGTTCGAGAAGCCGCAGGAATAGCCGCCGTTACGGCTTGTCGCGAAGGGGCCAGATGGCCGAGCCGTTCTCGCCGGCCCCCACGACCTCTTGCAGCCGCTTGAGGGCCCGCATCCATAGCATCTGCACCGCCGGACGAGAGCGGCCCATCAGGCGGGCGACCTCGTTGAACTCCAGCCGCTGCAGGTTGCGCAGCATGATGACTTCCTGGTAGTCGGCCGGCAGCTCGGCCAGGGCGTCCGCCACGCGCAGCTCGGCTTCCTGGCGGATGAGCGCCTGGCTGGGGCTGTCGACCATCGCCTGCGGCTCGGGGGCTCCGCCCACTTGCGATTCATCCCCGGGCCGCTGGATCGCCACTTCGCGATTCACCTGCCGCTTGGCCGAACCCCGAAATCGACGGATGAAATCCCCGGCGTTGTGCGAGAGGATGCGGCGCAGCCAAGCCAGCCACTCGGCCTCGGTCCGGCCTTCAAAGCGGGCGAAGTCGCGGTGCGCTTCCAAAAGAGTCTGCTGCACCAGGTCCGAGGCATCGACCTTGGCCTGCATCCAGCTTTCCACCTGGGCCCGGGCGACCAGTCCCAGGTAGCTGCGGCAAGCGGCGAACAGGCGATCGACGTCCTCGGGATGCCCGGCGCGGGCTCCTGCCAGGACTTCAGAGATCGATCGCGAAGGATCCTCGGTCATAGGCAAACTGGCCGCAGGGATCCTGGAAGCGCAGGGAATAATTCCTGCGGTGGTCAACTGATTCTCGCAGCTTACTTGCCGCAGTAGTCGATGATACGGGCGATCTCGCTCTTCAGATTCTTGCGATGCACGATGCGGTCGACGAAGCCGTGCTCCAGCAGAAACTCGCTTGTTTGAAATCCCTTGGGAAGCTCGATGCGGATCGTGGCCTTGATGGTGCGCGGCCCGGCGAAGCCGATCAGCGCCTTGGGCTCGGCAATGCAGACATCGCCCAGCGAGGCGAAGCTGGCCGCCACTCCGCCCATGGTGGGATTGGTCAGCACTGAGATGAACAGCCCGCCCGCCAGGTCGTAGCGACCGAGCGCGGCCGAGACTTTGGCCATCTGCATCAGCGACAGAATCCCTTCGTGCATACGGGCACCTCCGCCCGAGGCGCTGATGATGATCAGCGGCAGTTTGTCGCGGGTGGCGCGTTCGATGGTGCGGGCCAGCTTCTCGCCGACCACGGCCCCCATGCTCCCCATGATGAACGACGAATCGGTCACGGCCAGGGCCACCCGGCGGGCGCGGATCATGCCCGTCCCGGTCAAGGCGGCATCCCGCAGGCCGGTCCGTTTCTGCTCGGACTTGATGCGCTCGTGGTACGGGCGTTTGTCGGCAAATCCCAGCGCGTCGACCGGTTCCAGGTCCGGGTCCCATTCTTCAAAGGTGCCGTCGTCCAGAATCTGGCGGACGCGGTCCTTGGCCGAGACATAGAAATGATGGCCGCACTCGGGGCAGACGCCCAGTTGCTTCTCGGCCTGTTTGCGGAAGATGGTGTTCTCGCAGTCCGGGCAGCGGACCCACAGACCTTCGGGCACGCCGCGCTTCAGGCGCTTGGCAGCCGGCGCGGCACTCCCGTCCGCGACGGCCTCGACAGGCGTACTCTCGCGCGGCGCGGCGGCGACCGCCGGAACGGGGCTATGATCCGAATCAGCAAGCGGAATGCTGGGGGTATTTCGCGGGTCCATTCGTATGAGCCGCCAGTGCGGACATCCTGTAAGGTTACCTACTCGCCAGGTCCATCATGGACGAGGCTTCCAGACTCGATTCCCGTTTTCGTCGTTCTCAGTTCTCAAATCTCAAATTTGAAATCTCAAATTTGAAATGGCTTCGCTTTCGCGCACATCGCTTTGATTCTCTAAGCCGGGCCCGGTTGCACCAGCGCCCCGGTTCGCAGCAGCTCCCAATGTCCAAACTCGGCGTGCACCTGCCAGTTCGCCCCCAAGTCTCCGCTCGAGAGGACCGGCACGGCAATGTCCGACAACGGACGGGGCAGCACCAGCCCCATCGCGCCGCCGATATGCTTGCGCATCACTTTTTCCAAGACGTCCACCAGCCGGTCGCGGGCCTCGCCCAGGGTCTCCCCCTCGGGCGGGCAGACGTTCTCCGACAGGTCTTCCCATTCCTTGAAGCAGCTCGGATGCTTATGGCGGACTTCGTCGTACTGCATGCCCTGCCATAGGCCCATGTTCACGTTCTCGAGTTTGTCGAGCCGCTTGCATTTGATGCCTAGCGCCCGGGCCAGGATCTCGGCCGTTTCCAGCGCAGGCTGGGCGTTGGCCGAATAGATGACGGTCAGCCCGTGGCCGCGGAGTTCCTCGGCCATAGCCACGACTTCCGCAGCCCCTTGGGTTGTAAGCGGAAGCTCCAGGTTGCCTTGGATGCGGCCCAGTCCATCGTAGTCCGAGGACCCAGGACGAATCAGCGCGATCTCCACCATGGCTTCGTTGACTCAGAAGGACGTTGTTCAACCGCTCGCACGAGCTTGCGGTTCCATCAGGCCCGTCAGACGCCGCATGGCCGCGACGTAATCGTCGTGTTTAAAAATAGCCGAGCCGACCACCAGCAGGTGGGCGCCCGCTTCGACGCAATCTTGAATCGTCGCTTCGTTCACACCGCCGTCGACTTCCAGAATCACTTCGGGGCGAACCATGCCCCGCAATGTCCGGAGTTTCTCGAGCGCAACGCGATCGAACTTCTGCCCGCCAAAGCCTGCCTCGACGCTCATCACCAGGATCTGGTCGCACAGGTCCAGGTAAGGCTCGATGGCCGAGAGGGGAGTCTTGGGGTTCAGCACCAGGCCAGCCGCGGCCCCCAGCGAGCGGATCTTCTCCAGCGTCGGCCGAGGGGGAGAGTTGGCCTCGATATGGAACATCACGGTGTCGGCCCCGGCCTGTACGAACTGTTCTACGTACTCGTGGGGATTCGAGATCATCAGGTGGACATCCAGCGGCAACTGCGTGTGCTTCCGCAGGCTGGCGACGATCGGCATGCCGTAAGTCAAGTTGGGAACAAAGTGTCCGTCCATCACATCCAGGTGAAACAACCGGGCGTCGGCCGCCTGGAGCCGCTCCATTTCGAGCGCGAGGATGCCGAAGTCGCAGTTGAGCAACGACGGAGCCACCTGCGGGGGCAGAGCACGAAGCTGGGCGAGGTGCTGGCGCGTCATGCGTCGATGGGCCCGCGAGACTTGGAAAGTACGGCGACGTTCACCGAGCGGCTTGGCACAGCAGGATTCTCGGTGGATTCGAAGCGGTGGGAGACACGTATCAACTCATCGCAGTTTAACACAATGGGGCCCAGCCGTCAGCGCGGGTTGGTGCTAGCATCGCAAGTCGTTGCTAAATATATACTTGCTAGCGTAATTGCATGCGATACCTGTGTCCTGCAATGGGCAACTTACTGACTCGTCCGCGCCTTTGTCCTTGCGAGGGCAGCGGCAAACCCGCAGCCGTCGCAAAGGAATACCTCTCCATCCCTCCGCATTCAAGTCGCTCCCTCCGGCCTACGTGGAGCGACTTGATGGAAAGTGGATGCGTCGTGGGACAGCCTTTACAACCTGAAGCTCGTGCCGCGCATGCCTCGGTTGTATGAGTCGCCCCGCCGCAACCATGGCGAGCCTGATGGCAAAGGGACGACCCCATATCAATCACTGCGAGTGGCGCGGAGCGTTCATTGGCCCGTCTTCACGCGCGTCAGCGAGGTCCGCGACGGACGAGGTGCATCACAACGAAACAATCTTCCCCACGCAGCTTGACTGAGGAATCGCGGCCTGCTAGTTTGATTGAGACTGAGACTCAATTAGCCAAGCCCACCAAGAAGCCTCTCCCGCCCATGGCTGAAACGATCCTCGCGACTCTCCCTGGAGAGACCCCTCGCGATCAATTGCTTGTGGTGCTCATGACTTCCGCCGGGGAACCGAGCCGCATCTCCATGCGGCAACAGTCCTGGGGCGAAGGCATCGGCTGGTACACGCAGAACACGATCGACCTGGGAACGCACCAGGTCGCAGGGCTGCGGGCCGCGATCGGCATGAGCGGGACGCGCTGCAACAGCACGCCCCCGAGCCTGCCCCATAACATGCCGGCGAAGATGTTCCCCGCCGGACTGCGCATCGCGCAGTGTGAATCGGCCTAGGGTTGTAAGACGCGATCACGGATCGAATGCCATTCTCAATCGAGAATCGCACCATCCCCTGTGGCGCAGGCAGGCGGGACGCCTGCACCACAAGAAGACAACTACCCGACGGCTTTCTTGCCTGTCGCGCCCGCCACGCTCTTGCTGTCGCTCAGCAGCTTCTCCAAGTGGTCGACACCGTCTTGCTCTTCGAGCAGGATGTCTTCCAGCAGAATCACCAGTGCCCGATCGTCAGCGGCCAGTTCCAGCGCTTCAGTATAGAGCTTCACCGCGCCGCGCTCGAACTCCAGCCCGAACTGCAACAGCTCGGTCAGATCGTCCGACTGCTTGACCTGAGCACGCTCGAGCGTGGGGACACCGCCCAAGGCGGTGATCTTCGAGCCGATCCGCTTGGCATGGCCAAACGATTCTTCCGCGCTCTCTTCAAACAGCTTCGAGTAGACCTCGCGTAGCAGGCCCTTCACGATGAAGCTATGCTGTGCGTATTGAGCAACGCCCGTCCACTCCCAGCGGAGGATGTCGTTCAACTTGTCGATGACTTTGGACTTGTCCATGGGTCACTTCCCTTCTCGGTGTTCTATCTCGCGGACGACGAAAATAATGTTCTGTCCGCCGTGTGAATCTTAAACTTCCATCGAGTTCTGTCTACTACGAACCTACCAGAAAACCACGATTTTCTCGGCGATTTCCGCATGTTTGATATTGAGTCTCATTGCCCCACGCGCACAACGCGCCGAGCCTCGCAATGAGCAAGAAGCGGAAAGTTGACAGCCCGCCGAGCGCGCCAGTCGCTCCTGAGACAGCGCGACGTCTGAGCGATCAGCTCCTGCTCGCCTCGTTCATGGCGCTCGCCTTTCTGTTAGGGGTCACGCAGATCGCCGATACCGACATCTGGTGGCATCTTCGCACGGGCGAGCTGATCCTGGAGCGGGGCGAGATCCCGCAGACAGATTGGTTCACGTACACCAATCCCGACAGCCCCTGGATCGATCTGCACTGGGGATTTCAGTTGATGCTGACCCTGGTCTGGCGGGCCGGGGGCGCAGCGGCGGTGATCCTGGCTACGGCCACTTGCGGAGCCGCCACGTTCGCACTGCTGATCGGCATACGCCGGCCGCAATGGTCGGTCCCCATCTCGGTGGCTTGCTTGATTCCCTCGTTGCTCCTGTATGCCGGTCGATACCACCCGCGTCCTGAGATGCTGACTCAGTTGCTGCTGGTGGTCGTATTGGGCATCCTGTTCCGCGCTCGCTCGCAACCGCGGATCGTCTGGCTGCTGCCGCTCGTTCAACTACTGTGGGTCAACGTTCATTCCCTGTTCATCCTGGGCTGGATGGCCTGGGGGGCGTTTTTGGTCGATGCCCTGGCGCGCCGCTGGGGACCGGGTTTCCTTCGGTCGAAAGACGAAACGCCGGACACCTTAAATGACGCAAAACGCTGGGGACTGATCAGCGGCCTGATGCTGGCCGCCAATCTGATGAACCCCTACGGCGTGACGGGGCTGACGTTTCCGCTGGTGGTCTTCACGCGGATTTCCAGCGAGCGCGACTTCTACGTGCAGCACGCCGGCGAGTTCCAATCGATGGGCGAGTTCCTCAGCATGTACGGCAAGGGGGCGCTGTTCACGAGCCTTTCGCCTTTGATGCTGGTAGTGATCTCCGCCGCGGCGCTCGTCAGCTTCGGACTGTTGGCCAGCAAGCGACGGCTGCCGCTCGATCGGCTGCTGCTGTTCGCAGCCTTTGGCTACCTCGCCTGGCAGGCCAATCGCAATGCGGCCCTGTTTGCCTTGGTCGGCGGATGGGCGGTGCGGCTGAACCTGGGCGAGTGGAGCGACCTGCGGCCTGCCGTGGCGCCGACTGCGGCACCGACTGCGGCACCGTCTGCGGCGAGCACATGGGGCCGGAATGCGGTGATGGTGGGCCTGTCGCTGATGCTGCTCGCCATGCCGCTCGAGATCTTCTCAATGCTGCGGCCGATTGCCTATCCGCTGCGAATCCGCATGCTGGCCCTCGACGAAGTCCCCGACTGGCACGCCCACGATGCCAGCCGCTTCCTGGCACGCGAGGGAATGCCACAGCGCGTGTACGCCATGCATCTGGGGCAGGCGGCCGTCTATCTCTTTCACAATGGCCCGCAACGGAAGGTGTTCGCCGATCCGCGGCTGGAGGTCAACACGCGCGAGACCTTGCAGCGCTCGTTGGACGTGATGCGCGAGCTGGTGCAGCACGATCCCAAGGCCGAAGCGGACCTGCGAATCGGCATCCCGCCCGATGCCAGCGGAGAGCAGGAGCTTCCTGCGCTGTTGATGGATCGTTCGACGGTGGCCAGCATCCTTCAGCAACTGTGGTCGAACCCCCGCTGGCGGCTGGTCTACTCCGATCCGTCGTCACTGGTCTTTCTAAGCAACCAGCAGGCGGACAAGCTGGGTTTGCGGCAACTCTCGCTGTCGGAAGCCGTGAACAGTGCCGCAGACTAGCCTCCGCGCCCTGCCCAGCCCTATGATTAAGACAGAGACGCGACGCTTCCTCTCCCCCTACGACGCGAGGCTTCCCTTGTCGACCGAAGAGATCTATAGCCCAGGCCTTGAAGGCGTGGTCGCTGGCGAAACGGCCATCAGCACCCTGGCCGGTGGGCTGCACTATCGCGGCTATTCCATCGAAGAACTGGCCAATCACGCCGAGTTCGAAGAGGTCGCCTGGCTGCTGCTGCGAGGGGACCTGCCCAAGCCAGCCGAACTGGCCGCCTTCCGCGAGCGCCTGGCCGTGGGAAGCGCCGTGCCTCGCGAAATCTTCGCCTTTTTGAAGAGCGTTCCCAAAGATGCCTCGCCGATGGACGTGCTGCGGACCGGCACGAGTGCGTTGGCCCATTGGGATCCCGACGTCGCCGACAACAGCCCCGAGGCCAACTTCCGCAAGGCCGAACGCCTGCTCGCGCAGACTTCGGTGTTGATCGGGGCCTTTCAGCGGATTCGCGAAGGGCACGAACCGCTGTTGCCGTCGGCGTCGCGCTCGCTGGCCGGCAACTTGATGTACATGCTGACGGGCAAGGAGCCGACCCCACGTATGACGAAGGCCATGGATGTCTCGCTGATTCTGTACGCCGAGCATGAGTTCAACGCCTCGACGTTTACCGCCCGCGTGGTCTGTTCGACGCTGTCGGATCTGCATTCGTCCATCGTGGCGGCGATCGGCGCCCTCAAAGGGCCGCTGCATGGCGGGGCCAACGAACGGGTGCTGGAAGTGCTGGAGAGTGTCGGCTCGGCCGAAAAGGCCGATGCCTGGGTCCGCGACATGCTGGCCCGCAAGCAAAAGATCATGGGCTTTGGCCACCGCGTCTACAAAACAGGCGATCCGCGGGCGACGTACCTCAAGACGTTGTGCGGCGAGCTAGCCGTAGAGACGGGCCATACGGACATGGAGAAGATGGCCGACATCATCGAAGGGGTGGTGACCCGCGAAAAGAAGCTCCCCCCCAATCTCGATTGGCCCAGCGCCCGGCTCTATCACTACATGGGCTTGAAGGTCGACCTGTTCACGCCGCTCTTTGTGGCCAGCCGGGTGGTCGGCTGGAGTGCGCATGTGCTTGAGCAACTATCGGCGAACCGGCTGATCCGCCCGCGCTCGCGTTACAACGGAGTGGGACATCGCCCGTGGAAGGGCCGCGACGAGCGGTAGTGGAAATCGGTCCGAGGGAGAAACGGATGTCCCCGAATAAGCAGATCGTCGAGCAGTACCTGGAAGGCTTCCGTCGCAGCGACCATGCGATGGTCCTCGATTGTCTGACCGACGATGTCCAATGGGTACTCCCCGGAGCGTTTCATGTGACCGGCAAGGCCGCCTTCGATAAAGAGATCGAAAGCGACTGTTTTGTCGGCAGCCCTCAGATCACGACATTGCGGATGGTCGAAGAGAACGACGTCGTGATTGCGGAAGGGATGGTCCGAACCGAGCGCAAAGAGGGGGGCTTTCTGAATCTGGTGTTCTGCGACGTGTTCGAGATGGAGGATACGAAGATCAAGAAGCTGACCACGTACCTCGTCACGATGCCGTAGCATGACGGGCGAGCAGGAACCTTCGAGCAACACTCCCGTCACGCTGGCGGCAGTATTCTCGAATGAGCCGCCACTTTGGGTCTATCTCGTAGGGTTTGTCGTTGGATTCGCGATTGCGTTTGCGTTCGGTTCTCAGTGGCTCACACCAGGGCAGTCAGCAATCGCGGGGGTGGTGGCAGGGGGCTCAGCGGCCTTGCTCGGTGTTGGTTCGTTCGAGAACCTGGGCGAAGGCTGTTTCACTCTGCTGATTTCGTGGCCCGTGATTGCGGTGACCTACACGACTCCGTGGTGTCTGCTGAGTATCGTTCCGCTCTTTCTTGGGCTGTCATTCGGCAAGATTGTGGTCGGGCTGTGGAAGGAAATGCGCGTGAGGTAACTGGCACGCAGGGCGTTGCCCACAGACTGCGATACGCCCTTCCCTAGGTTTTGCCTAACCTTCCCCCAGTCCCAGCCTCCGCAGCGACCCGGCCAGTCGATCCAGCGTCTTCGCGTGCAGCCGACTGGCCCAGGCCTTGCTCACGCCGATTCGCTGCCCCGCTTCGGTCAGTGTCAGCCCTTCAAAATAGATGCCGCGAATCAGCGCCCCGGCCTCTTCGGGCAAGGCTGTAATCAATGCGTGCAACTGCTGGCTAATCTCGTTGCCGATCGCCACCGCCGGCGGTGCCGAGGAGGCCTTATCGGCCATGGCCATTTCTTCGGAACTGTCATCCCCTTGCGTGCTCAGATAGACCACGGCCAACGCTCGTGTCAGCCCGGCCAGCCAGCCGGCGTCGTCCTCTGCCGTGGCCGCCTCGTCACGAGCGTCGCCGCTTTCGCTTTGGGCACGCAAGGCCTCGTCGGCCATCTGCGCGTAGCGAATCTGATGATAGTGAGCCCGGCTGAACCAGGTCATCTTCGACAGACCGTCGTAGATCGCCCCGCGAATTCGATAGTAGGCGAAGGTCGAGAACTGCAGGCCGCGCTCTGCGTCGAAGCTCTGCGCCGCCTCGGCAAGGCCGATCTGCCCATAGCTGACCAGATCTTCCACATCCAAGTGCTCGGGGAGCGAACGATGGATCTTCCAGGCCAGCGAGCGCACCAGCCCCTGGCAATCGGTGATAAGTTGGTCGAACGACTTGCCGCTCATGGCTTGGTCTCGGTCAACTTCGCCCAGAAGGCCTTGAGCCGTTCGCGGGCCACCGGGTCGTCGAGCAAGGTCTGCGCAATCCGGGTCGCCATGGTCTGCCACGATCGCGAGTCGACCGGGGCCTTGGGAAACGAGACCCGCAGGATCGCGCGGATCATCTCCACGGCCATCGGCTCAACGGCCAACGGCTGCCCGCGATGCCGGCGGGCGACTTCGCGAAGCGCCACGAGCGTGGCTCCTCCCTCGGGCGTAGACTGATGCGAAGCCGAGAGGGTCTCGAGTAGAACCTTCTCCAGCAAAGCCCGATCGAGCGGCGGTTCGCTTTCGTTGGAAGCGGGACGGCCGGCATCGGGAGGGAGTCGGGAGCCTTCGGGAGCCATGATGGAATGCGCGTCGCGGGACTACGGAGCGGTTGAATCCTGGGCGGGTCTGTACCTTACGGTAGTGCGATTGTAGAGAATTGGCAACCAACGGCAGCGCCGCTTGTCGTTCCGGGCTTGGCTGTTAGATTGACGCTTTCCGACTTTCCTTTCGTCCGGAGTTCTTCCGCATGGCCCAGCTCGTCAAGATTGCCGGCGTGCAGATGGATATCGCGCTGGGGCGCGTCGAGCAGAATCTGGCCGCCATCACCGAGCGGTTTCGCGAGACCGCGGCCGCCGGGGCGCTGCTGACGGTCTTCCCCGAGTGCGCGATCTCCGGATATTGCTTCCACGATCTTGCCGAAGCCCGCGGCTACGCGCAGCCCGTGCCAGGACCGGCCACCGAACAACTGGCCGGCGTCTGTCGCGAGCTGTCGACCTATCTGATCGTGGGCATGCTGGAGCGCGACGGCGAGCGAATCTACAACGCCAGCGTGCTGATCGGCCCCGCTGGCGTCATTGGCAAGTACCGCAAGATGCATCTGCCTTATCTGGGCGTAGATCGCTTCACGACTCCGGGCGAGAAGGCCAGCGAGGTCTTTCAGTGCGGCCCGCTGCGGGTTGGCATGAACATCTGCTACGACGGTTCCTTCCCCGAGAGTGCCCGCTGCCTGGCCCTGGAAGGGGCCGACCTGATCGCCCTGCCGACCAACTGGCCCCCCGGCGGAGAGTCGACGGCCGACTACATCATCAACGCCCGAGCGATCGAGAATCAGGTCTACTACCTGGCCGTGAATCGCGTCGGCGACGAGCGGGGCTTTCATTTCATCGGCAAGAGCCGGCTGTCGCGTCCGCAGGGAGGAGACCTGGCCGCGCTGCTCGACGATATCCCCGGCATCTTGTATGGCGAGATCGATCTGGAAGTCGCCCGCAACAAGCATTTGGTGCGGGTCCCCGGCGCGCACGAGATCCACCGCTTTAACGACCGCCGCCCGGAGTTGTACGGTCGACTGACGCAGCCTATCGGCGATACCGGCGCGGCGACTGAGGCCGAGCGCGGGGTGCTGCATCGGCAGATGTGGGCCCCCTGGCGGCTGGACTACATCACCAATCCGTCCAGCCCGTCGACCCCGCGTCGCGATCCGCCGAAGCCGGTGTTGTCCGCAGCGCCGAACAGCGAGCCCCCTTCGTTCATCGCCCGCGCGGCTGTGAGCGATCCCGCCTGCGACCGCGAAAACCTGGTCGTCTATCGCAGTCCACTGACGATCACCATCTTGAATCGCTATCCTTATAACAACGGGCACCTGCTCGTCTCGCCCCTCATCCAGAAGGGACGACTGGAAGACCTGACGCCGGCCGAACGGACCGAGTGCATTGAGGTCATCACGAAGATGACCGGTATCCTGTCGCGCTGCCTGAATGCCGAGGGCTTCAACATAGGGCTAAACCTGGGGCGCGTGGCCGGGGCGGGCGTCCCCGGGCATCTTCACTGGCACATCGTGCCGCGCTGGAACGGCGACACCAACTTCATGCCCGCCGTGGCCGGCGCGCGTGTCATTCCGCAGTCGCTCGACGCGCTGTGGCAGATCCTGACCGACGCGATCCAGCAGGACGGTTAGCCCGGGCTCACCCCTTGGGAGGCACGCCTAGCGACTTGCCGCCGTCGATGGCCACGCTGGTCCCCGTGATCATCACCGCATCGTCGCTGGCCAGATACAAAATCGACTGGGCCACTTCGCTTGGCGTGATCATCCGCTTGAAGGCTTTGGCCAACGGGCTGGCCGAGATCATCATGTCCTCGACTGCCGCCCGATCCTGGGCGTTGTCCAGGTCGCGGTTCATCATCCGCGTGTCTTCCACCGGTCCCGGACAGACGGCGTTCACCCGGATGCGGTCGCGGGCGTGGCACAGGGCCAGGCTCTTGGTGAAGGCGACCATCGCCCCTTTGCTGATCGAATAGACCGGATCGTGGGCCCGCGGCAACAGCCCCGCGTTGGACGAGGTGTTGATGATCGAGCCTCCGCCGGTCGCACGCATCGCCGGGATGGCGTGCTTCGAAGCCAGAAAGGCACCTTTCAAATTCGTGTCCATGACCGCATCCCATTCGGCCTCGGTCACGTCCGGGATCTGCTTTACCAGTCCGATGCCCGCATTGTTGACCAGGATGTCGAGCCGGCCCCCTTCAGAGACCGCCCGGGCGATCAGGGCCGCCACGTCGGCCTCTATGCGGACATCGCAGCGCTGCGAGCGGATCTCGCGGCGAGCGAACTCGGCCTCACTGGGCGGAAGCGGATCGAAATCCCCCACGAAGACGCGGGCTCCTTCGTCGGCCAGCAACAGCGCGGTCGCCCGGCCGATGCCGCTGGCCGCACCGGTCACGACAGCAACTTTCCCTTTCAGACGGCTCACTCGGCTCCTCCCATGCGAGAAAGTGATGGCAGGGCCGAGTACATGTAGTACGCTCGGGGGACGGCCGCTTCGCGTAGCGCCTCGAGCGACAGGACCTGCGGATTGGCCGCGGCCGCCGAGACCGCCTCGGCCCTGGCTTGCCCGGTGAGCAGATCGACCAGCGTTGGCTGATTCTTGTACTTGACGACGCGGGCGGACTCCTTGGTGAGTCCCGCCAGCGAGATTGCCCGTTCGATAGCCTCTTCGATAAAGCCTTCCTTGTCGACCAGCCCATGCTTCAGGGCCTGGGCCGTCGTGAAGATCTGGCCGGTGGCCACTTCCTTGATCTTCTCTTCGCTCAGCTTCGGCCGGCCGAACTGAACTAGCGACTTGAAGCGATCAAACATCTCGTCGACCAGTTGCTTGAAGATCTCGCGTTCCTGCGGAGTCATCTTCTTCAGCATCCCGCCCATGGCCTTCAGTTCGTGGCTTTTGACGGAGTCGTCGACGATATCCCAGCGTTCAGCCAGGCCCGATAGGTCGTAGTGCGGAATCAGCACGCCGATCGAGCCGGTCCAGGTGGTCGGCTCGGCAAAGATCACGTCTTCTTGGGTCTTCTGAGCGCCGGCGGCCATCGACACGTAGTAGCCGCCGCTGGCGCAGAGCGAGCCCATGCTCACGACCATTGGCAGGTTGCGCTCTTTGTCCTCGAGCAGCAGCTTCAAGTGGTGATACATGAAGTCGCTGCCGGCCACGGTGCCGCCAGGGGAGTCGACCCGCAGCACGATCGCCTTCACGTTCTTATCTTTCTTCACGCGGTCGATCTGCTTCTTCACGAAACCGTCCCCCTCCATGATCATCCCTTCCAGGCGAATCACGGCGATCTTGCTCGAGGCGGTTCTCGATCCCGAGTGGTAGCTCTCGTGGATGCCCGGCTCTCCCGCATCCATTCCGCCGGCCAGACTCGAGACGACGCCCCAGCCAAAGGCCAACAGATTGAGGAGCAGCGAGCCGACCAACAGAAAGGCCAGCACTTTGAAGCCCCAGCCGAACTTGGGCGGGGGCGGAGGCAGCGGAGGATAGTGCCCGGGCGCGGGGCCGGCCGGTCGCACGGGGGGCGCGTGGGGGATGGCTTCGGCCGAGATCGGCTCCGAGGGTACGTCTGACATCAGGTGGATCCCTGTTAGGTGGGCGAAATTGGGAGAGCTCTTTGCGAAGCGAAAGGGCGACAGTAACAAGCCTCTCCCCTGGAGTCGATTCTACGGGATCGGGTCCGAGGGAGGTAGTTGCGGCGCGGCCGGAGATTGAATCATCCCCCGGATCAACAGCACCAGGGCGGCATACATAAAGCTTACCACCAGCCCCAGGCTGAACAGCACGCCCCAAAAGTAGTCGCGCAGCAATACCAGATGGGGCGGCTCTTCGCTTTTGGGAACGCGGCGATGGATCACCCCCTTCTCCTGCGGAGCCTCGCGCTGCCGCCAGGCTTCCCAGTCGGCGCGGGCCGCGGGCGTGCTCAGGTCGGCGATCACCTGCCCGCGCAGCTTGCTCAGCCCGATGACCAGCCCGGTCATCAGCAGAAAATAGCCCACCAGCGCGACGATGGTTCCCGGAGAAAGACGCGGAGCGGCCATCGGTTCGCTAGCTCTGGTACGGATTGCCGGTTTCGCGCGGCGGGCGGGAGGGCGGATTGCCTGGCGTCGAAGGGATGATCTCGGCCGTGATCGGCTCGTCTCCCACCACCGACGTGATGCCGAAACGCTCGTCGTAGGCGCCGGCCATGATGGTGAAGTACAGGGGGATGGTGAAGAGCGCCCCCACACCGCAGAAGCTGGAGCCCAACTGGCCGATCAGTTTGGCCACAAAATGGGTGAGCATGAGCCACCAGAAGCCTTCCTTGGTGGCGGCAAAACTCTCGCGAAACGCCGACTTGAAGTCGATCCCGCGATCGGCAATAAGCGGAAAGACGAACATCGTTTTGGTCGAGATCCACAGGCTGAAGGCCATGAAGGCCAGCATGGCTACTCCGAAGAGCCCTATTGCGAAGAGCGCGGCAATGGGCGAGGGCTCTTGCCCCGGCCCCGAGATCAGCACCATGGCCGCGATCATCATGCCGTAGAGAACCAGGATCGGACCAAGTTGAATCAGGAACATCACGCCGCCGGCTGCCATGGCGCTTCCCAGCACGTCCCGTCCGCGGTTCAGTCCGTTGACATCGACTGGCTTGTTCTTGAGACAGCAGAAGGCCAAGTAGTACATGCCGCAGGTCAACGGCCCGATCGTGAGAAACATGACGCAGGAGGTAATCAGCGCCAGCACAAAGAACACGAGCGAGGGGACGATCCACGCTTGCCATTGGCGCATGTACGCGTCAAAGCCCTTCTGCAGATGATCTCCCAGACTTGAGCTGTCGTAGGCGTGTCCGCTGGCCGGTTGGTTCATCTTGCCCGCTCCGAAAGTGCCGATAGGTTTTCGCCGAGTATAGCGGCTTGGGCAGTGCGCGTCTCGCGGCCCGAAACTCCGGCGGTGGGCATTGTAGGGTGAGCTGTGCCTCTGCCCACCTCCGGACGGTTGCTTGACGTCCCTAAGCCGCAAGCAATCACACCCTATTGGCGCGGGCCGTTCGCGGGCACTATCGTTGGTGCCTGAGGTTCGTTCTCCCCTCCTCTTCCGCGAGTAATTCCATGAGCCTTTGGCTTCATCGTTCCGGCGTGCCAGGTGCACTGCTGTTGGCGGCCAGCCTGTTCTCTTCCCTGGCTCACGCCCAGGACGCGTTCAAGTTCAAGACCGAAGAGATCGATAAGAGCCTGACCGTGGGCTACGCGGTGCAGATCCTGGACATGAACGCCGACAAGAAGCCCGACATTCTGGTCGTCGACAGCGAACGGCTGATCTGGTTCGAGAATCCCACCTGGAAGCTGCACACGATCCTCAAGGGGGGCGTAAAGAAGGATAACGTCTGCATCGCCGCCCATGACATCGATGGCGACGGTCAGGTCGAACTGGCCCTGGGCGCCCACTGGATCCCCTCCGACACCAACACCAGCGGTTCACTCCACTGGCTGAAGCGCGGCGAAAAGCCCGAAGATCCCTGGACGCTGCACTTCATCGATCAGGAGCCGACCATCCACCGCATCCGCTGGATCGATGTCGACCAGGACGGCAAGAGCGAGCTGGTCGTGGTGCCGCTGTTTGGCAAGGGCTCGAAGGGGCCTCACTTTGCCGAAGCCCCGCTGCGGGTGCTGGCCTACAAGGTCCCGGCCGATCCGGTCAAAGATCGCTGGATGCCGACCGTGCTGAACGAAGACCTGCATGTGGCCCATAATTTTGTGCCGACCGATCTGAACAAGGACGGCAAGACCGACATTCTGGTCGTTAGTTTCGAAGGGGTCAGCCTGCTGGAGCGCGGCAGCGCCAACGATTGGAAGCGGACCCTGATCGGCACCGGCAACCAGCAGACTTCGCCCAACAAGGGCGCCAGCGAGATCAAGCACGGCAAGCTGGCCAAGGGGGACTACATCGCCACGATCGAGCCGTGGCACGGCACGCAGGTTGTCACCTACACGCGTCCCGCGGAAGGCGAGACGCTCTGGAAGCGGCAGGTCGTGGACGAAGATCTGAAGTGGGGGCATGCGGTGTGGTGCGCCAATCTGGATGACGACGCCGACGAGGAGCTGGTGATCGGCATCCGCGACAACAAAGATAAAGAGGTCCTCTCGGGCGTGCGGATCTACGATCCGAGCAATGCCGAAGGGACCCAGTGGAAGCGGCAGCTTCTGGACGCGGGCGGGGTGGCCGTGGAGGATCTGGCCTGCGGCGACCTGAACGGCGACGGCCGCATCGACATCGTTGCGGTCGGCCGCGCCACCAAGAATGTGCGAATCTACTGGAACGAGAAATAGCTCCAGGACGTTCGCATTCTCGCCAAGCAGTCGTGCAACCGGTTCGTTCGTTCGTTCTCTCTCTGAAAGCCTCTCTCATGTCGCGTGACAAGAGCCACGCCGCGTTCGCTCGTGCCCAGCGTCTCATTCCCGGTGGAGTGAACAGCCCCGCGCGGGCCTTTGGCGGTGTCGGCGGCGAACCGCTGTTCATCGACCGGGCCGAAGGGGCCTGGCTGATCGACGTGGATGGCAACCGCTACCTGGACTACATCGGCTCGTGGGGCCCGATGATTCTGGGGCACGCCCATCCCAAGGTCCTGGCCGCTGTGTCCGCTGCGGCCCAGCGCGGGACCAGCTTTGGCGCGCCCACCGAAGCCGAGAGCGAGCTGGCCGAACTGGTGATCGCCGCGGTGCCGAGTGTGGAAAAGGTCCGCCTGGTCAGCTCGGGGACCGAGGCTACGATGAGCGCCATCCGCCTGGCCCGCGGTTTCACCGGGCGCGAAGTGATCGTCAAGTTCGCCGGCAACTACCACGGCCACGTCGACAGCCTGTTGGTGGCCGCGGGCAGCTCGGCGGCGACGCTGGGCGTGCCCAACTCGCCGGGCGTCACAGCGGGCACCACCCGCGACACGATGGTGCTGAAGTACAACGACGCGGCCGGACTGTCGGCAGCCTTTGCCGAGCATGGCCCGCGCATCGCCGGCGTGATCCTGGAACCGGTTGTAGGGAACATGGGCCTGGTCATTCCCAGCCGTGACTTTTTGACGGCGCTGCGCGAGAACTGCGCCCGGCACTCGGCGCTCCTGATCTTCGACGAAGTGATGACTGGCTTCCGCGTGGCCTTTGGCGGCGCGCAATCGCTGTTCGGCATCAAGCCCGACCTGACGACGCTGGGCAAAGTAATCGGCGGTGGGCTGCCGGTCGGCGCTTATGGGGGCCGGGCCGAGATCATGAATCACATTCTGCCGGCCGGAAAAGTCTTTCAGGCCGGCACGCTGAGCGGCAACCCGTTGGCCGTGGCAGCTGGCATCGCAACGCTCAAGCTGCTGCGCGACGATTCCCCGTATATCCGGCTCGAGGCCTTGAGCGCCCGTCTGGCCGAGGGGCTCTCGGCGGCGGCCATGGCCGCCAAGGTGCCCCACACGCTGGCTCGCGTGGGGAGCATGATGACGTTGTTCTTCAATCCCGACTCCGTGACCGATTGGGATTCGGCCGCCCGATCGGATACCGCGAAGTTCGCCAGGTACTTCTGGGGACTGATCGAGCGCGGCGTCTACATGCCGTGCAGCCAGTACGAGGCCCTGTTTGTCTCCGCGGCTCATACCGAAGGAGACATCGACGCCACGATCAAGGCCGCGCACGAAGTGCTGGCGGAAATCGCCAAGGCCTAGAGTAATGTCTCAGAAGTGTGGTGACCTATTGCGAATCGACGTTGCAGGTGAGCGGCAAGGCGCTGGCCGCCGATAGCCTCCGTGACAATGCAGTTTTACGGGCGGCTAGCGACTTGCCGCACACTAGCGTGCGGATCCACCCGACTTACCGCTGAACCTTGACAGGTCGCGCCGACGGTCGCTCCTCGTCCGATGTTGACCTTGAGTAGGCCTCTGCTTCCTTCGGCTCATGGTCCCAGTCCGGGGTCAGTTTCCAGGCCGCGTAGCCGACCACGAGGAAGGAGAGGAGGATCGCCCAATCGATGATCGATTTCTTCCATTCTGCACGCATGGCTTCTTGCCTTTGATCCTGAGTCGCTGCCAAACAAGACCCTGGGATCCAGCAACGCATCAGGCGCGAAATGCGGCTCACCAGGGAACGATAGGTTGCAGGTCGGGCAGCGTCAGGTCACGAAATCGTCGCGACCTGTCTCGCACGCAAGGATGCAGCGCGAAAGAGGGCTGGCCGGAGTTCAGCGCGGCGACTTCAGCGATCACCCCGAAGGATGATGCAGAAAGTGTCAGCGCAACGGCAACGCAGAGAGCGTCTCTGGCGTCACCATCCACCGGAATTGGAGATGAAGAGCGTCAGGTACAGGGCGTGCTCGGAAGTGTGGCGGATTCGCGGCTTGGAAAGCATGGTTCTGCCTGACAATCGCGGCGCGTGAAGCGGCCGCGCTGCGGGACCCGAACAGGATCGGGTGTCCCGCGGAGAATAGGCAGGACGCAAAACGAGGTCAACCTCAGTATTGCCGGGGCGTCAGCTTTCCCCTCAGAATTCTGGGTTGCCCAATACCGACGAAGCAGGAAGTAAGGGCAGAAATGCCTGCGAATTAGCCAGTTGGTAGTGCAGTTAACCGCACCCGGCAATCGCTCGAAACCTTACTTTCCCGTCTGGCCCGCTTCGGCTGCCGCGCGTTCAGGCGTGCCGATGCAATAAACCTTGCCGGAAACTGCGACGTACAATCGCCCGCCTGCCAGCGTGGGGCTGGAGTAGGCGTCATCATCAGCCTGGGCTACTTGCAGCTGCCATGCGATCTCACCTTTGTCGGCCGCCAGACCAAACAGCATGCCGCCTACGGTGAGTGCGTAGACTTTGCCCCCTGCCACCACAGGCGAAGCCACCAACGGGCCGGCCAGTTTCTGCTTCCACACGAGCGTGCCATCCTTTTGCAAAACTGCGTAGCAGTGCCCGTCGCGGCTGGTGAAGTAGACAGCATCGCCAGCCAGCGCGGGCGCCCCCAGCACGCTGTTGGCGACTTCAAAAGTCCACTTCTTCTCGCCAGTGGCTTCGTCCAGGCACCAGACGGCGCCGGCCGGTCGATCACTATCTTCGTTCACCTTGCCACTCGCCAGCCCGAAGAAGACCCGACCTGGTGCATACGAAGGATCCCCTAGCGGCATCGGCGCCGGCGTGCGCCACTCCACCTTGCCGGTGTCCACGTTCACGCAGATGGCTTCCGTCTTGCGGTGTACATCTCCGATCACCGAACCGACGAATAGCCGCTTGCCGGCCACCAACGGGGAGCCGTCGATATGCAGCCCCTCGACCTGCCACAAGGTCTTGGGGCTGCCGAGCGAGCCGTCCGCGGCCCCCTCCAACTGCCCGGCGTCGACCGCATAGATGCCGTCGTCGCCGGCGCCAAAGTAGACCCGGTCGCCATCGACCCAGGGACTCGACTCCACATGGCTCAAGGTGACCTTCGACCACAGCAGACCTTGCGCAGCCCCTTCGCCGCCGCGAGCGTCCAGACAAAACAGCCGGCAGCGATTGTCCTGGTGATAGCCTTCGCCGAAGTAGATCTTGCCACCGGAGACCGTGGGGGACGAATAGACCGGCTTCAAACTCCCCTGCGCCGAGAATCGCCACAGGCGGTCCCCCAGCGCAAGCGGCTTGTCACCTTCCAGTCGCCCCGTCTTGCCATTGATGCAGTAGACGTAGCCTTGCACGGTGGCCAGCACTTCGTGCATCGCTCCGACGTAGACCTGATCGTCGACGACCGTGGGCGAAGAGTGAATGTAGATGCGCCCCTTGCGCTCGCCAGGGTCGAAGGTCCACAGCACCACCGGATCCACAGGGCCCGGATCGCCGGCGTCGGCGCTGCCGGTGCGCTGCGCTCCGCCGCGATAGGCGGGCCACTCGCTCTTCACGTCGCCCGCCAGCCGATTGGCCTGTTCGCGGCTTTGATAGTACCCCTGCCCCGCGCTGGCAAAGACCAGTGTCCAGAGAAAAACCAGTTCGGTGCTGATGAGTGCCGGTCGCGGAGAGGATCCACTGGCCAAAATCCGGCGCACGATCACATGCAGCAGCCCGACCGAGGCAGCGACGGTGACCACCGCCATCTGATCCCAGGGTGAGCCGCCGGCCACGAACTGATAGGCCCACCATGCCAGACCAGCCAGAGCCAACCCGCCCAAGGCGAGATACTCGACTCGATGTGGCCGGCCCTTCTGCGGCGCGTTTTGCGGCGACTTTTCTGGCGAAGAACTGGTCGAGAGAGCCTGCGGCTCTTCCTTGCGAAAGATCGCTCGCACCGCGCCGAACAGGGCCAGCGCCACCAGTCCGATGGCCAGGGCGTTATCACTCAGCCAGACCGGACGCGGATCGGTAAAGATCCACGTCACCGCAGCAAAATGCAGAAAGATCAGCGTCGACTGCGACAGCAGCGTATAGACCGCGATCTTGTACTGCTTCCACTGCGCCTGCAGCAGGCCGGGAAACAGCAACTGCAGCAAGGCCGCAATCGGCATCAACACGGGCAGAGCGATGACTGCCAGAACGGTTCCGCTGAACATCGGGCGGGCTCGTGGGAGGGAGAAGCAGACGATAGGCGGGGCAGCTACTTGGACGCGTCCTTCGGTTCGCTCGGCGAGATCTCAGGTCCCAGGCCGGGCGGTTCCTTGGCATTCGGGAGCGGCGCCTTCTGCTTGCCGGAACGGACTCCCTCGACCAGGGCGCGGAGCTCGGCGGTGGTCCCTTTATAGGTGCGCCGCAGGTAGGGTTCACAGCCCACGAAGGCCCAGGGTTCGTTTCCGACTCTTGAAAGTTGGAACCAAGTTCCGTTGGAATAGGCCAGCACCTGGACACCTTTTTCGAGCGTAACCTGGAACATCACAACGGGAAGCTCTGGCGCAATCCGTTTCAGCAGCAAGGGGATGTCGGTCTCCTTGCCCGTCTTGAGATTCACGTTCAGCCTGGTCACGACCGGCTTGCCTTTTACCTCTTCCTGTACGGAGAACACCACTTGCCCCTTCTCGGCGTCGACTTTCTCAACGCGCGTCATGTAGATCGCTTCGGAGTAGTCATTGATGATGTCCCCCACGCGGAGCGTTTTCTCAATGACGGCAGACGCGGGAGAGGCCAGCGACAGCACAATCAGCGCCGCGCCCAGGAGATCAGGAATTCGCATCAGCCACCTCCGGACTTGGTTTCAGCAGGTTTGGGGGAATCGACCGGCAAGGTCGGTCGAGGAGCCGACGTCGGCGCATAGGCCGGAGTGCTCTCCGGCGGAGACAAGCGCAACTCGATACTGCGCGCCAGTCGATAGGGATCGGGAATCTCCAGCACGATGGGCGGCGCCGGCGTGGCTCGCCCCGCCGAACCCGGTGCGAGCAGCACCGCCAGCGATGCATCGGCCGTGGGATCGCTGCTGGGCAAGGGGAGCGGTTGCGTCGTTCGAGACGCGGCCGGGAGCGGGGGGATTCGATCCGGATCAGAAGACGGCGCGTAGGCCCGGGCTGCAACAGCCATTGGCGGCAGCGCCGGGAACGGCAGTTCAATATCCGTCGCCAGTACCGGCACGTCGATCTGCGGACGCGGCTTGCCACTGGCAGCCGGAGGCATCAAGCCGCGCGGTTCGAGCGCCGCGATCGGAACAAGCCAAGTTCCTTCGCTCCCCGCCCGTTCCATTTCGAGAGGCCGCGCCACGCGAGGACGTTCGACGTAGGGAAGCGGAACTGAAGGGCTCGCTGGCACGAGTTCTTCGGCCAAAAGTTTACCGCCGGTGTCGGCCGGGAACGAGAATCTGCCCCGCTTCGTCGGCGCGCCGGTCGCCCCCTTGGCCGGCAGCTCCTTTGCCGGTGTCTGAGCTTGGGCCACGACCGGCTCCGGCTTCACCGGCACAGCCACCACTCCGGGAGAGGTGGAAGTGACTGGCGCGCTACAGCCCAGCGTGGCACACGCCAGGACGGAAAGCCATCGCTTCGGGGTTGGACCCATCATGCACCTCGGAACGCGACACGATTGTGACTTGGCCCACATTTACATGACCTGCCGGGAACCACTCCGTCTTTCCCAACAGGCGAGTTCGCAGTATCGCCAAGTTACTTGGCTTCCAGAATCAGCTTTACCGCCGTCCCTTCGGCCGGCAGCGCCTTGGCGTTGGTGTCGAGCTTGATGAGCGGCTCTTCTTTCATCGTCAGGCTGGTCTGCAACACCGTGTCGTCGGTCACCGGAAAGATCGAGATCAACGTGCCGGTGACGTCGGCACCGTACACGATGTCGTCCTTCTCAGGGTCCGGCTGCTTCATCGCCGAGCCCGTGAACAGCCACTTGATGGCCGGCATCGGCTTGCCGGTCTTTTTGTCGGCCAGCACGCTCTCGATCGGGACGACCTTGGTCCCATCAGCGGCGGGCAACTCCAGCAAGACTTTGATCTCGGGACCGGCGGGAACCCCGCCCTCGCCCTTGGCCGGCTTGCCGGGCTTCAGCCCCAGCGACTCGAGCGCCTTGTGGATCTCACTCGGCTTCACTTCGAACGTAAGCACCGTCTCGTGCGATTTCTGGCCTTTTGGGGCGGGATAGGTGGCGATCACTTCCAGCGGATAGATCTCGGTCAGGTTGGGCAACTTTCGCGGGGCGATCTTGCAGGCCACCGAAACGGTCTTCTTGGCCTTATCGACGGTAATGCCGGCCACTTCCTGAGCATCGGCCGACATCCGGGCCGACACGAAGCACGCCACGGCTAATGTTGTGAAGAGAGTAACTCGCTTCATCATGCACTCCATTTTTAAAGGAACCTGCGATCAGTCTCGGAGAGTCTGACGGCTCAATCTACTCTATTTCTTCTCGGCAGGCTTCTGTTCCTGCTTGGGATCGGGCTTCTTGGCGGGGATCGGAAGCTCGGCGGCCAGTTCCAGATCAAGGAACAAGTCCGAGCTGCCGGCTTTGTTCTTCACCAGTACCGCGATCACGTTCTTGCCCGGGCGGAACTTCTTGGCCTCGATCTCGACATCGCGATTCCAGTAACTGAATTCGTGGTCTTCCAACTCGTCCTTGTCGACCAACTCGCCGTTCAAATAGATCTCGGCACTGTCGTCGGTGGCCGCCTTGATGCGCAGCATCGCCCCCTTGTGGGCGAGCAGCTCGGCCGGCACGTCGACCACTTTGCGGAACACGATCGGCTGCGCTTTGTCGGCGACCTCGGTGCCGGTTCGCTTGGCGATTTCCGGTTCGCCGTAGCCGAATGGCGCCTTGCCGGTGCGCCAGGCGGAATCGTCGAAATCGAACGTCCGCCAGCGATCTCCCACAGCGGCGACCTGCGCGGCCGGCAGGAACTTCCAGCCGTCGCTCCCTTCGGCCGCGATCATCTGCTGGCGATACTCCACGATCTCGTCGCCATCCCCGCCCAGGGCCACGAAGTCGCGTTTGGCGTCGTACTCGATCCGCTTCAGGCTGGCCTTCAGCCGATGGATCTTGGCTTTGCGAAGCTGCAGGTTCTCTTTGCTACCGTCGACCATGCAGGGAACGACCACCTCTTCGCCTTTGAGAATCGCCGCCACGGAGGTGGCCAATTTGCCGGCTTCGCCGCAATAGGCCCGCAGCAGATAGGGCTCGGCATGGGTCATGCCCCACCATTCTCCTTCGGGATAGCACTGGTACCAGTAGTTGCCGATGCAGGTCTCGCTGGCTCCTCCGTTGTGGAAGAAGACCGCCCGCTTGCCGACTTCGGCCCAGGCCATCACGTTCTGCCACTCGCGAGGATGAAAGCCCTTCTGCCCGATGTTGTGCTTGATCTCTTCGACCGGATGCTTGCCTTTCAAGTCCTCGACCTTCTTGTAAATCACCAACCCCTTCTCTTTGTTAACCTTGGTCACTTCCATCACGACGACGTGGGTCGACTCGGCGGCGATTCGGCCGAGCGTGTAGTTCCCCTCAACGTACGCCCCCGCGGGCGGAAGATTCGAGAGCGCCACTAGGGCGACCAGCAGAGCCAGCAGAAGGCATCGCGTGCGATTCATCGTGGGTCCCCTCGTGGGTCAAAGATCGATGGAGCTTTAAGCGGACATCTCAAATCTCAGATGGGAGATTTAAGATTGAAACGAAATAGGCGACTCACTTATCTCCCAGGCAAACCACCACCGTCGGCTGACGGACTCCGCTTCCTTCCAGATTACACGTCGCCAGATAGATCCGCCCTCCATCCACAATCGGCGAACCATAGACCATGCCCGGCGAACGAACGGAGGCATCGGCCGGCAGATCCAGTTTCCAAGCGGCCTGTCCATCGGACAGACGGACCGCGTGCACCACCCCCTTCAGGTCAGCGGCATAGGCCACTCCGGCCACTACGGCCGGTGCAGCGAAGAACGGGGCGCCCGCATCATAGGTCCACTTGGCCGAACCATCGGCCAGCGACAACGCCCGAAGTTTACCGTCGGTGGCGGCAAAGACGGCCAGCTTCTCGGCGCTGGCCGCCGCAACGGAGGAGACGATGCCGCCGGGGATCTGCTCGCGCCATTTCACCGCGCCGGAGTCGAGCGCGACGGCCACTATCTCTCCCTTGCCGACCGGAATGAGCTTAGGATCGAAGCGGATGCTGCTTGAGCCGATCAGCGCCGTGTCGCCGATCACGGTCGCGCCAGCCCACGGATTGTACTTCAATGGGACGCTCCACTCGGTCGAGCCATCGCCCGCTTTGATGCACAGCAGGGCCCGCTTGCCGACCTTCTCTTCATCCAGAAACGCAGAGGCGGCCAACACGCGCTCGCCGACCACGCTAATCGGGGCGTCGACATGCCACTCGTTGTTGGCCCCCTTCTGCCACAGCAGCTTGGGGCGCGGCTTGGGCAGGGCGTCTTCGCTGGGAGGGATCGCAAAGTCGGGATCTTCCTTCTTTTCTTTCTCGTACTTCTCGACCAGCACTTTCCAATGAGCGTCGAGCGCGGCCTGCACGGTCTTCAGATCTTGCACCTTGCCATCAAGCGTGACCTGATTCATGTCGACGCACAGCACGCCGCCGCCGCCAGCTCCGGTATAAACCTTGCCGCCCGTAATGGCCGGGGCCCCTTCCAAATGAACCAGCGCCCCGGCCACGGGCAACTGCCACAGCGGCAAGCCGGTATCGGAGCGCAGGCAATGCAGCACGGCCCCTTCGGTCTGATGCATCCCGTCGCCAAACACCAGCTTGCCGTCGGCAATGGCCGGCGAGCTGACCGTGGGCAACTTTAGGTAAGGAGTCGACTTCGACCACAGTTCGCGTTTGACGGCCGCCGGATCAGGCGTGAAGGCCCGAAACGCCGCCGTGTTGAAGGCACCCAAGCCGGCGATGTACAGCCGGCCGTCGGCCAGGACGGGCGACGCGACAAAGTGCTCCTGCGACTTATGCACCCAAAGCACCTGCGGCGCCTTCGGCCCGGCGACTCCATCGAGAGAGCCGGTCCGTTCGGCATTGGCTCGATGCGTCGGCCAGTCGGCCGCCCGGACAGGCGAGACAAGCAAGAGCACGAGGGAGAGACTCGTGAAGGATCGCAGCATGGTCAAAGGAACTCCAAAGATGTTGTCGCGAAGGCTCTCTTGATGACTTGAAATTACTTCCCAGCAGATGCCGTCTTGCCACCCGCCGCCGGTGCGTTTCCATCCGACCGCCCGAGCAGCACGGCCGAGTCTTGTCCCTCATTGGATAGGACCACGTCCAGCGCCCCGTCGCCGTTCAGATCCACGGCGGCAATTCCGCGCGTGTTGAACACCCGTCGGTCGAAGCCCAGGGCGCTTGTCACTTCGGTGAACGCGCCATTGTCTTGATTCTTGAAGACCCGGTTCTGTCCCTTGAGGCAGCCAACATAAAGATCAGGCCGCGAATTCTTGCCGCGGGTCGCCCAGAACGCACAGGTGGCTTCGCCCAGGGGCGCCGCCAACGCGCCGCTCTTCGCGGCAACATCCGTGAACTTGCCTCCGCCAACGTTCTTGAACAGCTTCGACACGCCCGACTGCGGCACGAATAGGTCGACCTGCTTGTCGCCATCGAAGTCGCCGAAGATCGGCGCAATCTTGCCTGCCGTAAAACTCAGTCCGGCCCACTTGGCCTCCACAAAGCCTTTGGGCGTATTCAGCGCCAGCAGCCCCGGACCAGCACAGTAGAGAAAGTCCTGTCGGCCATCGCCGTTCACGTCGGCCACGGCCAGGTGATCTCCTTTGAACTGACTCCCCAAGCCTTCCAGCCCCAGCCCGACCAGCGACGAGGCATCCTCGAAGAGCGGCGGCACCGTTCGCTTCGCTTCACCCACCACGGCGAAGTAGAAACCGAAGTCACCGCCCCCTTGGCCGATTTTTAGCAGCAGACGGTTCTTGCCTGGTTTGAGCTTGAGCGTCGTCTTGTTCTGATCCGGAGCGGCCCCGCGGCCCACATTCTCGCCGACCAGGAACTCTCCATTTAGCCAGACCTTCAGCGAGTCGTCGCTTCCCAATGAGATCGCCATCTCGGCCGCCGTGGGGGCTTCGATCTCGCGAGAGACATAGGCCACTACATTCGCGTTGTTCTCGGGCTTGAAGAGCGACAGCGGATTCACCTGACCGTCGACAAAGTCCTTCTGCTTCCAGACGGCTGGCTCGTTGGCCTTGCCTGGATACTGCTTGGCCAGGTCGACCTCCTGCTCGGGCGGGTAGACCATGTCGTATCGCTTCTCGTCGGGGCCATCGAAGGGACCGGCGTAGTGCCAGGGTCCAAGTTTCGGGGGACCGCTCTCGGCCACTACGGCCGCGGGGCCTTTGTTCTTGTAGAGCCGCAGCCCCAGGAACCCGTTAGCGAGCAAGATGTCTGGATGGCCGTCGGCGTTGGCATCGATCCAGGCAGCCGCCGCCAGATTGTAGTAGTCTTCGATCGGCAAGCCGGGCGTGTCATCGCGGAATCCCGTCTTGGTATTCGTCAGCAGCTTCGGCCCCTCGGGCGTGGCCAGCAGCAGGTCGGGCCGGCCATCGGCGTTGTAGTCGGCCCACGATGCCGAGCGCGACGCGCCGCTATATGGCAGGGCGATCTCCTCGAGCGTGGTTCCGGACAGTTGCAGCAGCGCGGTCTTGGCCCCGAACAGGCAGACCTCCATCTTGCCGTCTCCGTTTACATCGACCGGAGCCACGCCGGCGGCACCAGGATCGAAGCGGCCTACGGCCCCAAAGTGTGTGAAAGCCGGCATTCCTTCCAGCAGTCGGAAGTCTTCTCCGCCCCAGCCCACGAAGTCGCGCTGCGCGTTGTATTCCATAAGCTTCAGACTGGCCTTCATCCGCTGGATCTTGGCGGTGCGAAGCTGAATCGCCTCTTTGTTGCCGTCGAGCATGCAGGGGACGACGACTTCCTGCCCGGCCAGGATCGAGGTCACCAGCCCCGCCAGCTTCTCGGGCTTGCCGGCGTAGCTCCGCAGCAGATAAGGCTCGGCGTGGCTCATGGCCCACCACTCGCCGGGGTAGGCCTGGTACCAGTATTTGTCGATGCAGGTCTCGCTGGCCTGCCCGTTGTGGAAGAAGACGGCCGTCTTGCCAGAGTCGGCCCACTCCATGATGTTTTGCCACTCGCGGGGGTGGAATCCACCCCGGCCGATATTGTGCTTCACCACGTCGCCGGGCCAGGTCCCTTTCAGGTCCTGCACCTTGCGATAGATGATCAGGTTCTTTTCTTTGTCGACCTTCTCGACCTTCAGCACCATGATGTGCGTCGCTTCGGCCACCAACCGGCCCAATGTGTAGGGAACCTCGACATAGCCCCAACTGGTGCGGTGGTAGGAGAACACCCCCGCCAGGAGCGCGAGGAACGCCGCCGTGACTGCGAGTCTGCGTCGATTCATCGTTCGGTTCCTGGAAGGATGCTAAGAATCACGGGGTGCAGATTGGAGTACGCCTAGCCTGCTACTTGATCTTCGCTCGCCGCTCTTTGGCCACTTCGGCCCACGGGCTCTTCGGATACTCCTTGATCACGCGGTCGAGCAGTTTGCCCGACTGCGCACCTTGCTGCATCTCTTCGAACGCCCGAGCGGCTTCACACAAGGCGAGCGCCGAGAGTTCGGGATAGTCGTAGGTGAAGGGCACCACCAACAGCGCGTTGGCGGCCTCAGCGGTTCGTTTCTGCTCCAACCGACAAAGGCCCGTCTGCAACTGCGCCTTGGCGGCCACTTCGCCTGCGGTGGCCGCGGTGATTTGAGCGTAGACATTCACGGCCTGGTCGTAATTCTGCAGGTTCTGCCAGGCCCAGCCCATGCCGTAGCGTGCATCGTGGGCCCAGGCGCTTTGTGGAAACCGCTGCAACAGGATTTCGTAGGCCTGCCGGCTGGGCTCCCACTGCGCCGCTTGGGCATAGGCATACCCCAATCGCAAGAGGGCCCGATCCGAAACCCCCGGCAAGTTCTGCAGCGGTTGCTGATCGCGGAAGGGAACAAGCTGCTCGATCGCCTTGGGCCAATCTTTCTGTTCGATCAACGCCTCGGCCAGACGGTACTTCCCTTCCGGCGCGAGCGGGCTCTTCACATCTTGAGCGACTGCCAGGAATTGACCCTGAGCTTTGACCGGATCTTTCTTGGCCAGATAGCAGCTTCCCAGGCGCAGTCGAATCCGCAGGGTCGGCGCCCCTTCGGCATCGAGTTCGATGGCCTGCGTCAGCAGGGCAATGGCGGGATCGATCTCGTCCCGCTGCGCCTGCATCTCGGCCAACTCGAGTCGGGCGTCGGCCGCCAAGATCGGCGCGGGCGAGGCCGCTATCAACGCCTGGTACTGCTCGCGGGCTCGCTTCTCCGAGGGCTGCTGCGGCACTGCGGAAAGGGGAACCACCGGCGGACGGAGCGATACGGGAGCCGGCGTAGCACCGGGCGTGTTCGCCCGCTTCGCGGCCTCGTCGGCCAGCTTCTTGGCCGCTTCGTCTTCCAGCTTCTTCAGCGTGTCGGCGATCTCGGCCTCAGCAATCTGGCGATGGCACCAAGCCGACTCGTACCACAATCGCAGAAAGGGCTCGGTCCCCTTGGCCGAAGCCAAGGGCCCGGTCTGATCCTGAAAGTACTGCGCCGCAGAACGCAACTCGGTCAGGCCGGTTTCGCGCTCCTTGGCGGCCGCGGTGAGTTCTTCGGGCTTGGCCCCCGGCTTCGACAGCGCCGCACGGGCGGCATCGTAGCGAGCCAACGCCATCTCTTTGCGGCAACGTCCGGCGGCCAACGCTCCCTCGACTCCTTCTGGTCTATTGGGGAACTGCTTGGCCACTCCGTCCAAAATCGGCAGAGCCTCGGCCGGCTTGCCGGCGTCGCGCAGGGCCAGCCCTTGGTGATACTGCAGCAGCGCGATCCAACCGATGCGAGTCGGGTCCTTCACCAGATTCGGTTCGTGCGCCGCGCGGCAGGCGGCCAGCACATTCACGGCCTCGGCCGCTTTGTTCTGCGATCGCAACAGGACTGCCAGACGCACACAGGCGAGCGGAGCGATGGCCGCGTTCTTGAAGGGCTCTTGTTGAAAACGATTCAGCTCGTTGATCGCCCCCCCGATATCTCCGGCGATGGCCATGACCTTGGCCCGTTCGAAGAAGGCGTTGGCAGCCAGCGGATGATTGGCGAACTGCGTCAGCAGTTTGTCATAGGACGCGCGGGCCAGGGCGAGCACCTTGTTCCGCTCATTCGGGTCGACCATCTGCGCAGCCACCTGCTGATGGCAATGTCCCACCTTCAGCAGCGCATCGGGCACGTCCGCATGCTGCGGTTGCGAGGCGATAAAGCCTTCCAGCAGTTGCACCGCTCTGGCCGATTGCTCCAACAACCGCCCGGCCGCCAGCGCATCGTCGGCGCTCCTGGGCATCGTCTGCACCAGGCAACTGCCGAGCTGATAGCCCACGCCGGCCAGTTCGCCCGTCCGATCGCTATCGGGAATGGCCGACAGCACGGGGATCGCTTCTTCGTACTTCGCCAGGCGATAGAACGACAGCCCCAGCCCTTGCCGGGCGAGTTGCACCTGCGGCGCCTCGGGAAACTTCTCGATCAAACCCTGATAGCGCTTGATCGACTCGCCAAACAGCTTGGCCAATTCGGCATCGCGATTCGGCAGATCCGGCAGATCCGGCTTGGCCGCCGCGGCTTGAGCCGTCAGAAAGGCGTTCTCCGCCTGACGGAACAGCACCTGGGCCATCAGGCTGCTCTGTGGAAACTGCTGCACGAACTTCTGGCATTCCGCATCCGATTGCGGATATTGCCCCGCCAGTTGCATCGCCGCGGCCAGCCGAGCGAGCGTCTCCTCATTGCGCGGCGGATCTTGATTCTCTCGCAAAATGGCCTGATAGACGCCGACCGCTTCATTGAATTGCTTGGCCCGCAACTGCGTGTCGGCCAGGTCGAGCAGGATCTCGACACGGCGGACCTTGGCTTCAGGCTCCTGCGCGACTCGGGCGTTGGCCTGATCGGCCGCGCGGCGTTGCCGCTCGATCGCCGTCTTCAGCACCCCTTCGACCTGCTGCGGATTGTTCGGATCGGCCACTCCCAGATCGGCGCGGCTCATCCAGAGCAACACCTGATCAGCCAGCGCCGGATTGGCTTCCAACGGGGCCAGCGTCTTGGTCGCCTCGGCAAACTGCTTCAACTGCACCTGCGAAATGCCCAGGCGAAGCTGAGCCTCAGGCGCGAGCGGCGACGTGGGAAACTGCTGTGCGAAGGGAGCGAACCGCGCGGCCGCCTCAGCAAACTTGCCCTCTTCGCCCAATAGCACACCCCAATAGAACACCGTCCGCGAGACAAACTCCGGCGGCGCTTTCAGCAGCGCCTCGAGCCGGGCCTTCTCGGTCGGATTCTCTTTGGCCAGGTTCGCATTCCCCAGTGCCTGCTGGGCGGTCTGCTTCTGATACTCGTAGCCGGCCGTCACGGCCGCATACAGTTTAGCCGCTTCGGCCCGTTCCCCCGCCAGATGATGCGTGCGGGCGAGCAGATATTGAGCGTGAACTCCATACTCCGGCTCTTTGAACGGGGCCAGCAGGCTCAGCGATTTGCCGGCCGCCTGGTAGTCCTTCAATTGAAACGCCGCATAGCCCTGATAGTAGAGAGCCAACCCGCGACAGCGGCTCTTGGCGAAGTTGGGCTCGGCGACAAAGGCCTCGGCCGCCTGACGCGCCTCGGGCAGTTTGCCTCCGGCCAACAGCATCTCGGCCAGATCGCAGCGGGCGCGCGCTGCCCACTCCAGGTCCTCGGGCAGTTTGAAGCTTCCCGGCACCGGATTCTTCACACGGGCTTGAAAGAGTGGCACGGCGGCGGCGAACTGCTGCGCCGCACGTTCATAGGCCTGCAGCGCCGCCTGCTTATGCTGCGGCGCTTCGTTGGGCTTCTCGACCGCGGCGGCCAGCTCCTGCTGACCCACCCCGCGATGCGCCAACCCGAGGTAATACAGTGCGAAGGGCCGGTCAGCGAAGTCGGCCTGTACGGCCGCGTGACTCAGTGGCTCAATCGCTGCGGCATAGTCCCGCACGCCGCCATTCAGAAGGGAAAGCCCCAGGCCATAGCGTGCCGCCTGTACCTCACGATGTCCGCCATAGGTCTTCAGAAACTCGCGGAACCGTTCGGCCGCGAAGGGATAGTTCTGCTCGTTGTACGCCAGCCGCGCGCTGTTCAGCAGCATGGCTGCCTTGTCGTCGGGCGAGAGCGGGGCCGGCGTCTGCGCCGCCAGCGGAGACATCTTTCCCACCCCAATCCCCATCAGGCACACGAACACTGCCAGCCAACGAAGAGGGCTCGTCATAGTGTCTCCCAATGTCGGGGCGGGCGAGTCAAGAAAGTTGGGGCGATCTCACTCTTGCTAAGAACTTGTCCTGGTGATGTCTATAAATTGGCAGCCAAGACGCAAGCGTTACTGATGGAATGGATCGACCGGCGCCATTATGTTGCGTGCGCAAGCTCGCGGTCAAATCGCAAGCCGTTACACAAGCGTAGCTTGGGGTACGAACTTGAGACTGCCGAGCCGTCATTCCCCGAATCCTGCCGGACGCTCCCCAGACTCCGTCGCACAGAACTGGGTCAACCATTGGTCAGCGCGCCCCGCGCCGTAACTTGCTCCACCCAGAAGGTTTTTGATAGCTGTTTGGCGGGGCCGCACGCAGCCGTTCCCACCCTTCCGACGCGAAAACGCCCTAACCACCTTCCCAGAACGAACGTAAGCCGATAAACTCCAAACTTCGCGGACCCAATTTGATGTATTCCCGCGGGTGGTCGCTCAGCGATCTGCCCACGCTTTTATTGACAGCGGAGCCCTCATGGCCAAGCCCCACCGTAAACTGAAGAAAGCCAACCACGGCAAACGCCCCGCCAACAGCAAGGCCCAAAAGAAGAAGCGCCGTGCCCTGCGTACCTAGTCGTTGTTGGTAGCTTGGTCATTGGACAATCTGCGACTGTTGCCTACCTGAAATCCCGGGGCTGCGCGCCCCGACGTGCCCGCCCGGTGCATGGGAGTCTGGCGTGTCTGGGAAAGACCTGATTATCGAGCCGCACGAATACCGCCTGGATAATATCCTGGCGGACGTGAACGAAATTCGCCGTTTCAACAAACAGCGACACGAAATGGAGCAATTGACCGCGATCGTCTTTGAAGACGTCGAGCGGTTGATTTGCGTCGGTTACAAACAGACCAGCACCGACGATTTCTGGGTCCGCGGGCACATGCCCGAGTTTCCCTTGCTCCCCGGCGTAATGATGTGCGAAGCAGCGGCCCAATTGGCCAGCTACTTCAGCCAGAAGTTTGATCTCCTCGGTGCCGAAACTGTCGGCTTGGGCGGATTGGAAGATGTCCGCATCCGCGGCATGGTGCGACCCGGAGATCGGCTGGTCGTCGCCGTGCAGCAGCTCAAGATCCGTCGCGGCGCCATGATCATCTGCCGCTTCCAAGGTCTGGTCGATGACGCGCTGGTCTGCGAGGGAACCATCAAAGGTGTCCCGCTGGCGGCAGCCCCCGCGCCAACCGCTTCGGCTTCCGGCTCGGCTCCCTGAACGACGCGGGGCTCCCTGAGTGAAGCGGGCCAACACCTGCGGTTCTTAGCGACAGGTGCGCCATGCTCTTCCCTCTGCACGACAACAACCCCACCCAGCGCGTCCCCATCGTCACCATCGCGCTGGTGGCGGCCAACGTGCTGATCTACCTGGCAATGTGGCTGCAGCCGCCGCAGACCGAGCTGCGCACCGTAGTGCTGCACGCCTTCACGCCGAACCGCATCACGCAGCTTTTCAAGGGCCAGCCCGGCCTGGTGCGCCTCGATGCCGAGCATGCCGTCGAACTGCCCCCCGAACCAACCAGCGTTCTCAGCACTCTGTTTACCTGTATGTTTCTGCACGGCAGTTGGGCGCATGTGCTGGGCAACATGTGGTTCCTGTGGCTGTTCGGCAACAATGTCGAAGACCGCCTGGGACGCGTCCGGTTTCTGGTCTTTTATCTCGCGGGCGGGCTGTTGGCGACCGGCGTGCAGTGGTTCACCGGCCCGCTCGACACCACGCCGGTGATCGGGGCCAGCGGTGCGGTGGCCGCCGTGCTGGGGGCGTACGCGGTCACGTATCCGCACTCCCGGGTCCACACCCTGTTCTTCTTGGGGATAATAACGATCATTGAATTGCCCGCCCTGTGGGTACTGGGCGCCTGGTTAGTGTTTCAGTTCCTTGAAGGAATCAAAGCGTTTCAGGTCGGCGTCAGCGGCGGCGTCGCCTGGTGGGCTCACATCGGCGGCTTCATCGCGGGAATGGGGATGATGAAGCTCTTCGAGATCGGCCTTCCCCCCGTCGACCCGACACTGCCGCATCGCGACTGGCGTCCTTCCCGTTTCGGTCCCCGTTCTGTTCGTACGCAAAAGTGGTATCGCTGATATGGCCCGACGTGCGCTTCCCAAGATCGACCCTGCGGTCGACGTTGCCACCCATCTGAAGAAGTTCGAGGAACTCTCTCCCTGGGATCCTGCCGCCTGGTTCGGCCGGCAGGGACCGCTGGAGATCGAGGTCGGCTCCGGCAAGGGGCTCTTCCTGGAGCGGTTCGGCATGCGCCGCCCCGAGATGGACTTTCTAGGGATCGAGATCTCGCACAAGTACGCGCGATTCGCAGCCTTCCGTTCCGCGCGGCGCGGCCTGCCGAATGTCCGCGTGGCTGACGCCGATGGACTGCGGGTCTTCCGCGAGCTGATTCCTACCGGGTCGCTGGCCGCCGTGCATGTCTACTTTCCCGACCCCTGGTGGAAGTCGCGGCATCACAAGCGCCGCGTGTTGAACGAGGCCTTTGTGAAGGATATTGAGCGGACCCTTTCGCCCGGCGGATCGCTCCACTTCTGGACCGACGTCGAGGAGTACTACACCAGCACTCTCGAAATCCTGGCGGCGAACACCAAGCTGCAGGGTCCGCTGGAAGTGCCCGAACTATCGCCCGAGGACGAGTTGGACTACCGCACCCATCGCGAGCGCCGTGTGCGTCTGGACGGCGACCGCGTCTTTCGTTCCGAATTCAAAAAGGCCTGAGCGAGCCGTCGCTGGCGTGATCTCGGATCGCGCTCGCGAAGGGCATACGCCGCCTACGATTCACGCGACGTCCGCTCGACGAAGGCAAACCGATCGCGGGGCTGGTGGAACCGCCGGCGATCTGCAATAACCCATGTGTGCAGTTCGCATCCAGTGGATGCGGAGGGCTGTTTTATTTTGCGAACACAACTCGGTCACAGAAGCCGCGAGAGACAGGATCGCGCCAGCCGGCTCGATCCGTAGATGGGAATGAGTGTCCTCGTCAGGAGTCGAACCTGATCCTCAACCTTCGCAGGGTTGCGTGCGCAATCCGCCACACCCCAAGGACAAGTCGCGGACGCTGCCGCGTTCAACATCAAGAGCGACGCGGGCCGTGGCAGGTTCGCATGCAAAGTCTTGTTCCCCAGCGCATCTGCCCGTAACATCGCGGAGGTTCTTCCCTTTCCTTTGCGGAACGAGACCTCTGCGATGCCGCTCGTCGCGTCCCGAATCCTGAATGAATACCGCAAGAAGACCACGAAGTCCGGCGAATTGGCCGCGCAGGCTCGGGGCATCTTTCCCAGTGGAGTGACCCACGACTCGCGGTATCTGGAGCCCTATCCCCTCTTCATCGATCGCGCGGCCGGTTCGCGGAAATGGGACGTCGACGGTAACGAGTATGTCGACTACTCCGGCGGGCACGGTGCGCTGCTCTTGGGGCACAATCACCCGGCGGTGCTGGCAGCCCTTGAGCGTCAGTTGCTGCGCGGCACGCACTACGGGGCGTGTCACGAGTTGGAAATTGAATGGGGCGAGTGGGTGCAGCGGCTCATTCCCTCGGCCGAGCGGGTCCGCTTCACCAGCTCGGGGACCGAGGCCACGCTGTTGGCCATGCGTCTGGTGCGGGCCTTCACGGGGCGGAAGAAGATCGTCCGCTTCCTGGCGAATTTTCATGGCTGGCAAGACCACGTTGCCTTCGGGGTCAGCTCGCATCTCGACGGCACCGCCACACCAGGCGTGCTGGACGAGATCGCCGACAATGCGCTGCTGGTTCCGCCGGGCGATCTGGCGGCGGTCGAACGATTGCTGGCTGCTCGCCAGGACATTGCCGCCGTGATGCTGGAACCGACGGGGGCGAGTTGGGGCCAGATCCCGGTCAGCCCGGAATTCGTTCGCGACCTGCGCACCCTTTGCACCGAGCGCGATGTGCTGCTCGTTTTCGACGAGGTCATCACCGGGTTCCGCTGCGCGCCCGGCGGCGCCCAAGGAGCTCTGGGCGTGCTGCCCGATGTGACGACGTTGGCCAAGATCGTGGCGGGCGGATTGCCGGGGGGAGCGGTCTGTGGCCGGCGCGACATATTGGATTGGCTCGATCATGCGGCATCAACCGCGGCCAGACGCGAGAAGGTCGGGCACCAGGGGACCTTCAACGCGAATCCGCTTTCGGCCGCTGCGGGGATTGCCACCTTGGCCCTTTTGGCCGAGACCGACGTCTGCCATCGGGCCAACGACTACGCTGCGCGACTGCGGGCCGAGATGCAGCAGGAGGTCGAACGGGCCGGACTCGATTGGTGCATCTACGGCAGCTATTCCGGCTTCCATATTTTCACCAACCCAGCGCACGATTCCGTTACGCCCGCCGACATCGAAGCGGGGAAGTACGACTGGCGCAAGCTGAAGGCCCAGAGCCAGCGGACGGAGTTGCTGACGAAGCTGCGACTCGGAATGATCCTGTGCGGCGTGGAGCTGTTCTCGTGGCCTGGCGGACCGACCTCGGCCGTACACAGCGACCTTGACCTGCAACACACCGTGACGGCCTTTGCGGAAACACTGACCATGCTGCGCGAAGACGGCTGCCTTTAGCTCCCGCGCGACTTCTGTACTCGGCGACAGACGATGTTCCTGCTTGTCGGCAATCTGTTTCTGCTCGCCGGACTGCTGGTCCTGCTGATCGTGTCGTTCCTTCGCTCCGAGAAACTGCCCCGCGTCTTAGATCAATCTCTGTCAGTGGTGACCATCGTGGTCACCGTGCTGCTGGTGCTGGGCGTGCTTCTGACCCAGAATCTGCTGGTCGGCTCGCTGCTGATCGTGATGGCCGTGGTGAAGGCCGCACGCGACAGTTCGCGCCAGGATGCGCTGCTGTGGTCGCTGGCCATGACCGTCGATCAGGGACTGCCGCTGGCCGGCGGGGTGCAAGCGTTTGCCGAAGAATGCCGCGGTCCCTATCGACGCCGCTTGCTCAAGCTAAGCGAAAAACTGCAGGCGGGTGATTCACTCCCGCAAGCCCTGAGCGCGGTGCCCAAGGTGCTGTCGGTGGAGGGAGAATTGTCGGCGCGCGTGGGAAGCGAAACCGGGCTGCTGGCCCAGGCCCTGCGCGAAGCGGCGGCGCGGCGCACCTTTTCGATACCGCTCTGGTACACGTTCGGCCTGCGGATTCTGTATCTGTTGGGGGTGCTTCTCTTCACGCAGGCCACGTTGTACTTTGCCATGCTGTTCATCATTCCCAAGATGCGAAAGATCACCGCCGATCTCGGGATCGAAATGGGCGGGCCAGCAGCATGGCTGAACGAGGTGAGCTTTTTTTGTGCGAACCACTGGTTCGCATCCTTGCTGGCCATCCTGCTGCAACTCGGACTGGCGGGCTACCTTCTGATGGCCGTCTTGGGGTGGGTTACTTGGGATCTGCCTTTCTTGCGCTGGTTTTCCAGGCGGCTTGATTCGGCCCTGGTGCTGCGAATGCTGGCTCTGGTCATCGAATCGGGTAAGCCGCTCTCCCAGCCCTTGCAGGCATTGGCCGCGCAGTTTCCTCGCTGGAGTATGCGACAGCGACTGATGCGCGTTGCCCAGGACGTGCAAGGGGGCCAGCCCTGGAGTCAAAGCCTGCGCCGACGAGGACTCATCCGCGGGCGAGATCAGGCGGTCCTCGAGTCGGCCGGCCGCGCGGGCAATCTGGCCTGGGCACTGCGCGAGACCGCCGACAGCAGCGAGCGCCGGTTGGGATTCCGTCTGCAGGCCTGGGCGCAAGTGTTGTTTCCGGCCTGTGTATTGTTTGCAGCGTTGCCAATCGCCGTGATCACGCTGGCCTTCATGATCCCCCTGGTCGACATGATGAAAGCCATGTCGTGAGACGCACACGCGCCATCAACGATCGCACCTTCGCTTTGCGCAGGGGCTTCTGCCGTGCAGGCGTCTCGCCCGCCTGTCCTGCGTTCTCGCAATTCAAGCAGGCGAAACGCCCGCACCACAACGGCTTTTCGCTCATCGAGGTCGTCGCAGCCGCGGCCGTGCTGGGGATTGCCGCGACCCTCACGGCGCAGCTTGTCCTGAATGTGACCGATCTGCGACGCACGGCACGCGAGCACCAGATCGCCCGCGAGGAAGTGGCCAACGCGCTCGAACAGTTCTCCCTCGCGCCTTGGGAGAGCCTCTCCCCCGAGCGCGCGAAGCGGATTACCGCTTCATCGGAGGCCAGGCGAGCCATCCCCAGCGGCGAGCTCGCAGTCGAGATCGCCCCGGTCTCGGACGAGCCAGACACGCGTCGCCTTATGGCCCGCTTCACCTGGCGCAATCGGCGTGGCGAGCCCCAGCCTGCGGTCCAGGCCGTCGCCTGGGTTTCGCGAAGCGAGGCCGCACCATGAATCACCGTCGAAGGACACCCGGGCGAAGGGGCTTCTCCCTTATCGAGCTGACGGCCTCGATCGCAGTTTCATCGGTCCTGGTCGTCTTGATGGCCAGTTTGCTGCAATCTCTGATGCTGGCCGATCGCGGCGCGCGCGAGTCGCTGGCCGAAGATCGGATGCTGGCCCGGCTCTCTTCGCAGTTCCGCCTGGATGTGAAGCAAGCGGGCGAAGCCTCGCTCGAACTGCCGGCTGGCAAGCCGGCACGGCTGGTCCTCTCTGCTTCCGGCACGCAGCGCGTCGTCTACACGTTCAACCGGCACTTGCTGCGCGAAGCTCAAGTTGAAAGCCAGACGGTGGGTCACGAGTCCTACATCGCCATCCCCCTGGCAGGAGTGCGATTCGAGATCGACTCGCCCGAGAAACGCGACGTCGCCGCAGTTCGCCTGGTGCGCCTGCATCTGGATCGGCGTCCCTTGCGCGTCGAAGGTTCGCCGCAGCCACTGGAACTGGTGGCGCCGTTGGGCCGGCATCTTCATTCTGTACCTTCAGCAGCGAAGGGGACGCCATGAGACATGCCCACGTGCGCCGCTGCGGGCCATGCGCTTCCCGGCGGGGAACGGTGATCGTCATGGCGATTGTCTGCCTGTCGGTGGTCGCCTTGCTCTCGGTGGGGCTGGTGAAGCTGGCCGTGGAATCGCGGCAGATGCAGGCCGCGAATGTCACGCGGCTGCAAGCAGACTGGCTGGCCGAGTCCGCGTTGGATCGAGCGCTCGCCCGGTTGACTCGCGATCCGAGCTACGCGGGGGAGTCATGGAAACTAAGCGCCGAGGAGCTTGCACTCGCGGGACGCTCGCCCGATCAAGCGATGGCCGTTGTAGAGATCGTGGTGGAACCGGTTGCCGGTCAGCCCGAGCATCGACGTGTCCGCACGCAGGCCACCTATCCGCTGGGCGACCCGCATGCGGTGCAGACCTCGCGGCAGATCGGCCCCTTCAAAATGTCTCGTCGGAGTTCCCGTTCATGAAGCGACTCGCCTTCACGTTGATCGAGCTGCTGTTGGTGATTGCCGTGATCGGCATCCTGATTTCGATGTTGCTGCCGGCCGTGGTACGAGTCCGCGAAGTGGCCTTGCGGGCGCGGTGCATGAACAACCTGGTGCAGCTCAGCGTAGGGCTGCATCACTACGAAGGGCTGCACCAAGTGCTTCCCCCGGGGACCCAGCAGGCCAAAGGCCCGATCGTGAATGAAGCGGTCGGCTATCACATGAGCTGGCTGACTCAGATCCTTCCGCAGCTCGACGAGCGAAACGCCTTCAAGCGGATCGACTTCACGGTGGGCGCCTACCATGCCAACAACAAAACGGTTCGCGATCTGGCGCTCCCCCTGCTGCTATGCCCCTTGGATCGGGTCTCGCCTGGGGTCAAGCCCGAGGCCACCAGTTACGCCGGCTGCCACCACGATGTCGAAGCCCCGATCGACGAGACGAACGCCGGCGTGCTGTTCCTCAACAGCCGCGTGCGGTTAGAAGAAGTCAGCGACGGTCTGGCCTACACGATCTTTCTGGGTGAGAAGATCGTCGATCCCGGCGACCTGGGGTGGATGTCGGGAACGCGGGCCACGCTGCGGAACACCGGCTCGCCGCTTCAGACCGGCGGGCCGTCGATTCCCACGACGACAACGACCACACCTCCTGGGGATGTCGACGGCGCAGCGCCCCAACCGGGCATCGACGCGTTGCTACCGCCGGGGGCCAGCCCGCTGCCCGCAGGGGTGAGCACGCCCAATCCACTTTTTGTGGGTGGCTTCTCGAGCTACCACTCGGGCGGAGTCCATCTGGCCATGGGGGATGGCTCGATCCGTTTCTTCGTCGGGGCTGGATCTCCGCAGATCTTCCAGCGGCTAGGGAACCGCAAAGATGGCGGCCTGATTGGAGCGGAAGAGTTCTAGACGTCCCGTCGATTTGTTGCGCGGGCTGTTGGGGGCCACATTCCCTCCTAAAATGGAAAGAATAGCCATCCTTCCATAACGTACTATCCAGCAATCACTTACGCGCAAACCACTTAGGCAAAGTGGGCCATTAACGCCAAATTCACCTCGCCAGAATGTCGTGATTCCGGCCGATAAGCTACTATTCTGCTTAATAGATGCGACGTCAGGATTCCTTCGCTTCGAGATCGTTCATGAGTTTCGCCACGAGCTTCACTTGGCCCGCAGACCGTCGTCGCTCGCTGCGAGCATCGGTTGGGGCGCTCTGTGCCCTCCTCGCCCTCCTCGCCCTCGCTTCGCTCCCTGTGGACGCCGCCGTGATCGACGTTACCTCGGTGACGCTCGGCACCTTTACGAACGGTCCTAATACAACCGTCAACGGCATTACCTATTCTAGCCAATCGGATCCCGTGGCATTTGGTCAAACCTCGATCGGCGCCTTTGGACCGGCTAACCTGGCGACGAACATCGTGATCCGAAGGAGCGGCGTGGGTGTTGATGCCGGCAACCAAGTGATCTGGAGCGAAAGGCCCGCCAACACACCAGTCACCACGGTCCGCACCAGCGCGCCGACGACGGCCCAAGCCGTGCTCAATCAGAACAACATCTTCCAGGGGACGGACAACACGTTCGTCAACACGGGCAATGCGTCGCGCAATCAAAGCGACATCGAACGCATCGACTTCATCAACACCACAGGCTTCAACGTGAATACGGGGCTAGCCGCCCTGATCATGGAGCGTGGTACCAGCAACTCGCACGATCCCTTTCAGATTGCCCTGATCACCTCGTTGGACAGCAACGGCAATCCCAATGGCTACACCAACTTGGTCATTGTGAACCCTGGCTGGGGAGCCTCGAATCTGCGGGTTGTTGGTCAGAATCCTAATCCCAATCCAAGCCCTAATCCAAGCCATACCGTTCTGAACGATGTGGGGCCCGGACCGTCGTACAGCAACACTGCCGACATTACTGGTCAGAACTATGGCGGCGCGCTGGTCACCCTCGACCACTGGGCCATTAACTTCGGCCAAGCGCCGGTCGGTTCCACGATCTACGGATATTCGCTGTTTGCGACCGATGTGACCACGGGCGGGAATAACAACAACCTGGTTAACTGGCTCAATGCAACGTACTATCCCACGAACACGCAGGAAGGGGTCACGCAGGGGGGCGGCGGTATCGACTTGGTTTCGACCAATTTCGGAATCGTGAATATCCCCGAGCCCGGATCCATTGCACTGCTGGGCCTGTGCGCCGTGGGCTACGCGGTACGTCGCTATCGTAACCGCCGTCGGCCGGCATTTCCCAGCTAGTCGCGCCTCGCTACAGCCACTCGGTCAGCACCCCTTCGTCGCGCAGCCGCTGCCGCAGCCGACTTAGTCGAGCACGCAGGATACGGGCATCCAGGCCCAACTCCGCGGCGACTTCCGCCGTGCTGTAGCCCCCCAACCGTAACTCGATCATCCGTCGGTCGACCTCGCTCAGGCCGGCCAGTACCTTGCGAACCGCATCATTCAGCGCGGCTTCCTGCGCTGGTCCTTCTTGCCGGCTCGCCAACGCCGCCAGCACCGAGACGACATCGCCGCCGCCAGCTTCATTCACACTCAGCCGCTGCTGTCGCTGCATCTTGCGCCAGTGGTGTGCCACCTTGCGACGGACCACCGTCAGCAACAGCGCCAGCAGCTGTTCGGAACTTTGAAAGTCGAATTTCTCGTCCTTCAATCCCAGCAGCAGCGTGCGATGAACCGATTGCGCCAGATCGACCGAATCCAGATGCGGACGGAGCGCCGGCCCCAGCAGCATCCGCGCGGCCAGCCGCACCCGCGGCTCGTAGCGCCGCACCAACTCGCCGGTGGCATCGGCATCTCCTGCGCGAACGCGGGCGAGCAGCTCGGCAAAGGGGACCGGATCGACGTCGGGCGTGGGCATGGGAACCGCGATTGGATCGAGAGGAGCTAGCGGCTGTCTTCCGTCGGCGGGCGCAACAGGCAGGCGACGCGCCGCAGCACCCTCCGCACTAAATTGTGCGACAAATCGATGGCAACCGCACAGCCGTCGACGACTAGCGCCACGCCCATCATGACCCCCAGGGCCAGAATGAGCGAAGGGGTTTCGCTGATCGAGCCCGACAGAAGCCTCCAAACAATCGCCCCGGCCACCATCCAGACAAACATCTGCTTCAGGCTGAACTGCCGAGCTCGCGCAGGAAGTTCGCTCTCCTCAGGCCTGGGAGGAGAGGCCGCGGCCAGCTTCGCTTCTTCCCAGGCATCCATCATGCCAAGCAACGGCGCGATCACCAGCGAGGCGCAGGATAACACGCCCGCTGCGATCAGGCCGATGACCAGCGCCACAGTCAGCCCGTCGAGCCACTCGAACGTCGACGCAAACAGCACGCAGGCCAGCACGGCCAACAGCCAGAGGACCCAGGCGGGCGGACTAAGGGGGTGATCCGACATGAAGATCGTTCGCCGTGAATCGTTCGCGGACACCACGCGATGCAACGTCTACGCCAGCACGCCCAGCACCGGTTTGCCGGCCGAGATCGGCAGCGGCCGGTTGTTGATGTCGTGGACCTCGGTACTCAGGTCCAGCCCCAGCAGATGGAACATCGTGGCGGCCAGATCATCGGGCCGCACCATATCGCGAGCCGGATAGGCGCCGTTCTTGTCCGATGCGCCGTGGATATGTCCGCGCTTCACGCCGCCGCCGGCCAAGAGCGCCGTGTAGCACTGCGGCCAGTGGTCGCGGCTCTGGTTGTCGTTGATCTTCGGCGTGCGGCCGAACTCGCCCATCCAGACGACCAACGTCTCATCCAGCAGACCGCGGGAATCGAGATCCTCCAGAAACGTCGGCAGCACCTGGTTGGTGAGCGGGAAGTGGAATTTCTCCACGATCGGGAACATGCGGGTGTTGTTGAACCCGTGCGTGTCCCAGCCGCCGCTGGTGGTGCTCTGCCCGCCGATGGTGTCGGAGAAGTAGACATTCACGAACCGCACACCCGCCTCGACCAATCGCCGGGCCAGCAGGCAGCTTTGCCCATAGGTGGTCCGGCCGTACTTCTCGCGCATCTCCTTGGGCTCGGCCTCGAGATTGAAGGCCTCGCGGGTTCGCGTCGAGCTAAGCATCGACATCGCCGTGTCGTAGTAGGCGTCGACTCCGCGTGCTGCCGTGGAGTGCTCCAACAGCCGCGACTGTTTGTCGATCAGCTTTTGAATCTCGCGGCGATCTTCCAATCGCTCGAGCGACAGGTTGGCCGGCAAGCTGAGTTCAGGCAGACGGAAGTTGGCCGCGTTGGGATCTTCTGTCACCAGTAGCGGATCGTGCCCTTTGCCCAGGAAGCTAGCCCGCTGACCAGGGGTGATGCTGCCATCGCGAATCACGTACGGATACGAGACAAACGTCGGCACGCCGGCCGGTCCGCGCCCCAGGCGATCGACGATCGAGCCATAGGCGGGGAAGAGCTCCAGCGTGTCCTTCAGGCGGATGTCGTCGACCGGCGGCGCAACACCTGTCAGGGCGTAATAGCTGGCCGAGTTGTGGTTCTTCATCTCGTGGTGCATGCTGCGCACCAACGTTACTTTATCCATCATGCTGGCCATGCGGGGCAGATGCTCGCAGATGGCCAGCCCCGGGACGTTGGTCTGAATCGACTTCAGCGGCCCACGAATTCCTTGCGGGGCGTCAGGCTTCATGTCGAACGTGTCCAGATGGCTCGGCCCGCCAAACTGGTACAGAAAGACGACGCTCTTGGCCTTCACCGGCAGGGCCCGCTTCTCGCCCCCTTCGGCGGCGCGAGCGGTTCCGCCCAACAGCTTGGGAAGTGTGAGCCCCAGCATACCCAGGCCGCCGACCTGCAGGAGCTGCCGGCGGTCGAGAATGCTGTTACCCGTGCGTCGCAGTTCGGGGCATGCCGAGGGAGCGGGAGGGTGCATGGAGCCGACCTTGTGGGGGGATCTTGGGGGGAAGGCAGCCCTCCTATCGTACTGCACGGCGCGCGTTCAAGGCAACGCGCGTGCATGTGTGGATCGGTCTTCCCCCGCCCGAGGACCCGGCGGTGTAACTTTGCGGGTTGGGGCGCGGAGGCCACACGGGGCGCCGGCGCCCCAGGGGGCGCGTAAGTTTGCGAGTTGAGGACGCACCCAAGAGGCCTGGCCGTGTAACTTTGCGGGTTGGGGCGCAGAGGCCACACGGGGCGCCGGCGCCCCAGGGGGCGCGTAAGTTTGCGAGTTGAGGGCACACCCAAGAGGCCTGGCCGTGTAACTTTGCGGGTTGGGACGCGGAGGCCACACGGGGCGCCGGCGCCCCCGGGGGCGCGTAAGTTTGCGAGTTGAGGGCAGACCCATGAGGCCTGGCCGTGTAACTTTGCGGGTTGGGGCGCGGAGGCCACACGGGGCGCCGGCGCCCCGGGGGGCGCGTAAGTTTGCGAGTT
>Ga0105046_10000485_pt1 | contig 55553 bp, 43 predicted proteins | sample MAT03_FD_78385 | JGI IMG/M metagenome (GOLD analysis project Ga0105046, IMG submission 78385) | Freshwater microbial communities from Lake Fryxell liftoff mats and glacier meltwater in Antarctica - MAT-03 (megahit assembly) | ecosystem: Environmental > Aquatic > Freshwater > Ice > Liftoff... | reverse complement strand
ACGCGAATAGGCCATTCGCCGGGCGTGCTTGCGCAGATATACCACACGCGGTCGAGATTGAGAGATTGTCCAGCGAGAGGCTTCTTCCGAGCCCGACGCGTTAGCGAGGGAGCGTCCCATATTTCCTCGCTAATGCGTCGGGCTCGGAATCTCCGCTCATTCGTGACCGCGTGAAGTATAGTTGTAGCCCTCCCTGAATAACTCCTCGCTTGCCGCGCTGGCTCTCTTCAGCCGGTTCCAATGCTGCGTGGCCGACCGCAGCACCTCGGTGACGCCGTGCCGGCGGTGACGCAGCCAGTGGCGCATGCGTCTGAACCATTTCCACCCGGGCGTGATCGGATGTCATGTCCAGCCTGGCCGCGGCTTAAGCCGAAGCCGGCAACTTCGAAGATGCCGGCTTCTGGCAGCAGCGCTCCCTCGCTGATACGAACCTGGACAAGGAACGACGCGAGAACCGCGAAAAGCGGCTTGAGCTTTTCAAGAACAAGAAGCCTTATCGCATGGAGTGACCCAAGGTCTGTGCGTGTGTTTCATGCGTGCCGATTTTCCCGCCCGGCGGGCGGGACCTATTCAAACCCTACGCCCCGGCTCATGGCCGCGGTGGCGGTTACGGTGGTGGCGTCGTCGTCGTTGTCGTACAGGGCCTTGATGTTTTGGCTGATGCGTCGGTCGGCAATGCGCAAGAAGTGCTTGCCGGCTTCCACATCGGCGGCGTGCTCGGAACTGCCCCCGCCCAGCAACAGGTTGTCGAGCCGGCTCAGGGCGCAACTGCTGACGTAGAGGTCGATAGCGATGTCCGCCATTCGTTCATGAAGATACTGAGCCTGGATGAAACGCTCTTCCGTCTTGCACATCTTGAAAACCCACGGAAGGTTCAACCCAAATCGTTTGACCTGCTTGGCAAGACGCGATGCGAACGGTTTGGAATCGGCGTGTTGAACCTGAATCGACGGCTTGCCGCCGAGCGGCGTCCACTGCCAAAGATGGCCGAACGCCCAGCCGGCCAGCTTGAGCGGGGACTTGCGGATGCGGTCGAGTTTCATCCCCGGCGCCCGCGAGCCGACGACGGCAATGAACGCTTTGAGAACGTCGTTCGCCCCTTCACCGATGGTGTTGATGCGGGCGTCGCGCATCATCCGCTCGTACGGTTCATCCAGGAAGTAGGCCTGGCCGCCGAAAATCTGGATGGTATCGTTGATGATGGTCCAAAGATGTTCGGTGGCGAAGACCTTGAGGATCGCCGTTTCCAGCATGTAATCCTCGGCCCCGCGATCGATGAAGGCGGCACACTGGGTCGTGGCGGCCTCCATGGCGAAGGTGTGGGCGGCCGCGAAGGCGATCTTCTTCTTCACCAATTCGAACTCACCAATCGGCTGCTGGAACTGCTGGCGAGACTTGGCATGTTTAACCGCCGCCTGCAGGCAGAACTTGGCCGCCCCCGTGCAACTGGCGCCGAAGGTCGTTCGCCCGAAATTGAGCACGGTGAGCGCGACATTCAGGCCTTTGCCGACCTTGCCGAGGACGTTCTCCTTCGGCACACGCATGTTGGTAAAACGGAGCTTGCCGGTCGCGGTCCCCTTGATGCCGCACTTGGGCATTCGGCCTTCGACGATCTCGAAGCCCGCCATGTCGGGCGTGACGAGGAACGCCGTGATCTTGGTCTCGTTCGGGTTTTCCGGAGTCGGCGCCGGCGTCCGCGCCATCACGGTCAGCACTTGGGCGATGGCGGCATTCGTGATGTAACGCTTGGAGCCGTTGAGGATCCAGCCGCCGCGGTCATCGGGGGTCGCCATGGTCTGAACGTTGCCGGCATCCGAACCGGCCTGTTCCTCGGTGAGGGCGAAGGCGGCGAGCTTCTTCCCCGCGATCAGATCGGGCAGCCACTTCGCCTGTTGTTCCTTGGTGCCGAAGAGAAGCAGGGAGCGAATGCCGATACTGTGATGGGCGTTGACGAAGACGGCAGTTGACGAGCAATGCCCGCCGAGCACTTCCATCACCTTCACATAACCTTGCTGATTAAAGCCCCGGCCGCCGAACTCCTTCGGGGCGGCCATGCCCAACACGCCGAGCTGCGCGAGTCCTTCGATCACTGATTGCGGGATGTCCGCATTGCGATCGATGGCGTCGGCATCAATGTGTTCGTGTGCGAATTGCCGAACCTTGGCGACCGCCTGGTCCACGGCATATTGCGTCTCGGTCGGCAGGCTGGGGTAGGGAAAAGTCAGCGAGCCGTTGAAGAAACCGAAGAAGAGCCCCTTGGCGAATCCGAGCGTCTCCGGCCCGGAAAAGAGGAGTTCTTCCGCTTCCTTCTTCTGTTTGGCCAACTGGGCGGCAGTCAACGCCATCGCGGAACCCCCAAGGAGAGAATGGCGAACGCTACGAGAACTACTGCATTATATACGGCAGGCGGCAAGGAAGGATACGGCGGGCGACGTCGCTCCTATTTACTCATCACGATTCCAGGTTGAACTGCAAGCGGGCCAGCTTGGCCGAGGGATCGTGCTCCGGCTGGAAGGCGATCTCGACGGCGGCGGTGCGGCTGATGCGTGCCCTGAGCGACCAGATTTGCCCCAGCGAGACGCCGTCCATGTAGCCGGTCAACGGCCGTTTGGAGGGATCGAGCGTGGTCATCAACACTTCCGATTGACTCGGCAGCACCGCCTGGCGCCAGAAGATCGGGGCGAGCACGTTGGAGCCCGCCAGAATCAGGGCCGGCGTCGTGAACGGCAGCGGAGCGGCGCCCATTGCCCGCGCATAGGAAGTCGAGCCGGCGGAGGTCGAGAGCAGGACGCCGTCGCAGACGATCTTGGGCAGGCGTTCCTGATTGTTGACTTTCAGATTCACCCAGGCCGTCTGGCCCGACGCGCGTTCGACCCACACTTCGTTGAAGGCGTATCCGGTACGTTTCTCGCTGTCGAGCGTTTCGACTTCAGTCCAGAGGAGAGGCAACTGGTAGAGCCGTAGATCCTGGCTCCAGAAGCCATGCTCTTCGACATCAAAGACCTTGCGGTCGTTTAACAAGAAGCCGAGATGGCCGGTGTTGACGCCGTAAAACGGAATGCGATCGCGCCACATCTGGCGGATGGCGCGGAGCATGGTGCCGTCGCCGCCGATGACGACGATCAATTCCGGATCGGGATGTTCGAACGGCTTGAGCTTCTCGGCCGCCTCTTGCGAAGCCTTGTTGCGCTCGTCATAGAAGAGACGGAATCGCGGTTCCTTGATGCGGAACTTCGAGTTCTGTGCCGGCGTCACTCCACGGTAAAGGCCATGCCGCTCGATGTAAGACACGACTTCCGGCAGCACCCATTCATCGATCGGTTCATGATGATAGACGCGCAAACGCAGGGCGGTCGCGGGCAAGAACGGCTTCACCTCGAGCATCTCGTTGCGGGCGGGCAACTCGCCTTCGAGCGGCTCATGGGGCTGGCGCAGGATGACGAACTGGGAATGCTCCCACATCTGGGGGGCCTGATCCCAATTGCGATAAAGGGACGATTCCGTTCCGCCCCGGACCAATTCAGCGGGCACGACGAACCAGACCTCGTTGCCCTCGGCCTTCTTTTTCGCCTCGAGTTCGAAAGGGCTGGTCCAAATGTCGTTCTCGAGATCGACGAGGTCGACGCGTACTTTGTCGATGCCGCGAAACGAAATGTCGGCCATGGCCGCCCGGTAAAGCGATGCGGAATCGCCGGCTTCCTCGCGATCGGTGCGTCCGCCCCAGGGGATGACGATCACGGAATCGAACTTGGCCGCCAGGACTTCCGCGAGCTCGCGATGGTGACGGCCGGGCGGATCGAAACTGCCGCCGAGAATGGCGATACGTGCCACGAGATAAGCCCCCACGAAGAATTGGTGTTCGGGCTGATATATGGTTCGAGGGAGAAACGACATCCGCGAGTTGCGGGCGAGATTCGAAGGTTAGCCACAGACTACCCAGGGTCGCGCCTCACGCACCCTGGGTTGCGGCCCGAAGCGGCCACCCACTCCCCAAGACCAGTTCATAAACGGCGGGCTTGTGTCGACGCAAAGGCTCATCGAACAACGCCGAAAGCCTCGCGAATTACACCTTGGAAGCCCTGCCCCTTCGGGGTGAAGACGCGGATCGGAAAATCAATCATGTTCGTTCAGAGTTAATAGTTCCTACCGCCGCATCAAGCGGTAGATCAGCAGCAAAGCAGCCGCGCCGAGGACGCCGTCGGCGGCCCATACGGCGATCACCGGCGACACTTTCCCATCCTTTGCCATGTTCACGCCTGCCAAAAGCACCGGGTAGTAGACGAAGACGGTTGGTAGGAAACAGATCACGAAGATGCTGAGATAGTCGGACCGGCTGGCCCAGATGCCGACCGGGCAGCCGATAAGGACGAAACAGAGGCAACCCAGCGCCAGGGCCGGGCGGATCTGAATTTCGACATCCACATTGCGGCGAACGCGCAGCAAGTGCACCTTCTCGAATGCGGCCGACTTCAACTCGGCCTGGTATCGCTCATTCTCCTCGGGCGTCGCGGTGGGTCCCGGGTCGCGTTTCCTGAGTTCGGCATGGCGCTCCGCGGCTTTGCGGCCTTCCTCGTCGACTTCGTCGCGGCGCTGATACAACTCCTCCAGAGTCAGTGCCGAGGTGCGGTTCTTCTGGTCCTTGCCGAACATGGATTCAGGCAACGGAATCGGATAGATGCGATCGCTGGCCTCGGCGCCGACGCCGTCTTTCTCGCCGAAGACGACGCAACGGCCCATGTCGACCAGCACCTGATTGTTTTCCATATCAAGGCGCAATCGGGCTTCTCGGGTCCGGGCCACCACTTCATACCCAGGTCCCGTGGTGGATCGTTTCTTGAAGATGACATCGAGCAACCGTTTGCCCTGCACTTCGCGAACATACATGACGTACTGCATACCCGGCTGGCGCAGGGCGCCTTCGCGGCGGATGGCGCCATAGAGCACTTCCTCGGCATCGCTGAGGACTTTCGCGCGCAGCATGCGCTGGGTGCGCGGAATGATGTCGATGTTGAGCAGGAGTGTGGTGGCCGAGGTGCACATGCCCAACAAGATGGCGGGCTTGAGCAGATGCAGGATGTTCACGCCCGCGGACTTGAGGACGGTGATCTCGTTGTCAGCCGACATGCGGCCATACACGATGCAGGTGGCGAAGAGCGTCGTCGCCGGGATCGTATAGGGGAGCGTGTTAGGGATCAACAACGGAATGATCGCGATCACCTGGCCCAGCGATAGGCCGCGCTGCGACGCTTCCTGGATCAATCCCGCGATCAGGAAGAGTCCCGTCAGGCCGATCAGAGCCAAGAGGAAGATCTTGACGAGTTCCGCGAGAATCAACCGATTAAGAATGCTGCCGAACACCGGGATTCCTCCCCCTGGTTAACTGTCTTCACGACGGCTTCAACCGATTCACCACCCGCTTGACTGGTTCGACGATGCCGGGAACCGGTTCCGCGCGGTAGTCCATCTTGCCGTCGAGATCGCCCGACACTTTGATCTTGAGAAAGCGCTTGCTGATGGCGCCCGACCAATCGCCGGGCAAAGCGAACATCTCTTTCATCTTGGTCCAGACCGGATAGAACTCGAAGCGGGCTTCGCTGCCGTCGATTTTCATTTCGCCCTCACCGCCGAGGCTGATGGCGTTGCCGATGAGGTCGAGTTGGCCAAACCGGATGCGGTCGCCCCGGATGAAGAACAGGGCGTGGGCCTCCTCGAAACCTGTTTCGTCCGGCACGCGGAGTTTGACGACCTTGATGAGGTTCAGAAGCACCGGCAAATTGAGCAGCTTGCCGCTGGGGATATCGATTGACCCGCCGCCTTGCAGAAGCGGTTGGCCGGTTCGTTCGTCAAGCCGATTGGCGAGATAGATCTGGGCGCTGCCGAGACCTTCCAGGTGCGCCTTGGGGGGCAGCTTGAAGTGCTTGGCCAACTCGCTCAGGTGCACTCGAGCGGCGTTCAACTGGAGCGCGTAGCGAACCTGATCGTCAAGCACGACCCAGGCTTCGCCGCCGATGTCGCCGCCGTAGAACTTGGCGCGTATCGAGGGGACGGTCAGCACGTTCGGCTGCCGTGGATCGACCCGCAAAGAAGCGGACATGGCTTCGACCGGTTGTTTGGCGACGGTGGCTTTGTCGAAGACGATGTTGCCGCGCACGGCGCCGAGTCGGTCGCCTTTGTAGACGCCCCACGAGGCGAACGTGCCTTCGATTTTGTCCCAGTCGACGCCGGTCTTCATCGACGCGCCGGACATGGTAATGCGGCCATCCCAGTAGATCGTCGGCAGGATCGGTTTTGTGGTGGGAATCAGGGCGCTCGCTTGAACAATGGGCTCGGGTACAGCCTGGGCGACGTTCGGCAGCGCTCGCGGCATGAAGGGTCCCGGTTGTTCGTCGACGACGACACGCGATGCGTGCAGTGCCAGCTTCCCTTTTAGTTCCAATCCTTCGCAGGCATTCTTGAGGCCGGGGGGGAGTGCCTCCCGGAACGCGGCATCAATGATGAACGGATTCACGTTCAGATCGCGGATGTCAGCCCAGTAGCCGCCGCTCGGCCGAAAGAGAATCTCGCTGCTGGGGAGCGTAATCTCGCTGCCGCCATGCCGGGCTTTGAAGTCGCGAAGCTCGGCACGTCCCTTGGCATACGAGAAGCGCCCGGTGAGTTCGTTCAATTCATAGGGGAAGAAGTTTGGCTTGATCGTCCCGCCCGCGAACGCCATCGCCAACTCCAAATCCTCGGGCGGGTAAATCTCTGCCTTCGGATCGGTCTTCGTAAAGAGCCGGACGCTTAACGCGCAGTTGACGCGTCCCGAAGGCTCGAACGATTTCCACGAGTTCTCCATGCGGATCGCGGCCAAGGCGCGCTGTAGGTCGCTATCGAGCGCCAGCGACTCCCCGTCGATATTCAACGTCAGGATGCTGCCGCCGGGGGCCGGATCTTTCCGCCCGCTCGCGCGGAGGAAGCTCCCGTTTTTGGATGCTTGAAAGTCGATGAATTCGAGCGAGGTGAGTTCGCCCGAGTCCTTGGCGGGCGGCGGGCTGGCGCCTCCCGGCAAGTTCGCCGGCCTTTCCGGCAGCGTGCGAACGACGAGCTTCCCGGTCATGTTCTCCAGGGGATACGGGAAGACGTCATACTTCATCGATCCCTGGCGGATCGCGATCGTGAACTCGTTGTCGAAAGCATCGGCCCCATATTGGCGGCGAGTCGCATCATTTTGGCGGATGAGGGCGACGAAATCGCCGGCGGCCGTGGCGTGCAGGCGGCGCAAGATTTCCGGATTGTCGTCGGGCATGGCCTTGATAAGCGTCTCGTCGAGCGTCACGCCTTTGCCGGTGATCACGAGGTTGACGTCTTTGTCGGGTGCTGTCCCACTAATGGTTCCATTTAGGCGAACCGCAGCGCCGCCGCCCTCGGCCTGTAGATCCATTTTGATCGTTTCGATCGTGCTATCCGTGAGGCTATTCGTAATCCGGCCGCGGACGTTCTGAAGCGGGTAGGGGAAGCCGCGATAGGTCGCTGCCATTCCCAGCGGTTCGACCACAATCGCCCGGCTCCAATGGCCCTCGCGCCGCTGGAAGGTGAATGATCCGGACAGGGATCCGTTGGGCTGAAACATGTCGCCGATTACGCTCGCCTTTCCCGGCATCATCATGAACAGGTCCGGCGTCACTTTCATGTTGGTCCACGTCACCTGCAAAAGGCGTATGCGCTCTTCGAGTTCTTCCAGTATCGATCGTTCGGGAGCGAGCGAATCAGCCGCGCTCGGCAACTTCGCGAGAGTGACCGGCTGGACGTTCGGCGGATCTCTCGGCAAATCGAGAGTGAGGGTCATCGTTCCATCACCGACGTGGGCCTGACCCTGCTCGATCGTCAAGTCGCCATTCTTGAAGCGAATATTCGCGTTGATCTGTTGGAAGGGGAACGGCAGGTTTTCGGGAGTGTATCGTGAGTTCTGCAATTGAATTTTGAGATCGTGGAAAAGCTGCGGTTTCACGCCGGGGACCCGGGCGAAGTCGAGGTGTACGCTTGCCTGCCCGATCAGCGGCCGTAACATCTCGGCCGCATCCGACTCGAAGGCTTCGACCAAACGTGCCAGGTCCGCGTTGATCAGCACTTTCGGCATGTCCAGCACGCCGCTGAGTTGATTCTTGCGGTCAATCTTGGCATCGAACGAGAAAGCGCCGCTCGGCTTGCCGTTGCCGTTGGCCTGGATGGTGAAGACCGGGGCGGGATCATTGATGACCGTGGCTTCAATGCCTCGACATTCCGCCAAGGGTTGTTCGCCGAAACTGCGATCGTAGAAGCCGATGACGGCATCGTGGAGAACGAAGATCGGTGCGATTTCGTCTTCGCGCAGCGGCTTGAGAACGTCGGCCAGATTCCAGGTCCCGTCGGACTTGCGTTCCAGCCGAAAGCGCGGCTTGAACAACTCGATCTTGCGAATGAGGAGACGGCCGTTGTTCAGTTGCTCCTTGTCGTGATGCAAGAGTGCCGACGGAACTTGCAACCAGGGCGTGCGCGTCGGGTCGTCGCGTCGAATCAATTTCAGGTCGGTAACCGTGATGCCGCCGAGCAATCGGAGACGGGCGGAGCCGATGTCGATGTCGACTTCGTTGAGCTTGGCGCCGAGCTGTAAGATCACCTGTTCGCGGATGAACGCGGGGCGCATCCAGGTATAGACCAGGAGCCCTCCGCTCCCGAGCGCGGCTAAAAACACCAGAATCAGGCTACGGAATAACCACTTCCGCGATGCCATCCGGGCTTCTCCCACTTACCTAGCCCACCCAAAACGAGGGGGCGGCGGATAATAAGAGGATTCGCCCACGCGGTCAAGGGCGGTCGGGATTCCGCGAGGGGGAGATAGATCAAACGCCGCGGCGAACAAGCATCAGCCCTGACCCACGCCGAATTCTTCTGGAGGATATGGATAGACCCCTCTCCAGAAGAAACGAACATGGCCAGAAGAAACAAACATGGCCAGAAGAAACAAACATGGCCAGAAGAAACGAACATGGCCAGAAGAAATGACATTCAAGAGAATACAGAACAATCCCGCTAAGCCGCGACCCGGAGGGTTCCGGAGGGGGAGCGCGCCGAGAGCGGAAAAAGGGAGAAACCGGCGAATCGCCGACGCCACCACTTCACGGCGTTGCGTTGCCTGCACTCGCTTTGATCAACTCGATCGCCTTGGCCGCGAATCGTTGGCCGAGCTTGTCGTAGCCGTCTTTCGGGTAGTGAAGGCCGTTGTTCTTTTCTGGATCTTGCAGCTTTCCGAAACAAGTCAGGGCGAGTTGCAGAACTTCTTCCAGATCAGGCTGAACAGCACACCAGGGCTTCGATTGCCTGCGATGCCGACGACAGGAAGAGCGAGCGAAAGCTGAAAACGAACAGCGCAGAGGCAGGATCTGAAGAAACTTGGATTGGGAATCTTATGACCCGTTCTATCCTTCTTTGTCACCTAACAGACTGTCGGTGAGCACCGAAAATCCATTTTCACGCTGTTGTTCTGATATATTCGCTGCCTTCTCAAGTTCAGTTCGCAATTGCGCAACTGGCTGTTCAACGAGGAAACGGATCAGCTTTGGGATGAGGTCTTTGCGTGACTTGCCATTGATCTCCTTAAGCCCAATGAGTTGAGCGAAATGACGAATGTCTTGGGACTCCGGCAGTACCTTCTTGTTCTTGAGATGCAGATAGAAATCGTCCAGGATTCGATACTTCTCTGTATCGATCTGTCGAAGCTCCTCTAGCGTAATTGTGATACTCTTGATGGCCGGCGAATCGACTTCAGGAGGTTGAAAGCGAGCTTGGCGTTCGTGTGCATCGGCCACACCATTCGAGATCTTGGATAAGGCATTTCTGACCCTATCGACCCCGAAATGCTTCACAAGTAATTCGACTTCGTCGTCGAGGAAAGTTGGACTTGATTTTCGACTCATAACCCAATCCTACCAAAGAATTCGGCCGCGAAAGCCGCAAATTCATCCTTCACCTTTTTGTGAGTACCCTTTGCACGAATAATCGGCATTCCTTCTCTCGCGGCGCGAAAATATGAATCGGAATGCGGAATGTCGCTCTTAAAGACATTCCAATCGTATTCTGCGGCTTTGTCTTTTACATTCTTACGTGCAATCCTATGCTCGCGCTTTTCACTACCGCGGGCGAAGTCATTGAACACTAGACCCACACATCTAGTGTCTTATCTTCATGCCGCATCTTAAATGACTCGATACTTCTTTTCAGTAGCGGGAATCCGATCGACGCGAGAAACTCTGCGCGAATTGGGACGAGGATGTATCGACTACAATGATATGCCGCGTCAGTGAGGATTGAGTCGGTAGGAGAGCAATCAAGAATTATCAGGTCGTACTTGCTCTCGATCTTGGCCACGAAACGCGGCAGCAAAGTTTCTTTGTCATGTGGATTCCGAAGAGTCCACGACAACTCAAGACGCGATTACAAAGATGGAGATAACTTCCATCTTTGTAATCGACCCGATGGTAGATTGCCTTTAACGGGTCCAGCTTCTTCGGACTCCCGCTTGCGGTCCCGGTAGGCGTGAATTGTTCGAAGATGTCGGCTACCGTCAGGCCGCCCTTGTCCAGATAATCGACCCATGTTTGTGGCGACATGATCGATTGACTGGCATTTGCCTGCGGATCGAGGTCGATTAATAGGACCCGCTTGTCCAATTCACGAACAGCATGCCAGGCAATCTGCGACGCAAGGGTCTTTTTGCCAACGCCACCCTTCATGTTGATGAGCGAAACGCAGATGGCCATGCGAACTACCTCGCGTCGGGGAGGAGTAAAACACCGGTCAAGTTACATTGTCTCTGGCCAGGCAGTATTGCCACTGTTCGATCACTTTTAATTCTCGTTTTCCCGCTCTCGAAGCGACTATTTGCGACATTCTGAACGATCTCGTCGTCGATTTCGAGCTTCAGGCCTGCGATCTGCCCAACCCCTTTTTTCGAACTCTTCTCATTCACGGCGTTGCGTTGCCTGCACTCGCTTTGATCAACTCGATCGCCTTGGCCGCGAATCGCCGGCACGGGCCATTCGCTCAGCAGGGCGCGAGCGGCCGCGTCGCAGGGGGGGGAAGGGGACGCAGATCTTTTTTTTGAAAAGAGCTGCGACCCCTCCCTTCTCCCTTATCTCCGCAAGAGCACCGAGGTCGTCGAAAGGGATTCAACGAAGGTGTTGTTCAAACCAGGCGATCATCTCCGCTTTCATTTCAGGTAAGTATTCGTGGCCCGTCCCCTTGTAGATGACGCTGCGGAAGTTCTTTGGTTTGTCGTAAAGCGAATACGTCTTGGCCAGCTTGCGTTCGAGCACTTCGACGCCGGAGACGGGGGCCACTCCGTCCTCGTCGCCTGAGAGCATTAGCATCGGGCGCGGCGCGCAGAGCGCGTAGAGGGCCTCGGTATCGAAGTGGGCCAACATGCCGGGGACGTAGAAATACGAGGCATGCGAATTGAGTCGTCCGTGAGCGATCAGGTTCATGTAGCGTGTGAAGCAGCAAACGCCGACGTGCGAATGAATGCGGTCGTCGATCGCGGTGAGCCACGATGCGCGTACACAGCCCATGCTCATTCCCGTGGCCGCAATCCGCTTCTTGTCAACCTCCGAACGGGTTTCGAGGTAATCGAGCAGGCATTGCTCGTCGCGAAGCATCATGCCCCACAGGGTACGGCCCAACCAAAGATTGAGCTTAACCAACGAACTTTCCTGAGCGATCTTGTCTTCGCGCTTGCCGCGCGGCCCTTGTCCGATGCGCTCACCGTTGAAGTAGGCGTCGATGGCGGCGACGACGTAGCCTTTTTTCGCCAGAATCGGGCCGATATACTGCGGTTTGGTTTCATCCGTGCAGATCGTCTCCTTCGAGCTGTTGTGCCCGTGCAGACCAATGATGGTTGGCGCCGGACCTTTCAAACCGTCAGGAATCAGCAAGATGCCGGGCACCATCGAATCGACACCGTTGTGGAACTCGAATTTTTCCAGCGTGTAGCCATCGTGCTTTTCGCGCGACAGGATCTTGATCGATTTCGGATCGGGCCGCGCGGGCATCTCGCCGAGCAGTTTCAGAAGCGTGGCTCGCGTCGCGGTGCGATCGGTCGTCGTCCATTTTTTCAGATCGGTGGGCACGGGCCAGTCGGGAAACTTGATGCCGCGAAATCCTTCCGGCACGTCCTCCCACATCGTGCCGATTACCGATCCGCCTTTCGACTCCTTCGGCGTAACCCGTTCTTGCGCGGACGTCATCCCGGCTGTGAGCAGCACAAGAATCGCGGTGAAACCCGCCGACAACTGTGCACCAATCGCAACGGGCAGCGTATGCATCACTTCTTCTCCTTTATCAACCCGCTGGGGGCGTTGTGTTTGTAGAGCCAGACGGATTTGTCCGCGAACATAATGACGCCGTGTTCGGGAATAAAGGCCACGACTGGCATCTCATGATTCTTGAAAGGCCAGGGTGTCGTGGCGAAGTCGTCCACCAGTCGATATTCGTTCGTGCCGCTATCGAACTCGTAGAACTTCTTCTCGGAGTTTCTCAAAATCAGGTATCGTCCCGAGGCCGGGTCCACGGTGATCTTGTCGCTATTGGTGTTCAGGTCCACCGGCGAATCCTTCAACGGCTCGTATTTCCCATCTTTGTTCAGCCGTCCAACGGTCCGCCTGGAAGTATTCCCACCGGCCAGCAGCACCTCCTCACGATATGGGTTATGACGGGCCAGGCTGTGGTAGCCGCAGACCGGAACCTTGCCCCACTCTTCCCATTTCTGCTCGGTTTCGCTGAAGAACCGAACCCCATCTCGCGAGAGCGACACGAGTCCCTTCCGGGCGGAGAAGAACTCGATACACATTCCCATGCCCTTCGGGGGCGGAGGCGGCAGCTTGATCCACTTCTCCGCGCTCACATCGAAGAAGGAGATGCCGCCATTCAGTTCCTTGTAGTCATTGTACATGTGAAAGAATCGACTGGTTGCAGGGTCGAACGCATTGCGGCCGTAGATGTGGCCGAAGGCCGTCTGGAAAACGGGATTGTCTGAAGTCTTGTCCAGCGCGATTACCCGCCAGGCATTTTTTTCTTCCGAATACGAGATGAACTGGCGCGTCTGACGGATGCCCATGTACAGGAACTGGCCGGTGCGGCTGTCCCAGTGGGCGTCGTCGGTCCAACCGGCGATGTGTAGTCCGCCCCTACCGCCGTTGTTGCGTCCGTTATTCACGAGCGGGGAGGACCAAAGCCCCTTGGGCATCTCGGTCTTGAGTTCGGCCCAACTGCCGGGCTTCATCTTGGCGGCGAGTTTCGACAAGTCCGTCTTGCCGCGCCGGGCTTCCACCGCCTTTCGAGCTTCCTCGCCGCCGGGAATGACATCGGCGGCTTCGGCGAACAAAGGTAAAACCAGCACCAGGCCGGCAAGAACGGTCCAGAAGTTGACTCGCATCACTCGTTTATCCTTTCAAAGCGGATGGACCAGAAACTGTTTTCGTAACCGTTCACCATTTTATCGAAAAACTGGCGCAGCTGCGGCCGGAGAGATTTTCTAATACGCGTTGATGGACGGACCGGCGTGTTCCGGATGTAGGGAACGGGATGCTCTCAGCGCGGAGTTGCAGCGACAACTCGACGCGTTGAAGCAGCGCGTTTTCGACCTGGAAGCCCGCCTGAAGTTCAATTCCTCGAACTCCTCGACGCCGCCGTCGGCGAACCCGTTGGATGCGGAAAAGCCGGTCAAGAAGAAGAAATCCAAGCGCAAGCGTGGCGGTCAACCGGGCCATCCGCCCCATCTCAAACAACTGCTACCGCCCGAACGCGTGACCCGCACCGAGTCGATCGTTCCAGAAGTTTGCGGCTCGTGCCGGGCAAAACTGCCTCGCGAGGCGGGGCCGAACGATCCGGAGCCCAAGCGGTTTCAGACGGTCGAATTGCCGCCGATCGTCGTGGAAGTGATCGAGTATCAGGCGCACGCGCGGACCTGCCCGTGTTCTGGCGAAGTCACGCAAGCGACCATCCCGGCCTTGCACTCGTTCCCACGCTCTGCGTGGGAACGCGCGTCTTCGACGCTCCGCGTCGCGAGCGGCCCGCAGCGATCGGCGATTCCCCAGCCCGACCCGCTATCTTCCCTTACAAGCGATCCCATCCATCAGGTCATATGCGTTGTGGCGCCCGTGAGTCCAACGAAGTCCGACGCGGAGCGTCGAAGACGTGCGTTCCCACGCAGAGCGTGGGAACGAGTAAAACGCTCGATCGATTGAGACCAGAACCCGGCGGCTCACGCCGCTCGGCTCGCCAAAGGCGAGCGTCGACCCGTCAGGCCGACGTGGAGTTCCCGATTGCAACCGCTCTCGAAGTCACACGTCGGGCTTACGCCTCGACGCTCGCCAAGAAACGATCATCGCATGTCAAATCGTTGATCCGTTTCGTTCTCAACGACGACCGTTGCCGAACCATCCCGGTGCTGAAGAAGTTAGTTCATGTTTGGCGACTTCGCCGGATCCAACGCCGGACCAACGGAAAAACGTTACCGTCAGAAGTGCATAGTTAAACTTTCAGAGGACATATGGCGGTTAGGTGCCGACACGAATCGCTTTAGACTGCAAATAGGTAATATCGTCACAACGCACGATCCCATCCGGAAAATACAAGAAGGTGCCGTTGACATGGTGTAACATCCACCAACCGTCCGAACCAAGCTCCAAAAATGTAATGCCGTCTGCGAATATCCACCAATCCGGAGTGCGCTCGCCAAAACCAACTCCATTCTCGTCAACCGCCAGACACATCTCTTGGTGTTCACGCAGAATAAACTTCGTTAGCGCGAACAGGAAACCTCGCGCAAGGAAAAGCGCGATTAGGCCGGGAATCAATGCCCACCATATTCCCGAGAGTAAAAGATATCCCGAGATGCCGAAGAAGCCAAGTCCGATGAATCCCAGAGGGACACGGCACAAGACGCCGTCGACCCGCTTTCGGCGCGGCAACTGAAAGCGATACTCGGTGCGAGACCGTCGCATTTTAGGCACCTAACGAAGAGAAATCCATCACGCTCGCTCCGCCGCAACCACGCTCTTGTTCGCGCACGGGCGATCCATGGAGCCGCTCCCGGAGGCTCTAGGTTTTGAATTCCCAGGGCTTACTTCAAACATGTAATCTACCGACCTCTCGACGGTCCTGGCAAGAACTTTCTCCCCCACGATCCATCGCCGCTTTCACTCGCGAGGGCGGAAAAGAAGCGACGCTCTTGTCTTCTCCGCGATCGATTGCCAGAATACGGCCAACGGACGTCCATCGTTTACATAACAAACCCATCAACATTGTGGTTCGGGTGAAGGTCGGTTTCTTCAGGCTGCCACCCGTAGCGAATTGCATGGATTCTTTCGGCCACAGAAGCGGAGGCGAGAGATGATTGAATTTGCATTGTCGCGACGGGAAGCCCTCAGGACCATCGGCGGAACCCTGCTCGGCGGGGTCGCCACGACCTGGGTCAGCCCCGCCGCGCCGGCTGACGAGCCTGCCGAAAACGTGCCGATTATCGACGCGCACATTCACCTGGTCGACTCACGCCTGCCGGGGGCATTCGACAGGACCATCGCCCTCGCCCCGTTCGACAAAGATGACCGCAAGGGACCGGCGCGCCTCGCCAAGGCCTATCAGGACGAGGCGAAGGCGGCCGGCATCGCACAGGGGCTTTGCATGCCCCGCCTCCAGATCAGCGACAAGGACCCGCTCGGCATCGAGGATACCCTGGCCCTCATCAAACTCGTTCGCGGGCCGAACCTGCACCCTGTCGGCCTCGCCCACCCCGAACGGTTCGACCAGGACCACTTGACCCGCGTCGAGGAGGTCCTCAAGCAGGGTCGCGTCAAGGCCCTCAAAGGGTACCTCGGCTACCTGCACTACGAGCCGCTCAGCCCCGGCTACCGGCGTTACTTCAAGCTCGCCGCGAAGTATCAGATCCCGGTCATCCTCCACTGCGGCGACACCTACTCCAAGACCGCCAAGCTCAAGTACGCCCACCCGCTGCTGGTCGACGAGGTGGCGGTAGACTATCCCGACACGAAGTTCGTGATCGCCCACGCGGGCAACCCGTGGTTGATGGACACCGCCCAGGTGATGTACAAGAACGATAACGTCTGGGCCGACCTCTCCGCGATCCTCATCGGCGACACGAAGGCGTTCGCGGCGATGGAGAAAGACGGGGTGCTGGACCGCACCGCCAAGCGGATTCAGGAAGCGATCGACTACACGGAAGCGCCGGAGCGGTTCCTGTTCGGCTCGGACTGGCCACTCACGCCGATGGTCGCCTACCGCGATTTCGTCCGCCGTATCTTCCCCGACAAACTGCACGCGGCCGTCTTCCGTGGAACCGCGAAAGCGTTGTTCGGGCTGTGATCTTCGTTTCCGCGTTCGCCGTCACTGCTTCACTCGTTCCCACGCTCCGCGTGGGAACGCACGTCTTCGACGCTCCGCGTCGCGAGTGGTCAGCGGCGATTATCCAGCACGACGTATTGTTTCCTCTTTCAGAGTTCCCCATGCAACAGTGCTTATGCGTCTGGGCGAACACATGCAAAACGAAAGACGACGCAGAGCGTCCAAGACGTGCGCTCCCACGCGGAGCGTGGGAACGAGTAGATAAACAAAATCGCAAGTGTTTATCTATTCTTGGCGAGCGTCGAGCCGTCAGGCCGACGTGGAGTTCCCGATTGCAGCCGCGCTCGAATTCCCACGTCGGGCTTACGCCTCGACGCTCGCCTTTAGCTCATCCGCACTCGCGCCGCGGCGATCTCCTCTTTCCGCATCCGATTGAATTGGTTCATCGTTCGGGAAACGACGGGCGATAGTTCCACCTTCTGATATTGCTCCCAGGTGCGCTCCGCTCTTGCCGCCTGGTCCTGGAACGATTCCCGATAGACGATGCGTCCCTGCTCTACAAGTTTTACCAGCAGCGGCTCGCCCAGCGGTGATTCACTGGCCTCGGCGACGATCATGGTGTCGCCCCGGCCGTAGACGCGCAGGTAGCCGCCGATCGATTCCTTGCCGGGCGAGTTCGAGAACTTCACATTGGGCCGATCGGCCGTGGCCGTGCGTTTGAACGCGGCCGAGAGGGTGTCGCGGTGGACCAGCTTCCACCAGTAGCCGCCGGCGCCGGGGAAGAGCATCGTCGGTTCCAGGCCGGTCTTCTCCTTGAAGATCGCGTAGACCTTCTGAATTCCCTCGGGCGTCACTTCGTCTTCGAAGACGATGACTCGTGGCGGCACGCCGAGCGCCTTGATCTTCTGGAAGTAAAGCACGCACTGGGCGGCAATGTCGCCGCTGTCGATGCGAACGCCGACGCGATCGGTCTCGGGATGATTGCGAATGACGCGCAGGGCGTTTTCGAGGCCGATCGTCTCGGCGTCGACCAAGTCGCAGAGGAGCGAGGCCCCGCCCATACTCGTCACGAAGCGATCCATCATCTCATACTCGGCATCGGCGAGCGTGCGATCGAACGACTGGGCCGCCCCCATCATCTCGTGGCCGATGGTGCCGATCGATTGAAACAGTTCCGGGTACAGAAACTCGGCCGTATCGTTGGAGGTCAGCCGTCCGCCGCCGCCAACATATCGCGCCAGGAGCAGGATGAGATTGCAGACTTCAACGGGCGCGGAACGCATGCCGAACTCGGCATCGCGCGGCGTCGCCAGCTTCATCAACCGTGCTTTGGTCGCCTGGATGATCGGGGCGAAGTAACGGCACATCGCGGATTCAAGATAAGAGACGATGCCGCCGAGACCTTCGAAGAACAGGCAAGGCACGCCGGGCAGGAATGTCTGGCCGCCGGGGAAACCCCAGATATCGACAGGAAGATAGATGTCTTCGCCAGATTGTGAATCAAGAACGGCGTTCCAGATTTCAGTCGGGAAGGCGCGAACATGCGAGCGCTCCTGAAACCAGTGGCGAGCGAGCTCAATGTCGCTTCGCTTCAACGGGCGATGGAACCACTGGGCCAGCATCGCTTCATGCCCGGCCATGATCAGCTGCTTGCCCGCCCCAGCCTCGGGCAGGCCACGGCGCATGGTCAAGCTGTAGCCCGCTCGCGATAGGGCGATGTCGGGTACGGCAGCCCACATCGTGCGTTTGTACGTGTCGGTCGCCCCGATGAATCCGCCCAGTGCGAAGAGCTTGGCGAAGAACTCCTCGCGCATGGCCGCCCGCTTGGCGTTGAGCGCATCATCGATGGTTGCCGTCATGCGTGGAATCCTCGCTGAGAAAATGTCGCGACTTTCTTCACTTGTCGTTACGCGTCTCATGTTTCAAACTACCTCTACTGTATTTGATCGGCGAGCCAAGCGTCATTCTCCCCATCCATCCTTCTTGTGATTAACTCCTTCACCCCATGAACTGGCTCGCGATCCTTTCCTATATCTGTCTGTCGGTGGCGATCTATGCTCAATGGGAGTGCAAGCCGCTTACCATCGGGCTGTTGATCGCGGCCTTGCTCGTCACCATCGTGGGGTGTTCCGTCAAGCGATGGAGAGGGCACGTCGGCCGCTGGTTCGGCGTCGTGCTCGCACTCGGCGCGGTGCTTAGCTTTTATGAGTTTGTGTCACGCGATCTGAACAACGCGATCGGGCATTACCGTCCGACCGGCTTCACCTGGTCGCTGCGGATCGCCGCTCTTGCGACACTCACCTACTTCTGGCCCCAGTTTCGTTGGCCGAACATCCGATTGTTCATTCTGTTCGCACTCTTTCTGTTCACTGGCGCCATGCTGATCCCTGAGACGGCCCATCCGGAGCCCTGGATCGACGTTTGGCATTTCCAGCAGAAGGGGAACGAGGAACTGATGGCGGGGCGGAACCCCTATGCCAAGGAATATCAGAACATTTATTACCCCGACACGAACTATTACGGTCCGAAAGTCGTCACGGCGGACGATCAACGGATCATCTCGTGCCCGTATCCGCCGTTCAGTCTACTGCTCGCCCTTCCCGGCTATCTTTGCGGCGACGTTCGCTGGTCGATTCTCGCGGCCATGGCGGGCTCCGCCCTTTTGCTGGTGCTCATCGGCCGGCGGCTTGGGCTGCCCGCGGGGCACCCGATCGAGTTGATTGCCGTGCTGCTGCTGTTCCGTCCATCGGCCCTCTTGATGCTGGGCAGCACCTGGACCGAACCTCTCCTCGCCTTGATGGCGGGTTTCGCCGGGCTGGCGCTGGCGAGCGGCTCCCGCATCGGTTTGATTTTCGCGGCGGCCGGGTTGGCGGCCGTCAAGCAGTATGGCATTTTCTGTCTGCCGGCCCTGGCGGCCGTGGCTCCGTTGCGCTGGCGCGACTGGCTCTGGGCGGCGGGGCTCGCGGCACTCGTCGCACTTCCGTTCGCCATCTGGGACTTCTCCGCCCTCTGGCGCGGCGTGGTCCTGTTTCAAATTTATCAACCGTTCCGCGAGGATTCGGTGTCAGTGTTGGCGATCTATGCTCGCGAAACCGGCGCCCGCCCGTCGTCCGCCATCGGCTTCATCATGGCCGGCTTGATCGCCCTGGTTGTGGTCTGGCGAGCGGGCGGCCGGGCCATCGTCTTCCCCGTTGGCAGCACGGCCATCCTGCTCGCGTTCTTCCTCTTCAACAAGCAGGCCTTCATTAATTACTTCTGGTTCGTCTCCTACCTCGCCGCCATGGGGGCGGTCTTCGCCGCCGCGCCGTCTTCTTCCCAAGGAATCCACCATGCCCGTTGAAATTCTGGTGATCAACGCCGGCTCGTCGAGCATCAAGACGGCTCTCTACGCGAAATCCACCGGCGAACCGGCACTGGTCTGGAGCGGCCACGTCGAAGGGATTGGCACGCCGCATCCGCACGCCTCGGCCAAGAGTGCCGCCAAGGAAGTCCTCTTCGACCAGCGCTGGACCGGCGGCGAGGGACCGCGGAACCACACGGAAGCGATGAAATTCGTCATTGAGCGATTGTCTTCCGGGAAGCCTGCGGGCGTCGGTCATCGCGTCGTCCACGGCGGGGCTAAATTTCTTGAACCGGCGCGGATCGATGCCGCGACCATCACCTACCTGGAATCGCTCATTCCCTTGGCGCCGCTACACGAACCAGCCAACCTGCAGGGGATCGCGGCTACAAGTGCCGCGTTCCCCGGCGTGCCGCAAGTGGCCTGCTTCGATACCGCGTTTCATCACGGCCGACCGTTCGTCGCCGAAGCTTTCGCCCTGCCGCGCGAACTCTACGATCAGGGCGTCCGCCGTTACGGCTTTCACGGCCTCTCGTACGAGTACATCGCCCGTGTCCTGCCGAACGTCGCCCCGAATATCGCGAAGGGCCGGGTCGTCATCTGCCATCTCGGCAACGGCGCCAGCATGGCCGCCATCCACGATGGCCGTTGCGTCGACACCACGATGGGGTTCACCGCACTGGAAGGCTTGCCGATGGGCACCCGCTGCGGGCAGGTCGATCCGGGCGTCTTGCTTTATCTTTTTGATGAGAAGAAGATGACCACCGCCCAGGTCACCGACTTGCTCTACAAGAAGTCCGGCCTGCTCGGCATCTCCGGCATCGGGTCGGACATGCGCGACCTTCTGGAATCAAAGGATCCCCGGGCTCAGCAGGCGATCGACTATTTCGTCTACCGGATCGCGGGTTTTGTCGGCTCGCTGGCGGCCGCGCTGGGCGGTCTCGATGGCCTCGTCTTCACCGCCGGCATCGGTGAACACGCTGCCGCCATCCGCGAACGTGTCTGCAAGAAACTTTCCTGGCTCGGCTTCGACCTGGACGAAGCCGCCAATGCCAAGCACCAGACATGCATCACGAAACCGACCTCGCGTCTCTCCGCCTGGGTCGTCCCCACCAATGAAGAGTTGATGATCGCGACCCATGTGGCGGATTTGCTCAGTGTGTAATTCCCCGTGAATCTCGAGCGCTTGCCGCTGCCAACAAATGACGTTCCCGCTCCCGGCTCGCCCAAGAACTGTCGCACTTCGCGTTTTCCTCTGGGCTCTGCTCTTCGGCACGGTTAAACTAGATACGTCCCCCCTACCTTGTTCCGCCTCTTCTCGATTTTCGGAGAGCGCCTCTCATGCGATTGTCTCATTACCGGTTCTGCATCCTCTGCGGCGTCATCACCGTGCTGGCCGCGTGGTTGATCCTCGGCGACGTGCCGTCCGCGAGTGCCCAGCCGAAGAACGTCAGCTTCATCAACGATGTCGCGCCGATCTTCAAGGAAAACTGCTTCGCCTGCCACGATTCGAAGAAGCGGGCCGGCAAGTACGAAATGACCGTGTTCGACAAACTCGTCGACGACGAGCACATCGTTCCCGGCAAGTCGGCCGATAGTGAAACGTACGCGTTGATCATCAGCACGGGTGACAAGCGGATGCCGCCGAAGAAGGACAACCTCGCGCCGTTGACGAAGGAGCAGGCCGCCATCATCAAGGCCTGGATCGACCAGGGGGCGAAGCTCGACAAGGGCATCGATGTGAAATCCGATCTCGTGAAAGAACTGCGTGTTCGCTGGAAGGCGCCCGCGCCTCCCGCGATTTACAAGTCGCCGACGATCGTCAACGCCATCGTCTTCACGCCGGATAACAAGCAGATCGTCGTCAGCGGGCATCATGAATTGACCGTGTGGAACGTCGACGATGCCAAGCTGGTGAAGCGGATCTACACGCGGGCCGAGCGGGCTTATGGCATGGCCTTCCTGCCCGACGGCAAGCTCGTCGTCGCCGGCGGCCGCCCGGGCCAAGAGGGCGATGTCCGCATCTTCGATCTGAAAGCGGCCGGCAAGACCGAGAACGGCGTGACGATTCTCGACGGCATCAACGACCCGAAGGTCATGATCAAGCAACTGCTCGACGTCGATGATTCCGTGCTTTGCCTCTCCGTCTCGGCCGACGGCAAGAAGATCGCCAGCGGCGGTTGCGACCGCATCGTCCGCGTCTGGGACGTCGCCACCGGTAAGCTCGAACACTCGATCGAAAACCATGCCGACTGGGTCCTCGGTGTGGCGCTCGCCCCGAACGGCACGCATCTCTTGACGTGCAGCCGCGACAAGACGGCCAAGGTTTGGGATCTGACCAAGAAGGAATCGGTCCTCACGTTCCCCGATCACCAGAACGCGGTTTACGGCGTGGCCGTCAACAAAGACAGCAAGATCGGTTACTCCGCCGGGCTTGATAAACAAGTCCGCATGTGGAACGCGGTCGGCGACGGCAAACAGATCAAATCGATCGGCAACCATGCGGAAGACATCCTGAAACTGGTCGCTCACCCGACGATGCCGCTCCTGCTCACCGCCTCGGCCGACAAGACCGTGAAGGTTTGGGACGCCACCGCCGGCACCACCACGAAGACGCTCTCCGGCCTGACCGATCACGTCTTCGCCGCCGCCATCAGCCCCGACGGCGCCCTCGCCGCCGCCGGCTCCTACGATGGCGAAGTCCGCATCTGGAAGATTGCCGACGGGTCGCTGGTGAAAGGCTTCAACGCCTCGCCGGGCTACACGAGCCCGAAGGAAACGACACCGCCGCCGGTGAAGAAGTGAATTTACGAAAGCCCATGGACGGCCGTCCATGGGCTTTTTCGCCCTAGATTTTAGAATATCTCTGAAAGATGTGAGCCCCACCTTCCCTTATATACTGCTCGCGGCCCAAATTGAGACATCGAGCCCGCAGCGCAAGCAAGGGAACGTAAGACCCTTGCTTGCGCTGCGGGCTCCTCGCAGAATGTGCCACCATTGACCGCGAGTAGTATATCTCCAGCAATGCACTGATGCTATCGGCCAGTTGATATCAATTTTGCGAGCGTCACGAACGAGCATAACAATGGAAGATACTTTCGACGACGCCCTACGATCGGCGGATCCGTTGGGAGGACTTCGTGCTCTTGTTCGCGAATTCTCCGCGAAGGGGCAGACACAGGCCGAGATCTTGGGGATTTTTGAAACACAGCGTGCTCGTCTCCTTATTGCCGGTCGAGAAACTGATCAAGACGCGGTCACAGACGTGATGGACTTCATCATTGGTTGGTGCAGCCCGCATTCGCGGCTTTTCGAATCGCCTGCCTGTGCCAGACGAGCGATCTAGTGCCTGCTTCTTCATTCACTCAGACTGGAGACAAATGATGCGCCGATGCATTTGTGTGGGACTCCTCCTCTCACTCGCCCTCGTTAGCCCCCTCGCGGCCTTCGACGCCGTCGGCACCATCAAGAAAATCGACACTGAGAATCAGGTTGTCGACATCTTCGCCAATGGGCAAGACCGCCAGGTGAAGTTGGCGAAGGACATCAAGGTCCTCGATAAAGAAGGCAAGCCACTGGCGGACGGGTTGAAGTCGAAGGATCTCAAGGAAGGGACCGAAGTCACCGTTACGGTTGATCGAGTCAACAACGAGCCGACGATCTCCGTCATCCGCCTGGGAAAGACAGGCGGCGGCGAGGCCAAACAGCCGACGGGCGGCAAGGCATCCGTCGGCTTCAAGCCGCTGACCGAGATGTCGGCCACCGACAAATACAAGGGCGAAGACGGCGGCCTGTACGGCGCCGGCAAGAACGACCCGCCCGAGGGGCATCTCGCGGCCGCCAAGAAGGAAACCGCCAAGATCGAGCCGCTGAATGCCGAGGGCAAGCCGGCGAAGGATGGCAAGATCGGCCTCGTGTCGATCAGCATGTCGAACGCCACGCAAGAATTCTCGTACTTCAAGCAGATCGCGGATAAAGACAACGCCAAGTCGCCCCTGGTCGCCATCGTCGATTGTGCCCAGGGCGGGCAGGCGATGGCCCAATGGGTCGATCCGCAGGCTAACCCCTGGAAGGAAGCCGCGCGCCGGTTGCAAGCCGCCAATGTGAGCAACCGCCAGGTGCAAGTGGTCTGGATCAAGCTGGCCAACGTCGCGCCGACGGGGGGACTCGAGGTCCACGGCAAGAAACTGCAAAAGGACACGCTCGCCGTCATCCAGAACGCCAAGGCCAAATTCCCGAACCTGCGTGTCGCCTATCTCGGCAGCCGAATCTATGGCGGCTGGTCCGATGGCCGATTGAACCCCGAACCGTACGCCTACGAAGGCGCCTTCCCGGTCCGCTGGTTGATTCAGGATCAGATCAAGGGCGCCGATGGTTTAAGCATCGAGAAAGGCCAAGCCCCGATCCTTCTCTGGGGTCCCTACCTATGGGCCGACGGCACCACGCCGCGCCAGGCCGACAAGCTCATCTGGGAACGCAAGGACTTGGCGGGGGACGGCACTCATCCCAGCCAGACCGGCCGCGAAAAAGTGGCTGACATGCTCCTAAAATTCTTCAAGACCGACCCGCTGGCGAGTGCATGGTTCGTCAAGAAATAACAATCGTCGTGAAGCCGCGACGCGGACGCTCTGCGCAGCGGAGCACTCGAGTCTCCAAAGCGCTCAACGTGGAAATCGTCAATTCCCCTTCAACGAATTGAACACCAACCCGGTCAGCAGTTTCGGATAGAAGTAGGTCGACTTCGGCGGCATCTTTTCGCGGTTGCCGGCGATGTGTTCGACGTGGGCCATCGTGGCGGGCGGGACCAGGGCGGCGAGTTGGCATTCGCGATTGCGGATGGCGTCGTTCACTTCCCCCAAAAGGTGCACGTAACGGCAGGTGGGCGAGCCGCCGAGCAACTTCTGCAACACGAGCACATGCAGCACGCTGACCGCGAGGTCGCGCCAGTCGTCGCTGTGTTCGGGCGCCAGTTGTTGCATCATCTCCGGTGCTTGCAGGCGGGCGATCATCCAGGCGTCGTCGACATTGGTGTGGAAGCCGAGCAGGTCCTGCGAGCCGTCCATCTCGATCTGTTCCCAGGTTTCCTGGCCCGCGGCCTCACCCGTGCCGATCCGTTCGATCGTAAAGTGCGGCGACAACGCCCGCGTCAACGCATCGGCCGTCAGATCGGGCAGGCCGCTGATGAGGCGGTGCGTCGGCAGGATGACCAGCCCGGGGTCGCTCATCGACACCAGCATCATCATCGTGAAATTCGGCGCCGCCTCGTCGTTGGCGATCTCACCGGCGGCCTTGCGTTCTTCCAGATACTTCAGGCTCGTCTCGTAGCGATGATGACCATCGGCAATGAATACCGGCCTTGAATTCATGAGGCCGATGATACTGTTGATGATCCGTTCGTCCGCAATCGGCCAGAGGCGGCTGATGACGCCCAGATGGTCGGTCGCTTCGCGCGGCGGCATCCGGAACGTATATGATTCCAGTTGCGAATAGACTTCATTCGCTTCGTCGGGATAGAGGCCGAAGATGGGGCTGAGATTCATGGCCGTCGCCAGGAAGAGCTTCAACCGGTCGGCCTTGGGGCCGGACATGGTCTCCTCGTGGGGGAAGATGCGGCCGGTGCCGAACGGCTCAAGACGAACGCGGGCGATGAAGCCACGGCGTTTGTGGGTCTTGCCCTCGACCGTGAATTCCTGCTCGCAGACGTAAAGATGGCGCAGGGAATCCTGGCGGATAATGTCGTCCGCCAGCCAGCTTTTCAGCATGCGCGACGCGCGAATGTACTTGTTCTCATGTTCGTTGTCGCCCGGCTCTTCGGGCGGCAGTTCCACACGGACGGCATTATTCTCGCTCTTGGCGAGAAGTTTCTGTTGCAACGCGGGATCGATGACGTCGTAGGGCGGCGCCACCAGATCGGTGAGCGAGCCGGCCCGGCCAAGATCGAATCGATGCCCACGAAACGCCCTGATATCCGCCATGGCCGATCCTTTCGATTTACAAATTCGTCTGGGCCGTTATCTTACAGGATATGACCGACACGGAAATCCGAGAGCGTTTACGCGAACGACTTCACGAAGTGGAGCAGCGCATCACCGCGGCCTGCCGGCGCGTCGACCGCGTGCGTGCCTCCGTGACGTTGGTCGCCGTCACGAAGACGGTAAGTGCCCGCGTCGCCGGCTTTCTCCCGGAGCTGGGCGTCGTGCATTTCGGCGAGAGCCGGCCCCAGCAACTCGTGCGCAAATCCCGTGAGTTAAAGGGCCTCGGCATTCAGTGGCATCAGATCGGCCACCTCCAGCGTAACAAGATCGCCGACCTCGTCGGCATGACGACGCTCATCCATTCGGTCGACAGCCCGCGCCTTTTGGAAGCGTTGAACAAACAGGCGAGTTCGCCGTTGAGTTGCTTGCTGGAAGTTAATGCGAGCCGGGAGGAAGCGAAGCATGGTTTCGCCCCCGAGGAGATCCCGGCGGTCATCGCCACGCTTGGTCAATATCCGAACCTGAACGTCCAGGGCCTGATGACGATGGCGGCGAACGTCGACGATCCGGAACTCGTCCGCTCGACCTTTCGCGAGTTGCGCCAGCTTCGCAATTCGAACAAGCTGCATCAACTTTCCATGGGCATGTCGAACGATTTCGAAGTCGCCATCGAGGAAGGGGCCACGCTGATCCGCCTGGGGTCGATCCTCTTCGAAGGTTTGCCGGCGGAATGACATGATTCGAATTTCCGCTCATGCCGACGGTTGCCTGCTCGCGGTTCGCGCTCAACCGGGCGCGCGAAAGAACCTTGTCGTTGGTGAACATGGTGAAGCGCTGAAGGTGGCCGTCACCGCGCCGCCGGAAGACGGCCGAGCCAATGAGGCGATCGTCGAGCTATTGCGTAAATGGCTGGGGCTCAAACGTTCGCAAGTCGAACTCTTCACCGGCCAACGTGCTCGTGACAAGCAGGTGCTCATCCGCGGAGTGTCGCCGAGCGAACTGGCGGCAGTGCTTGAAAAACGACTCGCGTAGCGGCGGCAGGCAGGCGAACACGCAAGGCCCAGCGTTCCAGGGCGAAAACACAAACCGCGAATGGCGCGACCCCGGCCAGGATCGTGAGACCGAGCGCGACCCAGCCTGTACTTGTCCAGTTCGCCGTCGTCCAGATCGCCAGCGGTATCGTCGCGGCCAGCAACGGCCGCACCCATGCCGTCGTCAGATATTCTTGCCAGCCGATTTTCAATATCCAGCAGGTGTAACCAATCGCGAACACGCAGAAGAGCGCGTTGGGAACCACCGTGGCCCAGGCGATGCCGACGATGCCGAGGGGACGCACGAGGAGGAGGCATAGGCAAATGTTGAGCAACGCTTCCAGCAAGGCCATGCGGCCGAAGAGCCGTAGGCGGCCCATGCCATAGAGGATGCGCGATGCGACCGACTGAGCGACCACGAGCGACAACGCTGCCGCGAGAATGATGAGGGCCGGGTAACAGCGAGTTGCGTATTCGGTCGAGCCAAGCCAGGTGGTAAGGAACGAGCCGCCCAGGACGAGCAGGGCGAGGTGGACGGGGAGGATGAGATAGAGCGCCCAGCGCGACCCCTTCAAAAAGACGGCGCGAATGGCCCCGTAGTCGTTGGCGGCTTCCAGCGCGCTGACGGCCGGCGTCAGCGTCGTGATGGCGGAACGCAGCAGCCCTTTCGCGAATTCGACCAACCGCAAGGCAATCGCGAACCAGGTGATTTCTGGAGTGCTCAGGCAGATGCCGATGACGATGGTTCCCGACTGGACCGTAACGCGCCCGGCGAACATGGCGAGAAACGCATCAATGCTGTAGCCCTTCACTTGCTGGAACATGGCCCGATCGACGTATCGGCGGCGTACCCGCAGTTTCGGCAGATAGACGAAACAGCAGATCGCCAGCACCGCATGTTCGAGAAGATTGGTCGCCGTCAGGATGATGCCGAGGCCCAGCAGGCTTGGCGAGTTCTCCATCAAGAGGATCGTCCCCACCGTCCGAATCGCCAGCGAGACGATGCGGACAATGCTCTTCACGCCGAAGTATTCCAGCCCGTCGAGAATCGCGGGGAAGACGCTGAGGGGGAGCGTGAGCGTCAGGTTGGCCAGCATCAACAAGGCAAAGGCCGTGATCTCCGCGCTGGACACGCCGGATTTTTCAAGTGGAGTGAAGGCAAAGGGCGCGAGCCCCAGCCCCAGCCCAAACGCGATCGCCCCGAACCCGAGAAACAAGGCAAGAGCGGTCGACACCAGGCGGTTGAGCGATCGAGCGTCGCCCTCCGCGTGATAACGGGCCGTGAAGCGGACCACCCCCGCGGCAATGCCCATGTCGAAGAGCGTGAGATAGGCCAGCAGCGATTCGACAAACGCCCAGACGCCATAAGTGGAATCGCCGAGCTTGCGAACCAGATAGGGCGAAATAAAGAACGCCACCCCCAAGATCGCCGCGAAGGCAAGCCAGTTGGTGACGGCGCTGAACAGGTATCGACGTTGATGAGACATTGGCGCTTCCATGCGCGGGGGCGAGTCGCGTTTGTCCTTTAACTACGAGAGCGGCTGAACACTTTACCCCGAAGGGTCAAACGAATCGATCCGTGCCTTTCGTCTTTACCCCGAAGGGGTTGCATTCCACAGCCCAGGGTCGCGCTTCGCGCACCCTGGGTAACCCGATTCAACCATCCGTCTTTACCCCGAAGGGGTTGCATAGTGCGTTTCAATCCCACACATATTTCTCGTCGTACTCGATGTGGTACTTCGCCAATAGACGACGAAATTCGTCCTGGAATGTTTCGGTTTTGTGGTGCTCTTCCTGATTGGCGATATAGGTTGTCAACGCTTCGACATGACTGGGGCTGATCGAAAATGCGCCGTAACCATTCTGCCAATAGAAATTCGCCAGGTCGGTCGACTGTTCCTTGGTCCACTTCGACGATTCTCTTTTGATCTCTCGTATCAAGTCCGAAACGGTGAGTGTCTTGGCCAACCGGCAAAGTACATGAACATGATCCGCCACTCCGCCCACGATTATCGAGGGCGATTCGAGATTGCGGCATGTACCGGCCATGTAGGAATGTAAATCTTGACGCACCGATTTGTCTTGGAGAAACGGGATGCGATTCTTGGTGGAAAAGACGATGTGCAAATAGACTTGGGAAAGGGATTGAGACATCGTGTATGCTCCACCTTGTATAACCCCTTCGGGGTAAAGACATGCGATCATAATCGCTACCCAGGGTGCGCGAAGCGCGACCCTGGGCTGTGGGATACAACCCCTTCGGGGTAAAGACGGGGGACCTAACGCTACCCAGGGTGCGCGAAGCGCGACCCTGGGCTGTGGGATGCAACCCCTTCGGGGTAAAGACGGGGGATGGTTCCGATTTCACCATGCGTTTTATTCTACTTCGGCTCCGCCGCCGCCTTCTTCTTCGAAGGCTTCGTTTCCGGTTTGTCCTCGACCATTTCGCCGTTGGTGGAGGGGGCGGGGGCGGGGGCGGGCATGCCGCTCATGCCGTTATGGGCCAGCACCTTTTCGCGAAGTTCCTCGGCCATTTTCGGGTTGTCGCGGAGGAACTGTTTGGCGTTCTCTTTACCCTGCCCGAGCCGTTGGTCCTTGTAGTTGTAAAAGGCGCCGCTCTTGCCGACGATCTCGGCGGTGACGGCTAGGTTGAGGAGATCGCCCTCGTAACTGATGCCGCCGTCGAACATCAACTCGAACTCGGCCGTGCGGAACGGCGGGGCCACCTTGTTCTTCACCACCTTCACCTTCGTCTCGGAACCGATCGTCTCGTCGCCATCCTTGATGGCGACCGAGCGGCGAACTTCGAGACGAACCGAGCTATAGAACTTGAGAGCCAGGCCGCCCGACGTGGTCTCCGGGTTGCCGAAGAACACGCCGATCTTCGTGCGGATCTGGTTGATGAAGATCATGCAGGTGTTGGTCTTGGCGATCGTCGGGTTCAGGATGCGCAACGCCTGGCTCATCAGGCGGGCTTGCAGGCCGACGTGCGAATCGCCGATCTCGCCTTCCACTTCATTCTTGGGCACCAACGCGGCCACCGAATCGATGACGATGATGTCCACGGCGTTCGACTTGATCAGCATCTCGGCAATCTTGAGCGCTTCTTCCGCATTCGACGGCTGGCTGACGAGCAGCGATTCCAGATCGACGCCCAGCTTCTTGGCCCAGGTCGGGTCGAGGGCATGCTCGGCGTCGATGAACGCCGCCACGCCGCCCAATTTCTGGGCGTTGGCGACCGCATGCAGGGCGACTGTCGTCTTGCCCGACGATTCGTTGCCGAAGATCTCGACAATGCGGCCGCGCGGCAGCCCCTTGCCGCCGAGCGCGATGTCTAGGCTTAGCGAACCGGTGGGGATGCCCTTGATCTCATCGGCCGATCTGTCGCCGCCGAGCTGCATGATCGAGCCCTTGCCGAACTGCTTCTCGATGGCCGAAAGGGCATTCTTGAGTTCTTTGTTCTCGATTTCCGCCATGAATGATCCTCGTAAGGGCGGGCACATTGCCGCGACAAGTCTACCGATTCCAGCGTCCGCTGACGATGGCGATTTGGTGAGTAAGTGTACGTTTGTTAATATAACCTGGTTTACACGAAAATCTAGGTCGGTAGACAAAAATAGTTCCGAGTTCCGAGTTTCGAGTTCCAAGTTCAGAAACGTCGACCTCAATTCGTTGCTTGGAACTGAGAAAAGCGGTCTTCTTGACTCGGAACTGGGAACTTGGAACTCGGAACATACGGATTGGAACTCGGAACTTGGAAGTGTATACTCATGGATGTTCTAACTCAAGGAGGCGCGATGAGTTTCGGCGAAGGAGCAGGCACCGATTTCGAGACCGCCCATGGACGCGACTGGCCGAGCATCCGGCAATTTAATGTCTTCCTGGCGAACCGCCTGGGCGAGTTGATGAACGTCGTCCGTCGATTCGAGTCGACGACGGTCCGCATCGTCTCGCTGACGGTCGTGGAATCGGCCGATTGCGCCATCATTCGCATGGTGCTCAGCGACCCCGAGCGGGCATTCGAAATCTTCAAGCAGGCGAAGCTTCCGTTCACGGAAAGCGACCTGCTGGTGGTCAAACTACCCGATGTCGATCAGCCGCTGGTGCAGATCTGCAAAGCACTCTTGAGTGCCGAGATCAGCATCCATTACGCGTACCCGCTCCTCATTGGCATCGGCCCCGAAGGCGGCGCCGCCTTGGCCCTGCATGTCGACGACCACGAACTGGCCATCAACGTGCTGCGATCGAAGAATTTTACGATCTACACCGAAGGCGATTTGAACGAGTGAATGGGAGAACGACGTGTCATCGGCCACCACTACTCCAAGTGCGGTCCCCTCCGTTAAGTTTGCGGGTCCGTTCGAATCGCTCTTCCGAATCAGTGTGGCTTCATATCACGAGATGATCGAAACAGGCATTCTGGGAACGAGCGATCGGGTCGAGCTGCTTGAAGGGGTGTTGGTGAAAAAAATGCCAATGAATCCCCCTCACGTCTTCGCGGAGGAAATGTTACGTGATCTTTTGACCGCTCTGTTGGGTGTAGGGTGGTTCATCAACTCGGAAAAACCGGTTGCCATGCCGCATAGCGAGCCGGAGCCCGAACTCGCAGTCGTTCGCGGCAAACGAAGTGATTATCGAGCTCGAAAGCCCGAAGCTTCTGATACCGGTCTGATTGTCGAAATCTCTGACTCGACTCTCGCAAACGATCGCGCCAAGTTGGCTATTTATGCCACCGCGGGCTTTCCACTCTACTGGATCGTCAACATCCCCGAGCGCCGGATCGAAGTCTACAGCGACCCCATTGGGTCTGTGTACCAGACACAAACCGCTTATAGTGAAAACCAGACGGCGCCGGTCGTGCTTGACGGCCAATTGATTGGTTCGGTTCCCGTAAAAGAAATCCTCCCCTAACAACGAAAAGGCAACCGTGTCGACCGCACTCCTCGAAAAGCCGCTCACCGCCAACGGAGCACCGGCGATTCCTTTCGAATCGCTCTTCCGTGTCAGCGTGTCCATGTATCACGAGATGATCGATGCGGGCATCCTCGGGGAGGATGATCGGGTTGAACTTCTCGAAGGGGTGTTGGTGAAGAAGATGCCCAAGAACGCATCCCATCGGCTGGCCAAGATGCTTCTCCTCAAAGCACTTGAACGGATCATGCCGAGCGGTTGGTTTATCTCCATCGAAGATCCAATTACCATGTCAGAGAGCGAACCCGAACCTGACCTCGCGGTCGTTCGTGGAGACGTGCTCGACTATTCAACACGTCATCCGATGGTCCGAGACGTCGCGATCGTTATCGAAGTATCGGATACGTCGCTAGCCGTTGACCAGAGTACCAAGCGAGATCTCTGCGCTAAGGAAAGCGTCGCCATCTACTGGATCGTCAACATTCCCGAGCGCCGCATCGAAGTCTACACTGACCCGAGCGCGTCAAAATACCTATCGCAAATCGTGTATGACGGAATCCAGGCGGTTCCTGTCGTACTTGACGGTCAATCGGTTGGTGCGATTCCGGTAAATGAGATTCTGCGTTGATCATTCAAGGAGCAAACCATCGTGTCGGCCGCAATTCTAACAGAGATGCCAACTTCCCAAGGGCAGGGGTCAACTCCCAACGAGTTGCTCTACCGCATCACCGTTCCCATGTATCACGAAATGATTGACGCGGGAATTCTCGGGACCGATGATCGGGTCGAACTTCTCGAAGGGGTGTTGATCAGGAAAATGTCCAAGAATACTCCCCGCACGATTTCCGCCGGTTTGCTTCACGACATTTTGATCACGCTTCCGCTGAAGGGCTGGTATTTGGGACTTCAAGACCCCGTGGTCACGCAAGATAGTGAACCAGAACCGGACTTTATGCTCGTGCGTGGTCAGCGCGAGGACTATGATGCAAACAAACCGGCACCGAAAGACGTGGGACTCGTCATCGAAGTCTCCGATGCATCGCTGTCACAGGATCAGGGTTCCAAAAAGAAGATCTATGCTCGAGCAGGAATCGTCATTTACTGGATACTCAACATTCCCGATCGCCGAATCGAAGTCTACACCGACCCGAAGGGGCCGGTTTATCAGTCGCATCAGTTTTATGATGAGACTCAGTCAGTGCCCGTCGTACTCGACGGCCAACCGATCGGATCAATTCCCGTGAAAAACGTTCTGCCAAAGGCCACCATTACACCGTCCGCGTCGTCAACAGCTTGATCATCTCTGCTTGCTCGGGCCAGATGCGGGTCAGTTCTTCGCGTTCGCCTTCGACGTAATCTTCATAATCGAAGCCAGGAGCCATGGTCGCGCCGAGAAGTGCGAACTTGCCGCCTGGTAACAAATAGCTGCCCTGCCAGACTCCGCCGGGGATGACGGTTTGCGGCACTTCGCCGCCGCGCAGGTCGGTCCCCAGCAGCAGCGTGCGCGTGGTGCCGTCGGGCCAGAGTTGCAGCATCTGGATGGGGTCGCCCAGGTAGAAGTGATAGATCTCGTCGGTCGGCAGGCGGTGCAGGGCCGAGAACGTGTTCGGGGTCAACATGTAATAAATAGCCGTGCCGAGCGAGCGTGGCCCGCCGTTCGCCGGCAGCACCGAGCCGGGCAGCGAACCCTCGCTGCGGTAGGTCTCCCGGAAGAAGCCGCCTTCCACGGGGTGCGGCCGTAAATTCAACAAGGCAATCACGTCTTCGGCGGTCATGAACCGTATCCTCCCCCCGCGATGGCTTCCAGAATGGTATAGCCACGATTTTCGAATGCCTGCACGTCGCCGAAGGCGTCGACCAGGAACGGGGCGACGATCTCGACCTGTTTCGTGACCAGGTAGAATCGGCCGTTCTCTTTCAACAGGGCGCGCGATTGATCGATGAACATCTTGGCGATCGACGAGATGGCATAATAAGGCGGGTTGGCCAGGATGACGTCGAACGATCCGGGCTTCAGGCCCGCCATTGTTGATGTCGCGAGACAGGTGAAATTCGTCAGCCCGTTCGACTTGGCGTTCAACTCCGCGACCGCGATGGCCCGCATGTTGGAATCGACAAAGGTGATCGGTGCATCCTTGCCCGCCCGATCGCTCGCCAGCACGCCGTTGGTGCCGACGCCGCAACCGAGATCGAGCAGGGCACAGCCCGGCTGAATGTCGGCAATTTCGAGAATCGCCCGGGCGCCGTCGTCCATCTCGCCGTAGGAAAAGACGCCGGGCCGCGACAAAAAGGTATGCGACGGCCACTGCCCCACCCGGGCGTGGAAGCCGACCTCATGCCGGCGTCGCGGCCGATCGCCTTCGTGCGCCGCCCAGAAAGCGCCGCCGATTCGCGAGGCCGGCATCTCCGAGCACTTGCCGTAGATTTTCTTCAGCGCCTTCGGCAACAGCTGGTCGCGCACGTACTCGGTCAGGCCGATCAGGAGCCCGGACGGCTTCAAGATCTGATACGATTGCTCGAGCATGTCGAGCTTCAATTCCCGGTCGCTCTGCTTCGGGATGGGGATGATTGCCGTCTGAAACTCGGCCGGCAGATCCCAGAGATCGGCCTGAACCTCGACCCGCGCGATCACGCCGAGCAGGGCGAGTTCCTCCTCGACCCGGCCCGCCTGATGCCGATCAAGCTGGAAGCAAACGGTCCCCTCTTGATCGACCAGCGAAACCAATTCCGCGGCCTGCCGCGGCGAGCCCAGAATGATCGCGACCGGCGGCTTAACGCGACCCGCGATCGCAGCGTACAATTTCTGAAGTTGAAACATTCGGTGATTATACGGGATGTCACGCCTTCGGCTCGCCAACACACCGCACTCACTTCGAACGCTTCTTCAACGCTCCGCCTTCTTCCAGGACATTCCAGAGTTGATCCCACACCTGCGCGGCCGTTGGAGCGCGCGGGTCGTTCGCGATCCACGAACGCCTCGCAGCTTCCAGGCACTCGATGCAGTCGGCGTGGACCGTTTCGGAACTGACGCTTGAAGCCGGCTCTTTGCGTTCTTTCTTGGGCGACTTCGGCTTCCCGGCATCGAGGGCGATGTTGCAAAGTTCGTCGGCACGTTTGTTGTGCTCTCGACGAACGTGGCGGATATTGACGTCGCGGAAGCGGCCGAGGAGTTCTTGGGCCTGGTCGTACAAGTCGCGCAGGTCGGCATTTTTGACCTGGTACTCGCCGTTCATCTGCTTCACGAGCAGTTCGCTATCGCTGTGGAGATGCAGATGCGTGAGCGACAAACTCGCGGCTTTTTCGAGGGCCCGGACGAGAGCCGTGTACTCGGCAATGTTGTTGGTCGTGTCGCCCAGGATGCCATGTTCCTCGACGGTTTCGCCGTGGGGCGTTTTGATGACGATGGCGAAGGCGGCCGGGCCGGGATTGCCGCGCGACGCGCCGTCGATGTAGATGATGCTCGGTTCCAGGCTCACGCGGCACCTCGTTGACGTGTAAGATGATCGAACGCCCGGTGATTGTAAGCAGGTTTCGGACACGGAGTCAATCGTTTGGATCGCATTCTTCTGATCGAATCCTCCGGCAAGGTCGCCACCGTCGCCTTGGCGTCCGATTCGCGCATCCTCGCGGAACGCCAACTTCCGGAGACGCGCCGCCACGCCCGTGACCTGGCCTTGCGAACGAGCGAGTTGCTCAACGAAGCCGGTTGGAAGGCGCGTGATCTAACGGGCGTGATCGTCAGCATCGGCCCCGGAAGCTACACCGGCCTGCGCGTCGGCGTTGTCTCCGCGAAGACGCTGGCTTACGCGATCGGTTGCCCGCTTTACGGGGTGCCGACGTTCGACGCTATTGCCGAGGCCGTGCCCGTTCAACCGGCCGCGCTGGAAGTGATTGCCGACGCGTTGCAGGGGCTGGTATACTGCCAGCGTTACGCGGCCGAAGGAGAGCACTGGCGAACGGATCAACCATTGCGAATTCGTTCGTTCGCGGAATGGTCGTCCGAAGTGACGCCCGGAACGTGGGTCGCCGGCCCCGCCGCGGGATTGGCGCGAGCCATCCCCGGCGTTATCATTGCCGACGAACATCTTCACCCCACGACGACGGCCCTATTGAAGGTGGCTCAGCGAGTAGGCGAGCGTTACCGCACGGACCCGATGAAGCTGGAACCGCTCTATTTGCGCGGGAGTTCCGCGGAGGAGAAGAGAAAGGCCGACGGGCTGGCGAGTGTCGAAACGTAAATATGTTGCGGAACGCGCGAGCGCTCCGCTATGCAAAGCCTACGCGTCGCGGCTTCACGGCTGGTTCTCACCTTTGACCCTTCTCGCGTTCGCGGAAGACGTCGCTCATCAGGTTGTCGACCGGGCAGTATTGGTCGGTCAGGATGATCTTCTTGCCCTTGCTCATCAATTCCTTAAATGTCTTGTCATCCAGCACGACGACGCGCAGGTCTCTCCACCAGGGCGACATTTCCCTGACGAGATACGGCACCATCGGGGCGACGGCGGCGACCGCGTTGGCCTTTGTCGACAGGCCCGCGTGTTCGTGTTCGTCAAAGGCGCTCTGCACCGCTTCGAGACTAAGAGGTTGATCCGCGCCGTAGATGATGAAGACATGCCGTTCTTCGTACACTTCGTTTTTCTCGTTCAAAAAGCTACCCGGCGAGAGCAGGTAGACGTACTTGAACGTCTCACGCATGGTGTGAACCGCGGCCCGGTAGAGTTGGCCGTGGCGCAGTGAATCGATGAGCGTGAGCATGTAGGCGCCGTCGGGCGTCAGCAGTTCCTTCACCGCGTTGTTGTACTCGCGCGTCATCAGGTGATAGGGGACCGAAAGGTCGTTGACCGCGTCCTGCATCACCAGTTGATAATGCTTCTTCTTGGCCCGCTCGCTGACGAACTGCCGGCCGTCGAGATGGTACGACTTGATGGCCGTATCGCGCGGCAGGTTGAGCTTCTCGTGGGCGATCTCGGTGACGCCGGGGTCGATCTCGACGACGTCGATGTGTACGTCGGGCAACTGGATCTCCGCGTAACGGGGGAAGGTGTACCCGCCGCCGCCAATGACGAGAAGATTGGTCTCCGGGTTCCGCGACCGCGCCAGGATCAAGAGTTCACCCTGCACATATTCGTGCTTGTAACCCAGCCACAACGGGTCATCGAGATCGACAATCGAGTGCGTGAGATGGTCGAGCGCGAGCTTCACCCGGCGATGGTCGTCGAGCTCGGTGATGCTAACCTTGATGGCGTAATACTTGGTCTCCAGGTCGTAGCGGTTCGAACCGAAGTTCATGTAGAACAGGCCGAAGATCGCCCCGCCGGTGATGAGGCTGGCGCCGTAGAGCATGGCGTTGTTCTTCCAGAGCCGGCCGATGAAGAACGCCAGCAACACGAGCAGGAAGGCCAGCACCATGACCACGCGATAGGTGCCGATCGAGGAGATCAGGAAATAGCCGGTGGCGAAGGTGCCCGCGATGGCGCCGATGGTCGACACGGCATAAATGCGGCCGGCCACGCGGCCCGCATGGCGGACGTCCGGAATGCTCAGGCGGATCACCTGAGGCGAGATCGTGCCCAGGAAGAGCATCGGCAGGAAGAACAGGCCGAAGGTCCAACTCAGGACCTTCTGAACGATGTCCGGGTTCTTGTACATGAAGTTGTACTGCATGAAGATGCCGGACAGAAGCAGGATGAAAATCGCGCAGAGGGCGGCCAGGAAGAACGAGCCGGAGAGCGCCCCGGAGCGCGTGATCCGTTCGCCCTTCTTGGGGGCGTCGGAGACGAACAACAAGGCGATGGTTGCGCCGAAGAGGAAGCCGACGCCGTGGATGAGCCAGGGTCCAATGTCGAAGCCGGCTTTGTCGGTGAGTGTTTGATGGAACTTCGTGAAGAACTCGACATTGGCCGCCTTCGAAAGAGCCCGGCCGGCCGTGTGGGCCAGCACCGCTCCCATCAGTCCACCGACCACGGCCGTGATGATATAGGCCCCGCCCCGGCACTTCGAAAGCCAAAGACCGGGGATGACGCACAGGCCGCCCACCAGGGCGCCGACCAGGCGCACAAAGACCGTGAAGTCTTCGCCCGGTCCGTCGCCGGGGAGGGCCTCGCGAGCCACGACCGGCGCGGCCGCGGCCCCGATCAACGCGCTGATCAACAGGGCGAAGCGGCGCAAGGCGGGCCCGACGCCGCGATCGGCCAGGACGCCGCCGAGATAGTTCCCCGCCGCGGTGCCGGCCAACATCACGCCGATGATGCCCGTCCAGGTGTAGAGCGATACGCCGAGGGTGGGCGCCAACAGCCGGACGCCCGTTAGTTCCAGCGACATGCCGCAGAAACTGGAGATAAAGACGATGACCTGGGCCAGGCGAATGTTCTGGCGGAAGTCCCAACCGCCGTCCGATTCTTCCATGACCGGCGCGGGTTCATTCGCTTCCGCCGTCGTGGGAATCGGCTGGGTGCGGCGGACGAAGAAGACCGGGATCGACAGCACCAGAAGGCCGATGCCGACGCCCATCGTCATCTCGTTCAGGGTGAAGTAGGCCATCAGCCAGAAGCCGGTGAAGTAGTTGCCCACGAGACAACCGAGCGTGCTGACGGCAAAGACGAGCCCAGCAATTCGGCCGGCGTTGCCGACGTCCGGAAGAAGCAGCTTGATCGAAACCGGCGTGAGCAGGCTGAGGAAGAACGCCGGCGTCAGACAGAATAGAAAGGCCAGGAGTGGGATGCGCGGCGTCAGTGGGATCGACCGATAGAAGCCGGAACTCAAGGTGAGTTCGTAAAACGCGATCATCGACAGCGAGCCGAGCCCGCCGAGGACGAGGAGCACCGCCACCGTGCGCGGCGCGGGAAATCGATCGGCCACCCAGCCGCCGAACCAGTTGCCCAGCGCGATGCCGGTGAGGAAGACGCCGATGACGCAGGTCCACGTTTCGACCGACGAGCCGATGAAGGGCGCGAGGAAGCGGCCGCCGACCAATTGCAGGACCAAAAGCCCCGCGTTGGCGAGAAAGACGACCGCTCCCGTCCCTATCAAGAGATACGTCGGGACGCGCGGCGGCGGGAAAGTCGGCATGTGCAATCGCTATCTGGAAGAAGGAAAAGAGCCGGGAGATGTTGTATGAACCGGCATCTTGTAAAATAACGGGCAAGTGTAGGCGAGATGGATCCGCATCGAGGAGTGACATGGCACAAACGCGATTTGTCGTTGGCATCGACCTGGGCACCACGAATTGCGCGCTGGCGTACGTCGATACCGGTCGGGGCGACGATCTGACTTGCCGGACGCTGGCCGTCCCGCAGGTCGTCAATCCCGGCTCAGTCGAGCCGCGCAACCTGCTGCCTTCGTTTCTCTATCTCCCCGGGCCGAGCGAGCAACCCGCGGGCAGCTTGAAACTGCCGTGGGACGCCAACCGCGATTTCTGCGTCGGCGAGTTCGCCCGCAATTTTGGCTCGCAGGTGCCGACCCGGCTGGTCTCGTCCGCGAAGTCATGGCTCGGGCACGCTGGCGTTGATCGCAAGGCGCCGATCTTGCCGTGGAAGGCCCCGGACACGACGCGGCATGTGTCGCCGCTGGAGGCCGCGACGCGTTACTTGAAACATCTCGCGGAAGCCTGGAACTCCACCATCGCCAAGGACGTCGCCGATCATCGGCTTGAACAACAAGAGATCATCCTGACCGTACCGGCCTCGTTCGATGCCGTCGCCCGGGAACTGACGGTGGAGGCCGCCCGCGCCGCTGGTTTTGAGAACTTGACTCTCCTGGAAGAACCCCAGGCGGCGTTCTACGCCTGGCTCAACACCTGTGGCGAACATTGGCGCGATCAGGTGAAAGTCGGCGACCTGATCCTCGTGGCCGACGTCGGCGGCGGCACCAGTGACTTCACCCTTATTGAAGTCGGCGAGGAGCAGGGCAATCTCGCCCTGACACGTCTGGCCGTGGGCGATCATCTGCTGCTCGGGGGCGACAACATGGACCTCGCCCTGGCGCATGCCGCCGCCCAGGGCTTTGCCGCCAAGGGCGTCAAGCTCGATGCCGGCCAGATGTTGATGCTCGGCCATAGTGCTCGGCAGGCGAAGGAGACGATCCTCTCAGATTCCAAATTGGCATCCGCGCCGGTGACGGTGCTCGGTCGCGGCCGATCGGTGATCGGGGGAACGCTCAAGGGCGAGTTGACGCGGGCCGAGGTCGAGAAGATTCTGATTGAAGGCTTCCTTCCCGAGTGCCCACGTGACGTGCTGCCGAACCGCCAACGGGCCGCGGGTTTGCAGGAACTCGGCCTGCCCTATGTCGCTGACCCGGCCATCACCAAACATCTCGCGTACTTCCTGGCGCGTCAGGCGGAGCAACTGGCGCAGCGAGAAACCAAGCCGAAGCGCAAGAAGGCGCAGACGTCGGGGTTGCCGACGGCCATCCTCTTCAACGGCGGCGTCTTCAAGGCTGACCCGCTGCGCGAACGGCTCACGCAGGTCGTCAACAAGTGGGCGAAGGACGCCAAGGGCGACCCGGTGCGCACGTTGACGGGCAACGATCTCGACCTGGCTGTCGCCCGTGGGGCAGCTGCCTACGGCATGGTGCGGCGCGGCAAGGGCATCCGCATCCGCGGCGGCACCGCCCGGGCCTACTACATCGGTGTCGAGACTTCGATGCCCGCGGTTCCCGGAATGCTGCCGCCCATCAAGGCTCTCTGCGTCGCGCCGTTCGGGATGGAAGAAGGCACCGAGACCGACATCCCTTCGCTCGAATTCAACCTGGTCGTCGGCGAGCATGTCGATTTCCGCTTCCTGGGTTCCAGCATTCGCCGGCAAGACACGCCGGGCACGTTGATCGAAGAGTGGCAGGGCGAAATCGAAGAGATGTCCCCCGTCGCCACGACGCTCGAAGGCCAGGGCGGCCGAACCGTGCCGGTGCATTTGCACACGAAGGTGACCGAAGTCGGCCAGCTGGAACTGTGGTGCTTCTCGAAGGAAGGCAAGGAACGCTGGAAGCTGGAATTCAACGTCCGCGAACGCGAAGCGGAGGAGTGAGTTGGCGCGTCACCGTCCCACCGGTAAGATGCAGACTCCAAGTAGTTTCGGAGAGTAAACATGTCCGTGCTTGAATTGACGAAAGAACAAGTGTTCGACTTGGTTCGGCAGATGCCGGCCACGGAGAAACGCGAGGTGTTACGAGTGCTTGCCGAGAACAGCGACACGAAACGAGCGAAGCGACAAGATTTCGCCGAAGAGCAACTTAGGCGTGTGTGCGTGGAACGTGGTCTCAATTGGGACACCTTGAACGCCGATGAACGTGAAAATCTGGTCGATGTTCTAATTCACGAGGACCGTCCGTGCGCCCGTTAGTCGTCTTCGATACGAACATCTTGTTCTCGGCTGTCGGCTGGAAGGGGAAACCCTTTGAGTGCGTCGAATGGGCTCGGGCGGGGATGATCGAAGGTGTTACCTGTCAAGAATTGCTCGATGAGTTGGCTGAGAAGCTCGAAACAAAACTGGCATTTTCGCCAGAACAGGTTGTGGAAACGCTCGCTGACTTAATGACGTTCCTTCGTGTTGTGTCCATACCCGGAATGTTAAAGGCGGTTCTTGACGATCCGGAAGACGACAAAGTCTTGGAATGCGCCGAGATTGCCGGTGCCTCGCATATCGTGACGGGTGACCGTCGACACTTGCTGCCGTTGGGGTCTTTTAAGGGAATTGCGATTGTGAGTGCGGCTGAATTCCTCGCCATGCCGATGTCGCCATGAAACTCTATATTCAGATTTCACAACCGCCAATCGATCTCCCCAAACCCCTGTTTCCGGAAATACGCGTTCGTGGCCGAGAACGGGCGGCTGCCGAAGAAGCCCCGGTGGGCCGAGAGGGGCGACGGATGCGGGGCCGTCAGAATGAGATGCTTCGATGGATCGATCAGGACCGCTTTTTTCCCGGCCGGAGCGCCCCAGAGTAGGAAAACGACTCGTTCGCAATGCTCGCTCACCGCTGTGATCGCGGCATCAGTGAATTCCTCCCAGCCGCGCTTGCGGTGCGAGGCTGCCTCGTGAGCCCGCACCGTCAAAATGGTGTTGAGCAAGAGCACCCCTTGATTCGCCCACGGAAGCAGGCAGCCATCGGCCGGTTCAGGGTGGCCGAGATCGTCGTGCCATTCACGCAGGATATTCTTCAGCGATGGCGGTTTGGCGACGCCCGGCAATACGGAGAAACTGAGCCCGTGAGCCTGCCCGTCGTCGTGGTAGGGATCCTGACCGAGGATCACGACGCGCACTTGCTTCAGAGGTGTCGACCGGAAGGCATTGAACACATCATTGGCGGGTGGAAAGATCACGTGCGCCTCACGCTCAGCGACCAAAAATTGCCCAAGTTGACGCATGGATGACGATGCAACCATTTCCGGCAAGGCGCTCTTCCAGTCGTCCGGGAGATCGGTTATGGGCGACGCCTGATCCGCATGATCGTCGAGGTGATCGAACAGGCCGCCGGGGGGCGTCTTGGGTCGAGAGGCCATGATTGCTTCCTCTTGGATCGGCGGATGAACGACGCGATTTTCTGATTCTACGTGCCGTTGAGTCGGATGATCCCTGGGGGAGGGGTTCCGTTCGATGAAGATATTGAATCCAGCATTGCGAGATGATCTTGATGCGGGCCGTGAAGTACGGCTCAATCTCGGGAGCGGCCAGCGCCGCCTGCCGGGATTTTACAACGTCGACATGGTTGCGCTCGAAGGCGTCGACGTGCTGGCCGACCTGAACGAACCGCTCGACGGCTTCCCCGACAACAGCGTTGCCGAGATCTACTGCCGGCACACCATGGAGCATGTGACACGCTTCATCGAGTTGTTGACCGAACTGCACCGCATCGTCAAGCCGGGCGGCCAACTCGAGATCATCGTCCCACATTATTCGAATCCCTTCGGCTATTCCGATCCGACGCATGTGCGCTTCTTCGGGCTCTACTCGTTCTTCTACTTCTGCGACACGGCCGACCAGCCGCGGCGGAAGGTGCCGAATTTCTACTCGCCGATCCGTTTCCAAGTCGAGAAGGTTCGTTTCAGTTTGCTGAAAGAGACCCTCTTCGATCGCCTAACTCGGGCGGTGTTGCACCCGTTAATCAATCGCGGCATCGGCTCGCTCGACTGGTTTGAACGCCGGCTCTGCCGGTTTTTCCCGGTGGAGAGTGCGCACTATCAACTGCGAACGGTGAAGGCGGTCGCGGCTCCGTCGCTGGCCAAGGCGGCCTAGCTCACTCATGATCTCTTGTCATCACGGTGAAACTCGCCGAAGATGACTGCATGAACCCTGTCATTTTCGCGCTTCGTCATCCGTGGACGGTGATGGTCGGCGTCGTGGCCATCTTGCTCGGCAGCGGGTTGGCCGCCACGCGCACCCGGGTCGACATCTTCCCTTCTCTCAACATGCCGGTCGTCTACATCTGCCAGCCCTATGGCGGCATGGACCCTTCCCAGATGGAAGGGCTGCTGACGAACTACTACGAATTCCACATGCTCTATGTCTCGGGCATCCACCACGTTGAATCGAAGAACGTGCAGGGGATGGCGTTGATAAAACTCTACTTCCATCCGGGCACCGACATGGCCCAGTCGATGGCCGAGGTCGTGGCGGCCGTCAACCGTTCGCGCTTCATGATGCCGCCCGGCACGGTTCCCCCGTTCATCAGCCGGTTCGACACCGGCAGCGCTTCGGTCGGCTATCTCGTTCTTTCCAGCGAAACGCGATCGATCAAGGACATTCAAGACTTGGCCACGTTGAAAGTGCGGCCGGTTTTCGCCAGCATCCCCGGCATCTCGACGCCGCCCGCGTTCGGCGGCAATCAACGGGCCATCGTCGTCTCCCTCGACCTCGATCGCCTGAATTCCTACGGACTTTCAACCGACGATGTGACCCAGGCCCTCGCGGCCGGCAATGTCGTCGCGCCGTCCGGCTACGTGCGCGTCGGCGATCGTACCTATCTCGTGCCGAACAACTCCATCGTCGGCGATCCCAAGACGGAACTTGGCAATATCCCCCTGACATTCGGCCCGAACGCTCGCTTCCTTCGAGAAGTCGCGACGATCGAGGATACGGCCGACATCACGGTCGGCTACGTTCTCGTCAACGGCCGGCGCTCGGTTTACATGCTCGTCACTAAACGGGCCGACGCCTCGACGCTCGATGTCGTCAGCGAATTGAAAAAGAACCTTCCCCGGATGCAGGAGCAAGTGCCGGACGATGTGAAGATCGAGTTCGCCTTCGATCAATCGCCGATCGTCCGCGAGGCGATGTGGGGCGTCGCGGCCGAGGGGTTGCTCGGCGCCGCCCTCACCGGCCTCATGGTGCTTATCTTCCTGCGTGATTGGCGAACCGTGATCGTGGTCGTGCTCAACATTCCCCTGGCAGTGCTGGCCGCTCTGATCGGTTTGTGGCTGACGGGTCAGACCGTCAACCTGATGACACTGGGCGGCCTCGCGCTGGCTGTCGGTATTCTTGTTGATGAGGCCACGGTCTCGGTCGAGAACATCCACACGCAGATGGGGCGAACCGATTCACTCGCACGGGCCGTCAAGTTGGGATCGCAAGAAACCGCGGTACCGCGCCTGTTGGCAATGCTCTGCATCCTGGCGGTATTCATCCCGGCCGCCTTCATGGAAGGCTCGGCTCGGGCGCTCTTCTTGCCCTTATCGCTCGCCGTCGGTTTCGCCATGATCGCCTCGTACATCTTGTCGAGCACCCTCGTGCCGGTCTTGTGTGTCTGGCTGTTGAAACACGAGAAGCATCGCGATCGGCCCTTGAATCTGCCGGGCTACCACACGTTGTTGGGTCGTGTCGTCGCCTTGCGCTGGATCGTGACGCCGGTCTATCTGACTATCGCGTTTTTGGCCGTGTTCTTACTCGCGAACACCGTCGGCACCGATATTTTTCCTGAAACAGACAAGGGCCAGTTCCAGGTGCGACTGCGCGCGGCGACCGGCACACGCATCGAGCGAACCGAGGAATTGGCGCAGGAAGCGTTGAGTTTTCTGAAGAAAGAGATTGGCCCGGAGAACATTCAACTCACGGTCGGCTATGTCGGCATGTTCCCGACGAACTATCCCGTACAGGGCATCTACCAGTGGACGAATGGACCCGAAGAGACGTTCATCAAGGTTGCCTTGCGGCCGGGTTCAGGCCTTCGTGTCGCGGAATTGAAGAGCCGGTTGCGCGTCAAACTGGACGCGCATTTGCGACAGTGGCTGGCCGAGCGCGGTCGAGAAGATCACCTGGACGAAAAGCAGATTGCCGAGCGCGTTAACGGACTGCGTAGTTCCTTCGAACCGGCAGACATCATCAATGAAGTCATGAGTTTCGGTTCGCCGACGCCGATTGAAGTGATGGTGAGCGGGGTCCGTTTCGAAAACGGCGCCTTGGCGGCGGATAGCGAGGCTTACGTCGCGAAACTGCAAGCCAAGCTCGCCACCGTGCCCGCGCTTCGCGATCTTCAGATGGTCCAGTCGCTTGATTACCCGGCCTATGAAGTTCGCATTGACCGTGAGAAGGCGGGCCTGAGCGGAATCGCCATCTCGGATGTGACGCGATCGCTGCTGGCGTCGACAGCCTCGAGCCGTTACGTGATGCCGAACTACTGGATCGACCGCAATTCGGGCCAGGCGTATATCGTGCAGGTCCAAGTGCCCATCAACCGCATGAATTCACCCAGCCAGATTGAACTCATCCGGGTGAAAGGGCCGAACACGATCTACCACAATAGCAAGAACTCCGGCATCAGCGGCGGTTTCATGGCGCAACAGCCCAGCGCGGTTCTGCTCCGCGACGTTGCCACGATTCGCGAAAAGAAAGTATTGGGTGCAATCGACCGTTACAACATGCGGCGGACAATCAGCTTCACCGCCAACGTGGAAGGCAGCGATCTCGGCAGCGTCGATCGCGCTGTTCGTGAGGCGGTCGCGGCGGCTGGTCCGCCGCCGCGCGGCGCCGCGGTTGCCGTGCGCGGCCAGCTTGAGCCGATGCAACTGATCTTCGGCGGCCTGACCTTCGGTCTGGTGCTTGCCGTCATCGTCATCTTTTTATTGCTGACGGCGTACTACCAATCGATCCGGCTGGCGCTCGCCTCCGTCGCCGCGGTGCCGGCCGCCCTCGTGGGGGTAGGCCTCATGCTCTGGGTGACCGGGACCACGCTCAATCTGCAATCGTTCATGGGAACGATCATGGCGATCGGCGTGGCCGTCGCCAATGCCATCTTGCTCATCACCTTCGCCGAACGAGCGCGGCTGGCAAACGGCGGCGACGCCCGGGCGGCCGCCGTCGAAGGCGCCAGCGGCCGCTTGCGGCCGATCTTGATGACCTCCTGCGCGATGATCGCCGGCATGATCCCCATGGCTTCGGGCATTGGCGACGGCGGCGATCAGGCCGCCCCGCTCGGCCGAGCCGTCATCGGCGGTCTGATCGCCGCCACCCTTGCCACACTGTTTATCCTGCCCGCGGTTTTCGCGCTCGTGCAGGGGCGGACCTCTACCGATTCTGCTTCACTCGATCCCGACGACCGGGTCAGCCGCCACTTCGACCGTGGTGAACGGCCGGATACGCTGTAAGGCGGCCCATCGGACAGCGGCGAAGCCAATTCATAGCATGTCTCCATTGGTCGAACGCAAGACTCTTCGGAGAAGTAACGTGGCTGTGGTGGTGCAGAAATTTGGCGGTTCCAGCGTGGCGAATGCCGAGCGTGTGAAGGCGGCGGCACGGCGGGCGATCCGCGCCAAACAGGCCGGCAAACAGGTTGTCGTCGTCGTCAGCGCTCGCGGTGATACGACCGATGACCTCATCGAACTCGCCAAGGAGATTAGCGAGCAGCCGCCGGCCCGCGAGATGGACATGCTCCTCGCCACCGGCGAGCAAATCTCCATCGCCCTGATGGCCATGGCCATTCACGAACTCGGCGAGCAAGCGATCAGCTTTACCGGCGTGCAGATCGGCATCCGCACCGACAGCACGCATACGAAAGCCCGCATCCGCGAGATCTCGACCGACCGCATGCGCCAGGCCCTGGACAACGGCAAGATCGTCATCGTCGCCGGCTTCCAGGGCATCGACGAGCATTACGACATCACCACTCTCGGCCGCGGCGGGTCGGACACCACGGCCGTCGCACTCGCGGCGGCCCTCAAGGTCGATTCGGTTAAGCGCAAAGTCGATTCGAAAGTCGAGTGCGAAATCTACACGGACGTCGACGGCATTTACACGACCGACCCCCGGCTGGTCCCCGAAGCCCGCAAGATGGACGCCATCAGTTACGACGAGATGCTCGAGCTAGCGAGCATGGGCGCCGGGGTCATGCATTCGCGCTCCATCGAGTTCGCCAAGAAATTCGACGTCCCCCTCATGGTCCGTTCTTCCTTCAGCGATGCCGAGGGAACTTGGATCACGCCGGAAGCCGATTGGATGAAGGACGTCGCCGTCTGCGGGGCGGCTTTGGCCAAAGACGAAGTCCGCATCTTCCTTGATGCCGTGCCCGACCGGCCTGGGACGAGCCATCGCATCTTCTCCGCGATCGCCGAGATGAACATCGCGATCGACATGATTGCCCAGAGCGCCGGCTCGGGCGGCAAAGCGTCGATCGGCTTCACCGTCCTGCGCAACGACCTGAACTTGACGTTGGCAACACTGAAGCCGTTGGTCGACGAACTCGGGGCGACGATCCGCCCGGCTGAAGATGTCAGCAAGGTCTCGATCGTCGGCACCGGCATGCGAACACATTCCGGCGTGGCGGAGAAGATGTTCGCGGCCCTCGCGGCCGAATCGGTCAACATCCGCATGATCACGACGGGCGACATCAAGATTTCCGTGCTCGTTGACCGTGCCGACGGCACCAAGGCGTTAAAGGCGGTTCATCAAGCGTTCGGTCTGCAGGCGCCGCGCACCGGCGCCGGGTTGCCGGGCGGGCAAGAATCGTTGTTCAAGGATCGTCCGTTGCCGCGCGGCGACGAAGCCGCCCGCGATCTGGCGGTCGCGACCCAGCGTCTCAGCGGCATGGAAGACATCGTCATCAGCGGCGTGCTACTTTCGAACGATTACGGCCGCGTTACCGTTAGCGATCTGCCCGATCAGCCCGGCAATTGCTCGAAGGTGTTCCAGGCAGTCGCCACCACCGGCATCATGGTCGACACCATCGTGCAGAATCTGACGAGCCCGAACCGGGCCGAGCTATCATTCACGGTGCCGCGCAGCGACCTACGGCGAGCATTGGTCCGCACGCAGGACGTTGTGCGCGAGATCAATCCGCAGGCAAACGTCGCGGGTGATTCGGATATCGCCGTGCTTTACGTCTATGGCGTCGGCATGCGCACGCATACCGGGGTCGCCCGCAAGATGTTCGGCGCCCTGGCTGAGAAGGGCATCAATATCACGATGATTACCACCAGCGAAGTGTGTGTCAGCGTGGTCGTCGAGTCCGCCCGAGGCAACGAGGCGCTGGAGTGTTTGAAGAAGGCGTTTAACGTGTAATGCACTTGGCGGCAAGACGATCTAACTGATCGCCCTGCCACCCCCATTCAAGCAACCTATTTCGCCGGTAGAATCTCGATCTGCTTCTCATCCTCGATGACGATCTGCGGCGCGTCCTTGAAAGTCGTCACCGTGCCGGAAACGCGGATGACCTTGTCGAGGAACGTTGGTCCGGTCGCCTTCTCGTACTTGCCGGTGAACGCCTTCGGCATCAGCACGATCGCGAAGTTTTCCGGATCCTTAAAACTCTTCTTCATGTTGAGGAAGAGCCGTTTTTCGGGCGAGCCGCCGACGGAGGAGACGAGCATCTCAACGGTGACTTTCTCGCCGATCTTCTTGGCCGCTGCCTGCCCCGTGATGGCGCCGTCCTTGGGCATCGGTTGTTCGACGACTTCCTTCGGGTCCTTTTTGGCGTGCGCTCCGGGTTGCAGGTCGCTCAGGGCGACCTTCTGCTGAATGACGATGTCGCCGTCGACGTCGCGGATTTGCATGCCGATAATCGGATCGACCGCGGTCCAGTTGATCGTGAGGACGCCAAAGTTGTCGCCATGGCTCATGGTGCCGACGCGGTGCTGGTTCTTCTCGAGTGGCCGCCAGAACTTGGCCCCCTGGTTGAAACCGCTGGCCGTGACATCGTAGAGCGGATAGTCGACGGCCTTTTCCATCATCGAGATTTCCGCGAGGTGGCGATCGCCGCTGAGGCAGATGATGCCGCCGGCCTTCGAATCACGCAATAGTTTGTAAAGGCGAACCCGTTCGTTCGGGAAGTTCATCCACTTTTCGAAGCCATGATCCTCGGCTACGACCTGGATGCCCGACACCAGCAGGCGAACCTCCGCCGGCTTCTTCAGTTGCTCTTCGAGCCACTTCCATTGCTCTTCACCCAGAATCGTCGCATTCGGATCGGTGTTCGGGATGTACGGGGTGTAGGTCATCCCGGGCTCGCGTTTGCCGCGTTTCATCTCGCTGCGGAAGTAACGGCCATCCAGCATGATGACTTGAACGCGTTTGCCTTCCGGGCCGAAAGTCTCGGACTGGTAGACGCCTTTTTGCTTCCGCAGGGGCGAGTCCTGGGGGATTTCAAAGAAATCGAGTAGGAGCTTCTGCGATTCTTCTTTCTTGGAATACTCGACGCCCGCGTCGTTCTTGCCGTAATCATGATCGTCCCAGATGCCGCGCAGCGGGCAGGCTTTGCGGAGTTCCTGAAAATCAGGATGGGCGTTGGTCTTGTCGTACTTTTCTTTCATCACCTTCATGTCATCGGTGTCGGCATAGATGTTGTCGCCGAGCATCAAGAAGAGCTCCGGCTTGGTCTGCACGATCGATTTCCAGATCGGCAACGGCTTTTCCTGATGAGCGCAGGAACCGAAGGCGATGCGCGTCAGGATCTTTTCATCCGCGCGGGAGGTCGCTGGTACGAGACAGAGCAGAGTAAGCACGAAAAGCGTTCGCAACATGGAAGGATACTCCGGAAAAGCAGCGAGACGAGAGACAGTTATTTTCCGAAGTTCGCGACGGGCGGACAACAAGAATGAATGATGATTGCGAAATATTCATCAATTACGAAGGTTTCGATTCATCGTGGTCAGGCAAGGGATCGTTCCCGGCAACTCGGTTGATAATGGCGGCCGTCGTGAAGTAGCCGGAGAGAAGAGCGAGAATCACCAAGATGAAGACGACGATCAGGGAACTGTTGCTGTTCTTGCTGTCCGAATCTTCGCTATCGAATGAACTCATGACCATCCCAAACGCGTTGTCGAGCGTCGTGACCGCGCCGAAGGTGTTGTGGATTTGGGCATACGTGTTCCAAGCCGCGCTGCCAATGTTGCGGACCATTCGCACGCGATAGACGCGAGCCCAGCTGTCGAGCATGATCGTCATGCCCGAGGCGAGGATGGCGGGAATGATCAGGATGTAGCCGATCGACAGGGCAATTTGGACGTGATCATAGGTGATCCATTCAAGGCCGTAGGCGGCACACGCCAGGATGAGCAAATAGCACCAGCTAAAACCGCAGGCAGACATGACCGCGCCGCTCCACGCCATAACGCGAGGCCAACCACCCTGGTGCTTCGCTTCGACCCAGGCGAGCCCAGACGCATAGGCGTTCCAGAAACTGATGCCGAGGTTCAACAGCCAGACCAGCATGATCAGGGCGGTAGCCATGGTCAGGAATCCTCAAGAACTCGGCAGTAGTTTGCTGGATGTATTCTAGGAAGAGGGCGGACGGGAGACTGACTCAAACGTTGCCAATTGGCGTTCGTTCCGGCGCGACGACCATGACGGCGCCGCCCACGGGAGACTGGTCCAGTGCGGTGCGGATCGCCCGCGTCAGGTCCGAAGGCAAGTACGGTTTGGGAATGAAACCCAGGACGCCATCGAGTTCACCCGGTTCGAACTGGTCGCACGAAAAGCCGCTCGCGAAAAGGACCCGTGCTCGCGGGTCCATCATTCGGATGTGCCGAAACGCTTCCTTGCCGGACATGTTCGGCATCGAGAGATCGAGAACAATCAGATCGATCCGCTCCCCGTGCTGGCGGAATTGCTCAACGGCCACGGCGCCGTCCTCCGCGAGAAGCACCTGGTAGCCTTGCTTCGTCAGCACGGCTCGGCCCAGCTCGCGAATCATCGGTTCGTCATCGACAAATAGGATCGTTTCCGTGCCCGAGACCGGAAGATTGGAAGGCACGGCCTTCGGAAACGCCACGGCTTTGGCCGAACGCGGCAAGTGGATAATGAATCGCGTGCCGCGGTTGGGTTCGCTTTGGCACTCGATCCAACCCTGGTGCTGGCGAACGATGCCGAAGACGACGGCTAACCCGAGACCGGTCCCCTTGCCGAAAGGTTTGGTGGTGAAGAATGGTTCAAAAATGCGGGCTTGCACTTCCGGCAAGATGCCCGGCCCGTCGTCGCTCAGGCTGATGCGGACGAACTCCCCGGTTCGTGCATCCATATTTCGCCCGATATCGCCGGCCGTCAGCGTAACATTCGCGGTCTCGATGAGCACATGGCCGCCGTTGGGCAGGGCGTCGCGGGCGTTGAGGCAGAGATTCATGAGTACTTGGCTCATCTGCCCGCCATCGGCCTCGATTGCCCACAAGTCCGGCGCCAGCCGCGTCTCCAGTTGAATGCGCGGATCGATCGTGCGCCGGATGAGGTTCGCGGTATCGCTCACGCGGCGGTTGAGATCCAAAGACTGAACCGCGAACGGATGTCGTCGCGAGAAGCCGAGTAACTGGTTCGTCAATTCCGCGGCGCGCTGGGCGGCTTGCTCGCTGTCGGAAAGCAGATCCTGAACGTCGCGATTGCCCGTGAGAATGTTCCGAGCCAGCGTCAGATTGCCGAGGATGATGGTAAGCAAATTGTTGAAATCATGAGCGATGCCGCCGGCCAGTCTGCCGATAGCTTCCATCTTGCCGGTCTGGCGGAGTTGCTCCTCCAGGGTTCGCCGTTCGGTGATGTCGCGGCCGATCCCCAGGAGACCCAAGATTTTGCCTTGCTCGTTCATGAGCGGATTGAGCACCAGCTCGACCGAGTGAAGTTGATCGCCCAGTTCGAGGGTTTTCTCAAGCCGCATCGGCTTGCCGGTCTCGTAAACCTGGCGATCCTCGTCCGCCATGACGACCGCTTGTTCGACGGAGAACAATTCTTCGATCGTGCGTCCGACGATCTCGGCTTGCTTTCGGCCGGAATAGATCTCGAAAGCGGGATTGCAACCTTGATACCGGCCTTCGCGATCTTTGAAGAAGATGAAATCCGGGATTGAATGCAGCAGGGAGTGAAGCAGGGAGTGTTCGTTGTTGAGCTTCTGCTCGGCGCGTTTGCGCTCCGTGATATCAATGACGGTCGACTCGATGAATTGCCGGCCGCCTTCCGTGATCAAGGTGACGTTCTCGAGTACCCAAACCTCGGCGCCGTCCCGTCGCCGGCGGCGTGCTTCGAAATTCGCGTTGAAGCCTTGTTCGCGCAAGCGGGCGAGTTTCTCGATTCGTTCCTGTTCGGAGAAATAGAGTTCTCGGCCCAAGACGACGCGCATTTCCTCGGGGCGGTCGTAGCCGAACATATTGGCGTAGGCTTTGTTCGCTTCGACGAATTTGCCCTCAATCGTGTAGCGGCAAACGCCGGCCAGGTTTCGCTCGAACAGCCGGCGAAACCGATCCTCTGATCGCTTGATCGATTCCTCGGCCCGTTTCCGATGCGTTAAATCGAACAGGGTGATCACAACGCCCGTGATGCGGCCGATCGCACCGCGCAGCGGCGCCGCGTTCAGCGTTATCGCCACTTGCATGCCATCAGGTCGATCGAATAGGAGATCACCGTTAGTGAGCGTCTGGCTGAGCAAATCCTTGATGTGTTCCTCGTGGTCCTCTTCGCGATGCCATGGGAGGCTGTTCCAATCGCGATCCATCAATTCGACATGGCTCATGCCTAGCAGTTTTTCCGCGGCCTGGTTGACGAACGAAATGCACCCGTTCAGGTCGAGGATCAAGACTCCGTTCGCACTGGTTTCCAGAATGCGAGTCAACCAATTCTGGCTTTCGCGCAGCGACAGTTCCGCCAACTTCGAGCGGGTGATCTCCGTGACCGTGCCGTCGAGTCGCACCGCGCGACCTTGAGCATCGCGGGTGGCCAACATCTCCGAGCGGACCCATCGTTCGATTCCATCCTGACCGATGACGCGCATTTCCATGCTGAGAAAATCTTCAGGCGAAAGCAGAAAGGTCGCGCGTTCGGAAAGGACGGCATTGCGATCGTCTGGATGGATGATGTCCGTAAAGCGGTGGGGTCCATCCAGGAAATAATCGAGAGGCCAGCCCACGACTCGTTGCATCGCGGGGGCGAGATAGCGGAATCGCCAACCTTGCAAATCCTCGGTCGGGCTCGGCAGCGGTATATCGAGGTCCCGTTCGGCACACCAGACCGCGACGGCCACAGTGTTGAGGACCAAAGCGAGCTCTGTCTCCGCCAGAGCCGCCCGTTCCTCGGTTCGAAGCCTCGGCCGAGCGTCCCGCGCATGCAGCCAGGCCCGACGACTTTCCGGGAGCGGGCGCAACGAGATTTCAACCGGGATCGGTTCGAAGCCCACATCGCCGGCGAGCTCGAAGCCGTCCGGTGAAGAATAGCGCAAGCCGGAGGCAAGGGCGGCGGTGAAGACTTCCACATCACTTGAATTGGGAATCTTGAGTAGTTCGACGAGGGGGAGGCCAGAGAACACTTCCGCTGCCCGGTTAGTCAAGCGAGCCGCGGCCGGGTTGGCCTCGACAACACGCTGGCTGTCGACGTCAATCAGAAAAAGGGCGTCACTATTATCTTCGAATAGAGCCTGGGCAAGCTCCGCGGCATACAAGGAGTACATCTACAATTGCCCGCGACGACCTTTGAGTTATATGGGTGCGGATCTTGAGACGGAAGGAGAGTTTCTATCACATCTCGTCAAAAGCGTAGGACGAGTATTGCCTGTACGTCAAACAATTATCGCCTGTAGGTGAATTTTAAGAGTCAAGTTCCAGGGTCGATCAGGTGATTTGAAGGTAAATTACCCGACGGACACGAATGGATTTGTCCGTTTTTCCACCCCCGTCGTTGTGTGGGGTCCATGTCCTGAATGGACGACTGTGTTGTCCGGGAGTGTGTAAAGCTTCTTCCGTATTCCCGAAGCAAGCTGCTCGAAACTTCCTCCGGGAAGATCGGTCCGGCCGATGCTGCCGCGGAAGAGGACGTCGCCCCCCAAGACCTGGATCGGACTTTCTCGAACGATGAAGACAACGTGACCCGGAGAATGACCCGGTATGTCCACGACCTCGAAATCGATGCCAGCCAGGGAAACAACTTCTCCTTCGTCCAGCAGTCGGTCGGCAGGCGGGCTGGTGATGCTAAACCCGTAGGAAAGGCTCAAATTGGCGGCCGGGTCGCTGAGCATGATGGCATCGCCGCGGCCAATCATCAACGGGGCATCGGGGGATGCCTTCTTCATCGCCTCATTCCCGGCGATGTGGTCGGCATGGCCATGTGTGTTCAGAATGGCCTTAAGGGTTAGGCCTTTGGAATCGAGGAACTCCAGAATGAGCTCCGGTTCCAGACCGGGATCGACGACGACGGCGTCGGTTCGGCCATCTTGCCAGACCACATAAGAGTTCTCGGCAAAGGGCATGGAAACGACCGGATGGATTTTTAGCATGATCTCAATTTTATGATGAAGCCACAATTCGGAATCAGCTGAAAATAATCTTCCCTGAAAATCGGCAAGTTACTCCGCCACGACGTCTCAGTTCTGATCTAGGCTTCCTTTGGAAACAGCACCGCAAGTCCCGATGACGGGCTTCTCGCCCCATCATGGATGAGAGTATTCCAGCCCTTAAGAAAGATTTCCATGCCACCGACCCAATCCGATCGTCGCCGTGAGCGACGCAAGCTAACTCGTACGAAAACAACTGTCGCCTGCCGAAAGGGCCATGATGGACTCGGTGCCGACCTATCCCTGCGCCTGATTGATCTGAGCGACGAGGGCGCCCGCCTGATGGTCAAGGAATGGATCAATCCCCGGGCCGACGTCGAACTGAGCCTCGAATCGGTGGCCATGAATCGGCCCTTGCAAGTCGCCGGCCAGGTCGCCTGGTGTCAGCCGATCGAAAAAGGCTTCCTGATCGGCGTCAAGTTCCATGAACGCATCGATTACACGGATCTGCGGCATTTGGTTTGAGCGGAGCGACGCCGCTTCTTGCGCTCGCCTTTGGCGAGCGTCGAAGCGTAAGCTAGACGAGACTTCCCGAATGCAACCGCGTTCGGATTCTCTTCGTTCCACCTCGATCGTTGCTTCCGTGCTCGACATGGACATACATTATAACATATGTCATAATGTAGATAGTCAATTGCGCTCAAAGCATGGTTGAGAGACAAAGAGCAAATCGTAAAAAGGTAAAAGAGAAGAAAGGCCGATGCAAGCCGCTCATTGCAAAGTCCATGTCACCCGGCTGAATGATGTCGTCCCAATTCGACTGAAGTAGATGCAGTTGAGTCGTGATTCCACAAAGCAAGAGATTCTGGTAGGGGCCCGGCAATTCAGTGAGCAGAAAGCTGGCCGCAGCTTCGTGGCTGCTCCACCCAGGACCGGCAAGGAAATGAGAACAACATCGCCGGGGCTCACGATGGAACTTCTTTCTTAAAGTCGGCCGGGGAGTATTCGGGCTCGTTTGGGCCGTAGGCGCTGGCGAATTGCGATTGGCCGAATTGTCTCCATGCGTCACGCTCTTCGCGTTCGCTCAAAAATTCGGCGTAGCCAAGAACCTCTCGCAATTTGGCCTCCGGCAAAGTTGCCAGTACCTTATCAAGATTCTCCCGGATGTTCATGTTTGTTCTCCTGCCTATCTCATCTCTGTCAGAACTCTCAACTCTTATTCGATGCCACACGCGGTCGAAATTGAGAAATTGTCCAGCGCGACGGTCTT
>Ga0105046_10000483_pt1 | contig 55591 bp, 41 predicted proteins | sample MAT03_FD_78385 | JGI IMG/M metagenome (GOLD analysis project Ga0105046, IMG submission 78385) | Freshwater microbial communities from Lake Fryxell liftoff mats and glacier meltwater in Antarctica - MAT-03 (megahit assembly) | ecosystem: Environmental > Aquatic > Freshwater > Ice > Liftoff... | reverse complement strand
CGCAGCCGCGTTCGGTGATCCCTGGTTTGGCGTGGCACTGTCGTTTCGGGATGGGGTTCCAACCCTGGCCAGCGGTCTCATCGAAGGGGTTGCCGAGGCGGCGGACTTCGGCAATCCGAGGGGGCGCCAAACGTTGCACCAAAGCGCACGCAGCATCATCGAGAATGGAGGCGCCCCCGCGCTCGCCTCGGTCGTCGGTACAGGCTTCTCGTTGCACGCGGGCGCGAACGCCTACACCCTGGCCGCATCCTTCTGCCACTTCTTGTTGCAAACGCATGGTGCCGATCGGCTGCGCACCCTGTATCGAAGCGCCGGCGACTATCCAGCGGCTTACGGCAAGAACCTTTCGCAGCTCGACCGGGAATGGCGCGCCTTTTTGGCAGGACAACCCCGCGATGAAATGGGGCAGCAAGCCGCCCGGGAAATCTTCCGCGAGCCCGCGATTTTCAAAAAGGTGTGCGCGCGCTCGATCGCGGTTCGACGAGAAGAAGCACACGACCTGCGCGACGCCGATCCCGAACGCGCCATCGCCCTGCTTGAATCGGTTTGTGCGGATGATCCGGGAGAGCCCAGACACCGATTGGCGCTGGCCGAATCACTGGCAGCGGGAAATCAACGGCAACGCGCCGCCGATACGGCGCAAGCATTGTTTCAAGACGCGACCCTCACCCATCCCATCCGGGCCGGAGCCGGTGATCTGTTGGCGCGACTCCGCTACTTCCAGCACGACTGGAAGGGTGTCCAGGCGATCCTGGACGAGACCAGGCCGCTCGCAAGCAGCGAAGCGGAACTGCGAACACTGTTCGCTCGAAGCCGAGCACTGGCCGACGACACCTCTCGCAATACGATTGGTCGGGTGCTGTTCGGAGATGGACCGTCGGCTTTTACCGACCCCGGACTCGTCGTTTTCTTGCTCGGTCGGTTTGCCGAAAACAATCCATCCGAGCGGCTTGCCCCGTATCTGCTGGGACGACAGCTTGCCCGCCGCGATCCGAAACTCGCGACCGCGGAACTGCTTTCGGCCTGCCCATCCCCCCAGGACACCGGGGCAAATCCAACGGGTTTCATCCCCCTACCCGAAATCTTTCAACGCGAATGCCTGCGAGTGTTGGCGGACACGGCCTTCACTGCGGGCGATCTCGACGCCAGTCAGCGTGCAGCCGAACAGCTGTTGCCCACGGTGCAATCGGAAGCGGAACGTCTGCGCACAGAGGATTGGCTGGCCCGCATCGCGTGGAACCGTACTACGGCCCCGTAAGCGGGGAGCCCCCCGGACCTGCCATCGTCAACTCGCGATGGGGAGCCAAAACGACCCCAAGCAAGGTCAGGTTTTGGCGCGCATCGATGTGATTGGGTTCCAGTTCCAGCACGCCAAGAAAATCCCTCGAGGCCGCATCGGTCAATCCCAGTCGAAGGTTCAGCACACCGGCGAGAAATCGCAGGCCCGCATCGTTGGGCGCCAGTTTCTCGGCAATCCGCACTTCGCCAAGCGCCAGGGCAGGTTGATCAAAAGCTCGCAAGACAAGTGCATGGTTAAACCGGGCCGTGACATTGCCTGCGTCCCAGCGAATCGCCCGTTGCAAATACCATCGTGCCTGACGGCCATCCCCCATTTGCAACGCCACCGCACCGAGGTTGGCGTAGGCCTCGGCTCGAAGCCCGGGATAAAGTGCTGCTTCCTCGAACATCCGCTGCGCCGCTACGTGGTTTCCCGAGCGTGAAAAGAGCGCACCCAGCAGAAACAATGGACGCGGATCCTGCGGGGCCAAACGGTGCAACCGGGTGTACCGCGCAATCGCATCGGTATCCCGGCCACCGTTGCGCGCCAGATCGCCGGAAAGCTTCAGGGCATCGAGATGGCGAGGCTCCAGCTTCAACACGGATTCGTAGATTGCGATCGCCTTGTCGGTCATTCCGGTCGCCAGATAGGCCGCACCCAGATCCATCTGGGCATCAACGTTGTTCGCGTCGAGTCGCACGACTTCTTCCAGTTGACTGACAAGAGCGCCGCCCGCCTGACGGGCCGACAACACCAATGCGAGAACGCGTCGCGCCTTGAGATCGTCTCCGTTGAACGCGACCACGGCTTCGAGGGTTTGCTGCGCGAGGTCCAACTCGCCTTTTTCGTAGTACAGTTCGCCAAGTGTACGACGGGCGTCGATGTCAATGGGATCGAGACGGAGGACGTTGAGGTAGCGCTCGATTGCGGCCGGATCACCGGTCGAGCGATCAAGCGCCGCGAGAGATCGGTACGCCAGCGTATAGTCCGGTCGAACGTCGATCGCGAGACTGAAATGGGTGCGGGCATGCCCGGGGCGCCCCTGCAAGAGGTGCAGCAAACCGTAAAGACGTCGTGTCTCTGGGACCTGCGGATCCACGACAAGAGACCGATTGAACTCCGAAAGCGCCCGATCACTGCCACCCCTGGTGTTCTGGAGTGCGGACAACAAACCTCGCCCGTACCACAAGAATGCGTAGGGATCGCGGGAGAACGGACGGGTGGCTGCCAGACCCATCGTGGGTGTCGACAGTCCCGGAACCGACGCAAACGCTTCGACCGCGATTTGCACCGCAGCGCTTGCCAGCCCAGAACGGGCCACGGATCGTTCAGAATGCCCCACCACGCGGACGGGCGCCCCCTGCGAGTCGAGCAACACGATGTCGATGGACAACTTCACGGCCATCCCGGGCGACCGGGTGAAGCGCCCCTGCACGCGATACCGGGCGAGCGGTGTTGGCGTTTCATCGGATATCAACATCGCCGGGCCGACAAAGCGCAACGGTGTCGCAAACGCGAGCCGCTCTGCCACGGTGGCAGGCAGGGCCACCGTCATCGGCTCGAGCAAGCCCACATGCTCGACGTTCTGGAAGCGCTCAACCACAAAGCCTTGCGCGTTTTCACAAACGGCAGCCTTCGGAAGTTCCGTTCCGGCGACAGCCTTCGAAGGTTCGGCAACCGCAACCGAAGCAAGCAAGCACGAGAGTGCGCACGCGATTACACGCACGAAATTGACGATTCGCCACACACGGCCCATAGACAAATGGTGGGTGATACACGCGAGAAAACAAGTTTCCCGACACGAAAGCGGTTTATCCGTCGCTTTGTCGCCACATTTGGTCGGCTGATTCTCTCTGTCACCCTCGGCATCGCGGCACTGGCCGTCGGCCTCGTTGTCTGGGCTTACCAGGAGTTCGAGTCCGACTTGCCCACCAACTTGAACGCAGTGACGGACTACAGCCCCTTGCGGGCCAGCCATGTCCTGTCGGCCGACGGCGAGACCATCGGCGAGTTCTTTGTGGAAAAGCGCACCCTTGTCCCGATCGAAAACGTTCCTGAGGTGGTTAGACGCGCCTTCGTCGCCGCCGAAGATGTCCGATTTTTCGAGCACGGTGGCATCGACTATCTGGGCATCACGCGCGCGGCCTGGGCCAACTTGCGCGCCGGAAGCGTCATTCAGGGCGGCTCCACCATCACCCAGCAAGTCGCGAAACTCCTGCTGCTCAGCAAGGAACGTTCACTGGCGCGCAAGATCCGCGAGGCCTTGCTCGCTCACCGCATCGAAAAGCGTTTGTCCAAGAACCAAATCCTGGGCATCTATCTGAACCACGTGTACCTCGGCCACGGCGCTTACGGGATCGGGTCAGCCGCTTCTGCTTATTTCGGCAAGAACGTGGAGGATCTGTCGCCCGGCGAGGCGGCGATGTTGGCTGCCATGCCCAAGGCCCCGGGCCGCTCGACCCCCTTTGCGGACTTCAAGCGTGCCAAGGCGCGTCAACTTTACGTCATCGGCCAGATGGAGTCGTTGGGTTTCCTGGACGCCGCAGCGTCCCAGACCGCCCGTGAAGAAGCGGTGGTGCTGGTCTCCCGCGGTCGCTCGCTTCGCAACGTGGCGGCGCCCTATTTTGTCGAGGAAATTCGCAAACGCATCGCCGACGACTTCGGAGACGAGGATCTGCTGCGCGACGGTCTGCGCATTCAAACGACCCTCGACATGCGCTTGCAGCGTGCGGCCGAGGCTGCCGTGCGGAGTGGACTGGAAGAAATCGACCGCGGCCTCGGGTTTCAGGGGCCCTTGGCTAACCTTGGCGGAGCCGCGTTGAAGACCTTTCTTACGGGTCTCCCTCGCCCCCATGGCCCCCACGGATTCGATCCGGACGATCCGGAACAACAAGGCTACCTATTGACCGCGCCGGTCGTGGACCTGCCGGCTGGGGCCGGCGAAACCGACATCATTGACGCCACGCAGCCCGGGGCGATCCTGCCCGAGAAAACAGCCCGTCAGCTGGCAAATCGAGCCGGGATGCGCCGCAAGAAACCCGTTGTCGCACCAATCCCCGTGCCCGCACCGGATCCCGATACGCCCTATGTTGCAGCCATCACGATGTTTGGCTCGGACCGTCTGGAAGTTGGCTCGGGTGCCCTGCGCGCGCTCATCGAACCGAATGCTGCCCGGGAGTTGCGCCGCTTCGCCACGAGCGACGGACGAAAACTCAAGCTTGGTGACCTCATCGCCGTTCAGTTTGCAGCCGACCCTGAGCACGACAACCAGTGGCTCGCCCGGCCGGCCACCCATCCAACCGTTCAAGCCGCCCTGGTCGCGATCGATCCCCACACCGGCCATCTCCTCGCCATGGTCGGAGGATACGACTACGAATCAAGTCAGTTCAACCGGGCGACACAAGCCCGACGGCAAATCGGATCGGCCATCAAACCGTTCATTTACGCCGCTGCACTTCAGAAAGGCCTGACCCCCCTCACGATCCGCTGGGACGTGCCGGTTCGGTTCCGCACGGCCTCGGGAATCTGGGCGCCGCACAACTATCGACCCGAATATCTGGGTCGAATGACCCTCCGAACGGCACTCGAAAAAAGCATCAATACCGTTGCAGTCCAACTTACGGCTGAACTCGGCGTGGTTCGCGTCATCGAGCTAATGCGAAAATCCGGTATTCAGTCGAAGCTTCCGCACCAGTTGTCTTTGGCGCTCGGGACCGCGGATCTCAGCCCTTCCGAACTTGCTTACGGCATCGCCAGTTTTCCCGCAGGCGGCAAACACGTCGAGCCTATCTCGATCCTTCGCATCCTCGATGGTGACCGCAATCCGCTGAAAATCGCGCCGGCAGCCCGTCCTGCCGGAATGGATCGTGTCGTCGATCCCGAAGTGGCCTACATCATCACCCATATGATGGAAGCCGTCGCCGAAAGCGGTACCGCGAAGAAGGCCAAGGCCCTGGGCCGGCCCGTCGCGGGAAAAACTGGGACCTCGACTGGATTCCGGGATGCCTGGTTTGTCGGCTTCACGCCAGAATTGCTCTGCATTGTATGGGTTGGTCGCGACGACTTCACGCCCATCGGCCACGACATGACCGGTGGCAAGACGGCTTTGCCGATCTGGATGCAGTTTATGACCGAAGCCCTCAAAGGGCGACCGGTGCAAGACTTTAAGCCGCCGGCAGACACCCTTTTCGTTCGCGCCGACCCCGTGACGGGGATGCCCGCACTGCCGACCGACCGAAAGAGTCGGCTGATTCCGTTTCGCCGGGGAACACTCACCCCGGCCTTTCGCCGACCCGATGCCGACGCAAGATTCAACGCAGCGGCGTTCTAGCGTGTCACCCAATCGGAACCAAGTCCCGCGTCGCACCCAAAAACCCCGGTAAAATTCCCCCGTTAATCGTGAATGCGCGTCGTGTCTTCTCTTGACACAAATGACGCGATCGATAAGATACCGACCGGCGTCAAGGTCTAATCGGACTTCGAGCGCATTGGATCGATTCAACCCAGAGTCGTACCAGTCGATACCAGGTCTCTCAAAACGAATTAGCTGGAACAAAACTGGGTGATAACCACGGCGGGATGCATTGCCCGCGGAGGACGAGATGCAAGGACTTGCTGAGTTTCTGGAAAAGGGCGGATTCTTTATGTACATCAACCTCGTCGTATCGGTGGTCGTTATCGCGATCATCATCGACAGGGCGATCTTCTTCTTGGCCAAGACCAGCGTGAATGCCCGCGCCTTCCTGGAACAGATTCGGAAGCTCGTGGTTGCCAACAACGTGGACCGTGCTGTGAAGCTCTGTTCCGCGACGCAGGCACCCGTTGCCCAGGTCGCCCGCGCTGGTTTGCAGCGCATGCACCGTGGCGAACTTGCGATCGCTCAATCGATCGAAGAAACCCTCCTCGATGTGACGCCTCTCTTGAAGAAGCGCATCCAGATCTTGTGGTCGATGGCAAACATCGCAACCCTCATCGGTCTGCTTGGAACCGTCGTGGGTCTGATCAAAGCGTTCAGCGCCGTTTCGGCTGCCAAGCCCGAGGAACGTACCGCCCTGCTTGCAGACGGTATCTCCGAGGCACTCAACAACACTGCAATGGGTCTGTCCATCGCCGTTACCTGCATCATCGCCCACGCGTTCTTGAACGCAGCGTCGAAAAAGCAGGTTTCTGACCTGGAAGCCTTCGCCATGAAGCTTGAGAACTTGCTCGCCGATGCTGGCAAGGGTGGCGGCGCCGCGCAGGGCTAGTCCTTGCGCCATTTCGCTGATCTCAAACTCAGGGCGGGACGACGATGACCAGAAAACAAGTTCGGGCTCAAATGCGCAGATTGCGCAACGAAAACGAGGAAGCCGAGGAAGAAAACGGCGAGATCAACCTCGTGCCCTACATGGACATTGTTACCAATATCATCATCTTCTTGCTCGCCTCGGTGGTCAACGCCGCCCCGCTCGGCAACGTCAATGCAACGTTGCCAGCGTTGAGCGGCGGTGGTGCAGGCGCTGCGGAAGAACCTGAAAAGCCCCCGTTGAATCTCACGGTGACGGTTGGCGCTTCGGGCTTCACCGTTGCAGCCTCTGGTGGCGTGTTACCGGTAATTCCCAAAAAGGGCAACGAGTACGACTACCCGGCTTTGACCGTAAAGCTCAAAGACATCAAGAAAGAGTTCTCGGACGAAACCAAGGGCACTTTCAACGCCGACGCAACCATGCCCTACACCGTCGTCATCGAGACCCTCGATGCAATGCGTGAGGACTCCGAAGGAAAGCCGCTCTTCCCCGACATCACGTTCGCGGCGGGGATTCAGTAGCCATGAGCGAACAGCACAGCACCGATACCATTGGCCGCCTCGAAGGTAAAAAGGCGGTGCGGCAGTTTGCCCGCCGTTTGGCCGAGCCTGACACCATCCGCGATCTCAACATCACGCCCATGATGGACATGATGACGATCATCTTGGTGTTCCTGCTGAAGAGCTTCTCAGCTTCGTCCTTGACTGTGCCCTTCGATGACAACCTGAAGGTGCCGTCATCGGCCACTCAGTTGTCGCCAAAGCAGGCTTTGTCGATCACCATCAGCAAGAAGGTGGTCATGGTTGAAGGCGATGCGATTGCGCCAGTCAATGGTGGCAAGATCGACCCCAACCTCAAGCGAGATGGCGAGAACGGGTACTACGTGACCCCGCTCGTCGGGATTCTCGAAAAGTACGCCCGCAAGGAACAAAAGGTTGCGGAACACATGGGCCAGGAGTGGGACAAGCAGCTGATGGTGGTGGCGGATGTGACGACGCCCTATCGTTTGTTGGTCGAAATCCTGTACTCGTGTGGCCAGGCTGGATACACAAACTACCGCCTGCTGGTCCTCAAGAAAAAAGAGTAACAGCTGGCGCTTCGTTAGCTGAGCGTCGAAATGAAAACAGCACTGCGATCCCCGCACCTCGTTCAGAGTGTGCACAAGTGGGGTGCCGGGTTGGCAGCCCTGGTGCTTTCTGCAACTGCCTGGTTCTCGTCGGCCCACGCCAATGAGACCGCTCACCGTCCTGGCGGGGAGGCCAATCTGATCCTGCCGGATCTTGGCAGCGTGAACTTCCTCGGATCGATCCCCGGCGACAAGCTTCTGCTCGGCGGGCTCGTTGTGGCATTGCTGGGGTTGGCATTCGGTCTCGTGATCTACGGACAGTTGAAACGGTTGCCGGCTCACAAGAGCATGCTCGAGATTTCGAACATCATCTGGGAGACCTGCAAGACCTACCTCATCACGCAGGGCAAGTTCATCCTGTTCCTTGAGCTCTTCATCGGCACGATCATCGTCGTTTACTTTGGATTGCTCGCGCAGCTTGGTGCGGTGAAGGTCGCCGTCATCCTGATGTTTTCGCTCGTGGGCATTGCGGGCAGCTACACGGTCGCCTGGTTCGGGATCCGGGTGAATACCTTTGCCAACTCCCGCGCGGCATTTGCCAGCCTCAGAGGTAAACCTTACCTGTGCTACGCAATTCCACTCAAGGCCGGCATGTCGATCGGCATGTTGCTCATCAGCGTCGAGCTGTTCTTGATGCTGGCGATCCTGCTTTTTATTCCGGGCGATTTTGCGGGGCCTTGTTTCATCGGCTTTGCGATTGGCGAATCCCTGGGAGCCTCGGCCCTGCGGATCGCGGGAGGCATCTTCACCAAGATCGCGGACATCGGCTCGGATTTGATGAAGATCGTCTTCAAGATCAAAGAAGACGACGCGCGCAATCCCGGTGTCATCGCCGATTGCACGGGCGACAACGCAGGTGACTCGGTTGGCCCCAGTGCCGATGGTTTTGAGACCTACGGTGTGACCGGTGTTGCGCTTATCTCGTTCATCTTGCTTGCCGTCCCCGATTCCACCACCCAGGTTAGCCTGCTCGTCTGGTTATTCGCGATTCGCGTCGCCATGGTCATTGCGAGTGGCGCAGCCTACCTCATCAACGAAACCATCACGAAGGCTCGCTATGCCAACGCCGACGTGATGAACTTCGAGGCGCCGTTGACCCAGCTCGTCTGGATTACGTCCCTTGTCTCCGTCGCCATCACCTACGCCGTTTCCTACCTTCTCATTCACGATCTGGGCGACGGGACGTTGTGGTGGAAGCTTTCGACCATCATCACCTGTGGCACGCTTGCTGGCGCCGTCATCCCGGAGATCGTCAAGATCTTCACCTCGACCTCATCGCAACACGTCGACGAGGTCGTGACCGCCTCGCGCGAGGGGGGCGCATCGCTGAATATTCTGGCTGGCCTCACGGCAGGCAATTTCAGCGCGTACTGGCTCGGCCTCGCCATCGCAGCTCTGATGGCCGTTGGCTATGGCGTCAGCAGCATGGGCCTTGGCGCCATCATGACGGCCGAAGCGGTCTTTGCCTTCGGCCTGGTTGCATTTGGATTTCTGGGGATGGGACCGGTGACGATCGCGGTGGATTCATACGGACCGGTGACCGACAACGCACAGTCGGTCTACGAGCTTTCACTGATTGAGACGTTGCCGAACATCACGTCGGAAATCGAAAAGGATTTCGGGTTCACACCGAAGTGGGAACTTTCCAAGGCCTTGCTCGAAGAGAACGACGGCGCCGGTAACACCTTCAAGGCAACGGCCAAGCCCGTATTGATCGGAACGGCGGTCGTCGGCTCAACCACGATGATCTTCTCGATCGTGATGATGCTGACCCATGGTTTGCAGCCCGAGCTGATGCAGAACCTGTCGATCATGCACGCGCCCTTTCTCCTGGGGCTGATAGCGGGTGGCTCGGTTATTTATTGGTTTACGGGGGCATCGACGCAGGCCGTCTCGACCGGAGCCTATCGCGCGGTTGAGTTCATCAAAGCGAACATCAAACTCGATGGCACACAGAAGGCCTCCATCGCGGACAGCAAGCGCGTGGTTGAGATCTGCACGCAATATGCGCAAAAGGGCATGTTCAACATCTTCCTTGCGGTGTTCTTCTCAACCCTCGCCTTTGCGTTCATCGAGCCGTACTTCTTCATCGGTTATCTGATCTCCATCGCACTCTTTGGTCTCTTCCAAGCGGTCTTCATGGCGAATGCCGGTGGCGCCTGGGACAACGCCAAGAAAATCGTCGAGACGGAACTCAAGGAACGAGGAACGCCCCTTCACGATGCAGTGGTCGTGGGTGATACCGTTGGTGATCCGTTCAAGGACACCTCGTCCGTTGCGATGAATCCCGTCATCAAATTCACCACCCTCTTCGGGATGCTCGCCGTGGAGATGGCCGTCACGCTTGCGCCCGGGCTTGCACACATCCTCGGCGCGGCATTCCTGGCCATCTCGATGTACTTCGTTTGGCGCTCGTTCTACGGGATGCGCATCCGTACCAGCCGCGAAAAACATCAGACGACGGCCTGAGACGCGTTTGCGCGAAGACCCGGGCACAACGGGGGGTGTATCCTGCCTGAATGCCGCCCCTTTCTGTGTTGCCCCCGAGTGAAAACCTGCAAGCTTTGCGACGCAACGTTCAGGAAATGAACGATTTGTTGGCGGCTGGAGCCACGAATTTCGTGGCACTCGCAAAGTGCTTTCAAGGTGCGGCGGTTGCGCTGCTGGCCACCCTGGAAGAAAACCAAAGCAGCAGCCTGCGCTTTGCCGCGGTCGCCAAGGCCCTCGATCTCAAAACGCCCAAGTCAAAGTTGGAAGCTTTCGTCCGCGACGTGTGAACCAAGGAGCACGGTGGCGCTGATGGACTTTGCTCAATGCCGCAAGCTTCGCGCGGTCGAAGCGGGTCGTATTCAGCGACCGCGCAAGAAGGCGGCGATCGGGCGTGCGAACGGTAGCACGGCGGCGACGAGCAATCCGCTGCCCACAACGCCCAACCAGGCCTGTGCGTCTGCGGGACCGCGGAACAACCAGGAACAGGCAAGTCCAATGCAGCCGCCTGCGGCCAGCACCAATACGCCGGCGCTGCGCATGCGCGTGTGCAAGGCAAGGCCGGTCACAGCCAGCAGGGGCACCACGATGGCGAGGAAGCCAAGCGAACGGGATCCCATCGCAGCAAGCCCTTCCTGTCGGGGTGCCAGCGCCCAAAACACAAGCAGCGGCAAGGATCCGGCGGCTCGCGTGACCGTTTTGCCGATCCGAGCGGCACCGTGTTCGTCTAGTTCGTACCGCTGCCGCCAATCCTGCCGGGCATCGTAGAGGGCTGCGACCTTGTCTCCGCTCAACATCAACACGACGAGCAAATGCATTCCGGTAAAGATCATGAATAGCGGCGCGAAATTCTGCAGCAGCATCCCCGCGCCCACCAACGTTCCCCACCAGCCGAGGCCCTTGGCATACCAACGACCCCAGAACCACTCGGAACCGACGCCTAGAAAAGCGACGAGGTAGCACGCTGCAAGGCCGAACAACACCGGCTGCCAGGAGGGCTGCGCCACGACGAGCGCCATGAACGTGTATTGCACGACGAAAAAGCCAAGCGGCAAGAGCGCCACTGTGCGGCTCAACCGCTCAACGCTGACTCCACCAAACAACTTCGCGAGGCTCTCTTTGACCTTCGCCAACCACTTCATGTTGGACAGTATAAACCGGACCGGGGGACAAAGCCCGACCGGCCGGTTTTCGGGCGTCTACAGCAGCCGCAACTCGACGCGGCGGTTCTTCCGGCGGTTCTTTTCGCCAATATTCGGAACCTTGGGCTGCGATGCGCCCTTCGGGGCCACGTTCATGCGACCCGGGTCGATCCCTTGCTTGCGAAGGTACGAAACAATGGCCTCGCCCTGCTTTTCGGTCAGGGCCATCGCCTTGTCCGGGCCGATGCCGCTGTCGTGGTGGGTCTGTATTTCGAGGCGGCGGATTCCCGGATGGGTCACGAGGGCATCCACCACCTCGTCAAGAACAGCCTCTGCCTTGGGCGTCAGTTGATCGGTCTCACCTTTGAAGGCGATACCGCCACCACCGGAAAGGGCCTTCTTGCCAACGCTCACAGTGCCGCGACCCACCCGCTTCCGCAGGACGAATGCCACGGGTTGAGTGTAACCATCGCGGACCGTCACCTGCATTTCACGTTGCAGGTGGCCGCCCGCATCCGTGCGAACCTGGTAGACGCCCGGTGCGACGCGAATCGTGAAGGCACCGGAGGAATCGGCCGTCGCCTTGGCATCCGAAGGTCCAGAGAAGATCACGTCGCCTGCGACGCCACTGCCCGTGGTGCTGGTGATCTTGCCTGAGAGCTCGACATCGGTGATGGACGGAACGAGCGCAACGCGAACTTCCGTCGACATCGCGGCGGCAATCTCGGCGCGAACGGTCTGAGGGGCAAACCCCGTTGCCGTGATCTCAAGATCGACCTCGCCGGGCGGCAAGGGATGACTCTGGAAGGCTCCATCTGGATCGGTTGCAACGCGCGACTGCGGTCGACCCGCCACGCCGATGATTGCACCCGAGACCGGAACGCCACCATTGGCGCTGACCACAGAACCCGTCGCAACGCCCTCGTTGGTGGCGCCCGCCGCGGCTGGCGATTCGTCCTGCGCTTCAACCTTGCGGGTGATGATACGCGTGCGACCGATGCGGTTGAGATCGATCGGCAACATGGCACCCAGGACGATGTTGTACGGCGCCATCGGCGTACCATAGGGGAAACCGACCGAGCGGACACCGATATCCACGGCGAGTTCCAGCGCAAAACCCGAGGGCAGCAACGCGCGCACGCCCACCGTGGCCCACTGCTGGTCCCGGTTGTTGATGCACTTTGAGCCGCTGCACCTGGGCGTGTCGTACTCGGCGAAGGCGGGGTTGGCGTCGGCCGTGACGGCCTCGAGGTGATACTCGGCGAAGGGAAGAACAAAAAGATTCGGCGCAACGGGATCGAGCGGGACATCAAAGCCAATCGCACTGCGAAACCGGTTTTGCGCGATGCCGAAAGCGAAGCTTGAAACCAACTCGGAAGACTGCGTGATACCTTTGTAGCTCTGCAGGCTGGACGAGTTGTCGATGTAGTAGCCAAGGTTGATGTGCGTGCGCAACGGAATCTGGCTGCGCTCCTTGAAATCAAACGACGCGATGCCCTTGAACCACAGTGAGGTGGCCGAGGGATCGAGCGAAAGACCCGCAACGGATGAAAGCAAGCGCAAGCCCAACTCGCCGCCGATCGATACGCCCGTGCCGATCGGCTGCGCGTATTTTCCGCCCAACATCAGATCGCCAATCGACTTGATGATTTCGGGATCAACCCGGTTGGCTTCGCTGATGCATGTGCCGCCCACGCAAACACGACGATTGCGGTTCGACGAGCCGAAGAATCCGCCGAACAATTCTAGGTGTTCGATGGGCGTGTAACCCAGCACGAAAGTGCCCTGAATCCGAACATCCTCGTCACCCTTGATGAGCACGTCGGTGCCACTGAAGTATTCCCCACGAAATCCGAGACGCAGGTGGTTGACCGGTCCCGTATCGGCGGTCGACACGCGCAACAGACCCACCGGACCCGAGAGCGATGGCAGCGCGTTCAGGTGCAGGCTGACATCCTCGGGCAAGTACTGGTCCTCGGTGGCGGTATCCGTTGCGGCCGAGCCCTCGGCGTTTGCCGCACCCTCTGCCGCTGCCTCTGCTTCCGCAACCGGGGCAGGCGTTTCGGCCGAAACCTCTGCCGTGGCCGAATCCGGGGCGGCATAGTCGTCTGCGGCAGCCACAGGAGCAGCCTCGGCCGGGGCAGCCGCAGGCGCAGCAGGTGCCGGAGGTGCCGCTGCGGGGGCCATCCAGTCGGCGTCGGCCGGGGGAGCGACGGCGCCGGGGGTCAGAACATCATCTGGGTCAGCGGGCGCTTTGACGGGGGCCTGAGCGAAAGAAAGCGGCGAAAACACCAGTAAACACGCCAAAGTTCCCGAGATATGGATGAAAGCTCGTTGGGTCATGAAGTCGCTACTCCGAGTCAAGCGCAGGGTTATTGTTCGCCAAGACATTACACGCCCTTGCCCTCCAATGGGAATAGACGCTAAAAGTGTCGTCTCCACCAGAAACCCAACAGACGACCATGGCAGCCGAGGACGAATCGTTTCGCAAACAAGTTGAAGAAGTGGCCTTTATGGTCCACGCGGCCGAAGATCGCAAAGACGATCGGGAGTTCTTGACCAAGGTGCACCTGGCGGTCGAAGAGATCGGCCAGCGGTACCAAGCGCTCGAGGTCACCCTGTCCGAGATGGACCGGATGAAGCTGGACCGCAATTTCGGCCGAAAAGTGCGCGATCTGCGCCGACTGGCCACGTTGCTGCCGCGCATCGCATCGATTTCCGCGAGCACGCCGGATCGTCGAGCGGGCATATCGGAAGTGGGCGAACGCATGATTACCGGTGTTTCCTGGCGCCACAGTGGCGCAGTCACCGCGCGCAAGGGTGCCACGGTTGGTGACGACATTGATGCCTGGTGTGGCGTCTGCAAGGAATCCACGAACCACAACATCGTTGCCATGGTTGGAGCCGACCCCAAACAGGTGGTGTGCGGCGTCTGCAAGGCGCGCCACACCTACCGAACCGGCCCCGCCCGCGCACCCGCAGCCGAGGCCGCCAAGACCTCTGTAGCGTCGCACGATCGTGCGATCACCCAGCGAGCCGAAGAACGGGATCGCGTGGAAAAGGCGAAGAAACAGGCCGCGAACGACGCCATCTACGCCGCAACGGATGTCATCGACTTCGATCCCAAGCGCCGTTACCGGGTCGGTGAAGTGCTTCACCACCCCGATCACGGTCGGGGCAAAATTGAAACCGTACTACGATCCAGCTTGCTCGTGCGATTCGCGGCCAGCGGACTCAAGTCCGTCATGCTGATGTAGCACCCCTAGTCGGCGTCGATCTGTTCCAGAATGCGCTTCAACAGACCCTCTACCATCAGGTTTCGTGCGGAAGTATCGTACTTGCTTGCACGATAGCCGCCCTGGATCTCCTCGAAACGGATTCGGGTTTGCTCGATCAACTCCCGGTAAGGTCCAACCTTGGACATGACCTCGCGCTGGTTCTTGATCAGATAGCCGACCGCCGACGCGATGGCCGCCGCCGTCAAGACCAGTCCAAGCGGACCCGCCAGGAAGTACTTCAGCGCCAGGCGCAAAGCCACAACACTGGCCGCGCCGATGGCAGCTTTCTTGAAGCCCGATCCGTCTTTCACCGAATCGGTCGCGATCCCTGTGATCTGCCCGGAGGCCATCACAAGCGCGATAAAGTTCCCTTTCCGTTGCTTCCAACCCCGGTCGTAGTACTCGCGCACCGCATGGCGCAAGAAGGCGTCATAGTCGTCGTACACTTCGTCCCGTAAAGCCGCCGACTGGTCGTTTTTCTGAGGTTCTTCGGTCTGCATCCCAATAGCCGCCTTCAGGATGATGTTACCACGCAGCGTTGAGAGCCGCCCCGGCGCAAGCCCAAGCTGTTAGGATTGCGAGGTGACTGGCTTCGACGCGCCCGTTTTCGTGGGTCGAAAGGGTTTGCTGGTGGCAAGCCTTGTTGGGGCTACCCTGATCGTACCCTTGCACGCCCGGGCCGGTCTCGACCTCGAAACCCTGTTCAAACAGGGCGAGTACGAAAAAGTCGTGGCCGAAGCAAAGAAGCGGCCAGGATCGGGTGCATCGGCCGTTGCCAGGACCATCCACGCCGCCCGGGCCGAAATGGCGCTGGGACGAGTCGATGAGGCAAAGCAGCGCCTCCAAATCGCGGCGACAAGAGCCCCCACCCATCTTCCCTTGCGCGCCGCCATGCTAACCGTGACGGACGCCCTCGGTGACCGGGCGCAACTCGCCTCCCTCGTCGCGCAATTGATCGCCGACTGGCCCGAAAGCCGACAACAGCGGGCCAGCGTCGCAGAGCTTGTTGCGATGGGAAACGCACTGCGTTTCGCCAATGACTTCAACCGCGCGAACGAACTGTTTCGTCAGGCCACGATCAAGGCAGGGCGGGCGGCCGAGCCACAAATCGCATGGGGCGGGTTGCTCCTTGAAAAGCACGCCCTCGTCGACGCCGATCGAAGCTTTTCGGATGCGCTGTTGGCAGATCCCCGCAACCCGGACGCGCTCGTGGGTTCAGCCCGCGTCGCGGTGGACCGAAACTACGACCGCGAGCAAGCCATCATTCTTGTCGCCCGGGCGCTGAAAGAGAATCCAAGGCACGGATCCGCCCTCGCAATGCGAGCGGAACTTGAACTGGATGCCGGCGCCTTCGACGAAGTCCGTGCGACGGTTTCGGAAATGGAACGCACCAATCCCGGTTCATCCGACGCCGCCTGGATCCTGGCCGCGCTCGAACGACTGGTCGGCAATGAGATCGGCTATCGGCTGCAACGCGATCGCTCGCTTGCGACAAAACCGCACGACGCGCGTTTTTTCGCAGCCGTTGCTGAGGCGCTGGTCCGCCACCGCCGATACGAGGACGCACGCACCGTCGCGATACAGGGCGTGAACGTCGATGCCCGCAACGCGCGTTGTCTGAGCGTCCTTGGCACCACGTTATTGCGCATGGGCGAAGAAAACGAAGGCCTGGGGTACCTGAGGACGGCCTTTGCCGTGGATCCGTATGACACGAGAACCTTTAATCAGCTGGAGCTTTTCGAGAAGACCATCCCACAGAAATACACTGTGTACGCCACCGCCCATTTTCGCCTTCGCATCGAGAAACACACCCGTGCCGCGATCGAGCACGTCGTGGCACCCTTTTTGGAGGAGGTGTATGCGCGCTACGCCACACGGTACGCGTACACCCCCGACAAACCCATCGTCGTCGAGCTCTACGGAAAACCCGAGGATTTCGCGGTACGAACGGTTGGTTTGCCCAGTCTTGATGTCGAGGCGGTTTGCTTTGGCCGGGTCATCACCGCGCACGCGCCGAATCTCGCCAACGGCAGTTGGGGCATGATCCTGGCGCACGAGCTTGCGCATGTGTTTGCGCTCGGGCTCGGCAAAGAGCGTGTACCCCGTTGGTTTACCGAGGGGCTAGCCGAGGTGGAAACGATGCACCTCCATCCCGCATGGACGCGACGCGAACACATGGTGCTCTTCGGGGCCATGAGCCAGGGACGCATTCCTTCGATCGGAAACCTTTCACGCGCGTTCATCGATGCGCAAACACCCGAGCAGGCGATAGCGGCCTACATGGTCTCGGCCCATGCCGTCTCATTCCTCGAGCGGCGCCACGGCTTTGCCAAACTTCGACAGGCACTGGTCGATTTTGGGAACGGGATGTCCGGAGAATCGGTGCTGAACCGCATCACAGAAACCGAACGGACCCAGATGGACACCGCCTTCACGAAAGAGCTTGCGGAACACTACCAGTACCTGCGAACGCAGTTCTTGCCCACGGTTACCGAGCTATATCCCCGTGACGAGGCCGATATGCGCGCACATAAACTCGGGGCGAACGCGGCCGATCGCGCCCGGGCGGGACTGTCGGCGATGGCCGACGGCGACACTGCGGCTGCAAAACAATGGTTGCTTCTGGCCAGACCGAAACCGAAGGCCGACGGTGCTGCTCCCGATCCACTCGTTTCGTTTTTGGAGGCGACCATCGCAGATCGCGATCACGATCCTGCGGCGATTCGAGCGGCGCTATTGCCCCTTCTTGAGGCCGGCATCGAGGGCTACGATCTGCGCACACGCCTCGGATTGTCTTCGGTCGAAACCGGCATTCTCGTCGATGCCGAACACCACTTTCTGCGTGCCACCGAACTTGCCCCTGAACAACTTGAGGCCTGGGTGTTCCTGGCACGCCTCTACGAACGAACCAATCGACCGAGGGAACAACTGCACGCGCAAACACGGGCTTTTCTGCTCGATCCTCAAAATGCGCGCCTCGGCAAAGAGATCGTGACCGGTGCCCTGGCGCTGCACCGGTATGAACGCGTGCTCGAAATTGCGCCGCTGGTCGTATTCATCGATCCGTCGGACGCCGAATTGCAAGCGGCACACGGACGCGCCCTGCGCAACCAGGGAGATTACCCGCGGGCCGTTCAGGCTTACGAACAGGCCCTCCAGCTATCGCCCAGGAACCCTGAAGGCATTCGGGCCGCCCTGGGCGAGCTCTACACCCTGACCGGGGTCGTCAAGCCGAAAACTACTGCAAAACCTCGGAACTGATTGCGGCCGGAACACCGGTGGACGCGGTCGACGACCCGGTCGACGGTTTTTCGAGCGGAAAGACGAGGCCAAAGACCGATCCCTTCCCTGCCGGACTCTCAACCGTAACACGGCCACCGTGATCCACGACAATCTGTTGCACGAGCGCAAGGCCAAGACCTGTCCCCTTTTTCTTGGTCGAAAAGAAGGGATCAAAAAGTTGCGGAAGGTTGTCGGCATCGATCCCGGAACCCGAATCGCCGATCCGAACGTGAACCTCGTTGCCCACCTTCAAAACGGCCACCGTGATCTGACCGCCGTCGGGCATCGCCTCGCGCGCGTTGCGGACCAGATTCAGCACCGCCTGACGCACCTGCCCCTCATCCGCATTGACCTCGGGCACCTCCGCCGCCACCGAAATTGAAACCGTTACGCCTGCTCTTTCAAGCTCGGCTCGGGCAAAGGCGAGAACGGAATTGACGATGGCACCCATATCTTCCGGCTCGCGAGTACCCCGCGGTAACCGCACGAAACGCAGGTAATTTTCGGTGATCTCACTCAGTCTGTCCACCTCACGAACGATAGCCTGGAGTTGGCCGAGCGACTCGGGTCGACCGGTTGCGAGATCGTCGGCAAGCAACTCGGCGTTGAGGCCGATCGAAGCCAGGGGATTGCGAATCTCGTGGGTGATCTGCGCCGCCATTCGACCTATCGTCGCAAGCTGCTCGGAACGGATCAGGCGTTGCTCACGTTCTTTGATCGCCGCAGACATCACGTCGAACTCTCGTGCCAAGTCGCCTATTTCGTCTTGCGAATGCACCTCGATGCGCTGGGCGTAATCGCCACCGGCAACAGCGCGGGCTCGTTCGCGCAATACCCGCAGGGGCCGCAACGTCCGCATCATGGATAGCGCAACACCGAGCGCGACAAACAACCCGGCACCGGCCATCAAGAGCGCCAGATTGCGGGCGCTTTCCTCGTCGATCCGCATGAGCGTCGCAATGGTACGGCTTTCCCCCCGGATGCTCCGACGCGTCCGGTCCATGTGATAGATGAGGGTCGTCAGCTTGGCCACGAAGGCCTGTCGACTTTCGTCGTCTTCGCTCGCCTCGAAAGCCGCGAGTCCGTCTGCAACCAACCCCAGCCGGGTCTGCAGTTCGACGATTTGAACTCGAAAGGCATCGGCCCCCTCGATGGGTGAAAACCATTTGCCGCTTTCCCCGCCCTGATACCGGTCGAGTGTTTCCAGCGCCGAGGCCACCTGCCTCCGGGCGAGGACGAAGGCAAGCGGGCGCTTGGGGTCAGGCCGTCTCACGACCGTCGTCGGCACGCTTTGCAATTTGCGCCAGGCATCGTCGAGGTCGGCCTGAACGTCAAACAGCGTCTGGCTCGCCACGACGCGAGAACGCGCCCGGTACATATAAACCAGGGTGAGAACGCTCGACGCCAGGAACACCGTGGCCAGCACGGTGTAGGCGACAAAAATCTTGCCCGAAACCGAAAGGCGCATGGGTTACGGTCCGACGCGGGACAGCCGCCATGAGCGTAGCGCAAACCCGCGCCGAGCGCCTTTTCTTCGTACCCAACTGTCCCGCCACCAAAGGATCCGCAGTCGGACCGCCGAGTGTCATTGACAACGCCCGCGTGCATAGCGAACATCCCGCGGAGCCCATGAAACGAAGTCCCTTTTTACTAAAATCGCTCCTGCTGACCGCCCTGGGGCTGTGCGCAGGATCGCCAGCTGCCCGGGCGGCAGAAACCCTTTCGGTTCTCGGCATTGAGGCCGAAGACCCTGCAAACGAAAGACTCGCGACCACGCTGACGACAGCCTTGCGCAAGGAAATCGGGGCAACCGAGGGCTACAAGGTGGTCCCCGGTCGAGACTTGGTCGAGGTCAAGCTTATCTTTTCCTGCCCCGACGAATCCCCTTCTTGCATGGTACAGGCAGCGGCCAGCCTTAACGCATCACAGATCGTCTTCGGCACAATCGGAGGCGGCGCCACGGGCGAAACGATTGTCACGCTCAAGTTGCTCGACGCCCGCAAGGGACGCATCGTCTCGTTTCTGTCCGAGCCCATTGCTGCGAACCAGAAATCGGCCGCCGCATTGCAAAGCCCGGTTAAGAAATGGTTCGCCTCGCTAACCGGCCGAATCATTTTGGGTTCAATACGTATTCGCAGCACATCCGTGGGCGCCACGATCGCGGTTGACGGGGTTCCCTCGGGCGTCACCACCGACGGGGCGGTCGAAGTCGATTCCGTTACCCCCGGCGATCACACCGTGGCCGTGACCAAGCGGGGCTTCGCCCCCTTTGAGACCGGTGTGACGGTTGAGGCTGGCAAGGCTGTCGACGTCCACGCAAAGCTGGTCGACGAAGCTGGCGCCGTCGTGCCACCAACGGCAACCTCTGCGACCGAGTTTGACCTTGGAGAAAAGCCCACGGAACACAGCGCAACGACCATCGGAGCCTGGAGCGCCGCCGGTATCGGCGTTGTGTCGATGGCGCTTGCCATCAAATTCGGCCTCGATGTTCTGCAATTTAACAAGGATCTGGATCCCTATCGCCAGTTCCCGTGCGATAGCGATAGCGGTAAATGCGACATCAACGGCAACGAGATTGAGGTGGATCCCAGTCTCAGCAAGTCCGAAGTCGCAGCAATGGAACGGCAACGCAGCAAGGAAGTCCAAAGCCTGAAAGACGACGGTGCCCAGGCGACCACGTTGCAGTACGTATTCTGGGGCGTCACCGGTGCGATGGCCGTCACAAGCGGCGTGCTCTTCTATCTGGCTGCCGACAAAAACGACGGCGACGACAGCGACAGCGCCTCCAGCGGCCACAACCTGACCATCGCACCAACCATTCAGCCCGGCGGCGCGGGATTCGTGGGACGGTTTACGTTCTAGGCAACTACCTTCGGGGCGGCGCCCAGTTGAACGCCAGCCGGATCAACAATTCGAAGATTCGGTCCGGAACCATCAATCGTACCACGCAGGCAAGGGTCGAAAACGGCCCCACCCTCCAGCGCAGCGCCGGATTGGGATCGGTGCCCGCACGAAAGATGGTGTCCGCCACCGCATCGACACGCGCGCGGGGAATGGCGCCGAGGCGTTCACGATAGCGTGCAAGCAACGGTGCATACGGTGAATCGGCGCGGGTCGACGAAATGACCTGGGACTGCTTTCGATGCAACTCGGTCTCGAACGAGCCCGGTTCAACACAGGCGACGCGGATCCCAAAAGGGGCAACCTCGTAGCGCAAGGTTTCGGTAAGCGCCTCCACGCCAAACTTCGATACCTGATACGGACCCACCATGGGCAGAGCCGTGCGCCCGTTGGTCGAACTGATGTTGACGATGGCGCCGTCCCCACGTGCACGCATCGCGGGCAACACCGCGCGAATCACTCGGTGTACGCCGATGACATTGGTCTCAAGCTGTGCACGCAGTTCGTCCGGTGTGGTTTCTTCGAGCGCGCCAAAACAGTAGAACGCCGCATTGTTCACAACAATGTCGATGCGACCTTCGTTTTCAGCCAAGATGGCCGCGACGGCGCCAGAAACACCGGCATCGCTTGTCACGTCGAGGATTGGCGTTGTCAGCGCCCAGGATTTTGCGTTCGCCTCCGCTAGCAATTCCTGGTCGGCGGAAGGATTGCGCATGCTCGCATAGACGCGATAACCACGCCGGGCGAAGAGGCGTGCGACCTCGCGGCCAATGCCACTCGAACAGCCTGTGATGAGAACAACGGGCCTGGAAGGGGTGCTGGACATAACGGGTTTCCTCAGAACGGCAACGAGTATCCGGCCTGCAACAGGTGAGCGTCGCCGTAACGCGCACTTTGAAACAATCGTCCATACGAAAGCTCGGCCGCACCCTCCGAGAACCATCCCAAAAATGGGATCCCCCGAAACACGTGCAGCTGCCACCAAACGTTCAGCTGTGGGATCTGCGTTGTCAGATCGCCGTACTTTACGTCCGCCGAGTGAAAGCGTGAAATCGGTCCGTAACACTCCGAGCTTCCACCCGCCAAACCGCTGCTGTTGCACCAAAAGTCCGCCGGACTTTGGACGTGCAAACGATACGAAAACCGCAACTCGACGTTGCGGTGAACCATCCAGTACGCGCGAGCCTCAGTCGTGTGCCCCTGCAGGCCCCAGGGCTCGGGGTTGTAGTTGTCCGTCAGCGGACCTCGGTCGACATAAAATCGATAGAAGCCCTGAAGACCCACGTTTAGGTCAGAAATGTAATACGCCATTCGCGCACCGAGGACGTGACGCCAACGTTTTGTTGGAACCATCGGCCGACCGCGATTTGGCGTATCCAGATAGGGATTGGCTTGATAGCCGTCGAGCCACGAGGTCTCGTACAGAACCTGCGCGAGAGCCACCGGCGACAACGCCTGCGTGTAGCCGATGCCTCCAAACCACACATCCAGGGTGTGATCGATCATCCGGGTCTCAATGTGATCATCGTTCTTGGCGAACACCGCCGATACCACACCGGTGCGCCCCCATACTTCATGCTGAAGGTTTAGAAACAGCGTGCGCGAATCGTAGTCCGGTTCGCGGCTGTAGCGAAAACCAGCACCGACTCGGGTCGCGCCCAATCGATAGCCACCGCTCAAACCTGCTTCGTGGCGCCTTTCGGTGAAGATTTCGTCCTGGGTTGCACCCTGAGCGACCGATGCCGACGTCACGGCGTCGAGCAGATAGTGCGCGCCCACGTCGATGCCTTCGGGCAAGTCCTTGCTGACGGATACCATCGGTTCCACGATGCGCGTGGACGCTTCGCGGTAATAAATTCCGCGCACCGAAATCCGATCGTCGCCGCTCGCGGTACCGTCGGTCGTCACAACCCAGACAAGGAGCCCCCAAAGGACACTTGCGGGGAATCGCCTAGTTGCAACCACAACCGCCGCCGACGTCACCGTATGCTCCGTCAGCGCCTTCCCGCGACGAGAACATGTGTTGGTTGAAGCGGCCTTCAAGCCCATCGTTGAATTGCATCGCTCGGCGAGAAAGGGTTTCCCGCTCCCATGGCTTGACGGGTGGATGGGCGCAAGCCACAAACACGCCCGACCCCACGAGGAGCAACAAGGTGGCACGGAGCATCCCCCGACCCAGCCCGACGAGGCTTGCGATGCGGTTTTTCATTGCGCGCTTATAACACGGAGCCCGCGACGATATGATGCCCCAATGCAATCCGACGAGTATCTGGTCCTCGACATTGAAACCGCACCGGACCGAGACGTTTACACACCGCCCGAGCCGCAGCCCGGGGTCGAGCGCCCCTTCCCGCCCCTCTATGCCTGCAAGGTCCTCGTCATCGGCGTGATGTGGCTTGACCAGAATCTGGCGGTGAAGCGACACGGGACCATCGCCGAAGGCAAGGATGAGGGCGCCCTGCTTCAGGATTTCTCCGAGTTCATGGCGAAACACAAACCCCACCTCATCACATGGAACGGGCGCGGTTTCGACCTGCCGGTGCTGGCATTGCGCGCGCTTCGCCACGGGGTTCCCATGCCCTGGTACTACCAGGACAGCAACATTCGCTTTCGATTCAAGGCCGAGGGGCATTTGGATCTCTGCGACTTCCTTTCAGACTTTGGAGCGGCGATGCGAACTTCGCTGGCCGGTGCTGCAAAGCTGGTGGGCCTTCCTGGCAAAGATGGCGTTGACGGCAGTCAGGTCGAGGGCCTCTACAACGCCGGGCAGATGGATGCCCTGCGCGAATACTGTCTATCGGACGTCGCCCAAACGGCATTCCTGTTCATGCGCTATCGGGTCTTGACCGGGGCTCTTTCGGTCGAGCGTTATCGAGAGGCGGCCAGTGCCATGCTCGATCACCTGCGTGCGGATCGCCGCTTCGAGCGGCTGGTCAAACAGATCAACACCGACCAGTTGTTACTCAATCGGACGTGAGCGGGCTTCACGCTCAATCGAATCCAGCATTCGGGGCAACGACAATGTCGTGAGACCGTCGAGAACCCGCCGCATCACGAAGTCAGGAAACGGAGACTTGGCCGAAACCGACACCCAGTACTCAACCCAGGTCCCCTCGCCTTGCGCCGTGAATTGCCACCCTCCTTCGTTGTCGGTGATGATGTCGCCTTCGACGAAGGTCCAGGTCACGCGATTCGCCGCAGCGTCACAAATCAGATCGAGAACATAGCGAAGCGGGACAATCAAGGTGAGCGTGAACTCCACCCGTTTTTTATCGAGCGCAGTGTCAAGGATCCGCACCTTCGTTATCTCGGGAAAGATTCGCGGATAACATTCAAAATCGGTTGCCACCGCAAAGCCCTGAGCCGGGGCTAGGCCTTTCCAGATGCGGTCAATGCGAACTGGAGGGATGTTGGCCATGGGTCCTTTCAATGTACCAGTTCGCTCAAGTTACCGCAGTTTTTCATGTTCTGCTCGCCCGCGACGGGGTAATTTCGTCGACCATGTTGCGTCCTTTTGTCCCCGCCGAGACGCCCCTCCGATACGCCCCGGACCGTCCCGTCCGCGTGTTACATATCCACCTTGATGTGGAGTTGGATTTCGCCGCACGCGCAATCGCAGGCACCGCCACGCTGACTCTGGCGGCGCGTGCCGCCCTGCTGACCCGCATCGAACTGGATGCCGTTGATATGCAGATCAGCACCGTCACCCTCGGCGGCAAACGCGTCACCGGATGGACCTACGACCACCGCCGGTTAACGATCCCGCTCGCAACCTCGCCCGCGGCGGGCACCGAGCTGACCGTGGCCGTGCGTTACCGCGCCGAACCTCGACGCGGCCTGTATTTCCTCGCGCCCGATGCCGACGATCCGACCCGGCCCGAACAGTGCTGGACGCAAGGACAGGATGAAGACGCGCGTTGCTTCTTCCCCTGCATCGACGCCCCGACAGAAAAATCCACCAGCGAAATTGTTTGTACCGCCCCCTCGGACAAACAGGTGCTGTCCAATGGTGATTTGCTGTCGCGCGAACCCGCGGGCAAACAGCGCACACGGTGGCACTACAAGTTATCGTCACCCCATTCGTCCTACTTGTTGACACTGGTTTGTGGTGATTTTGCCGAATTCAAATCCCGCGCCAAGCAAACCGGGGTTGAGGTTCACGGCTTCGCGCCCAAAGATCGAAAAAAGGATGCCGAACGAACGCTTGGCAAGACCGCTGCGATGATTGACTTCTTTTCGCAGCGGATCGGCGTTCGCTATCCGCACAAGCGCTACAGCCAGATCTTCGTGGCGGACTTCATCTTTGGTGGCATGGAAAACACCACCGCAACCACCCTCACCGATCAGGCGATAATCGACGATCGCGCAGCGCTCGATCATGACGTGGACGATCTGGTGGCACACGAACTCGCGCATCAGTGGTGGGGTGATCTCGTTACATGCCGCGACTGGTCCGAGGCCTGGCTAAACGAAGGTTTCGCCACCTATTTTGAATACATCTGGTGTGAACACGACAAGGGACAGGACGAGGCCGATGTGCTCGCGCTCGCACAAATGGATTCGTATCTGCACGAAGCCACCGAATACCAGCGCCCCATCGTCTGCAAACAATATCGCGAGCCGATCGAGATTTTTGACAGTCACCTTTACGAAAAAGGTGGCCGTGTGTTGCACTTTCTACGCAACCAGGCGGGCGACGACGCCTTCTTCGCGGCCCTGAAACTGTATTGCGAGCGGCACGCAGGCGGCTCTGTCGAGACCCGCGATCTGGCGCAAGCGATCGAGGAAACCACCGGCCGAAACTGGGACGGCTTCTTCGCCGAATGGGTGGGCCAGGCGGGCCATCCTCACCTTGAGGGTAGCTGGGCATGGGACCCCGATCGCAAGATCGGATCGTTGCGCCTCGAACAAAAGCAGGCGGGCACCGGAGTTTTTCACTTCGACGTCCGCGTTTGTCTCGAGATCGGCGGACGTGAAGTCGACCACGTATTTCGTGTTACGGAACGCAGCCACACCTTTGACATCCCGCTTGGTGCCAGCCCGGAACAGGTCATCGTTGATCCGGGTCGGACGCTGCCCGCAACGTGGAAATTTGAGAAACCACTGCCCCTGTGGTTGCGTCAGCTCGACAAGGCTCGACGCGGCATCGATCGGGTGATGGCGGCGCGCGCACTGGCGGACGAACACGCACCGCCGGCGGAAAAGGCCCTGACTGCCGCACTCACCGACGATGCGTTCTGGGCCGTGCGGGCCGAGGCGGCACGCAGCCTCGGCACAATTGGAACGATCTCCGCACGCACGACACTCATCGAGCGGCGCCGCGACAAACACCCGAGGGTGCGCCGCGCGATCGCCCAAAGTCTCGGCAACTTCATTGCGGATAGCACGGCGGCGTCGGCACTTGTGGACTGGGTCGAGTCGGGAGATGCGAGCTATTTTGTCGAAGCCGAAGCCAGTCGAGCGCTCGGCCGCACCCGCGATCCACGGGCCATCGAAATCACCCCGCTTGCGCTCGCGCGGCCTGCTTTTCAGGATGTGGTTCGAGCGCGAACGGTGGCGGGTCTTGGCGAGAGCACGTTGGACGCAGCCATTGATCTGGTGTTGCCCTTCTTGAAGCCGAACGTACGGTTCCAAACCCGCCGTGCGGCGGCGGTTGCACTTGGCAAACTGGGTGCTGGCAGTGCGCATCTTCGCAGAGTTCGCGAGCACCTTGAATTGACACTTACCGATCGCAATCACGCGGTTCGTGGCGCGGTCGCATCGGCGCTTGCGGAATTGCGCGATCCTCAGGCTATGCCTTCCTTGCAGAAGGCGCGCTCGCGCGAGCTGGATGGTCGGACGCGACGACAATTGGACGAGGCAATGACGGCCTTGCATGAAGGTCAAACGCCGGCCGAGACCGTGCGACGCCTCAATGAACAAATGGAATTGTTGCGGCAGGAAACCGTTCGACTCCGTGAACGTGTGGCCAACCTGGAGGGACCACGAACCATTGCGGTGGTTCGACCCCCAACCACCAGCCGCCGCCGACCCGGTCGCCACCGCCGTGCTTGATTATGACGACACCGTTTTCCGGGCCGTTGATGTATTCTGAAAACCCGTCATGAAACGCACCAGGTCTCCCGGAACCGTCAACGCCGAGGCACTCGCCGATCTCTCGAATCGCATCACAAAAAAGTTGACCGTTCCCGAGCAAGTCGCAAATGCGTTGCGCGAGCTCATCATGAACGGCGATCTGAAACCAGGCGATGCCGTCGTCGAAAGCGTTCTCGCAAGACAGCTCGCGGTCGGGCAGCCTACGGTGCGCGAGGCACTGAAATCACTCGAGGTCGAAGGCCTCATCGAGCGACAGCTAAATCGCGGATGTACCGTGATGAAGCTGACCCGAGACGATCTCATGCAGATCTACGCGCTCCGGCAGGCCTGGGAGCCAATGGCAGTCGAGCAAGCGATGCAGAACTGGACCCCCGCCAAGGGAAAGCAACTGCAACAGGCCTACGCCGCGCTAGAGAAGGCAGGCCGCGAGTCCCGCCGCGCGTATTTCGACGCTGACCTTGCCTTCCATCGAACCATCTGGGAACAGGCTGAGAACCGCTATCTCGTCAAAGCGCTGAACCAGATTGTACTTCCGATCTTTGCGTTTCTTGTCATACAGTTCCAGAAGCAACCCGTCTTCGAGACCGAAAAGAACGCAAAGGAGCACGAGGCCATCCTTAACCGCATGCTGGCCAAGGATGTCGAGGGCGCCAAAACGGCCATGCGCGAAAGCCTGTCGCACATCGGCGTTCTCACCGCAATGAAGGGCTAGCGGGCGCAACACCCGCATCGGGCGAGCCCGCCAAAGGCGGTGCCCCTCCGTCGGGTGTTTGGCGATAACCAAGCAAGGTATTCTGCTCCGAGATGAGCACCATACGAACCACCAGGGATTCATCCCGGTCGGTAAACATGCGGGTATGGTAATCGAGGAACCCGCCCGACTGAATCACGAGTTCTACCGGTCCGCTGCGCCGCGGACGCTGGAACTGAAGCGGCGCGACGCCCAGCAATTTGCGACCCCAGAACACCTTCGACCGGTGCATTTTCGGATGCACATCCAGTCGCAGTGTCACGTTCAGCGACTCTGGCGACGCCTCGGCGGCCTCGGCCTCCACCTCGGCCTCGTCGCCCGGCTGATCGCCCGACTCTGCAGCGGCTGGCGCTTCTGCCGGTGCCGTAACTGTATCACGCGTCGGTTCACCCGTCGCGCCGGGCGTTTCGGGAGCAGAAGGTTGTATCTCGGGCACGACCTTGTCACGATCGCAGCCAATTCCAAGCCCCGCGCCGGCAAGCAAGAAGCACAACCCAAGCAATCCCATTCGCATCACGCGTCACCTCCGCCGCCCGCCTTGGTGGCCAATCCCTTCGGTACAGGCGGTGGTTTTGTCGTGGGATACTCCACCCCCGGTCTGAATACGAAAGACTCGAACGGTTTTTTCAAGTCACCCTTGATGTTGCCTTCCAGGGTTTCAACTGGAATCGAGGGATCGAGCTCAAAATAGAACCCGCGAACCGGCAACCGCATGTCGAAAACGCGACCTTCGCGCAAAAACCTGCGGCGAAAATCCAGCCGAGCGGGACCGACGATGCGATGGGTGCGATGGGCCAACAGGTGGTCGAAGAGTCGCACCGCCAGGTTGTTGTAGAGGCGGTGGCAGCCATGCGAAAAACGGCCGCGCAACGAACGGTAGTCCGAGGAGCCGTGAACCCGAATGCCGTTGTCGAAATAGCTCATGTGGCCGTCCGCGTGCTTGCGTTGTTCGACGTGGATGGCCATCGCCAGCCCGTAGGCCGACAGGTATCCCGGACCCACCTCGTCGTAGTTCGTCACCCACTGCCGCTGGCCGTTGATGTACTTCTTCTTGATCATGCCACCAAGCGGCGTGCTCTCAGGGGGAATCCACACCGGCGACGCCACGATGTGCCGCCACACGCGCGGGCCCACGTCGGACCCCTTGTAACGCAGGTAATCGTGGCCATCTGGACCCATCTCAGTACGCCATCCTCCAATCGTCGTGCGCCACTTCACAAGGGGAATACGCTTGCCCTGCCAGCGGACAAAAAGCGTGAGCGAGGGCAAGATGCGTCGCGCCTGAGGCAGTCGATTGCCCTTGGCATCAAAAGGCAATTCGTACCACACGTCGCCCCGGTCCACCTCGGCCTCAAAGTCCATGTGGGCCGAGTAGTATTCGGGCAATTCGGGAAAGCGAACGGCCACCTTCAGCCAGGAAAAATCCTTGGCGCTGTGCCGTTTGAAGAATGCCAGCGCGGCCTCGGGCGAATCGAGTCCCAGCCGCGCCAGGGTTGCTGAAAGGGCCGCCTCAACCAAATTGGGAACGGGGAGTTCTTCGCCCGAACGTGTGGTGTAACGCGGGGTGCGCGGTTTCCCATCTTTGCCGGGCCCCGGATCAACGCTGCCATCTTCCAGCACGCCGCCCGCACGTGCCACCCGCTCCCGGATGGTTCGGCGCAGCGCTTCGTAGTTGTTGGCGAGCGGCGAGCGCTCCATGGTTTCAAGCGTGCTGCGCTGGATCTCGGTGAGATCGAGCAACATGTTTTCCATCTGAAACGCCACAACAGCCGAGGCCATGATCGGGTCGAAGATCCCCGCCTTGTGTTTGCCGGCGTCCATGCGTCCCTCACACAACATGCGTTTTTCAACCTCGAAAAACGCAGCACGCTCGGCATCCTGCTTTTGCGCTGCCTTCACGTCGCGTTCCCACTTGGGCTCGGCCGTGACGAGAGCCGTGACATCGGCAACCCCGGCTGTGGCCATGGCTTTTTCGAGCCGCTTGCGACGCGCCAATTGTTGCGCCTCGGCCTCCTTTTGACTTCGCTCGCTCCAAACCGTCACACGATCGACCGCACGAACAAGTTCCAGATTCACCCCGGAGCATTCGCGCTTTTCGTCGTCGAGAAACCGGTCGCGTAACACGGAAAGCGACGGTGGCACACCGAGCAGTTCAAGATAGTTCTTCTGGCCCGGCTCGATCGGTTGCCCGTCGCCGTCGGTCTTGTCATTCGCCATGCCGACAAACACCTGGCGATACCGGTTGATGAGCGGTTTGCCTTCGGGATCAACTGCGTCCTGAAAGATCCGGGGCGCCCATCCGTCACTCAGGTCGACGATGGTCAACCCCTTTTCAAGGGCAGCCTGGGTGTCCACCACCCGCTCCTTGCCGTGAACGAACTGAATTGCCCGGCGCTCGGGAGGCAGGCTTTCGGGATTCTCCACTTCGGGGAGCCCATCGGGATCCGGGGCATCCGGCGCCAGGGGGGCGGTCGACGGGGAGCTCTTCGGGGACGTTGCCTTTGGATCGCTGGCCTTCTCCGACTTGCAGGCCCCGGCCAACAACAGGGTAACCAGCACCGGTCCAATTCCAGGGCGACAACGTCCGCTGTGGAACAACGATTTCTGCAATTTCCGACCCGACATTCTCTACTCCTTTTACGTGGTCCGAACCGGCGCCGCCACCGCACCACCCGCCAATGTTGGTCCAACCCACCCACTGGGATACCATGGTCGCCGTGCCAGTCGTCTCACGCTCCTTCGGAATCGCGCTCGCGTCAGTCTCCGTATTGCTGATGTTGCTGCTCGGGCCAAACGCCGCCCACGCAACCGAGGTCGGAACCACGCGCCCCACCGGCATCGGATTCGCCGTGGGCGAGCCCACCGGCATCGTGGGCAAACATTATGTCGGGCCTGAAAATGCGTGGGACGCGGGCCTTTCGTTTTTCAGCCTTGTGTCGAAGTGCCACAGCAAGACGGGCTTCGAGGCGTGCAGCAACCAAACCAACATCGCCGTCAACGTCGACTTCCTGTGGCAATACCCTTTGCTACAGGGCGAGGTCAATCTCTCCTGGCACTTCGGTGCGGGTGGCCGCGTTTGGCTGTTCTCTGCGGATCAAGCGGCAGACAATTTCGCGCTGGCAGCGCGCATGCCGATCGGTGTCGACATGTCATTCCGAAAACCCGAGTTTCTCGAAGCCTTCATCGAATTCACACCGTCGTTGACCGTGTTGCCCGGGATCGACTTCAACCTTGAACCCGCGATCGGACTCCGCTTCTTTTTCTAACGGGCGTCGCGAGGAACGCGGAGTTCGTCACGCCCGAAGCAATCGAATGGCCAATGGCCCCGACCCCCCCCCCGCCTAGCGGTCGTCTTCGTCGTCGAGCTCGACCACGCCGGAATCCATATCGGCCACGTAGGACATCGAGGCGCCATCGCCCACCACGGTCGGCTCGTCGTTGCCACGCGTTCGACTCCCCATAGCGGGCGTCACCATATCGTGCTGATGACCTAGTGCTTCGATTTCCGAATCCGATCGGTAGGCCTCACGAGGCAAGGCGTTGGGGTTTTGAGAAGGAACGGGCGTGACCCCACCTTCGTAGCCAACTTCAACCTCGGCCGGGTAAGAGGATGCATCAATGGGGACCGCCGCTCCGGAAGTGCGTGCCCGGTAACGTGCGATGGCCTTTTCCAACTCAAACTGCGAGATCATGCGGCCATGTTAAGCCGAAACGTGCGGCGGATGCAACGACATCCCTAGCCCTGGACAAGCTTCTTGTAGCGGATCCGGTGGGGCTGATCGGCCTCGGAGCCCAGGCGACGCTTGCGGTCCTTTTCATATTCCTGATAGTTGCCCTCGAACGACACCACCTGGCTATCGCCCTCGAAAGCGAGGATGTGGGTGGCGATGCGGTCGAGAAACCAGCGATCGTGGCTGATGACCACCACGCAGCCCGAGAACTCGAGGATGGCGTCTTCGAGTGCACGCAAGGTATCCACGTCGAGATCGTTGGTGGGCTCGTCGAGCAAGAGGACGTTGCCGCCCGAACGCAACACCTTTGCAAGATGCACCCGGTTTCGCTCGCCGCCCGAAAGGTTCTTGATGAGCTTCTGCTGGTCCGCACCCTTGAAATTGAATCCAGCCACATAGGCCCGCGATGGGATCGACCGTTTGCCGATCTCGAAATGTTCCGCACCCATGGCGATCTCGTCGAAGACCGTCTTTTCACCCGCCAGGGTGTCGCGCGATTGGTCGACGTAGGCGAGTTTAACCGTATCACCAACGCGCATCGTTCCTGCGTCCGGCTTTTCCTGACCCGAGATCATGCGGAACAACGTGGTCTTGCCGGCGCCGTTGGCACCGATGACGCCGACGATGCCACCCTTCGGCAAGGTGAAGGTCAGATCCTCGATGAGCACGCGATCGCCGTAGGCCTTCTTGATGCCCTTGGCCTCGACCACCAGATCGCCAAGCCGTGGCCCCGGTGGAATCGCGATTTCGATCGCGCCGTCGCGTTTTTCTGATTCGTCCGCCAATAGCTTTTCGTAGGCCGTGATACGTGCCTTCGACTTGGCCTGACGTGCACGCGGCGACGCTTGAACCCATTCCAACTCGCGCGCGAGGTTGCGCTGGCGGGCGCTCTCGGTTTTCTCTTCTTGCGCAAGACGCTTGCGCTTTTGATCGAGCCAGGACGAATAGTTTCCTTCCCAGGGAATGCCCGCGCCGCGATCCAGTTCAAGGATCCACCCCGCCACGTTGTCGAGAAAGTAACGATCGTGGGTGATGGCTACAATCGTTCCCGGAAAGTCGTGCAAGTGGTGTTCAAGCCAGCCCACGCTTTCGGCGTCGAGATGGTTCGTGGGCTCGTCGAGCAACAACATGTCCGGGCGTTGCAAGAGCACCTTACAAAGCGCAACACGACGTCGTTCACCACCCGATAGTTTCGTCACGTCTGCGTCCGGCGGCGGCAAGCGCAAGGCGTCCATCGCGATCTCCAGCTTGCGTTCAAGCTCCCATCCACCGGCCGCCTCGATCTTGTCCTGCAACGCGCCCTGCTCTTCGAGCAGCTTCTCCATCTCGTCGTCGGAAGGCCCTTCACCAAATCGGTTGCTGACCTCTTCGAATCGCTTGAGCAGGTTTTTGACCGACGCAACCGCTTCCTCGACGTTCTCCAGTACGTTCTTCTTCGGGTCGAGTTCGGGCTCCTGCGGCAAATATCCGATCGTGGTGCCGTCCGCGGGCTTGGCTTCGCCGTAAAAATCCTTGTCGACGCCCGCCATGATTCGCAGAAGCGTCGACTTGCCGGCACCGTTGCCACCCAACACGCCGATCTTTGCGCCGGGGTAAAAGGACAGATAGATCCCCTTCAAGACCTCCTTGTTGGGCGGATGAACGCGCCGGAGGTTCTGCATCGTGTAGATGTACTGATGAGCCATGAGGCCGCGAATACTACCTCAAAGCGCGAGCATCACCACGCCAGCGCACACGAGGAAGGCGCCCAAAAGCACAATTCGCGGCGGACGTTCCCGCAGCACGATCCAGGCATAAAGAACCGTCAGCGTTGAGGCCAAACTGGACAGGGGCCCCACCACCGTCATGGGCGCAAAGCGTCGTGCAAGGACAAGGAACGCAACCCCTGCAACCTCGGCTGCACCGGCTGCCAACACACTCAACCAGATCTGTCGCGGGGGCGGCGCTATCGATCGACGCTGCAGTCGCGCCAGCGGGATCCCCACCGCGGTATAGCCCAGAAACAAAAGGGACGACGCCGTGATTTCACCGAAGGCAGGGCCCAGCGTCGACAGCAGAGGCAAAAGCGCTCCGAATCCGAGCGCCGCACACAATGCCGCAAGTACGGCGCGGCGTTGCGTGACGCCCTCCGCAGAAGGACTCGGCACATCGCTCGTCGCACGGGCAGCGGAAATGGAAACGACCATCATTCCGGCGAAGACGAGCGCAGCCGCAACCACCTGAAGTGGGCGCACCCGTTCATGCAAAAACAAGGTCGCAAACAACGCGGCGAACAACGACCACCCCGAGACGATTGGCACCACGGCGAGCAGGTGTCCCGACGCGAATGCCTTGAACATGCCGGTGTTGGCAACCATCCCGAACCCGACACACAGACCCAGTAAACCCAGATTGCGCGTCGAGAAATCGCGTGGGCCCGTATCGAGGACTACGCCGACGACCGCGGCCAATAGCGCGCCGACCGCAAGCGCCCAGAACATGGCTCGACCCGCGCCGAGCGCCTTGCCCGTATTCGCGATAAACACATTCGCCACCGCCCAGGTGACACTGGTTCCCAGCGCAAACAATATTCCCAGGGACACGTATCAACGTTTGTACACCGGATTACACCGGTGCGCTGTGTTGCGTTTCCCGATCTGGGACTTTCTTTAGCCCACGAGGCCGGCGACCAATGCCGCCCAGGCTGCCCCAAAGTACGCCACCCTCAATTGCATGGTTCGAGAAGCTTTCATGATTGCTCACCCCCGTGCTTGAGATGCTGGCAATCGGTGTCCCTGTGTCAGAATAAATGGAGAGCGATACGCGACATCGTGATTTCAACAACTTGTGACAACAGGCAACGCGACGCGCGGTGACAGGATGTGTTCAATTCAACACAAACCGCGGCGAATTCGTCACAGGTGGTGAATCACACGACGGCAATCGCATGTCGGGCAATGCCCGAGCGAAGCACCTCGAGCAAGGCCTCGGCATTCTCGAAATTGGAATGATCAAGGAGGTGCTCCTTGCCGAATCGATCGCCGAGCACGAGGTGAGGCACGCCGTCGAGGGTACAGATTGCCAGGCTGACGATTTCATCGAAATGCCAGTTCCGCAGGCCGAAAGCATCGCGCGTGATAAATCCCTCTTGCCCGACGACGAGCACCCGGCGTCGGTGCTCGTTCGACTTTTCCTCCGCGGTGGGTGTCGCCATGACGAGCGCAAACATCGTAAAAACCGCCAATCGCGGATTCGGCCCGCGGTGGCTGCGACGAAGCAGGTGATGCCTCCGAGCAACAGGGTGAGTGCACTCCAGACTTGAAATCGGCCGGAATCCTCGTCCCGCTCGAAGAAGACCCGAACCCCGTCGGGCACCCTGCCCGCCTCAACGCTCATCAACGCTTCGACGTTCGTCATACCAATAAATAAATCGAACGCTTTTTGAGAATCTGTGGCCGGTGTCGCAACCGCGACCCACCGTGCTACTGTCCGCCAATCTGGATGAGTTCTGACGCTGAAAAACCCGTCGTCATCGTGAACCGTCGCGCAGGTGGCGGTCTGTCCGATACCAGCTGGGCACGCCTGTCGACCGCCGTGGCCGATGGACTGGGGCCTTTCACCGCGAGGTTCACCGAGCACCGGGGACACGCGACGGATCTTGCTCGCGAGGCTGCGGCTGCGGATGCGCCCCTGGTCGTGGCTTTTGGGGGCGACGGCACCATCAACGAGGTCGCCAATGGTTTGCTCGGTACCCGGACGCCGCTTGGCATCATTCCGCGTGGAACCGGGGGCGATTTCAGGCGCACGCTGGACCTGCCCGAGGATGTGACGAAGGCGGCGGCGCGTGTGAAACAGGCAGCGCCTCGCACGATTGACGCGGGTTTGGTGAAACTGATGGGTCACGATGGCTCGCCCATCGAGCGTCGCTTCGTCAACGTGAGTTCCGTCGGGTTCTCGGCGGCGGTGGCGGATCGCGCGAATCGCAGTTCCAAACGGCTTGGGGCGAAGGCTGCTTTTTTGAGCGCGACGGTGCGAACTTTGCTCGGTACAGACAACGCAGACCTTGTGTTGCGAATCGATGATGGGGAGCCCATGCGCCGCAAGGTGATGTTTGTGGCGATGGGCAACGGCTGTTTCTTTGGCGGCGGTATGAAGGTTTGTCCCAAGGCCGATCTGCAAAGCGGCACGCTGGACGTGGTGCTGGTGGGCGATCTCACGCGGCTCGACGTGATCTTGAAAACAAATCGCCTTTACGACGGCACGCACCTCGCCATGAAAGAGGTCTTTCATTCGACGGCGCACAAGGTTCATATCGAAGCGGCAGACCCTGCCGAGAAGGTTCTCGTCGAGCTCGATGGCGAGACGCCCGGACAGTTGCCGGCGACGTTTTCGATCATGCCTGGCGCACTGGTACTACAAGCCTGAGCACCCCCGGGCGGCGCGACTAAAAAACCCGGGACCGTGCCTGACAGGTCGAGCGTCGTTCCCGAGCGGAGTGTGACGGATGAATAGGTGTCGTCGCCCGATGAGGTATTTATAACAAACTTATAAAGTTTATTTAATTTTTGTAACTTCCGTAAACTACTTATAATCTACGGCGCATGGATCCCATCCACAACCCGTATTCCCCAGGGGCCGGAACGCCACCGCCCGAATTGGCCGGACGCGACGAGCTCCGCGATACGGTTCGAATCGCGATTGAGCGGTTGCGCATCGGCAACCCGGCCAAAAGCGTTCTGATGGTGGGACTACGGGGCGTGGGAAAAACTGTATTGCTTGACCGGATGCGCAGCGATGCCGAATCCGAAGGAATCCATACGTTGCGCGCCGAAGCACCCGAAGGCCGTTCCCTCCCTGCGTTGCTGGCTCCTCAGCTGCGATTGGCACTCCTCAGGCTGAGCAAAATTGAAAAGGCGAAGCACCTTGCTCAGCGGGCGTTGCGTGGCCTGGCCGGTTTCGCGAACGCCCTGAAGGTGAAGTTCAGCGACATTGAGGTTGGGCTTGATCTCGAACCCGAGCCCGGTCTCGCCGACAATGGCGATCTTGAAATCGATCTTTCGGCCTTGCTTGAGGCCGCGGGACACGCAGCCAGGAGTGCAGACACCGCCCTCATCGTCTTCCTGGATGAGATGCAATACATCGTGGAATCTGAGTTTGCCGCGCTCATCAGCGCTTTGCATCGGTGCGCGCAACAGAAGATTCCAATTGGTGTCGTTGGTGCAGGATTGCCGCAGCTGCGAGGGCAGGCCGGCAAGGCAAAGTCATATGCCGAACGCCTTTTTGACTATCCCGAAATTGGTCCACTTCCGGACGCGGCGGCACGTTTGGCACTTGTCAAACCTGCTGAGAATCTCGGCGTCGTGTTCGATGCGCGTGCCGTTGATAGAATCGTAACACAAACGAAAGGACACCCGTACTTCCTGCAGGAATGGGGCAAACACGCCTGGCAAACAGCAACCGCAAGCCCCATCACGGACAGTGACGTTCTCGCCGCGTCAACGCAAGTTCTGGCAACATTGGACGAGAGTTTTTTCCGCGTTCGCTTCGATCGGTTGACACCGATGGAGAAACGTTATTTGAGGGCGATGGCTGCTCTTGGACCTGGACCTCATCGCTCCGGTGACATCGCAGAGACACTGAAGCGAAAGGTGACGGCGCTTGCGCCTGTGCGAAACGGACTTATCGGCAAGGGCATGATCTGGAGTCCCAGTCACGGCGACACAACGTTCACCGTTCCGCTCTTCGATGAATTCATGAAGCGCATCATGCCGGGCTCCGATTGGTTGACGGCCTGAAGCACCCGGCTCGCGCCATTCGTTGCACAAGCAGAGTGCTCGGCATCCTGACTCTCCATTGTGCTACGTGCTCTTTCCACTCTGCTGACCCGGTGGTCGGCGTCGGGAATGGGCTGCGTGGTGACCGGTCAGTTCGGCGCGATCCTCGGCCATCTTGAAGAAGAGCAGCGCCGTTGTCTGCTCGATGTGTCGCACAGGATGGTGCAGCGGTCCCAGAGTTTCTGGACGACGTAAGCGGCGTCGCTCATGGACGTCGTCTTCGGCAACGCCAGTTGGTCCGTGGTTACGTCAATTTCGATCGCGCCCAAGTTCCAACTCCACGTCCTCGATCGAATTCCACCCGGCCGCGTTGTGGGCGTACCAGTCTCGCCACGCGGTCGTGGCATCGTCATCCGTCACGGGTTCAAAAGTTGTAAGCGTCCCGGTCTCGATGAATCCGTCTTCGTCCCGTTTCACGAGAGCCACGATGTCGATTTCGGTATAGAGAAACCGCCCGATTTGACGGGCTTGTTCTTTCGATACGTCGAGCGTGAAAGACCGATCCTCGGACTTCGACTCCAAGTGAACAGCAGGCCTCATTCCACCCACACGCTGCGGGATCACGCGAAGCGATACCTGGGCTTCAGCGGGCAACGACGCGTTCGTGGGGCGAAGGTGCGACCACGCCAATGCGGTCCGCACCTCGACGTTCTCGGGGTGGACGAGGGGTGGACGTTCTCTCCGTCGACCTCGAGAAGAATCCGGTCATCCCCTAAAGGGTTGGGTACGTCGTTCTTGGACATCGTCGCTATTGTCGCGTGTTCCTTGAATATGCGTCGTGGGGTGTTTCTTCAAGAGCAAAAGAAGCGGGCGATCGCATGAGCGAAGGGGCATGGGTGTCGGCTGTCAAAGATGCGAAACGAGGTTCAGCATCGTCGAGAGGTGGGTCGTGTAGATGATCGTGGGCAGGCCCTCTCCGTACTTCAACGCTTGGGTCTCGACGCCGACAAGTGTGTGACCGGCGGGCTTGGCTTCAAGGGCTCCGACGGCTTTGCCATCAATAAAAAGTAAATAGTCGGCGAAACCGTGGCCCTTGGCCATCTTGAATTCGCGGACAGCGACGCCCGTCCCCGCGGAAAGGTTCATTTCGTCGCGGCCCTGGGGATCACCCACCCCGCCAAACCCAGCGCCGCGTCTATTTCCAGGCGGGCGCGTTCCTCCGGTTTTGTCATTTCTGCGAAGCAGCACTCTAGCCCGGTTGGGGCAGCCATTGGAAGGGGATTGGAGGGCTCCCGGCGTCGATCCGATCGGCGGACAAGGCCTGACGATGTTCAGGCTGCTCGACCGAGGAAATGTTCGCGCAGGTAACGAATCGTGGCGAAGAGCGTGTCGCTTTCTTCGCGCACGGTAAAGCCGAACTCGCGTTTGGCCTTTTCTGAAGAGAAGTACCAAAAGTACTCACCCTGCTCCACGCTCTCCGGATCGATGGCAGCTGTGCGACCAATGGAATTAAGCACCGCGGACTGAATGCGACTTGCGAAATACGGCCAGCGCCCACGGCCCTGAATCAACGGACCCTTCACCTTGCTCAGCCGTTCAAGCCGACCGAAAAATTCCTTGAGGGTCCAGTTTGGACCACCCAATAGGTATTTTTCACCGGGCCGGCCCTTTGCCATCGCAACCGGCAACACCATCGCCACGTCCCGCACATCGACCAGGTTCAACCCACCAGGAGGACACACCGGAATCTCGCGACCGAGAAACAACAAGACATCCCGAGTCGAGGACAGTCGATCATCGCCGGGGCCAAGCAAGAGGCTGGGATTTACGGTCACAAGCTCGATCTTGCCCGCACACTCTTTCATCGCTGTTTCTTCCTGAAACCGCTTGCTGCTGTAATACGGAAAGCGTCCGATGATATCCATGGGCGGATCGACCGTCTCGTCGGACATCGCATCCGACTCACGGCTCACCGCAATCGTACCGCTCGTCGAAACCAAAACGATGCGCGCAACGTCAGCGGCAACCGCGGCCTGGCACAGGTGGCGCGTGCCGGCGACGTGAACGTCAAACATCTTGTGAGCGTCGTTCGTCTTGCGCGAGACGAGGCCTGCCAGGTGGTAGATCTGCTTTACGCCCTTCACCGCGCGCACGCAGTCGGCAGGCTCGGTGACCGAGCCCGTGATGACCTCGACACCGAGAGCCTCAAGGCGAGGCGTCGACGTTCGCGCCAGGATGCGAAGATTGTCGGTGAGTCCGTCAGCGCAAAGTTTTTCGACCAGATGCGTTCCGAGAAACCCTGTTGCGCCCGTGATGAGAATTTTCATGGTTGTGCCTCGCGGGTAACGTTTCGCAAGCTATCCGGATCAACGGGGAAAGGTTTGCGATCACGCAAGCCAGTCACAACGCGCTCGACCAGCAAGGCTGCGTGCGCCCACGCTTCTTGTTGCGGCATCCCGTAGGTCGCGGCCCTCAACATGTCAATGGAAAGGAAAGGACCGAAAACCACCTGGATATCGCGGGAACGCGGCACCGACTTGCCGACCGGCAGGGACGCGTGCGCACCCTCAATGTACGCTGGCACGACACCGACACCCGAACGCAACGCCAGGTAGCCGATGCTCGGCAAGAACTCCTTCATCACACCGCTTCGCGACCGCGTGCCCTCGGGGAACACCACCATCGAACGACCTGAACGCAGCACATCTTCTGCGATCTCAAGTGACTTGCGAACCGAACCTGCTCGCTCCATCGCGACGAGGTTGGTGAAGTTCTCGAACCAGGCGCGTCGCCAGCGTGTCGAGAAGAAGTAATCGGCCGCAGCCAGCGATGCAAGACCACGGCCCGCCTCGCCAAGTGCAACCTTCAGCGCACCCATGTCGAGATGCGAGGTGTGATTTGAGGCAACGATGAAGCTTTCGTTGCGTGGTACGTGGGCGAAACCCTTGATCTCGGTCTGAAGAACCGCCTTGTAAAAAGCGTTCTGGCCAAGCCGCAAACCGGTTCGTCCCAAACGCACGATGGGATCGGGTACCTGAATTTCTTTCTTTTCACCCGCGTCGTGGTCTTGCTTGCCACCCTGACCCGATGACTTCCGGGCCCCGCCATGGACACCACGGCTTGCACGAACGATCTCGAAGAGACTCGCCACGTCCGGTGCACCGGTAAAGTCGACATCGGGACTGACGCCCGCGCCATCCGCATCAAGCGCTGCTGACAGTTCCGAGTACATGAGGCTATCGAAGCCCAGCAGATCCACCCGGGTCGAAAGCGAAATATCCCCCGAGAGCTTGCCCGTCACGGTGGCCACGATGTTGATAAACCAGGCAACGTCCCCGTCACGGGGCGCGGCACTTGCCGGCTGTGTGGCTGCAAGCTTTTCTTGAAGCAAACGTACCACGTCGCGGCGTTTGACCTTCTTGGTCACCGTGCGGGGCAGATCTCCGTCCCAGAACTCGACGCCCTTGACGCGTTTCCAGAACGGGAGGGACTGTGAAACGGACTGGAAATGCCGTTCGATCCGGGCGCGACGTTCCTCGTCCGACAGGGCGGGTTCGCGCTCGCGATCCACCACCACGGCACACGCGATGCGTTCACCACGACCGTCCGGAACGCCGACCACCGAGAGTTCTTTGACGAACTCACAACCGCCGTAGAGCTCTTCGAGTTCGTCGGGATAAACATTCTTGCCGTTGGCATCGACAATGATGTCTTTCAGTCGGCCGACGAGGAACAAATTGCCGTCTTCGTCGAAGCGACCCAAATCGCCCGTGTGCAACCAACCATCGCGAATCGTCGCACGGGTTGCGGCTTCATCGCGCCAGTAGCCTGCCATCACGTTGCGGCCACGCGCGATGACTTCTCCCACCCCTTTGGCGTCGGGATCGGCGATCTTCACCTCGACGCCAATCAAAGGTTTGCCCGCTGAACCGGGCTTGGGTTTTTCGTGCGGAGAGCTGACCGTCAACACCGGCGAGGACTCGGTAAGACCATATCCCTCGAAGAAATCGAAGCCCATCCCCTGGAAGGTCTTGAGCACGTCAGGCGGAAGTGCTGAACCACCGCTGATAAGATAACGAATGCGACCGCCAAATCCATTGTGGACCGGCATGAACATCAAGGCGCCGAGGTTGATGCCCGTACGCGAACGCAACTCGAAGCTGAGATCGGCCAGCGCCTCGACCGCTTTGCCGAGCGTGGCCGAGCGATTCGAGAACTTGTTCAAGACGCGGCGGCGCAACAGCTCCCACAGGGCGGGAACACCGACAATTGCCGTGACGTGCCCGCGCTTGAGCACGCGGTTGATGGAATCGCCGTTCAGCTCGGCAACATAGGAAATCTGAGCACCGCGCGACAACGGACACAGGAATCCACCCGAGAACTCGAAGGTGTGATGCAAGGGTAGCACCGACAACACGCCGTCCGTGACGCCGAAGTCGAAGATGCGCAGCAGCTCCGATACCATGAAGGTGAGGTTGCGGTGGGTCAGCATCACCCCCTTGGGGCTGCCCGTGGTGCCCGAAGTGAAGATCAACGAGGCAATCGCGTCGGAGTCGCTTAACCGGGGGAATCGTGCAATGCGTTCATTCTCGATCTCGACGGTTTCGATCGCAAATACGTCGGAAAGCGTCCAGATCTTCGTCGCAAGCTTCGCTTCTGAAAGCGCCGCTGCAAGTCCGCTGTGCTTGGCCGCCAGATCTTCCCCGACGAAGAGCCCCACGGCTTCGCTGGCGCGCGCGATGTTCACGACCTCGTCGATCGTCGACTCGTGCGAGATCGGCACAACCGTGGCACCGGCCTTCAAGATGCCAAAGTAAGCCATGCCCCACTCCGGGGCGTTTTTGGCAAACAACATCACGCAATCGGACTGCGCGACGTTATGCCCGACGAGGAAGGCCCCTGCTCGATAGGCAAGCTCCTTGACGTTGTCGTACGTATAGCTTTCTTCACGGCCATCCCGATCCATGCGCATCGCAACCCGGGTCGCGTGCAACTTGGTGGTGGTATCAAAAAGCTCAAGCAGGTCGCGATAAGCGTAGACACTCTTCGGGCGCGCAGCGTACGTCTGATCGAGCTCAGGCAAGACCCACTTCTGCAAGCCCGGGAAGTGGACGTTCATGAAGTAGTCGTACCAGTCGAGATTCTCGGGCGACCAGTCGAGGAGTTTCCTATCCGACTCGGGAAGTCGATCGCGAACCCCGCGGATGTTGTCGGCGCGAAACACGTATTCGTTGTCGTGGATAAAGGGACGGAACAGGTCCACGTTCAACTGCGCCTCGTCGGCAACGCGCTTGACGTTGTCGATGCTATTTTTCATCCGATCGATGAGCGTGCCGAATCGGCCACCACCCCAGGAGGGGCGCACCGATGAAAGCGTGGATGAAATCTTGCCGGTAATCCTCTGGAACATCGGCAGGGACCAACGTTTGTATTCGTTGTCTTCAACCGAACGCAGTTCCATTCGTGCCACAAGATCATTGATGAACTTGTTTCCGGCTTCTTTGACCTGCAGACGCTGTCGCTTGTAGAGGCCCGTGATGGTCGTAACGCGATCCATGCGGGATGGATTGAGATCACCGCTCGACAGTTGAAAGACCAACTTCGGCTGTTCGACGCAAAGCTGAGCCGCAACCATCAACATGCCGGCCGCAACGTGATCCACCGGGACAATGTCCAAAATCAGGCGTTTGGCAGCCGGCAACATGTGCTGACCCTTGAGGCTCAGAAACACAAGTGGCGCGGACGTCGTGAAGCCCTCGTTCCATCCCGGAAAGGGATAGGACAGCGAACTTTCCACAATCGCCGGACGCACAATGGCGCGCGCGATGTCGGTTTCACGCGCGACCAGTTGGTCACCCATGCTCTTTGTGTAGGTGTAGATGTTCGGCCAGCCCCACTCGGCGGCACGCGCCATCCCGCGCTCGGTGGATTCGTTGCGAACCCAGTCCTTGCGTTCACGCGCAATTCCGAGCCGCAAGGTGGACTCGTCATCCGGATCGCGGCCCTGCTCTAGCAAACGTTCGCGAGCCTTGATGCGCAGGCGTGCCGACACGGTGGCGTCGGTCGACTGAGCACGCACTTCAAGCGCAATCCGCTCGACGTCCTTGATTTCTTGCTCGACCGAGAACTGAGTACCCGGCATATCCGCATGGCGCGGAAAATAGCCGTCGAGTTCTTCATCTTCCCAAACTTCACCGGAGCGATTGCCCGCAACGAAGCAGGTGCTGGTGTGCAGCAAGGCCGGACGGCGCATGCGCTTGACGAAGGAGATGACATTCTTCGTTCCACCCACGTTGGTGCGAATCGCGGATTCGATCGGCGGGTTGAATGTCACGCGACCCGACGAATTGATGACCACGTCGATGTCTTTGGCAACCTTCTCGGCCTCATCCGCCGTCATGCCAAGGTGTTCTTCGCAGATGTCTCCGTCCACGACGCGAACCTTGTCGCGCACGAACGCCTCGAAGGCTTCCCTGGTTGGATACTTTGCCCGCAGGGGATCAAACACGGGTGAGCGAATGACGCTGTTCCAGAACCGGGACTCGCTGTCGGTTCCGGTTCCGCGTCGAACCATCACGTAGACGCGCGCGACCTGCGGGAATCGTTGTAACAACATCCCGAGCGCGACCTTGCCGACGAAGCCGGTCGCACCGATGATGAAGACCTTGCGGCCGTTGTAGATCTCCGAGGCCGAAAGCGTCGATGGGGCCGCGGCGACATGGGATCCATGACCGATCTTTGCACGGCCTGTTGGTTTGCGGTTGTCGTGTCTCACTCGACGTCCACCATGACGATTGGCGGGTGGTGCAACATGCTGATGTCGGGATTGGGTCCGACGTGGCTACGCGCCATCGCAATGGCCTCGGTCAATGAATCGGCTCTGTCCCAGCCCAACATGGCGGGAACGTGCGCATTTTCGGCGCCGGCCACGATGACCTTGCCGACGTGCTGCCGGCCGTTCTCGCCCCAGTACCACATGAAGAAGGGATGCGCTCCGTGGTACGCATTGCCCCGCCGGTACATCTCGATGTAGCTCGGGTTCCGGGCGAACTCTTCTTCGTATTTGGCCCGCAAGACATCGGCATCGCGTGTCTCCGGCAAAAGGCGATTAAAGAACTCGATGTAGCTCGGATGGTGTTTGTGGTCGAACTTGTCGTAACACGGATGGGTCAGAATCAACACCCCACCTTTCTTCAACAGTGGCTTGCCACGGTAGAAGTTGTGGAAGTAACCAAGACCCATTACTTGAACCAACAGGGGATTCAAAATCGAGTTGACGTTGTAAGGCGAAATGAACGGCACGCCGCAGATGACGATGTCGCTCTGGCCGCGGACGTTCACCATGTACTGCTCGAAGTTCTTCTCGATGATCTTCGAATGAACCGCCTGGGTCTCGCCAGCGTGGCAGGCAACCAGTTCGTACTGCGCTGGAATGTTGTGAAACAACGTTCGCTTGGCACCGGATGGCATCTTGGACAGCGCCCAGCGCGTCGCTTCGAGCTTCAACCGGTCGGTCTCCGTGAAGTCGTCTTCGTTCTTCGTCAGAAACGACATCTGTGGGCCGAACATCCGGTTGTTGAGCGCGGTTTCGATATGAAAAATCTTCATATTCGACTGCACAATGGCGCCCATGCGCTCGACCTTCTTGTTGAGCATCGACTTCGCCGGATCCATGTAGCTATCCGACTGGCGAATCGTGTGCGGCTCGTGATGCGCGCGCAGGCTCTCGTAGTCGCACAGACCAACCGTGACCGACTTGTGGCCACCGTCCATCGGCACGAGGTTGATGTTCACGTAAATAAGCAGGTCGCTTTCAACGGCGCGACGGTTGATGTTGACGACCTCGTTGTGGTTCGTCTTGCCAAGGTGAACCATGCCGTCCGGGTCTTCGGCGTCGTGGTTGTAGTAGCGATCGGGATAGTAGGCATCGAAGATCTTCCGACCCAGCATGCGCTTCATCTCGGGGCCAGTCATTCGACGGTGCAGCGAGTTCGCAACAATGATGTGAACGTCATCGACACCATTGGCATCAAGAAGTTCGAGCAAGATCTCGACGATGGTCTGGCGGATGTCGGGTGTCACCATCGGCGGCAACGGCAGACTGATGTCGTCGACGGCAATCGTGACACGCATACCGGGATAAAGCTGCGCGTACAGTGGATCGGTGCCAAGCGGATGGTTCAGCGCATACCGAACGGCGGCGCCGGGATTGGCAAGCCCTTCAAGGGGGGGCTTCGGATAGATGACCCGGGTGCCAACCGGAAGATCTTCCACCAAAAGGTCTTCCCCGGAAAACATCACGCGGGGTGCCGAGTTGGTGTCGATATAAACGACCTGGTCGTCTTCCTTCTTGCGGGGCGTGGGTCCGCGCGTCGCGGTCCTGACGGGTACCTTTGCGGGAACGGTTCGTTTGGGCATTGCGATTCTTTTGCGGGATAAAGCGCCGTACTAGCGCAGGTCGAGGATGGGCCAGTCGTGCTGCATGGCCGTGTTTCGAAGACGGAAGTCTGGATTCACAGCAGCGGGATGACCCACCACGGACAACATGGGCAGATCGCTCATGCTGTCGGAATAAGCAAAACAGTCGGAAAGATTGAGGCCTTCTTTCTCGGCGTAAGTCCGCATCCAGCTGGCCTTCGTAGCGGCAGCCATCACGGGCGGTCGCAGCCGGCCCGTCGCGCGACCATCGACGAACTCGAGGTGGTTGCAGACGTGGTGGTCGAAACCCAGGTGGCGAATCAGCGGCATGACCGTGAAGTCGATTGCGCCCGTCACCAGCACCTGACGAAGGCCCAGGCGCTTGGACTTGTCGACGAGTTCGTAGGCGCCGGGAAAGATGGCGTCCTTCAAGACGTTCTCGAACAGCTCTTCGGACAGATAACGCAGGCGATCTTCCGATTCGCCCTTGTAGTACCGGAAGAAGACGTCGTTGAACATCCGGCGGCTATAGGTATCGGCCGCCATGAACATGGGTACCGATACCGCCGCCGCAATGGTACGCGTCAAGCTGCGCCACAGACCCTGCTGATTGCGGGCGGTGTGGGCAAACACATGCACCAGGTTCGTTCGGACCAGGGTGCCATCTAGATCGTAAAACGCGGCCGCAGCCATGGCTGAAAAGTTGCCAGCGTATAACACGAAATGCGGCGGTTGGGCGCATGGCCGGACTCAAACTGTGAAAACAGCCAAGAATGACTCTCCGTGTCATGCCACGCTCGACTCGGCGTCTCCCCCCACTTTTTCTTCGGGCATCAATCGGCCGAGCAGGGTCAGCTTTTGCCAGATTTTTCGCGACAGCCCGTTCGTCAGGTTCTCGATCTGATCAACGGCGCGCAGGATCTCGGGGTCGGTAAAATATTGGGCCCAGAGCGCCCCGATCTTGCTCAAGACCGAAAGGAGGTCCGAGCAGTAGTCGAGGTATCGGCCAAGTTGAAACGCGGACAGCGCGAGCGGGTGAGAAAATTGGGTATCCGGGCCCCTGTGGACAAGTCGCTCCGGATCCTTGGCCAACTGGTGCATGTCGACGAGATGGGCGAGCGACCGCAACTGGTGCAGCACCGCGAGCACCTTGCCGCGGCGCCACCGGTTTTCGAGATTCACGAGCGACCAGATGAAGGCGCCGATGAACACGATGCTGCCGAGAGCGGGTTCGAGAAACTGAATAAAGCCTTCTACGTCCTCCGCGTGCAGGCGGAGCTGGAAATGGGTGAGAATGTAAAACACGATCCCCGCGATGCCGATCAACAACAAGACGTTGATGCCACGAAGGGCCCAGTTCGGGCGGCCCAGCTTTCGTATCAGCCCATCCACAGATTCAGCCTCGAAGCGCACCTTCTCGGCAACCCCGATGAGCCCCGCTCCCGGAAAGCGGGCACCAATGCGATCCCGTAACCGCTCGGCGGTGCGAATGATGTGTTGCGATTCGATCATGTGGGGGTCCTCGTCGGCGCCACGGGTTCGTCGTTCCTTTTTGCTTTGTGTTCGCGAATAATGCTGCCGAGGATCGACACGGCGATCTCTGCGGGACTTTCCGCACCGATGTTCACCCCAACCGGTGCCTCAACCTTTTGCATGGCATTTTCGGAGACGCCCCGATCCATCAGACGCTTCCACATTTGCTTGCGCTTGAGGCGGCTACAGATAAGTCCGATGTACCCGGGAAACCGTTGCACACACTGGAACAACACCTCGGTGTCAATCTGGTGCGAATACCCCAACACGAGGACCTGTGAATAGATCGACAGCTCGGTGTTGGGAAAAAAATCTTCGGGTCGCGCCACGTGCAGACCGCGTGCGCCCGGAAAACGCTCCCGGGTGGCGAATTCGACCCGGTCGTCGAGCACCGAAAAAACATATTCGAGCTGGTCGCAAAGGCGCGCCACCTCGAGGGCAACGTGTCCACCACCGCAAAGCAAAAGATGCGGACGGGTGCTCATGACCTCTACCAGGATATCCACCGTGCCACCACAGAGGCTATCCAACCCGCCCTGCTTGAAAAACGCAAGGTCGAATCGTTGTGTGGCGTTTCGACCTTCCTTCAGACACTTCAAGGCCAGATCGCGTGTTCGCACTTCAAGGCCAGCACCGCCGACGGTTCCGAACTGTGTTCCATCGGGCTGCACGATCATCTTGGCGCCGACACGCCCGGGGACGCTGCCACGGGCGGCAATGACGGTGCAAAGGGCAAATGCCCTGCCATCGTCGAGTAACTCGGTCACGCGATGCATGACCTTGCGCGAAACTTCCATGGGTTCGTTCAGCGGCCCGAGTTTGCCTGACGGCTGAAGGCAAGCAAGCGTCGATAGTCGTCCGGCGTGTCCATGTCGGAAATTACTGCGGGGTCGTTGCTGGCCATGTAAAAGACGCGCGCTGCGATGGCATTCAACACCGTCCGGGCGGAACCGTCCGAGGGCAACGCAAGGAATTCGGGCAAGAGCCGGGTCGAGACGGCAACCGGATGCCCTCGTTTTCCCGCGACGGAATAGGCCACGATGTCGGTGCCCTGAGAGCGTTGCGCGAAATTTTGTAGCAGAGATTGCACGTGCGCCGCGGTGACGAGGGGATGATCCACCGGGAAGATGAGGAAACCGTCTGCGTCTTTCGGCATCACCGAAAGACCCACGAGCAAGGAACTGGTTTGCCCGCGCTCGCGATTCGGATTGATGACGACGCGATGGTCGCGCAACAAAAGGCGTTCGGTCACGGTGTCGTGTTCGGGGCCGAGCACGACAATCGGCGGCGCCGTGCCTCCGTCGCGACAGGCGATCAAAACGCGTTCGATACAGGTTGAACCGTCAAAGTCCAGCAACGCCTTGATCGAACCCATCCGCCGAGAAGCACCCGCTGCAAGTATGATCGGAACCACCATGCGCAGGACAATACACGAAGCGGCGCGCGAGGTTACGTTCGACGCACCCCCCCGCTCAGCGCACAGCGATCTGCGTGATCGGCACGGGTGGCGACGCCCAGCGCATGGCGATCGCCTTGCGCCCCTGCACATCCGCCGCCGAAAACGACACTGCAAACAGGCGCGCCGCAATCGCTCGACCACTTCCGGTGAGCATCGTCTCCTGCACCCAGGCAAGGTCCGTGGGGCTCTTCTTCAATTCTTCGATAACCGCCAGCACTCTCGCCTCGTCGCCCACCGAGGCAGCGGCAGCGCGCACGCGCACGCTCGCATCGGATTTTACTCCGACCAGCAACGCCTTTGCGGCAGCATCGCTTCGACCCGATAGCGCAAGCGCCGCCGCAAGGCGAACACGAACGTCGTCCCGTTTCAGCATCTTTCCCAGGAAGTCTGCGGACTCGGCGCTTGAAAGACGACCCAGTTCCAAGGCAACGCCTTCGAATGCTTCCGGCGTCTTTTCTTTCCACAACAAAAAGAGTTGCGCGATCGCCGCATCGCCTGCGGCGCGAACAAGACCGGCCGCCGCTGCACGGCGCACCGGGGGAGACGCGTGTTTCAGGAAGGGCGTGAGCGCAAACAAAACCTTGCGACCCCGTTCGGGTCGCGACCAGCCCTCGATCGCCACGGCCAGGATCGCCGGCGCAGTCGACTCGAGCTGCTTTTTCAGCGCATCAACTGCGGCTGCCGATTCGATAGACCCGAGAGCACGCAATGCAGACACCCGAAGCGGCGTCTTTTCGGCGTTGTTGTTCGCGATGGTCACAAGCGGTGCAACACACTTTTCGTCCATGGCCCCGAAAAGTGCTGCGATTGCTTTTTCGCGCTCGGCCGAGATACTCGCCGAAAGCGCAGGCAACACCTTGTCGCAAGTTGACTTCGCAGCGTGGGAGGTTGGTTGCACTTTTTGGCGTTCAAGCCATGTCCGGGAAAAGTTCTGAACGGCTTCGGGAGTCGCTGACTCACTCAACCGTTCGAGCGCCGTCGCTTCGCGCCCGTTCTTCGTAAGGCTTACCACCGCACCCTCGACCGGTAAACGGGCCTCGTAGGCAGAGAAGCTGTCGCAACGGCCATCCTTGCGGGCAAACACCCATCGTACGTGGACATTGCCGTCGTCGGATTGAACTTCGGGAGGCCGCATCTTCACGCTGGCCACATCTCGTACCACATCGAGTGCACCCGCATCGAACTCGGGAACCCCCGAAGGTGTGGAAACGGCCGCACCGACAAACCCGCCAGAACTTTTGAAGGCCACATCCAGCACCACCTCAAGGTCTGGATTGTTGACGACGTGGTCGGGAGGCAACTGCGACTCGGCCATCTTGATGAAGTTTCCGGTCCACATCCGGCCGCAGCGTTGTCGAAGGGTATCGCCAAACGGATCCGCGCCCTGCGTCTGTGATACGTTTGTCTTGGCCAGAACCATCGGGACGCTGACGACGACCGGGATACAGGACAATGCCGTACAAATGAACCGACCGAGGATCTTCGCCATATCCCTTGAATCGGCACTCTCGGCCCGGAAATAAATCACCCCGGCGGGGCTACGCGGGTACGCGGGCCAGGCCGGGGTGAAAGCGCGTCATGCGCGCAGCGTCATTTCAAACGACTAGCGCTTGTCCTTCTTCTTGTATTCCTCGACGAGTGCGTCGCGGATCGAACGCGGGATTTCGGCGTAACGCTTGAACTCCATTGAGAACTCGCCCTTACCCTGTGTGACCGAACGCAGGTCGGTCGAGTACCCGAACATGTCGTTCAGCGGAACTTCGGCAATGGCACGAACGAAACCCTCTTCTTTTTCCGTCGCCGTGATCTGACCACGTCGCTGGTTGACCTGGCCGAGCACCGCGCCCTGAAACTCCTCGGGGAAGGTGACTTCGACCTGCATGATAGGTTCGAGGATGGTGGGACGTGCCTTGGCGTAGGCCTCGCGAAAGCCCATGAGGGCGGCCGTTCGGAACGCGATTTCGGACGAGTCGACGGGATGGTACTGCCCGTCGTTCAACTCGACCTTCATTCCGACGATCGGGAATCCAATCAGCGGTCCCTTGGTCGTTGCTTCCTTGAAGCCACGATCACAAGCCGGGATGAACTCGCGCGGAATGATGCCGCCCGAGATCGCATCCACGAACTCGTAGTTCTCGGTCGAACCGGGGGGCAAGGGTTCAAGTGAACCTGCGACACGCGCGTACTGGCCCGAACCACCCGTCTGCTTCCTGTGGGTGTAGTTGAAGTCAGCCTTGTCCATGCAGGTTTCGCGATAAGCGACCTGCGGCTTACCGGCGATGACCTCGGTGGCGTACTCGCGCTTCATACGCTCGATGTAGATCTCAAGGTGGAGCTCGCCCATGCCGCTGATGATGGTCTGCGCGGATTCCTCGTCGCGGTGAACGCGGAACGTCGGATCTTCCTTCGTGAAGCGGTTGAGTGCTTTCGAGAAGTTGGCCGTCAAGGTCTTGTCCTTCGGCGAAATCGCAAGCGAAATGACCGAATCCGGCACGTGCATCGACGTCATGGTGTACTCGACCTTGCCGTCGGTAAACGTATCACCGGATGCGCATTCGACACCGAAGAGCGCGACGATGTCGCCGGCCGACGCACTCTCAATGTCGTTCATTTCAGCAGCGTGCATGCGAACGAGACGCGGGACCTTGACCTTTTTGCGACCACCGCTGCAGTTGATGATGAAGTCACCCTTCGTCACCGTGCCCTGGTAGATGCGCATGTACGTTAACTGGCCGTAGCGACCGTCTTCGAGCTTGAAGGCAAGTGCTACGAAAGGCTTGTCGTCGAGAGCCAACAGCTCGACTTTGGCTTCTTCGTTATTCTGGTCGAGGGCAATATTGGTAACTTCGGTCGGATCGGGCAGGTACATGCCGACGCCGTCGAGCAAAAGCTGAACGCCCTTGTTCTTGTAGGCCGAGCCCATGAAAACGGGTGTCGCCTTGCGCGCGATGCAAGCGCGGCGCACGCCGGCGATGATTTCATCCTCGGTCGGGATTTCCTCGACGAGGAACTTCTCTGCAATCTGATCGTCCACCTCTGCCAAGACTTCGATCAACTCGGTTCGTGCCGTCTGGGCCTCTTCGAGAAGGTCAGCAGGGATCTCTTCGTAACGAATGTCTTCACCGTTGTCGCCGTCGAAGTAAGCGGCTTTCATCTTGACGAGATCGACGATGCCTTCGAGCTTTTCCTCGTAGCCGATCTGAATCTGCATGATGATCGTGTGGTGGCGCAGTTTCTCCTTGAGCTGATCGGCAACGCGTCGGCCGCTTGCACCAGCGCGATCCAGCTTGTTGACAAACGCAACACGGGGAACGTTGTAACGCTTCATCTGGCGATCAACGGTGTAGGACTGCGACTGAACGCCAGCCACGCCGCACAAAACCAGCACCGCACCGTCCAGCACGCGCAGCGCGCGCTCAACCTCGACCGTGAAGTCCACGTGCCCGGGGGTGTCGATGAGGTTGATCGTGAAATCGCCCCACTTGCAGAAGGTTGCGGCCGACTGAATCGTGATGCCCTTCTCGCGCTCGAGATCCATCGAGTCCATCTTGGCGCCCACGCCATCTCGACCGCGTACCTCGGCGATTTTGTGGATCTTGCCCGTATAAAACAGAATGCGCTCGGACAGCGTGGTCTTGCCCGAGTCGATGTGGGCGGAGATGCCGATGTTGCGAACTTTGACCTTGGAGACGGAGGACATGGGGTTAAAGGGTCCTTACTGTTGGCTGCGTTGGAGGTGTTTCGGTCGCGGCGCGGGGAGTCCGGTTGGTGTTACCCGGTGCGCCTTAAAAAACGCGTAGTTTAAAGCAGGTTCATGCGCCCACTGCAAGTCACGGGCGCAGGTGTACGGCCGCCGCGAACGCTGCGAAATCCGGAAACCGGGGCGCAGGGGCATCTGGAAAGAGCCCGTGGGGATCGAGAAGCGCGGCCGCGATCCCCAGTTTGCGCGGGCCTTCCACATCCGCAGGAACGGAATCACCCACCATTACGGCATCTTGCGGCGACACGCCGGCAATCCGGAGGGCTTCCAGGTAAATCCGGGGATCGGGTTTGGCGACACCAAAGACGGTCGAGTCCAAAACCGCTTCCACGCGCCGCTTTAGTCCGACGCGCTCCATCATCGCCTCAAGATTGCCCTCGGAATTCGAAACGACGACCAGTTTCAGACCACGCGCCCGCAGGCTGTCGAGGGCCGATTCCACCCCGGGTAGAATGCGATCCCAAAGACAGTGTTGCAGATGAGCCTCCCAAAGCGCGTTGCCAGCAAGGGCCAGCGCGTCGGGCGTTCCGCGGGCGCCCGCGATCTCAAGAATCGTTTGATAGAGGATGACCCCTTGTCTTGCTCCTTCACCGGTCGGGCCGAACGACCAGGCCTGTCGGTTCATGCGACGACGCAAGACCGGTTCGGTATCGGCAATGGCGGTCGCATCGACGGCGACCCCGTGTTGTGCAGCGATCTGCGCCATGCGGACACCGTCGTAGATCACCAGCGTAAAACCGGCATCGATCAACACCGCACGTGCCGAGAATTGGACCCCGGGGTTCGTCATGGCTCGCATGCTAGCTTGCCTGCCATCATGGTGCGACTGAATCGGATCTATACAAAAGCAGGCGATAAGGGTGATACCCGCCTCGTTGGTGGGCAAAAGGTACGCAAGAACTCGCTGCGAATCGAAAGCTATGGAACCGTCGATGAGCTCATGTCCTGTATCGGCGTGGTGCGCACGGCAATCATCGAGACGCCCGGACCCGTTGATGCCGCCACCCGCGCGGGTCTCGACGAGACCTGCCGTCGCATCCAGAACGAGTTGTTTAACCTCGGCAGTGATCTGGCGACGTTGACTGAGGATCGACACCCGAAACAACCGCTTGTCGAGGCGCGCCACATTCAGATGCTCGAGAACGAACTGGATGGGTGGAACGATGCTTTGCCCGAACTGCGCAGCTTCGTGTTGCCCGGTGGTGGCCGGGTGGGCGCGTTTCTGCACGTTGCGCGAACCGTCTGCCGTCGCGCCGAACGCTGCACAATTTCGCTATCGGAACACGAGCCCATCGGCGAGCTCGTGATCCCGTACTTGAACCGTCTTTCGGATCACCTGTTCGTCATGTCCCGTCACGTGTCACGTTTGTGGGGCGAGCCCGAACCCCTGTGGCAGCCAGAAACAACCTAGCGACTAGAAACCAACCGCCGCGCCGAGCGTCAGATCGGTCGCCACCACGAGTTTGGGTACGCCGACCAAGACGTTCACCCCTGCGGTCGCTGCGATATTCGACGTGAAGTTGTAAAGCACACCGCCGCCGGGTCCAATCACCACCGGTCCGCCCAGGATGGAATCGATGCAAGCATCGCTGCCACGTGTGTAACGTTTGGAGGGAACGCCGCAGTCGTTGCGCTTGCCATCCAGGTTCACGACCCCGCGAAGTTCGCCACCTCCCACTGAACCCGACACAAACATTCGCAAGGCACCCGAACCCATGAAGTAGGTGGCCTTAGCCATGACGGCCAGCGCACCCGTCGCAGGCGAAAGGACCGGATCCTCGCCATCGGCATCGATTGCACCGCTGTCATCCAAATCGACCAGATCAACGGTCTTGGTCAAACCCGGCAAAATCGTGAACCGAGCCTGCACCGACACAAGCAAATCGTTCGACAGGTAGTAGCCAAATTCTGGCGCAATCACCAACGCCCCCGTGGTCGTGATACCGGCAAAATCGATGGGATTCCCCCCTTCGTCGGTCAGGCTCAGCTCGGGTGAACCGGAAACATAGCCAAACGAGGTGCCAACCCCAATATTGAAAAAGAACGAGTGGCCATGTTCGTCGGGCTCCGACGTGCGATTCGAGAACGGATCCTCGTCATCAGCGGCAACCAATTCTGAATCGTCAACCGTAACACTGCCACCCAGGGCGATCGTATGCGGCTCGACCGCCGATCCGTTGGACGCAACCGATTGGCCCGTTTTGTTTTTCGCCTCGATGTAATACTGAACCAACTTGCCGCGGGTGGCGGGCACCGGAATGCGCGCCGTATACCAGCCATTTTCCTGCTTGGTCATGTCCCGCGCCAGAAACGATCCGCTGCCTTCCATCTTGTATGCAAGCACGACACGGCTGAAAGTCAGGCCTTCTTCAACCGCAGCACGCAATTCTACCGGTTCGCCACCGGTCGCGGTTGGCACAGGCTCGTGGAAAACACCCTTGAACTCCGGCGGCGGCCCGGCTTCCACCGTTTGTTCTGCAGGGACCTCGATGGGATTGTCGACCACCGGTTTGTCCTCGTTTTCTTCCTTGTCCGCAGGGGGTGTTGGCTCTTCTGGCTTCACCACAACAGGGATTGGTTTCTGCCCTTCTTTGGGCGCCTTGCCCGCCGTGGCCTTGGCTTGATCGAAGATTGCCTGAATCTCGGGATTCACGAGCGCCGCACTCAGCGTGATGTCCGACTTCACTTCAAGCGCTTTTTGGAACTGGCGCAACGCCTGTTCTTTTTCTTGAAAACCGCCTGCCAACACCACGCCGAGGTGCAGGTGGGTTCGGGCGCGCAACGGATGGGTTTGCAGACCCTGAGTCGCACAGATCTGCAACGCCTGCATCAAGATCTTCTTGGCCTCGTCCACGTCGAGTTCGTCGTATGCCGCAAGCGCCTTCTTGTTGAGGTCGGTCACGTCCGCGATGGCAGACTTCTCGTCGGCAAGCGCGGTATTGATACCGTTTCCACCGTTGCTCACCGCAATGGCCGGGACGAGCCAAAGTGAAAAAGCCAGTCTTGCGATCTTCCGATTCAAACGCTTCATGAGTGGGGCCTCGTTCGCAGGCAAGTAGCGGCGCCAAAGAATTCTCCCAAACTGCCGATAACTCACGTGTTTGCGTGACTTTAAGCCGACAGGTTCAAGCGGGTCAACAATTGGAAACAGCAAAAGCACCCCAGCGGAAACAAGCGTGACCGGTCTGCTCGGCATATAATCGTTGAAGGGACAGGCGATGAAGCTGCTGACGCGTGACCGATTCGGGGAAAAGCTGGGCTGGTTGCCGTTCCTTTTGGTGGCCACAAGTCTTGTTTGGGTGTGGTCGGG